>Ga0210085_1000723_pt1 | contig 13621 bp, 11 predicted proteins | sample China_Galinas_PW_5_FD_184866 | JGI IMG/M metagenome (GOLD analysis project Ga0210085, IMG submission 184866) | Wetland microbial communities from San Francisco Bay, California, USA, that impact long-term carbon sequestration - China_Galinas_PWC_D1... | ecosystem: Environmental > Aquatic > Marine... | reverse complement strand
AGTGTGGCGAACTCACCTTCTTACGTTCTCACCTTCTCACATTCTTATTTTCTTACTATCGTACCTTCTCACCTTCCCACCCTCTTACCTTCTTGCCTTCTTGCCTTCTGACCTTCTCACTCTCGTACCTTCTCACCTTCTCACCATCTTATCTTCTCATCCTCTCACCTTCTATTCTTCTGACTCATGTGTCAGGTGTTTTTCCTAAAGCTGCATTTACAATCACGTGTGCCGGATAAACCTCAATAGATGATAGGTGTATCTCATAAATCAGTTTTTAGTTCAAAGCAATGTTACAGATATACATTATTCCCGATATTCCAGTTGTGAGAAAATTGATTTAAGTATCATTGATTGTTAGGCAAATTATTACTTTTTTTTCGTAATCAAGCAGATTAATTATAACCTTTTATTCACAATTTATTTATTCCCCAGATTTACCATCTATGCAACTATATGATTTTTATAGAATATCACAATATCTATGAAATGGCATGACGATTGCATAGCTTTTTAGCACCTCATTGTTAAGGCCTTGAATAACTTTAATTTTTAAATTACAAAAAGGAGACAAGAATGAAAAAAGAAGAGAAAGCCCCAATTCCCCAAAAAACAGACGAAAAAACACGTCGCGAATTTCTTATTAAAGCAGGCAAGATGGCCCTGTATATTCCGCCGGCAATGATGGTGCTGATGCATCCCAGCCGTAATGCGTTTGCCTGTAAGTCGCTCTCACTGCCAAAACGCGATACCGGCGGATACAAGCCCGGCGGATACAAGCCCGGGGGATACAAGCCCGGCGGATACAAGCCCGGCGGATACAAGCCCGGCGGATACAAGCCCGGGGGATACAAGCCCGGGGGATGGAAATAAAATGGGGATATAAAAATAGTCTCAAATAAAAAACAGCGACAACTTGCATTATTTCAAATTTTGCGATAGCAGGAAATACCCTGCTATCGCATTTTTATTGAGAGGTGGTTCCATATTGGATACATATAACGAACATTCAGTTTCAACCAATTTCATTCCAGGCAGCCATATACACAGCTATCCAATGGATGATGAACTCCTGTTATTTGACGAGCTGGCAAAGAAAATTTTCCGAATGAATCCCACAGCCACAACCATATGGAACGGATATTGCGCAGGATTATCCCTCAATGAAATCATCGCCGCCTTATCGGATTCAACAGGCGTGGTAATTGAGCAGATTGCAAACGATGTAAACCATATTATTTCTCGCTGGCTGGAAATGGGGCTTTTGCACGACAGCCGGGAACCCATGTTAAGGGGGAAGCAATCTGCTGTTGCCGATCAACCATTGGATGCCGTGGATTACGATGGACCGGTGCCCCAACTTCCTCCTGTCAGCCATGAATACAAGTTTAAGATTCTCGATATCTGTTTTCAACTGTCGGTTCCCATAGAAAATGAGGTACAACTCGTGAGTCCCCTGCTTGCCCATTTGTCCGTACCCTATGAAACCGAAGCTGACCAGCATTTATATATTGTACGTGCAGATGATCGATATGTATTGCTGCACAACAAAAAAGTGATCAATTGGTGTTTTCACATCAGCGGAATCGCCCCGATGTTGTACGGCCACTCATTGTTGATCGCATACGAATTGTCACACTGTCTTTTCGGCCTGCATGCAGCAGCCGTGTTTTGGCAGGGGAAATGCGTGCTGATGCCGGCACTTTCCGGCAGCGGTAAAAGCACATTGACCGCCGCACTTGTTGGATCCGGGGCTTCCCTTTGCGCCGACGATCTGGTGCTGCTGACGCCGTCTCCTGTTCGCATGCGTCCGGTTCCGGTTGTGATTGGTCTAAAAAACGGCTCCTGGGATCTTTTGGCTCCATACCATCCAAATATAGCGTCACTCCCCATCCATTTGCGATCAGATGATAAATACATTCGCTATCTTGTACCATCCGCCGATGCCCTGGTGCCCATGACGTCTCAACCATTCCCCATCGATGTTATCGTATTTCCAAAGTTCGTCCATGATGGTGATGCCGTTATTATCAACGAAATCAGTGCGGCCGATGGTTTGTGTCATCTCACCGATGCCGGGTATGACGTGCGTGGTGAAATGACAGCACTGTGTGTCAGGCAACTGATCGACTGGATAACTCACATACCCTGCTATGAGATGCATTTTAATCAACTGGACAAAGCCGTGTCTGCCATACAAACGCTGGTATCATGAATATTTATCACGGATTTAAATTTATTTGTTGCTGTTTGACGCCGTATTATGATGAAAGAGATTTGGTCGATATTCGATGTCAGCTTACTCAAGCTGATGTCCCCTGGGAATGGATGGTCGATATTGCCAATGACTATTTTGTAACTCCCGGTTTATGGAGCGGGCTCAAAAGCAAGGGGTTGGAAACCTTGCTGGACAAAGAACCCTACCAGTATCTTCACACACTCCACGCAATGAACCTGGAACGCAACACCCATCTTCGGCACCAGCTCATAGAAGCCGTCCGTACACTGAATACCGCAGGAATTAAACCGTTATTACTCAAAGGTTCCGGCCAATTGCTGCAACCCATTCATGAGGATATCGGCAACCGTATCATGTCCGATTTAGACATTTTAATTCCGATGGAACAAATTTCCGATGCTATGGATGCATTGATGGATATCGGGTATCGGGAAGCCGATATTACTTATGAAACTCAAAAGCTTCATCATTGTACACCCCTTATCAGACCCGGTGATTATGGGCCCATTGAATTGCATCGCCGGGCATTGCAAAATGAAATCTCCCATGTGCTGCCAACCGGGAAGATTTGGGAAGATGCCCGGTCCAATACGATAAATGGCATCCATTTTTTCCTGCCGTCTCCAACCCATTCCATACTGATAAGTCTGCTTCACAGCCAGGAATTCGATCGTCGTTACGACCCGCGGCAATTCAATCCGAGAGCTCTACAGGATCTCGCGGCAATGACCATGCGTTACTCAGAAGAAATTGACTGGTCAAAGATCTACCGTAGTATGAAAGATAACGGACTTGAATACCTGGCCGGGGCACACCTGCTGTCCGCGAACCGATTGATGGGCATGCCGCTTCCTTCGGGTATGATACCCGGGCTTTTTTCACGCTTTCTTTATATTGTCAGTTTTGGATCGATGAACTGGTCGATCGTCGAACGTCTTTCCCACCGAGCTCTTAAACTATCAACTCACCACATCAGCCGGCGTTATGGCTGTTCTCGGAGATTGCTTCCGCTGACAGCTTATCGAATGAAATATTTGTTATCCCTTTTTAAACGGCTAACGAATAGGGTTTAGCGTTCGGGGTTCCGGGGTCAGGTGTCGGGGTTCAGGGTTCAAGGTTTCAGAGTTTACCCGCCTATCAGTGTGGCAGGCTCACCCTCTCATCTTCTCACCTTCTCACCTTCTCACCTTCTTATTTTCTCACCCTCTCACCTTCTTATTTTCTCACCCTCTCACCTTCTCATCTTCTTACCTTCTTTTCTCCTGACTCAGGGGATCAGGTATTTTTCCTACGGCTGCATCCACAAGCACGTGTGCTTCGGTTCGCCGGGTGGTAATAATACCGGCCATGCAGACCAAAAAAGCCCCGGCCCATGTCAACAAATCCATGGTTTCCCCCCAGTATATCCAACCATTGAGGGTTGCGAATACAACATTTCCATAGGTCAACGGGCCCACCTGGGCTGCCGGTGCCAGGCTGTATCCCGTGGTCAGGAAAAATTGTCCCACAGCGGCCAGCAATCCAATGAGGATGAGCAACCACCATATCTTGGGCAACGGCGACTGCCACGACCAGGATAAAGGGCCAGCCGAAATCGCTGTTGAAAAAATCGTAAAGTAAAACACGATTCGGATCGCCGGCTCTGAAAAAGACATACGGCGAATGGTTACCATTGCCATTGCGGCCAGAAAACCCCCTGCCAATGCCACGAGCATCGCGGGTTGAAATATTCCAAATCCGGGCCTTAGAATCAGAACAATACCGATAAATCCGGCAATGACAGCCCATTTGGAACTGGTTGTTACCCGCTCGCGCAGCCACATATATGCAATCAATGGAATAAAAAGCGGAGACGTGGAAAAAAGTAAGAAGGCTTCGGAAAGTCGAAGTTGAGCGATGGCATAGAAAAAACAATACATCGCCCCCAAACCTGCCGCGCTGCGAAGCAAATGAAGTTGAAGGCAGTTTGTCTTAATGCCTCCGGATGGACGGCTGTATACAAGCCATGGTAAGATAAATATGAGGGAGCAGGCGTTTCGAAAGAAAACGACCATCTCGTTATTCAGCGATACTGAAACCACTTTAACCAGTGTCCCCAACATGGCGAACATAAACGAAGCGCCCAGCACGAATAGCGCACCGACGATGGGTTGATTTCGATAGGTTTTCTCTGGAATTACGGAATTGGTTTGATTATTGTACAAGGTTTCATGCCTGATCTGTCTTTTTTATCAAAAAATCCACAAGACCCGAAACAGCATCTTTGATATCAAGATAGCAAAAGCGGTATGCATCGTATTGAAGCCCGTATGGATCGGCAATACCCCTTTTTTGTGAACCAAAGCGGGCAAATCGACGGATTAAAAACGTCTTGCCTGCAGCTTCGGGAAAATCAGCGAGAAGTTCATCCTTGTGGGATTTTTCCATTACCAATATCAGCCCGGACCAGTCCACCAGTTCTTGAGATAAAGGTTTTGCCCGATGTCCGGCCAAATCTACCCCGGATTCGGCGGCAACCTTTTGTGCAAGGAAAGTAACTGAATTTCCCGGAAGAGCGATCAGCCCCGCAGATCTTGCATGAAAGCCTTTATGCCCTTCTTGACGCATCAGCCTTGTAAAAAGCCCCTGGGCAAAAGGACTGCGGCAAATGTTGCCAATGCACACAAATAAGATATTGGATATGTTGTGTAGTGATATCAAGGCTTTTTACCATATTTAGGGGTTAGCGTTTCGATTGGACAACAGCCCGTTAAATGGCAAATGGGTTGTTCGGGGCTTGTCCGCCTCGGGCGGGTTCAGCGGTTTGGGCTAAATCTTTTGTTCTTTATTTAACAAGGGTCGGAAATCTCCTGAAAGAATGCCGAAAAAACGCTAAAAGCGCAGCAAAGAGAAAAATATAAAAGGTATTTTTACTGTTTTAAATACCCATAGATTTGAGCACTTCATTAATCTGTTCGGTTTTTATATAACCCTCTTCCCATAAGATTTGACCGATGAGACGGTGATCGAGATCTTGTAAATTTTCGAGGACCTGAATCTTCATGGCCTCAATAAGATTTTCGAGAGTAATGAATCCTTTGTCTATGGCCACGGCGCCAAATCGTTTGTCAAGCTTACCTTCAGACATTTCCTGCCTCCTTTGTTCAGGGCAGCTTGATCAGCAAGTGAAGAAAAGTAATATCAGCGGAATTGAAGATTCTGCCCTTTTGAAAATGATAATCCACAGCGATCTGACCTATCCGATTTAATTAATTAAAATTAATACATAATTGGCCCCGGACGGTCAACCCTATAATGGATCTTTCCCGCTTTTCTGGTCCATTTCCATGGCAATTTTGATTTTCTCGGCGGCTGCCTTCTCTTGTCCCAAGGCCTTTAGTGCAATGCCCCAACCATACCAGGCTGCTGGAAGTTGCGGACTGAGTTCCGTGGCTTTTTCAAATTTTTCTGCAGCGTCATCGTACTTTTTCAACTCGATCAGGGCCACTCCCAGGCTGCACCACATGTCGGCGTTTTCTGGGTTCTGTTTTAGCGCTTCTTTTATTTTCTCGACGGCGTCTTCGAATGGCAGCATACACATATCTCCATGGATCGTTCAGGTTCCCCGATAAATCGGGATCCTTTGTTTCATTCGTCCTCAATTATTTTATTTTGTCCGTAAAATCAACATAAAGTTAATATCTCAAGTTTTACACCCTTTATTTTCAGCAACACCCAAAAATACCACCCGCTATGCCATATCAGGTATTGACAAAAGCATTGAGCTTGTGAATATTTAATACCCTAAAATTGTGCAAAAAAAGGAAGGAACGTTATGGCAAAAAAGACGATCGGCTTTGTGGGTCCGGATGGTAGAACCTGTATGTGTGCATATACTGTATCGACAGTCGAACAAAACCAGTTCATTGGGGCCATTGTCAAAGGCATGACGGGTATGGGTCCGGTAATGGATGCCGTGAGGGGAAAGAAAAAGTGGCGCATGAAAATATTCCCTGTTCCGGGAAAGTCACTGGAAGATTACAAGTCTGCCATTATTACGGCTTTTGAGAAAAAGGAAATTGACTGTGTTGTCATTATGCCGGAAGATCTCATCTATGACGGCATCGTCAATGAACTCATCGATGCCGGGTATGGTGACCAAGTCATTGGCTTGACCAGGGAAGCGGCGTTTATTGAAGGGGATAAAATCAAGGCAAAAACCTGGATGAAAAGAGCCGGGGTACCTGTTGCGCCGTTCGAGGTAACGGATGCCAAAGACCTTCAGCATATCAAGGGCATTGTTACGAACTTTATACGCAACCACGGAGGGGCGGTCTTCAAATTTCCTTACAGCGCCGGCGGCAAAGGTTCCCGACCTGTTTTCCGGGTTGAAGACATCCTCGATGTACGGAATATTTTGTTGAAGGATTACCGCGAAAACTACAAAACACGACACGGAGACAATAAGTGGCCGCTGTTGATCGAGGCCTGGAAATCCGAAATCGAGATCAGCTTTACCGCCTTGATCGATAAAAAAGGTAACTTTTGCATTCTTCCCACGGCCATGGATTATCCCCTTCGCTTTGAAGGACCCCCGAGCCAGACCAACCCTGTGACAGGGGGTATGGGCGCCATCGGCATGCATCCCGCCGAAACACCCGAACTCATAGAATTGGTCGGGGACAGCGTCATCCGGCCTTTTGTGGAGGAAATGAAGAAAGGCGGTATTCTCCGGCCATGCATTCTCTACCCTGGCTGCCGCGTATCCATCGATCCTGAAACAGGAAAACCGGTGGATATACTGGTCTACGAAATGAATATCCGGGCAGGTGAACCCGAGATGCAGGTTGTGGCACGCCGGCTTAAAAATCTGGGCCAACTGATCGTTGCCGCCATCGATGGCAAGCTCGATTCCATTGAACCGGATGTGCGCAAGGATCAGATCTCTATCTGCCTCGCACTGGTGACCGGACCCGGCGGGCCGCACGGACAGAAAGGATACCCTGATTCGTACACAAAATATGAACCCGTGCTCATCAATTTCAAGAGCCTTGGGAAACGGGGTATTCTCATTGTCCCATCCAACATAAGCTGGGATAAAAAAAATCAGCGGCTGATCTCTGACGGCTCCCGGGTGTGCTACCTCAGTAAAAATGCCACTATCAAACCCGGTCAAAAAAGAGGAGAAGTCGCCAAAGCACTCAGGGCCTCACTCTTACAGGCCTTTTACCATGGCCTTGTCAGGGTGATTCCCCGTGAAGCAGAGGAAACTTTTGAACCGGCGGAGATACTGTTCGAACAAGGCAACATTGCCGAGGCTGAATTTAACAAAGCAAAGGCGGCTTTCGAAAAAGCCAATCGACTTGACATCCGCCGGGATCCCGGCAGGATTTATGAAGAATGGGATGAACTTTTTCCGGATTGGCCACTTACCGTGTAAATCTAACCCACCATTGAGGAGAATATATCATGAAAGTGCTGGTCAGCGACAATCTTGGAGAAGCCGGTATCCGGATGTTTCAGGAAGAAGAAGGAATTGAAGTGGATGTCAAGACCGGACTGGCTCCCGATGCGCTCAAAAGCATTATCCGGGAATATGACGGCCTTGTTATCCGAAGTGCCACGAAAGTCACTGAAGATCTTTTGAATGCCGCAACGCGTCTTAAGGTGGTGGGTCGTGCGGGAATCGGTCTTGACAACGTGGATATTCCGGCGGCGACCCAGCGCGGGATCATTGTGATGAATACGCCGGGCGGCAACGTAATCACAACCGCCGAACACGCCATCGGCATGCTGATGGCGCTCTCGCGCAATGTCCCCGAAGGAACCGCATCGTTAAAGGCCGGACGCTGGGACAAGAAAAAACTTCAGGGAAGAGAAATATACAATAAATTCCTCGGCGTTATCGGGTATGGGAAAATCGGGTCCATTGTCGCCGATCTTGCCCGCGGTCTGAAGATGAAGGTCATTGTTTACGATCCTTATGTGACGCCCGAACAGATCGAAAAATCCGGCTTTGAAAGTGTTTCATTAGAAGAACTTTACCGCAAGTCCGATTACATTACGGTGCATGTTCCCAAGTTCAAAGAAACCATCGGCCTCTTGAGCAAGGACGCCTTCGAGCAAATGAAAGACGGGGTCATGATCATCAACTGCGCCCGGGGAGGAATTGTCGACGAAGATGCCCTTCATGCTGCCCTGAAGTCAGGGAAGGTGGCCGGCGCCGCCCTGGATGTTTTTGAAACAGAACCTCCCGGCGTGTGCCCCTTGATCGAACATGAACGCCTGATTTGCACCCCCCATCTCGGTGCTTCCACCCAGGAAGCCCAGACAAAAGTGGCCGTGGATGTGGCCGGTCAGATTATTGAATATCTCAAATACGGCACGATTATGAACGCCGTTAACGTTCCATCGGTCACCGGCGATCTTCTTAAAAAACTACGACCGTTACTGACCCTTGCAGATCATATCGGCAGCCTTCAGACCCAGCTTATTCGGGGACCCATTGAAGAAGTTGCCATTGAATATGCCGGAGACTTCAAGGAACTCGACCTGTCGCCGGTTACCACAGCGGTGTTGAGAGGCCTGCTGGCGCCCGTAGTAAAGGATGATGTCAATTTCGTCAACGCTCAGGTCCTGGCAAAGGACAGAGGGATAAAAATCAAAGAGATCGTCAGTGACACGGCCGAAGAATATATCAACCTGATTACCGTCCGCGTTTCCACGCCGAAAGTGACGAACACCGTTTCCGGAACCCTGTTCGGAAAAGATAAAATGCGGATCGTAAAGATTAACAATTTTCGGCTCGAACTTATCCCGGAAGGTCATCTGGCGCTGATATACACCCTTGTCAAACCGGGAGCCATCGGAAGTTTCTCATCCCTTCTTGGGAGCAAGAAGATCAGCATCGACCAGATGCATCTCGGCCGGGAAGAAACCGGTAAGATGAACATCATTTACCTTAAAACCAATGTTCGCATTTCCGATGCTGTCGTTGATCAGCTGCTTGAACTGCCGCTGATTATTTCGGTGACCCGACTCGAATTCGAGACATAGCAAGGGTCGGGGGTTACAGGAGGCAACCATGAAACCCAGGCGATCGACACTTTCCGTTCCCGGCCACATTGAAAAGATGCATGTGAAGGCGTCTCAACGAGGCGTCGATGTTGTCATGCTCGACCTGGAGGACAGCGTTCCCGTGGACGCCAAAGAACCGGCCCGCACCCGGGTCATTCAATCCATCCATGCGCTCAACTGGCAGGACACCATTCTCACCGTTCGAATCAACGGACTGGACACCCCTTTCGGCTACCGGGACCTTCTGGAAGTGGCAGAAGCAGCCGGTCCGCGCATCGAGGCCGTGGTGGTGCCCAAGGTGAACCATCCCGGAGACATCCATTTTATCTCTCGAATGCTTGACGGGATTGAAGCGGCAAAGGGATTTTCGAACCGAATCAACATCGAAGCCATCATCGAAAGTGCCGAAGGTCTGGAACAGGTCTCTCGGATTGCCAAAGCCAGTGACCGGCTGATCACCCTGGTGTTCGGCATCGTGGATTATTCGGCCTCCATCGGCGCCCGGCTGGTGTCGATTTCCGGACACGGTGAAAAAGAAGAAGAGATTTACCCCGGCCACCGGTGGAATTTTGAAATGAGCAGAATCGTCATGGCAGCCAAGGCTCACGGACTTTTGGCCATCGATGCGCCCTACGGAAACTTCAAAGACCCAAAAGGATTGCAGCGCAGTGCCGCTTTGGCCTGTGCCCTCGGATACGATGGGAAATGGGCCATTCATCCGGACCAGATCGACATCGTCAACCAGGTCTTTTCTCCGTCAAAAGAAGATGTTGACAGGGCCGTAAAGGTTCTGGCCGCCCACAAGAATGCCCGGGAAAAAGGGCTGGGTGCCGTGGCGGTTGAAGGGCGTATGGTGGATCAGGCCACTGTTCGACTGGCAAAGCAACTTTACGAACAGGCCAAGCATCTCAAATTGGTTTGACCCGATCGTTGTGTAAAAATAAATAACACGCCGAGCATTGATATTAATCCAGTAATTAAATGAGGGGGCAAGGCGTTTTTTTCTTAAATCCTTGAATATAGCGGAATGGATGATCTTTTTTTAAATCGGATGCTGTCTGAGTGGCTTAGGGATCGTTAGAAAAAACAGCCGCATACTGAAATTGTGGCTTTAAAAAAATTTAAAAATGATTCAGAAAACCTATTGATATTTAAAAGATAGTTTCCTGTTTTTTCTTTATGATCCCTTGCCGCGAGTTCATGCGGTTTAAAAAAAGATTATCCATGGAGCGGGTGTTTAGAAAAACTCCCCGACCCCAATTAAATATGCAAACGACTTCAGTTGGAGAAAAGGGGTCGAGGATTATTTTTTGAACATAACGAAGAGATTGGGCAAAAAGACCATTTATGGATGGGCACCACTTAAACGATTCTCATCCGATGCGTCTTCTGTAATTTTTCCCACAATTTTTGGATGATGACAAAAGCCGCACCACTCCCGTCGAGTTTGTTCTTCCCTGAAATCGAAAGACACGACGCAAAAAGCCTGCCGTCAACATCCTTTTTGAAGATTCGATTTTGGATAGAAACTCCCAGGGTCGAATTAAGAGATTCCAGAGCTTCTTTTTCCATATTTGCGATGTTTACCCGGTCTTTTAACGACATATGGACGATGACCCGGCTCACGGCTTCATCCACCGATGCCGGCGCCGGAATCGATTCCTCAGTCGTATCCTCTTTTTCCAGGTCGATCCATTGTCCGGCGGATGGGGTCTTTACAAGTCCCAGCAGCACGGTCGTTTCGATAATGTCCATGGTGGCCTTATATATGCCGGCATCTTCACTGGTCCTTGAACCGGTGACATTCAACACTTCGATGCCATTCTCTTTTATCCATGCGTTGAGCCTGGATGCGGCCGTAAATTCCAATAACGTATTTAAATCGATATGCAGACAGGGTCGATCATGCTTTTGGGCCATTTTAAGACAGTAATCCGCACCGCCCGTGAGCGGTCCATGTGTAATGATCACCGATCCATGGGAATCGATCACATTCTGCTCGATACGATCTTTGAAACTGGCGCTTGACATCTCTTGCAAGTGATATTTTGGCGGAAGTATGCCGCTTTGGGTTTTATGCCCTTTTTGAATCCAACCGCCATGGGGGATGCCGTATGTTATGGCCACATCGAGCGCACCCTGATCGGCGCCGACCTGGCCTCCTGATATGATCTTTTTAATCATGAATGATAGGATCCTTGTTAAATCGAAAGCGCGATGCCGCTGTCTCGATGCTGCGCTTAAAACGACCGCATCCTGTGATTGATTTCCAGTCGCTCCAGGCTCATCCGAACCACCGCCTCGAGGTGAGGCTTTTGGTCGAGATATTGGCTGAAAAAGGTGTTGACGTCTTCCGGGTTTGACAAGCCGGACACCGGAACGATCCCTGCGATGACTCGCTCGAACAGCAGAGGGTGCAAGGCTTCCATTGAATCGACATGGTCTGCAAACCACTGCCACATGGTGCCGGTGGCATACGGGTTTGCCGCGGCTGCCGTTATGGCAACGAACCGGTTCCGCCCCGGAACCTTTTCCAGGGAATACGCTAACGCCTTGTGAATCAGGTCAACGTCCCGGAAACATCCCAGAGCCATAAGGATCTGAAGCCGCTCGTGTTCACTGTCGCAGGATTCGAATCGTCGAATGAGCCATTTGAGGGTATCTGTCCCGCCGGCCAGCGCGCCGGCCATGAGCACGCTCTTTAAAATATCCGGATGGATTGCCCCGCCCTGAAACAATACCTCGAACTGGTCGGCGGCAAATACAGCAGCCGGGTTTGACCCGTAAACCACGGCATACCAGAGAATGTGATCCCTGAGCAGGGACGTGGTGAGGGTTTCATCGGGAACCGGGAGATATCCGATGGCCGACAGTGTCTTTTCAAGCATGGCTTTTCCAAAGGACCCGATCGCTTCCTGACGGAGACCGTCAAAGACCAGGTAGGCCCGAAACAGGTTGTCCGCCATGCTGCTCAAGGGAAGATAGGCATCTTCCTCGAGGTAGTTGTTCAAAAATGCCAAATAGTCGTCAATGGAAACTGCATTGCATTGAACCTGGGCAAAAAGGTCGTTTTGCAGGCCCCATCTATCTTCAGGAGAAAGATCTTTATCCGCAACCCGTTGGCCGATGGCCGCCAGATCTTCCGGCATCCGGTACGCCACCCTGTAAAATCCGGTCTGACCGGCGTTGACCTTGTAAGCAACGCACGCCGTCCCCAGATCGATCCGGGTTGATGTTTCTTCCAAAAGGATTGAGATCGTCCTCGAATCGCCGGTTTCTTCATAGATGGTGAGGGTCAACGGTATTTGCCAGGTTTGATCCGAGGTGTTCTCAAGATAGGTGAACCGCTTCTGGGTCAGCGTGAGGTAGCATCCGTTTCGTTGAGCCTGAACCAGGGGATGCCCGGGTTGTTCGATCCAGCTCTTCATCAAAGCGGTCACCGGCTTTCCGGATGTCTTTTCCAGGGCTTCCCAGAGATGGTGACTGGCAGCGTTTTTATATTCGAATGCCTTCAGATAGTGCTGCAATCCTTTCCTTAAATCGTCTTTTCCGATGTATCCCTGAACCACGCGTAAAATACTGCTCCCTTTACTGTAAATGATCGGTGCGGTGCTGGTGTTGATGACCACATGTTCGCCGCCCGGTATCTCGATGGCACAGGTATCGTTCAGGCCGTCGCGTTCCATAGCAGGAGCGGTTTGTCCCAGTAGAAACTGGTCCCAGGCCTGCCATTTGGGGTGAAAGTGGTCCACAACACCATAAGCAAAATAGGTGGCAAAACTCTCGTTCAGCCAGAGGTATTTCCAGTCGGACGGCGTTACCAGGTTGCCGAACCACTGGTGGGCGATTTCGTGTGCAATGACATTGCAGATGCTCATTTCACCCGACTTTGAAGTCACTTCAGGATAGTGAAGGATCAGGTTTTCTCTGAAGGTGATGGCCCCCCAGTTCTCCATGGCTCCGAATGCAAAATCCGGGACGGCAATCAAGTCCATCTTGGACAAAGCGTAGGGAATTTGATAATAGGATTCACAAAATTCGAGCGCCTTTTGGCCGAATTCCAACCCGAATCCACCGTAAGGGCCCCGACCCGGCAACGTCACGGACCTCACCCGTGGATCGGCTTCATGGTCTGTCAGGTGAAACTCGCCGACGCCGAAAAACAGAAGATAGGTGGACATCGGCGGCGTGGTTTCAAATCGAACCTGTTTTTTCCCGCCTGCCAAAGCTTTTTCTTCCACGACCAATCCATTGGACAGCGCCACAAGATCGGCGTCCACAATCATTTTAATGTCAAACACCGCTTTTTGAGACGGATGGTCCATA
>Ga0210085_1000722_pt1 | contig 13623 bp, 14 predicted proteins | sample China_Galinas_PW_5_FD_184866 | JGI IMG/M metagenome (GOLD analysis project Ga0210085, IMG submission 184866) | Wetland microbial communities from San Francisco Bay, California, USA, that impact long-term carbon sequestration - China_Galinas_PWC_D1... | ecosystem: Environmental > Aquatic > Marine... | reverse complement strand
GCGACCCGTGTGGGCCCGTTGGGTGTTGTAGAACGCGAGGTAGTGCTCGAGGTCCCGCTCGAGCCCGCCGAGCTTGGGCACGAGGCTCCGCGCGAAGGACGGACGCCAGCACTCCTCGAGGATCGTGCGCTGGACCCGCTCGACCGAGCCGTTGGAGGTGGGCCGGCCGGGGTGGATCCGCGTCTGCACCGCCCCGACCTCGCGCAGTGCATCCCCGAACTCGGACGAACGGAACTCCTGCCCGTTATCGGTGAGGGCTCGCTCGAGGCGCCAGCCGAACGACGCGAGGTCGGCCGCCACCCGCCGCGCCAGCCGGCTCGTGTTGCTGGCGCTGGGGTTGAGCGGCGTGGTGTGCAGCTCGGCCCACACGAACGAGCTGGCGAGGTCGATGGCGGTGTACTGCCAGACCCGGCCACTCGTGCCACTGAGGCGACCGACGTGGAAGCAGTCGAAGCCCACGAGCTCACCCGGGTGGTCGACCTCGAGGTGGCGTTCGGGCTCGGGCGATCGACCGGGCTCCGCTGGTGCGGCATAGCCGGCCACGAGCGAGAGGCGGGCCACCCGCCGCGAGAGGCCGTGTCGGCGCAGGATGCGCCACACGCCGGTGTGGCTGATGCCGATGCCGCCCCAGCGCTCCTGGGCCAGGCTCGCGCTGATCCGCCTGGGCCCGAGCCCCGGATGCGCGATGGCGAAGGCGAGGATGCGCGCCTCGACGACCGGGTTCGTCTGGTTGGGCATGCGCGGCGAACGGCGCTCGCGTGGGCGCAGCATCTCGAGCCCCGAGGCCTCGACCATGGCCTTCCAGCGGTAGTAGGTCGAGCGGTGCACGCCGAAGGTCCGACAGGCCTGGCTCACGCCGACCTCGCGGGCATGGTCGAACAGGCGCAAGCGGAAGTGGAAGAGGACGTCAGAATCGAGCACGGTGCCGGTTCTCCTGCTCATGGCTTCAGACACCACAAGCATGGGGTCCCGGCACCACTCGTCACATGGGTCGAACTGTCGCGTCCACTCGGTGGCTGTTCAGCCTAGCCCGGGAGGCCCTGCCGGGTTCGCCTACGGAACGGAGGTGATGGCCTCCTCCACCCGGTCGCGCTCGCCGAGCGGATCGGAGACCACCCAGATGGTGTCGTTCGAGTCGAAGATGTACTGCTTGGTGTCGCCGTTGTCGAGCACGGTCACCGACTTGCCGCCGATCTCCTCCTCGCTGAAGGACGTGCCCTGCAGCTGGAGCGCGACCGGGTCGGCGTCGACCGCCTCGGGATCCTCTGGCGGACGGATGAGGAAGACGTCCTGCAGCAAGCGCTGGGTCATCTCCTCGCCACCGGCGGGCAGGCGGTAGCCTTCGATCTGGATGCCGTCGGACGAGGCTTCCAGGCCCCACCAGGCGATGACGCCGATCATCTGCGCGGGGCTGATGCCGGTGTCCAGGTACAGCTCCAGGAGCCAGTCCTCGATGTCGTCACCGAGGCGTGCACCGATGGTCGGCAGGAACAGCGGCTCGGTCGATTCGTAGAGGCCGATCCGGCGGGCACCATCGAGCGCGAGTGGCACGTCCGTGTAGAGGCGGTCGGCCGAGCTCAGCCCGATGGGATCGGCGTCGGGCAACTGGCCCAGCGCGTCCCACACGTAATCGGTGTCGCCCTGGATGAACCAGGCCGTGTCGTCCTTGAGATAGACCGTGCGCGGATAGACACCCGGCAGGTTCGCGTCGGTCACGCGCAGCGTCCACTTGGTGTCCAGCGGACGCATGACCAGTCCGGGCTCGGTGACGTCTGAGACGACCACGTCGACCGCGTCACGGATCCAGGTGCGCGCGTCGGTGCCGGCGATCCGCATGGCCATGACCACGACGGCCTCGCCCTCGGCCGGCTGGTACGTGTCCGAAGGCGAGGCCGAAGGCAAGGCTTCGGCCGGCCGGTACATGGCCGACTTGACGGTGAGGTCGTCGACCGTAGCGCCGGCACCCTCGAGGAGCGCCTGCATGCCCGACACGTAGGCCGCGTCCGCCTGGTCGCCGCCTTCGAACTGGGCCAGCCAGTCCGCGCCGCTGAATGTCTCGGGGGTGAGGACCTGTCCGCCCAGCATGACGGGGAACGCGATGCCGCTGTCCTGCGCGGCCGCAGCCGGGCTCTCGGCGCCGGTCGCGGGGCTCTGAGTGGCGTCCTGCGCCATGGTCGGGAGCGCGAGCGTCAGCGTCGCTGCCAGCGCCAGCGTGATCGAGTGCTTCAAGGTGACCTCCAGGCGGCCGGTCCATGGGCGGAGCGGCGATCGATGGCGTCAGCGTACAGCCGACGGTGACAACGTGGGCGGGCGCTGTCGTTGCGCGATCAGTTCGTCGCGATCTGGGTCCCGCGGTAGGGCAAGGGGGCGTCCGGCGGCCCGTCGAGGGCCGCGGCCGCGAAGAGCCCGCTCGGGTCGCACTGGACGGCGCCGGACCGGGGATCGGTGGCCGCACCCTCGTCGCAGGTCGCGACCTTGGCCTTCTTGGCGAAGGGGAAGGGAGTGGCCGGCGGTGGGGTCTTCTTGGGCTTCTTGGGCTTGGGCGTGGCCCTGGCCTCTCGCCGCAGCTCAGCCAGGCCGGCCTTGGTGGAGCCCTTGTCCACCTGCACCACGCCGGGCGGCAGCACGCTGACCGGGTCGATGTCACGGCCGTCGCGCAGGATCTCGAAGTGGAGGTGGGTGCCGGTGCTCTTGCCGGTGCTACCCATCTTGCCGATGATCTGGCCGGTGTAGACGAGATCCCCGGCCTTGACCAGGTCGGTGGGGATGAGGTGGCCGTAGCGTGAGACGTAGCCGTCGGCGTGCACCACGTCGATGACGTAGGCGCGCCCTTCCTGGTCGTACGGGTTCCAGCCGATGTAGGAGACGACCCCGGCCGCCACCGCCCGGATCGGCGTGCCGTAGCCGTCGACCACGTCGATGCCGTCGTGGAAGTGCCGGCACTTGCCGCGGCGCGGGTTGTAGACCACGCCGGTGCAGCCGTAGACCTGGGAGATGCGGCCGGTGGTGGGCCACGAGTAGGTGCCACCCTCCGCGAGGCTGACGGTGGCCTGCTCCTGGATCTTGATGGCGGCCAGCGATCGCATCTGCGAGATGTAGGCCGAGAGCGAGGCCTCCGCCCCCTCGCGGCGAGCGATGAATGCGCCGCGCTGGCGCACGATGTTCTGGATCTGCGACCGCTTGCCCCACAGCTGGCGCACGGCCGCCTGCTGAGCCTTGGCCGCGGCTTCCCGGTTGCGCTGGGCGCGGCGTATGTCGGCCTGGATGTTGCTCAACCGCTTCTTGGCCGCGACGGGTGGGGTCGAGGCCCGGGCGAAGTTGGCCTGCACCTCGGCCAGGCGGTCTAGCCGGGTCTGCAGGATGGCCTTGGCGTTGGCCAGCCGCGCCTTGCGCTCGTTGACCGCTCGCTTCAACGGCTTGAGCTGCTTCTTGGCGGCCTTGCGCTGGGCATCGATGCGTTCGATGGCCGCGTCCTGCGCGCGCATGATGGACTCGGCGGAGCGCTGCGCCGCGCGCACGGCAGCGATGCGGTCACCGAGGTCGACCGCGGCTGCCGGGCCCGTGCTCACGACCATCGAGGCCGACGCGAGCACGACGGCACAGAGCACGATCGCGAGCCGGCTGGACATCGGGTTCCATGCGGCTGGGCTGGCCAGGTGCACTCGTCTCCGCTCCACGTTCACATCGCCGGGACGGCCATCGCCCTTGGGCGTCGGCAGGCGTGCGGACCCGTCCCAGAGTCTGAATGGTAGGGCCCACGCCGGACTTGTGGACTACTCGTAAGTACAGCGCGACCAGTACCGATGGGCTATCCCGCGAGCGGTGGGGGCAGCAGGACCTCCAGCAGCCACACGCTGCCCATGCCTGCCACCAACGTCCAGCCGAACGAGCGCGTGCGCCAGGCCACGACCGCCGCGATGGCCGCGGCCGGATACCAGGCGTCGAAGCCCCGCCAGGTGCCGTGGTCGAGGAAGAGCGTCTGGGCCACCAGGCCGGCGAGGACCGCTGGTGCCACCAGGCCGAGGGCCTGTTCCAGGCGGGGCGGGATGACGACGTGCGCGAGGATGCTGACCATGGAGGCACGCATGGCGTACGTGCCGAGGGCCACGATGGCCACGATCATGACCTGTTCACCCATGCCGCGAACCCTGGTGCGCCTGGTCGGGGACCACGCCTGCGGCGGGCTCGATGCTCTCGGCCAGCTCGAGTGGATCAGGCGGGGGTGAGCCGGCCTTGGCCAGCAGCCCGAAGGCGATACCGGTGGCGGCTCCGATGAGCAGGCCCGAGTTGAGCGGCGCATCGCGCGCGATGAGCGTGACCGAGAAGCCCACCGCGGCCGCCACGAGCGAACCTCGATCACGGACCGAGGGCACTGCCAGGGCCACGAACATCAGCGGCGCCGCGAAGCCGACCTGGAACTCCGGCGGGATGGCGGCGCCGATGACGACACCCACGATCGTCCCCGCCCACCAGGCCAGCGCAAAGCTGACCGCTGCGCCCGCGAGGTAGGCCAGCCGTCTTCGGGGCCGCCGCTCGCCGCGGTCGTAGAGCAGCGAGGTGACGGTGGCCTGGTCGGTCAGGAAATGGGCCAGGAACAGGCGCCAGCGGCGCGGGAACTCGGAGAACGACGGCGCCATGGCCCCCGAGTACATGACGAAGCGGGCGTTGATGACGAGCGCCGTGCCCACGATCACGAACCAGGGTGCGCCCTGACCGAGCAGGTCGACCATGGCCAGCTGGGCCGCGCCCGCGAGCACGATGACGGAGGCGACGATACCGAGCGAATCGTTCATCGGGCCTTCTGTCACGACCACGCCGTAGGCCATGCCGAAGGGAAAGACGCCGATCGACAGCGGCAGGATGGCGCGCGCTCCGGCCAGGATCGTGGCGCGGTCGAGCCAGCTGTCGTCCCGGGCGCGCGAGCTGGGCTCCACCCGGCTCAGTGGACCAGGCGCGGTCCCATGTCGAGCGGGTGCTCGGGCAGGTCCCCCTCGAGGTCATGGCCGATCCGGTCGGCGGTGCGGTGGATGGCCTCGTCGATCTCCAGGAACTCAGCCAGCCCGCCAAAGCTGGCGTGCCAATCGAGCAGCTCGTGGAAAGCCTCGTGGATGACCGCGTCGCGGAGACCCGCCACTTGCAGCTCCGCCAGCACCTGCTCGTCCACGCCCTCCCCGGTCAGGACCATGGAGATGGCCGACTCGAGTGGCTCGCCCTGGTCGAGGCGGCGGATGATCTCGCGGGCCAGGTCGCTCACCGTGCGGGCCATGGGCCACCTCCATCCCTGCTCCCGCGGGGGCACGACCACCGTGCGCGTCCCGTCGGGCCCCAAGCGTAGACCACCGGCCGGACGGCGCGGTCAGCCGGCTGCACCGTCAGCCTCGTCGGTCGCCGCCCCGTCCTCCTCGTCGCGGCAGCGGGTATCGATCGTCTGCGGGCCACCGTGTGCGACCTCAGCCACGGTGAAGCGCCCGGCGTGCTCCGCATGGGGATCATGGATGAGGATGCCGAAGGTCTCCATCAGCCGGTCGGGCGTGAGCACCTCGCTGCCCGGACCGAGCGCGACCACGCGTCGGGCGAGGAGCAGGACCTGGTCGTACTCCACGGCCTCCGCGATGTCGTGCGTGGCCGTGACGATGGCCGCACCGCGCGCCAGCTCCGCGGCGAAGGCATCGAGGTACAGCTCGCGCCCGCCGGCATCGATGCCGGCCGTGGGCTCGTCCACCACGATGAGGTCGGCCTCTCGCGCGAGCACCTGCGCGAGGTAGACCCGCTGCAACTGGCCGCCGGAGAGGCTGCGCATGGGCTCACGCGCCAGGCCGGACACGCCCATGCGCGCCATGCCCTCCTCCACCAGCTCGTGGTCACGGGGGCCCAGGCGCCCAAGCAGTCCCAGCGTGGGATAGCGAGCCATGCGCACCACGTCGATGACGCGGATGGGCAGGATGTAGCCGGAGGCGTGGAACTGGGCGTGGTAGGCGATGCGGCGTGGTGCCTTGCCCGGATCGGTGCCCAGCACCGCCAGCGAGCCGCGCACCGGTCGCAGCAAGCCCACGAGCGTGCGGATGAGCGTCGACTTGCCCGAGCCGTTGGTGCCGACCAGGGCCAGCGAGCCGCCCGCGCCGAGCTGCAGGTCGATGCCGCTGACCACCGGGTCATGGCCATAGCCCACGGCGAGCTCCCGGGCCTCGATAGCGGGCCCGGTGGCGGCCATCTCGCCGGCCCGGGCGGTGGCGACCCCGGCGAGCGAGAGGCGCGCGGTCACGAAAGGGTCTCCCCACGACTGTCGATGGTGACCACGTGTCGGCTCACGTCGCGCAGGTTGGAGAGGGCGAAGATGACGAAGAAGACGCTGACCGCCACGAGCACGATGGTGGCACCGGCGGCGACGTCGAACCAGTACGAGATGAGCAGGCCGACGTAGGTGCTGGCCGAGCCGATGATCGCGGCGATGACCATCATCGAGCCGATGCGGTGCGCCAGCAGGGCCCCTGCGGCCGCCGGCGCGAGGAGCATGCCGAAGACGAGCAGCGTGCCCACCGTCTGGAACGCGACCACGACCGTCAAGGCGACGAGCAACAGCATCAGCAGGTGGTAGCGGCGTGCCGGGAAGCCGGCCACGTCAGCCTGCTCGGGATCGAAGCTGAGCAGGAGGAATGGGCGCGCCGCCAGCACCGACATGGCGAGGACCACGACCGTGGCCCCGGCCATGACCAGCACCTGTTGCCAGCTGGTACCGAGGATCTGTCCGAAGAGGATGGCGATGAGGTCCCCGGCGAAGGCATCGCTGTAGCTGATCATGACCACGCCCAGGGCCAGCATGGCCACGAAGAGCAGGCCGATGGCGGTGTCCGAAGAGAGCCGCGAGCGGCGGGTCACGAGCGAGACGCCACCGATCATGACGACCGCGCCGACCGCCGCACCGAGCATGCCGGGCAGGCCCAGCAGGATGGCGGCGGCGATGCCGGGCAGGACCCCATGGGCGAGAGCATCACCGATGAAGGCCAGCCCGCGGAGCACGACGAAGGTGCCCACCGCGGCGCAGGCGATCGAGACCAGCACGCCCGCCAGCAGGGCGCGGGTCATGAACCCGTTATCGAGGAATGGATCGAGCAGGAACTCCACGTGCTCCCCCAGGGGTGACCGGGGCCGAGCGGGCCGCGGTCGTGTCAGCCGAGCATAGCAAGCGCGGGTCAGCCCCCAAGGGCCCCGGCCACGGTGGTGGCGATACCGAGGATGAGGTCCTGGTAGGTGCCGCCGTCGGGCAGCTGGGACACGGACAGGGGCACCAGCACGGCACCGCTGTCCTCGGCTACGGCCTCCACCACGGAGATCGGCGTGCCGACCTCCGTGAAGACCGCGGGCACGCCGTAGTGTCGGATCTGGTCGATCAGTCGCGCCAGCTCTCGGGCGGTGGGTTCGCCGCTCGTGGAGAGGCTGGGGATGACAGCACCGATCTGCTCGAAGCCATAGCGGTCAGCGAAGTAGCCGAGCGAGCGGTGCCCCGTGACCAGCTTGCGATCGGCGGCCGGCACGACCGAGAGGATCTCGACCACCTGCGCATCCACCGCCTCGAGGTCGGCAGCGAGCGAGGCGGCTCGGTCGCCGGTCGTGATGCCGGCGGCATCGAGGGCCGGGCCCAGCGCCAGGACCACGTCGCGCATGGCCAGTGGATCGGTCCAGAAGTGCGGGTCCTGTGCCCCGTGGTCGTCTCCCTCGGCGTGGTCGTCGTCCCCGGGGTCTTCGCTGCCCTCCGAGGCCAGGAGGGCGACGTGGTCGGCGGCCTGGAACCAGGTCACGCCTTCGGTCTCCGCGTTGTGCAGGATCGGAAGCAGGGCCTGCTCCAGGTCGAGCCCGTTGGAGACGATGACGTCCGCCGCCATGAGCCGCTCGGCATCACGCGCGGATGGCTCGTAGCCGTGGGGATCGGCGCCGCTGGGCATGATGACCGTCACCTCGGCGGTGTCGCCGACCAGCTGCTCCACCACCGAGCCCAGGACCTCGGTCGTGGCCACCACCGACGCGGCCTCGTCCTGCGGGTCCTGTGCGATCGCGGCCCCACCACCAAGCGCGACGAGCGCCAGCGAGAGGGCCGCCGAGCCGAGGCTCGTAGCCGCGCGAGCAGCAGTGGCGGAACGGTGCGGAAGGGTCCGACTCATACGGGCTCCTGATGGGGAGAGATGCTAGGCTTGTCCGACTGTATTGATACCGTGTCTCAATACTATCGAGAGTCGGCACCGGCTGCAACCCGAGGGCGCGGGCCGCTGTACGCTCATGACGGAGATGAACATGCACATCCGGTCCCTTGCGACCACGGCGCTGATCATGGCCCTCGGCGCCGCCGCCGTCACGGCCACCGAACCGACCGTCATCCCAGCGGTGAGCCCCTCGCCCGACACTCCTTCCGGCGCACCCGCGGCCGACGCCGCGAATGTGCCGACCCCGCTCGGCTCGCCCGTCCCGGCGCCACCCCTGGAGGGTCTCGTGCGGCCGGACGGCAGCGTCTTCGACCTGGCCGACCTGCGTGGACACGACGTGCTCGTGTACTTCGGCTACACCCATTGTCCGGACGTCTGCCCGCAGACCCTGGCCGAGGTCTACGACGTGTTCGCGGCCCGGCCGGGCACACGAGCGCTCTTCGTCACGGTCGACCCGGAGCGTGACACGCCCGAGTTCCTCGCCGAGTGGACCGCGTACCTGCCCGACGACCTGGTGGCGGTGACCGGCAGCCCGAGCGCGATCCGCCGGGCGGCCGATGCCTACGGCGTTCGCTACGCCCGCGTGGACTCGACCTCGTCGGCGGGCTACGCCATGTCCCATACCGCGGATCTCTACCTCATCGACGCCGAGGGCCGGTACCGGCTGGCCTATCCCTTCGGTACACCTGCGGCGGAGATCGTGGCCGACCTCGAGCAGCTCGACGACGCGGGCTGACCAAAGCAGAAGGTGAACCGATGACCCGCACGCTGTTCCTCTCCGCCGGCAGCCTGGTGCTGGCACTGGGCCTGGCCGTGGCCCCGGCCGTGGCACAAACCGATGCGTCCTCGTCTGACCCGCCGGCCAGTGCCGGTCCGGCCGCTGCCTCGACGACCCCGCACATGGCCTCGATGACACCGGGCCTCACCGTCTCGGGCGCCTGGGCCCGCCAGTCGCCGATGGTCGACCTCGCCGGCGCGGCCTACCTGGTCGTCCACAACGGGAGTGACACCGACGATGCCATCGTCGCGGCCGACAGCCCGGTCGCGGAGGCGGTCGAGTTGCACCTGTCCTCCATGAACGACGAGGGCATGATGTCGATGAACCAGGTCGCGGAGATCCCCGTGCCGGCTCACGGCGAGGTGAGCCTCGAGCCTGGGGGATACCACATCATGCTCATCGGCCTGACCGAGCCGCTGCTGGCCGATGACTCCTTCGAGCTGACACTCGAGTTCGGCGCGGCCCAGCCGCAGACCATCACGGTACCGGTCCTCGCGAGCAGCCCCATGGACATGGCGCATCCGTCCATGGGACCCGACCCCAGCATCGCCGCCGCAGATGAGCTGGCTGGCGATGGCGGCGCGAACGACGACTGAACGAGCCCCAGGCCAACCGTCGCGTAGCGGCCCATTCCGGAGCCCTCATCTATGCTGGCCCAGCCGTCACCAGCTCGAGGAACACCATGTCCCAGACCACCCGCTTCCCGTCCCACCTGCTCAGCCGTGCCGCGATCGCGGCGGTGACCCTGCTCCTGGCCGTGCCGTCGGCGGGAGCCCTGGCGCAGGACGCCGCGGAGCCCGAGCTGACCTGGGCCCCCCTGGTCACCCCACCTCCGATCGTCGCTCCCGCCGCCATGTCGGCCACCGACCAGGTCGATGGCTACAGCATGGGAGAGCCGGCCGCGCCGGTGGTCGTGGAGGTGTGGGAGGACTTCCAGTGCCCCTTCTGCCATCGCTTCACCTACGAGGTGGAGCCGTTGATCGTGGAGCAGTACGTCAAGCCGGGTGATGCTCGCCTCGTCTACCGCACCCTTGCCTTCCTGGGTGACGAGTCGCAGTGGGCCGCTGTGGCCGCCGACCTGGCTGCCGAGCAGAACATGTTCTGGCCCTTCCACGACTATCTCTGGGCCAACTACGGCGGCGAGAACAACGGCGCCTTCCACCTCGATCGCCTGCTGCAGATGGGTGAGGCCGCAGGCCTGGACATGGGTGCCTTCCGGGCCGGGCTCGTGCTGGACAAGGCCCGGGAACGCTTCGCCCGGATCGAGGCCGACAGCGCCGTCGATGCCTACGCCCTGGGTATCTCCGGCACGCCCACGGTGGTGGTCAACGGCGTGCGCCTCGAGTCACCAGACTTCGGGACGATCTCGGACGCGATCGACATCGAGCTGGCCAAGGCCGCGACCGCCTCGACCGCCGCGGCGACCGGCGAAAGCCCGGCACCGTCAGCATCTGCTGCGCCGAACGAAGGTCCCGCCGGGGACGAATAGCCCGGGCCATCCTCGAGGACCGGGTCGCCCGCGCTAGGATGACCTGAACCGGGCTGTCGCAGGGAGAGCCATTCATGTCCGATCAACAGACGACTGGCGGATCAGCGCCTGCCCCCGCGGTCGGGGGCACCGGCGAGGCGTCGACGACCGCGCGGGCGCGCAGCATGGCCGAGGACTTCGTCGACCGCGGCGCCCCCTGGAGCCCGAAGACCTCCTGGTCCATCGTGCTCGTCGAGGGCATCGTCGTCGCGATCGTGGGCCTGCTCTTCATCTTCAAGCCGCTCGGCGGCACGAGCACGACCCTGCAACTGGTCGGCTTCGTCCTGCTCGGCGGATCGCTGGTGACCATCTTCCAGCTGTGGCGGAAGGCGTATCGCCCGGACCTGGAGCTGCTGGCTTCGTTCCGGGCGGGGTCCGGCGTGACCGTCGGCGCCGTGGTCATCGTGGCGACGTTCCTGACCGACGTGACCGAGGCGGTCACCGCGGCCCTGGCGGTCGTGGTCGGCATCGGCTTCATCGTCTTCGGCGTCGCAGGCATCGCCAGCAGCCTGATCCGGCGCGAGGTCCACGCGCCCTTGCCGGTGGCGTCGCTCGTGCTGGACTCGGTCCTGGGCCTGGCGGGATTGCTCCTGGTCTTCGCGGGCGCCGCCGGCAGCGACACCGTGGACGGGCTCTTCAACCTGCAGGGCGTGCTGCTCATCGCGACGGGTTTGGCCCTCGCCGGCTACGCCTACATGCTGCGACAGCAGGCCGTCACCACCTGACCCTCCAGGGCGCCGGTCGGCGACCCTCCCTCAACCGAGCCCGCCCCTGCCCTCGCGGTCGGAACTGTGGCTGGGCAGGCCCGTGATGAGGCGGCTGCCCCGCCCGCGCGAGATGAACGACCAGGCCCAACGCATCATCACCAGCACCCGGTTCTGCAGGCCGATGAGCCAGAAGATGTGGATGGCCAGCCACATGAACCAGGCCGGGAAACCGCTGAAGCGGACGATGCGGAAGTCCGCCACCGCCCGCAGGCGACCGATGGTCGCGAGCTCGCCGAGGTCCTTGTACGTGAAGCCGGGGATGGTCACCCCGTCGCGCCGGGCGATGATCGCGCGGGCGGCGTAGCGCCCACCCTGGATGCCGCCCTGGGCCACACCGGGGACCATGCGTCCGGGCGTCCACTCGACGGCAGCGAGGTCGCCCACCACCCAGACGTCAGGAAAACCCGGGATGGTCAGGTCGTCATCGACGCGGATGCGGCCGACGCGGTCGGTGGGTGCGCTCGTGGCCTCGGCCACGGCTCGGCCGAACCGGCCCACCGCGACGCCTGCCGCCCACAGCACGGTTCGCGCCTGTAGGCGCGTCGTCTCCGTGCCTTCGGTGCCACGCACGGTCACCCCCGCTTCGTCGATATCGGTGACCATCGTGCGTGTGCGGATGGTCACGCCCAGCTGGGCCAGCTGGCGGGCGGCGGCCTTGGACGATGCTCGCGGGTAGGTGGGTAGCACCCGGTCGGTGCCCTCGACGAGGTAGACCAGGGCCTCCTCGGTGTTGATGACGCGGAAGTCGCGTGGCAGGGTGTCGCGAGCGATCTCACAGAGCGATCCGGCCAGCTCCACGCCCGTCGGGCCGGCGCCTACGATGACGAAGGTCATCCACTCGTGCTGGCGGGCGGTGTCGGTCTCGAGCTCCGCGTTCTCGAAGGCGTCGAGGATGCGGGCGCGCATCTGCAGCGCATCCTCCAGCGTCTTGATGCCGGGGGCGTACTCGGCCCAACCGTCGTTGCCGAAGTAGGAATGCTTGGTGCCCGTGGCCACGATGAGCGAGTCGTACTCGAGGTCGGCACCGTCGTCGATGCGGACCGTCCTGGCTTGGGGATCGATGCCCGTCGCCTCGGCCAGCAGCACCTTCACGTTCTGCTGGCGACGCAGGATGAGGCGCAGGGGCTGGGCGATCTCCGAGGGCGTGAGCGCACCCGTGGCCACCTGGTAGAGCAGGGGGCTGAAGAGATGGTGGTTGCGCCGATCGACCAGGGTGATGTCGACGTCGTGACGGGCCAGGGCGCGGGCAGCGTACAGGCCACCGTAGCCACCGCCGATGATCAGGATGCGATGCCGCTCTGCCATGGGTACTCCTTCGATCGCGACGCGCCCTCCCCTTCCGACCCTACCAGAGCATGCCACGTCGGCCCCGGCGGCCACCCGTGACGGCGGAGCTAACGCCGACTTGACGTGTCGGCTATACTTTGTGACACAAACTACTTTGGGGGTGAAATGAGCGAGTCGATCGATCTGCGCAACCTGGAGCGCGAGGCATATCGCGCACAGTGGTCCGACGGCCTCATCGACATCTACCTTGGCCTGTCCCTGGTCTGGCTTGGTGCGATGTGGACGTGGTGGAATGACTTCTCCGGGCTGGCCGGCATCCTCCCGGCTGTGTTCGTCACGCCCATGCTCGCGGTCCACCGGCGCTTCGTCGAAGCACGCATCGGTCATGTCGAGTGGCGGCCCGCACGGATCGGCTGGGAGCGGCGCAACCAGGTGCTGCTGCTAGTGGCGGGTATCGGCGTGTTCCTCGTCACCATCGGCGCCCTGGCCACCACCGGGAACGGCGGCGGTCGGATCGTGGGACCGGCGATCCTGGCCTGGTTGTTGGCGGCCTTCTGCCTGGGGCTGTCGGTGCTGCTCGTCGCTCGCCGCATGTTGCTCTACGGCGTCGTGCTCTTGATCGGGGGCGTGGCGGTCGGACTGGCGGATGCCGAGCCCGGCTGGCCCATGCTCGTGTGCGGTGTGGGCGCGACCCTCACGGGACTGGTCATGCTGCGCCGCTTCGTCGAGCGCTACCCGGTCAGTCGGGCCCCGTGAGCGAGCAAGCGGCCGGATACGGCGACCCCGCGCCCATCGAGCTGGACCGGCTCATCCATGAACCGGCTCGACTGCTCCTCATGGCCAATCTCGCCGTCGTGGACGAGGCCGACTTCGTCTACCTGTCGGCGAGGACGCGACTCACCGCCGGCAACATCAGCTCGCACATGTCGCGACTCGAAGCGGCCGGCTACGTGCGCGTCGAGAAATCCTTCGCTGGACGCAAGCCGCGGACGACCTATGCCCTGACCGAGACCGGACGGTCAGCCTTCGCGCGCTATCGCCAGCAGGTCGATGGCCTGCTCAGGGACG
>Ga0210085_1000721_pt1 | contig 13628 bp, 11 predicted proteins | sample China_Galinas_PW_5_FD_184866 | JGI IMG/M metagenome (GOLD analysis project Ga0210085, IMG submission 184866) | Wetland microbial communities from San Francisco Bay, California, USA, that impact long-term carbon sequestration - China_Galinas_PWC_D1... | ecosystem: Environmental > Aquatic > Marine... | reverse complement strand
CAGGGCATGCGAGCGAGCCGGGCCGCCTCGGTGTGGTAGTCGGCCACGTCGTACACGAAGCGACCGCCCAGTCGAGCAGCCGCCGCTCGCACGACCGGCAGCACGATGAGCGATTGGGCATGGAACGCGTCGGTCTCCGGCGCGGCCTCGACAACCGCGTCAGACCAGGGACCGGCGCGACGCGCGTTGGCGATGATCTCGAAGGTCCGGCGGATCGGGTGCAGCAGGCGGTCCAGGCCGCGCGGCGCGTCGGGCGGCAGGACCGTGGCGTCGTAGTCGAGTCGGGCCAGGCGACAGAGCAGCCGGCGCACCCGGGCCGGCAGCGGTTTGAGGGCGTTGCTGATACGTCGGTCGATGTCCAGTCGGGTGAGGGCCACACCGGGAGCCAGCTCCTCCTCCGACGGCAAGCCAGGAGCCGACCAGCCGAGGATGCGCAGGTGGTGGCCATCGTCGGCCAGCGAGGTCGCCGAACGCAGGAAGCGTGAGTCGAACTCGAAGGGGTTGGCCGCGACGATGGTGATGTTCAACCGGCCCGGATCGGGCACGTCAGCGCTCAACGGTGAGATCTCCAGGGTCGTCCCCGTCGCACGGCTGGACAGGGCACTCGATGGCCCCAGCCTACCCCGGTCCGCGCGAATGGGCAGCCTTGGCTCAGGCGCCGTCGCCATCCCGCACGATCACCGCCGTCGGGCCCCGGCCACGCAGCTCCTCCCAGCGCAGCTGCAGGACCACGACCAGGGCCTCGCCGATGATGGACTTGGACATCTTGCTGGTCCCGACCTCACGATCCTTGAACACGATGGGCACCTCCCGCACGCGAGCTCCGGCACGCGTGGCCAGGTAGGTGGTCTCGATCTGGAAGACATAGCCGCCGGAGTGGACGCGGTCCCAGTCCAGGGCCTCCAGCGTCTCGCGACGCCAGGCCTTGAAGCCACCGGTGAGGTCGTTGGGCCCGAGCCGCAATACGGCCCTGGCGAAGAGCGAACCGCCCCGCGACACGAGACGTCGCATGATGCCCCAGTCCTTGACACCGCCGCCGCGCGTGTAGCGGGAGCCGATGACGAGGTCGGCGCCATCCATCAGCGGCGCCATCAGGGACGGCAGGTAGTCGGGAGCGTGGGACCAGTCGGCGTCCATCTGGACCAGGTAGCGTGCGCCGGCGTCAAGCGCCACCGCGAAGCCGTCGATGTAGGCCTTGCCCAGGCCTTCCTTGGCCGCGCGGTGCCGGACCGATACCCGATCGTCCACCGCCGCCAACTCGTCAGCGATGGCACCGGTGCCATCGGGTGAGTCGTCATCCACGACCAGCAGGCGGGCCCCCGGCAGAGCAGCCAGGATGGCGCCGGAGATGGGCCGCAGGTTCTCAGCCTCGTCATACGTGGGCAGCACGACCCACGTGCCGGCGTAGGGCTCGTGGGCGGGCAGGTCGGTCGTCATCGTGGGTCCAGTCTATCGAGCGCTGAAGCCGGCCCGCCCTGCGCGTGCCGCCACGGCCTCACCGGAGCCGGACCGTGAACACCTTGGCGTTCGTGCCGCCGTCCACGTCGACGCCCTTGACCCGTACCTTCATGCCTCCGGCTGCGCCACCGCGGTGGGTGGCGATGATGACCTTGAAGCGCTTGGCCGAGAGGCGCTTGACCTTCCAGCGCGGCAGCGTGTACTTGCGGATCCCGGGCTGGTTGGCGGTCACCACCGGCTTGCCCTTCAGCGGCTCGGTGGAAGTGATGTCCAGGATCACCGTCTCGCCACGCCGGTAGACCCAGCGCGAGGACGAGGCCACGAACGGCGTCTGTCGGAATCGGACATCGTGAGCGTAGGAGCCCGCCGGCCGCTTGACGGTGATGCGCGCGCGGTAGATGTCGTCGGGCACGTACTTGCCGCTGTCGTCTGTGCCGTCCCAGACGAACTTCACGGGGCCAGGCACGCGTGGTGCCGCAGCCACGGCGCGGCGCACGATCTTGCCCTGGCGGTTGCGGATGATCCAGCTCACGGTGGCCTCACGCGTGAGCCGGGCATTGAGGGTGACCCTGGCTGCCCGGGCATCGCCGTCACGCGCCCAGAAGATCTGCGGACGCACGCGGGGGTTGGACACCGAGTTGAGCAGCTTGACCTTGACCACCTGCGTGGCACCCTGGTTGCCGGCCCGGTCGGTGGGCGTGAGATAGACGGCGTAGTTGCCCTCAGGCCCGATGGCGCCACCATCGAAGCGACCGTTCCAGGCCAGGCTGCCGTTGCCGGCCATGGCCCAGGCCGACCAGCGCCGCTTGGCGGAACCGTTGCGCTTGACCTTGACGTCGAGGAACGCGCCCTCGGAGAGTTGGTAGCCGATGCGGATCGCATCCGAGTGGCCATCGCCGTTGGGCGTGAACACCGGCACCCTGGAGCTCGAGATGGTGTCCCTGGCTTGGTAGGCCCGCACACCGGACACCACCGGGGCCACGGTGTCGGCAGCGATGGCCTGGTCGTCCCGCCACTCGGTCGTGGTGAACCCGAGGTCGCCGGTGAGCCCGCGCAGGTAGCCGTAGCTGTCGTGCGGGTCGATGTGCACGACCGCGCCGGGGACCCGTTCAGAGTCGTAGTAGCCGGGGCGGGTGCCGATCCAGCCGTTGCGCGGGTTGACGCCGTCGCGGTAGCGGGTCATGAAGATCGCGTCCATCGACGAATCCTCGCCGTAGAGCGCGTTGATGACGTCCGCCCCGGGCTGCCAGCCCAGCGCCCAGACCACGCGCGCCCCGATGGAGAGGAAGCCGTTGGCGTAGTTGTCCACGCGCTGGATGGCGACCCCGCGACTGGGAATGGCCATGCCTGACGAGGCGTTGCCGGAGGCGTACGAGAGGTGGGACAGGATCACCACCGCGTTGGGTGCCAGCTGCAGGTTGGCCCGCAGCCAATCGGCGCCTACGTAGCGGACGGTGTTGTCGTCGCGCTCGGCCTTGGCCTCGACGTCCAGCCCGAGGCCGTTCTTCGTTGCTTCCTGGAAATCGCCGTAGGGGCTGGGCCAGCCGTTGCCGTGGCCGCAGTAGACGAAGAGGTCTGCGCCCTGGGCCACGCGCTTGACCTTGGAGGGCGGTGCCCATGGGTGGAAGACCCTGACGACCTCCATGCCCTGCGCGGCCGCGGCCTTGGCGATGGCGGAGCAGTACGCCCGGTACTCGGCGGTCTTGCTGTGGACCGGCCCGGCCACCACCACCGCACGCTTGGGACCAGTGGCCGCGCGCGCGACGCCGCCGGTGTCCAGCACGGAGCTCGTGACCAGGAGGGCCATGACTGCGAGACCGATGATCAACGGACGGAGCGCGTCTCGCGTTCGGCTGGCCAGGACCGACGGGACCGATGGGCCGGTGTGGGCAGGTGTGGACATGTGACGTCCAGTCTCTTCCCGCGCGCGCGAGCGGGCCACCCGCAGATGGTCAGGCATCGCCCCTGCAGAAGGTCCCGGGGGTGGCTGACCCGCAGCTCGCCGCGTTGGGCCGCTCACCCCGCGCCCTCGTCGGTCGCCTTGGACTTCCGGGGTGGCCGGAAGTTGGTCATCACCAGCGCGTGCTCGATGTGCTCGAGATCGGCGACGGGCACCAGCAATGCCGACTTCACGATGGAATCAGCGGCGTCGATGATGTCGACCACCCGACCGATGGGGATACCCGGGGGATACACCGAGCGGATACCCCCGCCCAGTTGTGCCCCCAGCGTGACGATAAGGTCGTTCTCCGACATCTTGTCGCTGCGCTTGACCTCGGTCATGGATAGCGGGGCCGAGAGGCGACCGATGACGTTCCCGGTGGCCTTGGTGCGCCGGTCAAGGCCCGCCACCAGGAAATTGGAATCGCTGATGAGCATGACGTCGGACCAGCCCTCGCCGACGTCGATCACGCGGCCGAGCAGGGCGCCGCCCGACGAGAGCACCGGGGCGCCGACGCGCACGTCAGCCTCCGCGCCTCTGTCGAGCGTGATCACCCGTTCGAACTGCGTGAACTGGCGGGCGCTGACGCCGGCCGCGACCGTCTCGATGTCGTCGGCTGTGAGCCGCTCCCTGGTACCGAGCAGTTCCTCCAGGTTGTCGACCTCCGCCCGCAGCGCCTCCATGCCCGCCAGCTCCTCGTTGAGGCGCTGCACCTCGAGGCTCAGCTCGTCGTTCTGCAGTCGTAGCTGGTCGACCTCGCTGATGGCATCGAGCACGGATGTCAAGGAGCGCGTGCCATCACCGAGCGCTTCCTGGATGGGACCCATGGCGAAGCGCACGCCGTTGCGCAGCTCCTGCACCGGCCGGGTATCTGCCAGGGCGAACATCACCGCCGAGAGTGCCACCAGCACGATGAAGGTGACAAGGTTGCGGCGTGCGTGCCTGTCGCGCAGCATGGGTGCCTAGCGCGGCGGCCGCGAGTAGGTCTCGGCCACGAGGGCGCGCTCCATGGTCGGGTCGTCGATCGATTCGAGCACCACGCCCGTGCCGCGGGCCACGCAGGTCAGCGGGTCTTCGGCGATGTGCACCGGCATCTGCGTGGCTTCCGCGATGCGCCGGTCGAGTCCCTGCAGCAGGGCCCCGCCACCGGCGAGCACGATGCCCTGGTCGACGATGTCGGCGACCAGCTCGGGCGGCGTCTCCTCGATGGTGTCCTTGATGGTGGAGACGATCTGCGCCAGCGATGCGTCGATGGCCTCGCGCACCTGCTCGGCGGTGATCTCCACGAAGCGCGGCAGGCCGGTCAGCAGGTCGCGCCCGCGCATGCTCACGTGCTGCTTGTCGTGCGGCCCGGGATAGGCCGAGCCGATGGCGATCTTGATATCCTCGGCCGTGCGTTCGCCCACCAGCAGGTTGTACTCACGGCGGGCGTAGGCGATGACGTCCTCGTCGAGTTCGTCACCGCCTACGCGTACGGAGCGCGAGACGACGATGCCGCCGAGCGAGATGACGGCGACCTCCGTGGTCCCGCCGCCGATGTCCACGATGAGGTTGCCGGAAGGCTCGCCGATGGGCAGGCCTGCGCCGATGGCCGCGGCCATGGGCTCCTCGATGAGCCGCGCCCAGCGGGCGCCGGCGTTGAGAGCCGCGTCGCGGACCGCGCGCCGCTCGACCTCGGTGACGCCGCTGGGGATACCCAACAGCATGCGCGGCCGCGGGACCAGGCCTACGCGGTCGTGGACCCGCTGGACGAAGTACTTGATCATCTGCTCGGTCACGTCGAAGTCGCTGACCACGCCGTCGCGCAGGGGCCGCACGATGCTGATGCTGGCGGGGGTGCGACCGAGCATGCGCTTGGCTTCGGCGCCGATCTCGAGCACCTTGCGTGTCTTGGTGTCGACCGCCACGATGCTGGGCTCGCTGATGACGATGCCACGGCCGCGGACGTGGACGAGCGTGTTGGCCGTGCCCAGGTCCATGCCGATGTCGCGGGAGAAAGCACCGAAGAACGCGTCGATCATGGGCGGTGAGGCGGTCTCCATCGAGGTGGCCGACGCGGGCCACGTACTGGTGCGGTTGGTCCGGCCACGCCCCACACGGCAGGGGCTGGCACCGTACCGATCGGAGCGGGCCACGGCAGCCTGGACGGGACCCTCCTCGGTTCCCGGCTCCGGTGTGCCGCAGTATACGCGGCACTCGCGTGCATCAAGTTCACCGGACGGCCCCCTGCGGCCCGTCCGTTCGGCCCCGTCAGGCGCGCTCGAAGGCCACGCCCCGGTCGCGCAGGCTGGCCCACGACCCGTGACCCACGATCAGGTGGTCGAGCACGGTGATGTCGAGCAGACGCCCCGCTGCCACCGCCTCCGCAGTCAGGTGCAGATCATCGGGGCTGGGGGTGGTGTCTCCCGAAGGGTGGTTGTGCACCAGGATCAGTCGCGGTGCGTGGAGCCGGACGGCGTCGCGGAAGAGCTCGGCGATGCGCACGACCGCAGCGGATACGTTGCCTCGGTAGATCGTGGGCATGGCCAGCACGCCGTTCCGGGCATCGAGCAGCACGGCCCGCAGTTCCTCGCGTGGGAGGTGGCCGAGGTCGGTGGTCAGGCGGGCGGCCAGGTCCCGGGGGGCGCGCACGGTCCAGCGGCCGGCCGGCCAGTCGACCGCGGCCCGCCGCCCCAGCTCGAAGGCTGCTGCCAGCTGCGCGGCTCGCACCGGTCCCACGCCCGGCACCTGCTCGAGTTCGCGTGGCTGGGCTTGCGCCAGCCCGGAGAGGCCATCGCAGCGGACGAGGGCATCCTCGGCCATGACCGCCACCGGGGTCTGCCGTGAGCCGGATGCCCAGAGCAACTCGATGAGCTCAGCCGATGAGAGTCCCGCAGGCCCCAGGGCCGCGAGTCGCTCGCGCGGGCGCTCAGAGGCGGGAAGGTCCCGCACCGATCGGCGTCGTGAGCGGCGGTCGTGGCCGTCCATGGTCTTCCTCCCCGGCGTGGGCCTGCACATCAGCCAGGGGACCGGCGGCCGATCCGTGGCGCCTCCGGGCCCGGACGACGGAGCCCGCCGATTCCCCCGCCAGCCGGACCCGAAGGCGAAGCGCAGCCTAGGCAGCGATGCTTGGCCAGAGCTTGGCCAGGGCTTGGCCTTCGCTAGCCGTGGGCAGGCGCCACGGATGTGGCGATGTGGGCAGCCTGCGTCCGAACGCCAGCGGGCGGCGCGAGGCCCTCAGCGCATGAGGATGATCGAGCCAGGCTCGGGCAGCTGGCTGGCCAGCGCCGCCAGCGCCAGCAGAAAACCGTTGTAGGTGATGTGGCCGGCGATGGCACCTGCGAGGCCGTGGCGGAGGAAGAGCCAGCCGAGGACGAACGCCACCGGCACGAGCACGATCAGCTGCAGGAAGGCCTGCCCCAGGCCGGTGCCGAAGTCGACGCCGGAGATATTGACGGTGTGGACCAGCGCGAAGAAGAGCGAGGCCCGGATGAGCGCGCTCCTGGGGCCCAGGTCGCGGAGCCACGCGGTCAGGGTGAAGCCGCGGAAGAAGACCTCCTCGCCGACCGGGATGACCAGGGCCGCCGCGATGAGGATCCAGAGGTCGTCGAGCGCCGAGCTGCTCTGGGGTAGCACGCTCGGGCCTTCGATCCCCAGCAGCTGGGCCACGATGCCCACCACCACCGCCAGGCCGAAGGCGACGGGCAACATCACCACCACGGCCATGCCGACGGCACGCAGGAGATCGCCCGCTCCCCGATCTGACCACGTGGGCCAGCCCATCTGGCGCCAGGTGAGTGCTCCGGTGCGGATGGCGAAGAGCCACACCGCGAGCACGTAGCCGGCCGCCTGCACGACCCCGATGCCGAGGAAGGCGAACGGCTGATCGGCGTCGACGCCGAGCCCGCTGAGCAAGACCAGGCCGACGAGGGAGAGAGCGAAGAAGTAAGCCGCAAAGACGAGCAGCGGAGCGGGACCGCGATAACGCTCGGGGGAACGCGTCGATCGCTCGAGGACCTGCGACCCCGCGGCCGCGGCCAGACCGACCGTGAGCGCGAGGACACCGGCCCCGATGAGCCAGGTGCCGGCCCCTGGATCGCTGGCCATGGGCCCGAGCACAAGAGCCACGGCCAGGCCGCCGACCGAGAGGACCCAGGCGATGAGGTAGAGGCCTGGCGCGCGGCGTCCCTCGAGCGAGAAGACCCCGCCGCCGGGCGGCCCTTCCGGCGGAGGGACGGGGCCTGGTTCGCGAGCGTCCTGCTCCCGCGTGCCCTGCGCTGGCGACTCGCCAGCCGGCCACCCCTCGGGCGTGCCCCCGGTCATGGAAGGGACGGGCTGCTAGATGCCGGTCGGGGCTTGCGTGCCGGACCCCGACTGGGCGGTACCGGGCGTGCCCGGGCTGCTGCTGGCGTTGGAGCTGCGGGGGGCCGGGCCGGGCGTGCCCTGCGGCTGGGTCTGCGCAGCGGTCTGGCTGGCCTGCGCAGCGGTCTGGCTGGTCTGCGGCGCCTGACTGCCCGGCGGCTTGCCCGACGAGGCGGAGGTGCCCTGCGGCTGGCTCGGTGGCTGGGGCGCGCCCGGCCCCTGGGCCGCGCTACCCGGAGCGCGCCAAGCCTGGGTGCCCTCAGCAGCAGACGCCGGTCGAGGCGGCGCGCCCCGTCCCGGCGGCGGTGGGGCCGGCAGGCGCGGCGCCGGCTGCTGCTGCGGCAGCGGGGCGGGGCGGGCGGTAGGCATGTAAGCGGTGGTGCCGGGTGCGTCGGCGCGTTCGAAGTCCTTGCCGCACCAGGCGCACAACGTCCAGTCCAGCTCGATGAGGTGCTCACAGTTGGGACACACGCGGCGCAGCCGGTTGCGACAGGTGGGGCAGATGATCCAGTCCTCGTGCACCGGGCGCTCGCAGTTGGCGCAGTGCGCGTGCGTCGCGACCTCGGCCAGCATCGTCTCCTCGGCCAGAGCTCGCTCATTGACCTCGGCGATGGTCTCCTTGGGTCGCACGATGCGGTAGAGCAGCAGGCCGAAGAGGAAGAAGATGGGCGTGAAGAGGATGATCGCCAGGGCGGCCACGTAGGGTGTGATGGCGCTGGCGGTACGCAGCCGCATGTCGCGATAGGCCCAGTAGGCGCTGGCGAGCCAGATGAGCACGATGTAGGCCACGATCACATAGACGACGGCCTGGAAGACATCGCTCTGGACGATGTCGTTGATGGTGCCCTCTAGGTCCCCGAATAGGTTGTCAAACATGAACGGCTGATCTCGACCTCAGGTGGAAGATGCCGGCTGCCCTCGCCGACCACGGCGGGCCGAGTGTAGCAGCGCGCCGACCGAGAGGCCCTCGAAGGCCACGTCGATCGTCGCGCTCCATCCCCTCAGCCGGCGCGATACGGCGCCCCCGCCACCTCGATCGCCCGTCGAAAGGCGCGGGTCAGCTCCGCCACGAGCTCGTTGTCACGCATGGTCGCGCGTCGCACCGGATCCCAGCGCAGCGCGGTCAGGATCATCAGCGGCCGGCGCCAGGGATCGGACTCGTCCTCGGCCTCGGCCATGCGCATGCGGATCAGCTGGCGACCGTCTTCCTGATCGAGCAGGCCCATGAGCGCGTTGGCCAGCGAGGGACCCATCACCTGCAAGGGTGCACCTGGGGGCGGACCGGCCGGCGGCGCCGCCGCTCGGCACTCGACCACGCCCTCGTCATCCTCCGCCCATAGCGTGAAGACCCACCAGTCGTCGACCATCACCGTGGGCTTGGTCATGCCCAGCCGCACCCGCGGGCCGAGGGCGCCGTCTCTCCCCGGCAGGCGCATCGGCTGCGTTCGCGCGAACGACGGCCCCGGTGAGGCCATGCGCCCACTCACGAGGAAGTGGCCCCGCGCGCGCGCACGGTCATTCCCACTCGATGGTGGCGGGTGGCTTGCTGCTGATGTCGTAGACGACCCGGTTGACGCCCGGGACCTCGTTGACGATGCGCGCGGAGATGCGGCCGAGCACGTCATAGGGCAGCTTGGCCCAGTCGGCCGTCATGCCGTCCTCGCTGGTGACGGCGCGGACCGCGACCACGTTGGCGTAGGTGCGGCCGTCGCCCATGACGCCCACGCTGCGCACCGGGGTGAGGATGGCGAAGGACTGCCACACGTTGCGATAGAGACCGGCAGCCTTGATCTCATCGATGACGATCCAGTCGGCCTCGCGCAGGGTGTCGAGCCGTTCCCGCGTGACCTCGCCGATGATGCGGATGGCCAGGCCTGGACCGGGAAAGGGCTGACGCATGACCATCTGCTCGGGCAGGCCAAGGGCCAGGCCGACCTTGCGCACCTCGTCCTTGAAGAGGTATCGCAGCGGCTCGATGAGCTGGAAGCGCAGGTCGGAGGGCAGTCCACCCACGTTGTGATGCGTCTTGATCTTCTGGGCCGCCTTGGTCTCCGGCGCGGTCGATTCGATGACATCGGGATAGAGCGTGCCCTGGGTCAGGAAGTCGATGCGCCCGAGCTTGGCCGCCTCCTCCTCGAAGACGCGGATGAACTCGTCACCGATGATGCGCCGCTTCTGCTCCGGATCCTCCACCCCGGCCAGGCGGGCGAGGAAGCGCTCGCGCGCGTCCACCATCACCAGGTCCATGCCCAGGTTCGCCTCGAACGTCTCGCGCAGCAACGCTGATTCACGCTTGCGCATGAGCCCGTGGTCGACATAGATGCAGGTCAGACGATCGCCCACCGCCTGGTGCACGAGCGCGGCCGCGACCGATGAGTCGACGCCACCAGACAGGCCGCAGATGACCTTGCCCTCCTCACCCGTAGCCTGCGCATGGGCATCGACACGCTCGCGGATCCGCTCCACGGTGGACTCGATGAAGTTGGCACTGGTCCAGTTCGGTTCAGCTCCGGCGATGCCGTGGACGAAGTTGGCCAGGACGTCCTTGCCGCGGGGCGTGTGCACGACCTCGGGATGGAACTGGATGCCGTAGAGACCACGCGCAGGGTCGGCCAGGCCGGCGTAGGGCGTGGAGGCTGTCTGGGCCGTGCTGCGGAACCCCTCGGGCAGCCGGGTGATGCTGTCGCCGTGGCTCATCCAAACGGGCTGCTCGCCGCCGAGGTCACGGAGCAGCCGGTCGTCCTCGGCGGTGATGGAGATGTTGGCCGGGCCGTACTCGCGGTGATCGGAGGGCAACACGTCCCCGCCCAGCTGCAGCGCCATCAGCTGGGCGCCGTAGCAGATGCCCAGCACGGGGATGCGGCCGGACCAGATGGCCGGGTCGGGTCGGGGCGCGCCCTCGTCGTAGACCGACATCGGCCCGCCGGAGAGGATCACGCCCTTGACCTCGCGGCGCTCGAGCTCCTTGAGCGTGGTGTCGTAGGGCAGCAGCTCGGCGTAGACGTCGAGCTCGCGCACGCGCCGCGCGATGAGCTGCGAGAACTGGCTACCGAAGTCGAGCACCACCACGCTGTCGGGCGGCTCCGGCGGCCGGCTGATCGTGGGCCGGTCGTCTTCCGGCAGTCGGTCGGGCGCGGGTGCGTCGAGGGCCACCTCCAGGTAGGCCTCGACCTCGGCATCGTCGGAGGTGAGCACGCGATGGCCCGCGTTGGCCTCCTCACCGTGGACGGTCTTGCCGCGTTGCTTCTTCGGTTCCGGCCGGGGTTCCCGCCGGGGGTTCGTGTCCGTGGGCGCCGCACCGCCCGTGGTCACGTCCTGGTCATCCGCCTCGGTCAATGCACACCCCTCGCCTGCTCGCCACCGCTCCGCCGCTCGGCTGAGTCTATCCGAGCGCGCCGGGACCGCGGCAGCCTGCACATCCGCGGAGCGCGTCCAGTCCTCAGGGGACCGAGCCTCAGCCGCGGTGGCGACGCCAGACGTCGACGAGAAGGTCGTGCGGCAGTCGATGCGCCACGTGGCCGTTCGCGCCGGCCATCGTGTCCGCGGCCACGAGGGCGTTGACGATAGCCTCCTCGGTCGATTCGATGGCACCCCAGAAGAGCGGGCTGATCCAGGCGTCGTCGAGCGCGCGGACCTCGCGACTGAAGGGCCGGCCGTCTGGCTCATCGGCAGCGACGAGGCCAGCGTTGCCGGTGGCGAAGGCGAGGAAGAGGTCGCCAGAGGAGTGCTCGCCGGCACCTCCCGTCCGGGCCACGCCCAGGCCGGCGCGCTGCGCGAGGCGCTCGCACTGGTGCGGCAACAAGGGTGCGTCCGTGGCCAGGATCACGATGATGGACCCGGCCTCCGGGTTCGCCGCTGGCACTGCCTCGTCGCGATCGGAGGCCACCACGTCCAGGCCGATCTCGAGCCCGACCGGCACACCGTCGATCATCAGCCGCTCGCGTCGACCGTAGTTGGCCTGCACCAGCGCCCCCACGGTGAACCCGCCCTCCTCGGCCGGGAGGCGGCGGGAGGCGGACCCGATACCGCCCTTGAAGCGGTGGCAGATCATGCCCGTGCCGCCGCCCACGTTGCCCTCGACCACGGGGCCACCCACCGCCGCGTCGAGCGCAGCGAAGAGGTGCTCCGTCCGCACGTGCTGGCCGTCGATGTCGTTGAGCCAGCCGTCCCAGGTCTCACCCACGACGGGCAACGTCCAGGCCGACTCGGAGTGAGCCGCCGAGCGCACGGCGGCCGCCACGATGGCGTCACGCACGACCCCCACCGAGCTGGTGTTGGTGATGCCGATCGGCCCGGCGAGCAGGCCCGCCTCGCGGACCCACTCGAGACCGGTCAGCTCGCCGTTGCCGTTGAGGCGATGGGCACCGGCGTACACGGCGGCGGCGAACGGATCGCCGCCCACCGGCACGACCACCGTGACACCGCTGCGTACCGGTCCCTGCCCCCGCACCACCGGGCCGGGCTCGCCCTCGATGAGCGTGGTGTGTCCGACGCGTACACCGCGGACGTCGGTGATGGCGTTCAAGGGGCCAGGGCGCATCAGCCCCACCGTGATGCCCAGGTCGCGAGCGCGCATGGCTCGACCCTAGCGGTAGCGGCTGGAGTAGATGTGGCGCGGAGTGCCGTCGAGGGCGCCGCCCTGGACGACCAGCACGGGTCGGCGACCCGGCAGCGCGATGTTGGCAGCCTGGCGCAGGAGTCGCTGGTCGCGTGTGACCGGTATGGACTTGCCGAAGCTGGCTCCGCCGTTGCTGCTGCGCCGGGTGATGACACGGGTGCTCGCGAGCCGGTCGTTCTCGATGCGCTCGTTGACGTAGGAGATCCAGGCGATCCCCCGCGGCCCCAGCACCACGTCCCCGGCGCTGTAGCTGCGACCCCTCGGCGGCTTGGACAGCTGCACACGCCACTTGCGTCCGTTGTTGGCGGAGCGCGCGAGGATGAGCTCACCGGCGGTGCCCTGGACCACGACCATCACGTTCTTGCCTCGAGCGTCGAGCTCGGGCCAGCCGAACGAGGTCCGCGTGGTGATCGTCCGGACGGGCTTCCAGGACCTGCCTGCGTTGGTGGAGGTTCGGACCCGGATAGCCGACGCGGCACACTGGAGCGTCGGAGCGTGAGACCAGGCGAGGTGGACGGTCGACCCGCTGCTGGCGAGTCCGACCAGTCCGTCGGTGAGCCGCGAATCGCACTCGATCGAGTGCCTCGTCCGGGCCAGGGTCCGGGCGCCGCTGAAGGACTGGCCACGGTCGCGGCTGACCCGGACGTTGACGCGACCATTGGCACGGTTGGTCCACGCCACCACGATGAGATCCTTCCCGACCGTGATGGCGGGCACGCCGATGCCACTGGCCTTCGTCGTCGAGAAGATCTCCACTCGCGGACCGAAGGAGCGGCCCCCGTTGCGACTCGTGCGCACGAAGAGGGCGTGCCCCGCGGGACCGGAGACCCGGAAGGCCACGGCCACGATGGCGTTGCGCGCCGCGAGCGCGAGGTTGGGGACCACGGTGCGCCGGGCCTTGGTGGCCTTGAACAGCACCTTCGGCGCCGACCACCTGCGTCCGTCGCTGGTCGAGCGCTGGTAGAGGACGCGGTCGTCGGTCAGGCGCGGACCGACACGCGGATGCACCAGGTGCAGGATGCCCCTGGACGCCACCAACTGGTGCATGGAATCGAGACGTGACGTGGGCAGGTCGGTGACGCGGCCGAGTCCCGTCCAGCCACCGGCCGCCGCGCTCACGGGGTTCGCCAGCAGGCCCACGAGGACCAGCACGAGACCCATGAGCGGCGCACGACTGCCGATCCTGCGATGGATGCTCACCACGACGTCATGGTGGGCCGCGCTGCGCTGCACCGGAATGGCTAGCCGGTCCTACCGGTGCGGGTGACC
>Ga0210085_1000719_pt1 | contig 13630 bp, 10 predicted proteins | sample China_Galinas_PW_5_FD_184866 | JGI IMG/M metagenome (GOLD analysis project Ga0210085, IMG submission 184866) | Wetland microbial communities from San Francisco Bay, California, USA, that impact long-term carbon sequestration - China_Galinas_PWC_D1... | ecosystem: Environmental > Aquatic > Marine... | reverse complement strand
TGATGGACGAGCCTTTCGGCGCCCTGGATGCGCTCACACGCGACACCATGCAGGAGCTGATCTTGAATGTTTGGGCCGATACCCGCAAGATGATTTTTTTTATCACCCACAGCGTCGAAGAGGCCCTTTTTCTGGCGACGAGATTGGTGGTCATGTCGCCGCGGCCAGGCCGGGTCATCCATTCTCTCGAGCTCGATTTTTCACGCCAATACCTCCGGGGCCGGAAATCGCGGACGATTAAATCCCAGCCGGATTACATCGCCATGCGTGAAAAAGTGTTTGCTATCGTCCGCAATCAGGATCGAACGCTATAGGTTTCCATATAAAGATTTTGGACTGCGTTATCGCCGGTCGATGGATGGCTTATACGACTTCCTCGCTCTGCTGTGCCAAAATTATGCAAGCGTTCACAGGGCACCGCATCTGCTTTGTTGTCGGGCACTTGAAGTACAAAAAAAGTACGTCTGCGCGCCCGACGCCTTACACCTGCGGCACCCTGTAAACGCTTACAATCAGGTGGTCCGAAGCGCATCGGACGTTGTGCCCCTGTCGGTTACAAAATCATTATTTGGCAGTCTATAGCAAAAAAGGTCGAGAATGCAGCCAACGGCATCGATATCGTTGTTAATGCGAAAATTGCAAAGCGTTAGGGTCCCGGTAACGGAGGTTTACGGCGCTCCCGGAAGAGGCCGCAGCCTGGCCATCAGTGTCGGGACGGCCTGCTGTCTAATGATTTTATGGTGGCTGGTCACCCGCCAGAAGTTCGTGGATCCGCTTTTTTTGCCCTCGCCCGCAGCCGTCTGGAATCGGGCGGTCGAGGTCGGCACAGCCGGCTTCGGGGGCGCCTCACTCTGGCAGCACACCAGGATCAGCGTCTACAGGGTGTTTCTGGCGTTTTTCATTGCCTGCCTGACGGCGGTCCCGATCGGACTGGCCATGGGAATGAGCCGTATTTTCAGAGGTATTTTCGATCCGCCGATCGAATTCTACCGGCCAATCCCACCGCTGGCCTACCTGCCGCTGGTCATCATCTGGTTCGGCATCGGAGAGGTCTCCAAGGTCATTTTAATTTATCTGGCATGTTTTGCCCCTATGGCCCTGAGCACGCGGGCCGGGGTTCGATCCGTATCGATCGAACAGGTTCACGTGGCGTACTCGCTGGGGGCCACACGGTCACAGGTCCTCCGGCACGTGGTTTTCAGAGCCGCTCTGCCGGAGATTTTAACCGGCATGCGCATCGGCATCGGATTCGGGTGGACCACCCTGGTGGCGGCGGAAATGGTAGCCGCGGCGGCGGGTCTGGGCTACATGATCCTGAATGCGTCTGAGTTTTTAATGACCGATGTGGTCGTGATGGGAATTGTGATTATCGGTCTGGTCGCCCTTTCCAGCGACCTGTTGATGCGCTATCTTGAGCATAAACTGGTGCCGTGGAAAGGCAAGATGTAGGGAGTTCGACATGGCGACTTTTGAATTCGACATTGGTGTCATCGGCGGCGGGGCGGCCGGTTTGACCGTTACGGCTGGTGCCGCTCAGCTCGGTGCGAAGACCCTTTTGATCGAAAAGGATAAGGTACTGGGAGGCGACTGTCTGCACTACGGCTGCGTTCCGAGCAAAACACTGATCAAGAGTGCCCATGTCTACCATCAGATAAAGACCGTGGACCGTTTCGGGCTGCCGCTTGTGGACCTGCCGCCGGTAGACTTTCGCCAGATCGCCAAGAGGATCAAGTCGGTCATCGACACTATCCAACAGCACGACTCCGAGCAACGATTCTGCAAGCTCGGCGCCAAGGTGGTCTTTGGAGAGCCGCACTTCATCGACGAGCACAGTCTTCGGCTGAACGGCCAAACGTTTGCGGCCAAAAACTGGGTCATTGCCACCGGGTCCTCGGCCGTTGTCCCGCCGATTCCCGGTCTGACCGAGACGCCGCACCTCTCAAACCGTGAAATTTTCTATCTTGATCGCCTGCCGTCTTCCATGATTATTTTGGGCGCGGGGCCGATCGGGGTCGAAATGGGACAAGCGTTCAACCGCCTCGGCACGCGGGTGACGATCGTCGACCGTGCGAATCAGATCCTGGGAAAAGAAGACCGGGACATGGCCGACGCGGTCAAAGGTGTGATGGCTGCTGAAGGGGTTGTCTTTTATCTGGAAGCGGCGATCGAATCCGTTGCGGATCTCGGCCACCGGAAAAGGGTCGCCATAAAGACGCTTGACGGTCAACGTCTCGATCTTGAAGCCGAGAGGATCTTCATCGCCATGGGGCGCGGGGCCAACACGAGCGGACTCGGGCTTGAAAAAATCGGTGTCGAACACGACCGGCGCGGTATCAAGGTCGACCCGCGCCTGAGAACAACCCAGAAGCACATCTATGCCGCCGGAGATGTTGCCGGCGGCTACCAGTACACTCATGCGGCCGGATATGAAGGCGGCATCGTCGTCAGCAATGCTGTTTTTCATCTGCCGCGCAAGGCCGACTACGCCTATATGCCCTGGTGCACCTACACCAACCCACCGCTGGGCAGTATCGGGATGAACGAAACAATGGCCCAAAAAGCCGGTATCGACTACTCGTTGTGGACCGAGGAATTCAAGGACAACGATCGCAGCCTGGCAGAAGGTGAACAGGTCGGGAAAATCAAAATGATTCTCGATCACAAAGAAAAGCCGATCGGTGTCCAGATCTTCGGGCCAAACGCCGGGGATTTGCTCGGTGAGTGGGTGGCGATCCTCAATGGGAAAGTGAAGCTGTCCACCCTGGCAGCGGCGGTGCACCCTTACCCGACGATTGGAGAAATCAACAAACGGGTGGCGGGGACTTTTTTTTCGTCCAAGATATTTTCCGACAAGATCAAGAAGACACTGAAGTTTTTTTTCAATTTTAAAGGTCGCGCCTGCAGCCTGGATGAGCATACAACATGAGCGGATTGACCCGAGGCCGGGGCGGAAAGGCGGCGGCACGATTGTTTTACCTGAATCGAGTAAAGCCCGACCGACCTAACCGGAGAGTCGATATATGAAAGAAAATGGACAAGGTCCGGCCGTCAGCCGCAGCAAGGCGATTGTCAAGGCCATCATCCTGGCGGCGTTTATCGTCTGTGCCATTGTTCTGGTTCGCTTCACGCCGGTGAAAGGCTACTTGACGACAGAGCAGTTGGGGCGTTTTCTGGACGCGGCCGGTTTCTGGGCACCGCTGGTCTTTATTCTCATCTACACGGTGGGGGTTTGCCTTTTTGTTCCGGGGACCTTTCTGACCGGTCTGGGCGCCGCAATTTTCGGGCCTTACCTGGGGTTCATCTATGTTTGGTTTGGTGCGATGCTGGGTGCCAGCGCGGCTTTTGTCATCGGGCGCACCCTTGGCCGCGAATTTGCTGCTTCTCTGGTCGGCGATCGATTGAAAAAGTATGACGAGGCCATCGAACGCAACGGGTTTGCCACTGTGCTCTACCTGCGGCTGGTCTACTTTCCATTCACTCCCATGAATTTCGGCATGGGCCTGACGCGGGTGCAATTTTGGGATTATGTCGCCGGGACGGGACTGGGCATTGTCGTCGGAACGTTCATCTTTACCTTTTTCATCGGAACGCTCAAGGAGGTCTGGACGTCGGGAGACTGGGGGCAGCTGATCTCGTTCAAGGTGTTTTTCTCCCTTGCATTATTTGGTTTTTCATTCTTTATTCCAAAAATCATCAAGAAACTCAGGGGTGAAACCTGATCCGGATCGAATGCACCGTGGTGGCTCAAGAGGCTATGAGCGTTTAACCGACAAAACTGACCTAACCGACTCAACTGACACAACTGCTTTAATGCGAAAACAAGGAAGGCGCGTCAATTCATGCATCGTGGTGGGCCAAAGGGCCCTCGGGCTACCCGTCAAACCAACGAGGAGTGCTTATGAAACGAGAGGATTTTATGCAACGGATAACGGTTCACGGCCGGCAATACAGCATTGCGGACATCAAACAGCTGCAGGAAAACGGCGTGGCGGACATCGACCGGCTGCCGTTTTCCATCCGCATTCTGGTTGAAAACCTGCTGAGAAAACTCGACGGCCGCATCGTGCGGGAGGAAGACCTGCTCAATATCGCCCGCTGGCAGAAAACCTACAGCTCTCCGGTGGAAATCCCTTACCACCCGGCCAGGGTGTTGATGCAGGACTTCACCGGCGTTCCGGCCGTGGTCGATCTGGCCGCCATGCGCGATGCCGTCAAGGAACTGGGGGGTGACCCGGTGAAGATCAACCCCCTGGTGCCGGTGGACTTGATCGTGGACCATTCCGTTCAGCTCGATTACTACGGCAGCGACAGTGCCCTGACCAAAAACGTGGCCAAAGAATACGCGCGCAACGGCGAACGGTATGCCCTCCTCAAATGGGCCCAGAAAAGTTTCGACAATTTTAGAGTCGTGCCGCCCAATTCCGGCATCTGCCATCAGGTCAACCTGGAATATCTCGGCCGTGTGGTGGTCACCGAAGGAAATGACGACACGCTTCAGGCCTACCCGGACACTCTGGTGGGAACCGACTCCCACACGACGATGATTGACGGTATCGGGGTCATGGGCTGGGGGGTCGGGGGCATCGAGGCCGAAGCGGTTATGCTGGGACAGCCCTACTACATGTCGATTCCCCAGGTGATCGGTGTGCACATGACCGGCGAGCTCAAACCCGGGGTGACCGCTACCGACCTTGTGCTGGTGGTCACCGAGATGCTCAGAAAACACAACGTGGTCGAGAAGTTTGTCGAGTATTTCGGACCGGGAATGAAGAAATTGACCGTTCCGGATCGCGCCACGATCGCCAACATGACGCCCGAATACGGGGCCACCCTCGGTTTTTTCCCGGTGGACGAGAAAACCGTCGACTACCTGAAACTCACCAACCGCAAAGACCAGGCGAAAATTGTCGAGGCTTACACCAAGGCCAACGGACTTTTTTACAGCGGCACGGAAAATCCGGAATACAGCCAGGTATTGGAGTTGGACCTGTCCACCGTCGCGCCGTCGGTGGCTGGGCCCGCCCGGCCCCAAGACCGGATCGAACTGCCCGATTTGAAGGGCGCCTTTGCGGGCGTGCTCGGATGTGCGTACGACCGCGATGCCGATCTCGCGCATCTGTCGCAGTTCCACGATGAGTCCGGCTCGCAGACCATGCGCTCGCCGGTCTGCCATCCGGTCAACTCCAGGGCCTACGAGGTGAATCTTTTCGGAAGACCGGAGCGGTTCGGCGACGGCTGCCTGGCCATTGCGGCGATCACCTCCTGCACCAACACCTCTAACCCGTCCGTTCTTCTGGGGGCCGGCCTGGTGGCCCGCAAAGCCGTGGCTCGCGGGTTGAAAGTACCGTCTTATGTCAAGACATCTCTGGCCCCCGGCTCCAAAGTCGTCCTGCGCTACCTGGAAGATGCGGCTCTGATGCCCTACTTCGAGGCCCTCGGGTTTCACCTGGCGGCTTTTGGCTGCACCACCTGCATCGGCAACAGCGGTCCACTGCACCCCGAAATCGAGCGGATCATCAAGGAGAAGAACCTGACGGTGGCTGCGGTTCTCTCCGGGAACCGGAATTTCGAAGCCCGCATCCATCAGAGCGTGAAGGCCAATTACCTGGCCTCACCCATGCTGGTGGTCGCTTTCGCCCTTGCCGGCCGGATCGATGTGGATCTGACCTTTGAACCGGTGGGACTCGATCCCAACGGGGAGCCGGTCTACCTCGAGGACATCTGGCCTTCCAAGGAGGAAATCGATGGCCTCATCGACAAGCACGTCAAAAAGGCATTTTACGCTGAAGAGTACAGCCGGATTTTCGATGGGGATGACTTCTGGCGTCAGCTCGACACCGCCGAGAGTGAAACCTTCAAATGGGATGAACGATCGACTTATATCAAGCGGCCGCCTTATTTCGACAACTTCAAACTCGATCTGTCTGCAACGGCCGACATCAAAGACGCCGCCACCCTGATGCTGCTCGGCGACACCGTGACCACCGACCATATTTCGCCGGCCGGGGCGATTCCGGCCGCCTATCCGGCCGGCCGCTATTTGATCGACCAAGGGGTCGAGCCGGTCGATTTCAATTCCTACGGCTCGCGCAGGGGCAATCACGAAGTCATGATGCGCGGCACATTCGGGAACATCCGCATCAAAAACAAACTCGTGGCTCCGAAGGAGGGCAGTTACACCGTCAAGTTCCCGGAGAAGGAAGAGATGTTTGTCTACGATGCCGCCAAAAGCTACCTCGCACAGCCGAAATCGCTTATCGTTCTGGCCGGCAAGGAATACGGGACCGGTTCATCCCGTGACTGGGCGGCCAAGGGGACCACGCTGCTGGGGATCAAGGCGGTCATTGCCGAATCATTCGAACGGATTCACCGCAGCAATTTGGTCGGTATGGGGGTCCTGCCTCTGATCTTCAAGGACGGTCAAAACGTGGAGAGCCTTGGCCTGAGCGGAGAAGAGACCTACACCATCAGCGGGGTGGCCGGGATGACGCCGCGCAAGGTCCTGCAGGTCAAAGCCGTCAAACCGGATGGGACGTCAGTTGACTTCGAGACGATTTCCCGGTTGGACACCGACGTGGACCTCGATTACTTCGAGCACGGCGGTATTCTTCCGTTCGTTATCAGAAAATTGATGAAAAGCCTCTGAAACATGCAAGGCCAGTCTTATCGGATGACGCCGGGTAGCCGGATTTGAATTATCGCCGGAACAGATAATATTTCATAAGGGTTCAAGGGGCCAAGGATTCAAGGGGTCAAAATGCATAAAAACCACAAGAGTCTCAATTCAGACGGATTCGTAAAAATTATGACAAACACGCGACCACTCGAACCCTTGAACTCTTGAATCCTTGACCCCGTTCCCACCGAGGCTATAAAATGACTGTTTTAAGGCTAATGAACTTCTTTTCACGACCTAACCGGCAGCCAAGTCGCGTGGCAGTCCTGCTGTTGACACTTGCATTATCAATTTGTTGGGCATCATCCGCGGCGGCCGAGCCCGGCAACTGGGACGATGTCCTGAAGCGGGCTCGGGGGCAGACTGTCGACTGGTTCATGTGGGGGGGATTTCCCAGCACCAACGCCTATGTGAACGGCTTTGTGGCGTCTCGCGTCAATGAACTTTACGGGGTTAAGCTGCGCCAGGTGCCGGTGACCGATATCGCCGAAGTGATCAGCAAGCTGCTGGTTGAAAAACAGGCCGGAAAAATGTCGGGCGGCCCGGCCGACCTGCTTTGGATCAACGGCGAAAATTTTCGCACCGCCAAGCGCAACGGCCTGCTCTACGGTCCCTTTGCCGACCGCCTCCCGAACCAGGTCCTGGTCGACTGGAGTCAACCTTCGGTCTACAATGATTTCGGGGAGCCGGTGGAAAATCTGGAGTCTCCCTGGGGCAGTGCCCAGGTCGTGATGGTTTACGACAGCACGCGCACACCGACACCACCGGTTTCGATGGAAACGCTGCTCGAATGGGTCCGCCGCCACCCGGGACGGTTCACCTATCCGGCGCCGCCTGACTTTACCGGATCGGTGTTCGTGCGTCAGGTTTTCTACCATGTTTCCGGGGGTGCGGCCATCTGGCAGGAACCGATCAATGAAAAGCGCTTCACCGTGGCATCGGAAAAGACCTATCGGACCCTCAGGGAACTGGCGCCCTTCCTGTGGCGCGACGGTAAAACCTACCCGGAGAATCCCGAGCGGTTGTCGCAACTCTTCGCCGACAAAGAGGTGGACTTCGCCATAAGTTATCATCCGGCCGAGGCCTCGAAAAAGATTCTCGACGGATTGTATCCCCCGACGGTGCGCACTTTTGTCTTCGAGGAAGGGACCATCGGCAACACCCATTTTGTCGCGATACCCTTCAACGCAGCTCACAAGGAAGGGGCGATGGTGGTGGCCGATTTTCTTCTGTCTCCCGAGGCGCAGCTCAAGAAGGCCGATCCCGATGTGTGGGGCGATTTCCCCGCCATCGACGTCAATCGCCTGGATCCGCAGTGGCAGGCCCGATTTGCCGAATTGCCACGCGGCGCAGCCACTCTGCCGGACGACGCGTTGCAGAGCCACCGGCTGCCGGAACCGCCCTCCGACATACTGATCCGCCTGGAAAAGGGTTGGGAAGAAAACGTGCTGAAGAAAAGATGATCACGCGAGATCAGTCAACCGATGCAAATGCCCGTACGCGCAGTGGTCCGGGGCGGTCCGCTTTGACGCTGTTGTTGGCGCCGGCTTTGGGGCTGGTGACGGTCCTTTTCGGCGGGGGACTCGTGCTCGGGTTTCTGCAAAGCCTCGGTTATCTCCCGGCTGCCGGAATGAAGGCCTATACTCTGCAGCACTTCGAGAACATCCTGGCCGATCCGGGTTTCTTAAAAAGCTTAGGGTTGACCTTTTACATCTCCGTGGTGTCGACGGTTGTCGCCGGTGCGCTCAGTATTTCGGCGGCCCTTTTTTTGATCGGATTTCGAGGACCCCGCCGACTGGTCGATTTCATTTTCGAGATTCCGCTCGCGGTTCCGCACCTGGTTATCGCAACGGCGGCCGTGTTCCTGCTGGCTCCCAGCGGCATGATTTCGCGGATTCTTCAGGCCGTCGGATTGATCGACGGCGCATCGCGGTTTCCGCTGCTGATCAACGATCCCTGGTGCATCGGCATCATCGTCACCTATGTCTGGAAGGAGGTCCCGTTCATCACCCTGATGGTCATGGCGGTGTTGAAAAATACCGGTAAGGAACTGCTGGAGACGGCCCGCACGCTGAATGCCAATCGCCGGCAATGCTTTCGCTACGTCTTGTTGCCGACGATCTTCCCCAGCCTGGGTGCGGCCTGCCTGATCGTTTTTGCTTACACTTTCGGAGCGTTCGAGGTACCGTATCTCCTGGGGCAGACATATCCCATGACCCTGCCGCTTTGGGCATATAGAAACTACAGCGACATCGACCTGATGGCCCGGCCTGAAGGTATCGCCACCGGACTCGTCATCGCAAGCGTGATTATCGCCGCCATCGTTCTCTCCCAGGCATTGACCCGCATGGCCCGGCGCAGAGGCGTCATCATATGAAACCTCTGAATCGGGCGATTATCGGCGGACTGATTTTCTTTACCGTCGGGCTGCCGTTTCTCCAACTCGTGATCTGGTCCTTCAGCAACCGTTGGTTCTATCCCGGATTGCTGCCGCAGCAGTGGGGATGGCGGGCCTGGCAGTACATCTTCGATACGGCCGGTGCCCAGATTGTCGGAGCCATAGGCCAGAGCCTGGCGGTAGCGACGGTGACGGCGGTGATTGCACTGTTGATCGGACTGCCGGCCGGCCGGGCGCTCGGCCTCTATGCTTTCAAGGGTAAGGACGTCCTCTCGGTCATTCTTATCCTGCCGGTTATCGTGCCGCCGCTGTGTGTTTCGATGGGGCTTCAGCACTGGTTCATCCGACTGGGACTGGCGGAATCCTTTTCCGGTGTGGTTCTGGTTCACCTGACATTTTGTCTGCCTTACGCCGTCTTTGTCTTGTGGGGGGTCTTTTCGAATTATAACCCTGAATTCGAAGACCAGGCGCGATCCCTGGGGGCCTCCACCACCGGTATCGTCCTGAGGGTGATGCTTCCGATGACACTGCCGGGGCTGGTGGTGGCGGCCTTGTTTTCATTTCTGCTCTCCTGGAGCCAGTATCTGGCGACGCTGATTATCGGTGGTGGAAAGATTACGACCCTGCCGATTATTCTTTTCGCGTTGATGACCAGCGGAGACCGTCCGGTCGCGGCGGCGGTCAGCCTCGTTTTCGTGGCGCCGGCTTTCTTGGCGCTCCTGTTCAGCGCCCGTTATATGGGCCGACAAAGCATGGCGGGAATTTGGTAATGGGTGATCTGGTTCTCGAAAAACTGTCGATTCGATACGGCCGCCGACCGGTAATCGCCGAATTCAGCCTGAAAGTGGCGGATGGTGAAATGGTGTCGATCCTCGGTCCCAGCGGCGCGGGCAAGACGACGATCTTGAAGGCCGTGGCCGGCTTGATCGAACCGGTCAGCGGTGATATCCGGCTCGATGGAAAATCTCTGGGGGGTGTTCCACCGGATAGGCGAAACACGATCATGGTTTTTCAGAAACCACTGCTCTTTCCCTTTATGAACGTGGAACAGAACATTGCTTTCGGATTGAGAATGAAGGGAATGGCCCAGCGCCAGGTGCGCAGGGCGGTAGAGGATATCCTGGCCCTCACGCAGCTGGCCGGACTCGATAAAAGGAAGGTCCATGAACTCTCCGGCGGACAGCAGCAGCGGGTCAGTCTTGCCCGGGCATTGGTGTTGAAACCTGCCGTGCTGCTGCTGGACGAACCCTTGAGCAACCTGGATGCCAACTTACGTCAACAAATGCGGGAGCTGATTCAAGAAATTCAGGAAAAGACGCACGTGACGACCCTCTTCGTTACCCATGACCAATCCGAAGCCCTGATCATGTCCCATCGCGTTACCCTGCTTTTGGACGGCAGACTGCGTCAGGTCGGCAGACCGCAGGATCTATACCACCGCCCGGTGGACCGTGAAGTCGCACGGTTTTTCGGTGGCACCAACTTTTTCGAGGGGCGAGTCAAAGACGGATTTCTGCACACCGGTTTCGGAGTTTTCGAACTGCCGGCGGTCAACGGCAACGGACTCCCGCTGACGGCAACGATTCGACCGGAAGATATTCTCATTTCGGTAACCAGCGACTTCGAACTGGAAGGGCAGGTGGAACGTGCCCACTTCGAGGGCATGGCTACCCGGCTCTGGGTGAAATGCCGCGGTGGACGTCTGGTGGTTTTGACCGGCAGGGGGGAGTTCTTCCCCGGTCAAGCGGTTCGTTTGCGTCTGCCGGCTGAAAGGATTCGGGTTTTCCCACCGGAAGCGGTTAAGCCGGTTTAGCCCGTTAGGCCCGTTGGCCCGTTGGATTCGTTAACCGGCTAAACCGGCTAAACCGGCTAAACCGGCTAAACGGACTGACCATGAGCTTGATGACAGACTATCTGCCGCGGGTGCAATCCTATCTCAACGCTGGTGACTGGCGTGATGTGCCGGTCATGAACGGTCACCGTTTTACGGTCGCCCCGCTCGCCCAGGGAGAATACAACCTGAATTACCTGATTTCCTCGGAAACGAACGGCCTGAAGCTGGTGTTCCGGGTCAACATCGGCACTCAGATCGGGCGGTCGGATCAGGTTTCATACGAATACCGGGCCTTGAAGCTGCTGGCGGGAAGCGGTCATACACCCCGGCCCTGTTTCGTGGACGACACCCGAAAGGTTCTCGATCGGGGCGCGTTGGTGATGGAGTACCTTCCGGGGGAACAGCTGGACTACAAAAGGGATCTGGCGGCTGCTGCGGGTCTTTTCGCCGCAGTCCATCAGGTCGAGGTCGATCCGGCCGACAACCACCTGATCCGTGAAGATGCGCCGCTTTCACTGATATACGAAGAGTGCCGGGGACTCCTGGCGCATTACTTCGAATCGGACCTGGCCGATGCCGCGATCCGCGACTACTTGAATGAGGTGATCCTTTGGGCCGATTCCGTCCGTGTGCGGGAGAAGTACTTCACGAGAGATCCCTGGCTCTGCATCGTCAACACGGAAGTCAACTCGGGCAACTTCGTCGTTAACCACGAGCGCGGCTCGATTCATCTGGTCGACTGGGAAATGCCGCGTTGGGGCGATCCCTCGCAGGATTTGTGTCACTTCTGCTCACCGTTGACCACGCTCTGGAAAACCACCTTCCGGATGACGCCCCGTGAAAAGAAAGAATTCATCGATACCTATTGTTGCGGCATCGGAGACAAACACCTGCGTGACACGCTGCCCGATCGAATTCGACTTCGTGACCCGTTCGTGTATCTACGGGGCATCTCGTGGTCGGCCATGGGGTGGGTGGCCTACCAGACCGCGTTCTCCGGAATGAAGAATCCCGACACCTGGGAGACCTTGCAGCGCTACCTGGAACTGGCTTTCATCAGGTCCCTGTTCGACCCGTTCCTTTTGGAATAACTTTGCCGGTTTACTGGACGACGTAAATCTGTTATACAATGAAGGTGTTATACATCTTGAACATTTCACTTCTATTTGAACTGGGAAGAAAGACCACGACCAGGCGCGGGTAACCTCTACATTATGATCGCCAAACGAACAATACTCGGGAATGAATTGATCAAAGAGATTATTTCCATCAGAACGGATACGCTTTGGAAAATGCTCGCTCAGAAAAAAGACAAAAGTCTACCCGGCATTACCGAAGAGGGCGCCACCGGGAAATACGACAACAAGGGGGCCATATTCATTCCGGGCGGATTGATTTTACAGGATGTGGACGAGAACCCCATTAGATATGAATCCTCCGGGGCCATAGACACCGGCTCGTTTAGTGAGAAAATCAAGTCGGCCATGCGATACGACAATGCCACCCTGCTGTTTCCGGATGGCGTTGTTTCCGGCATTAACCTCGACAGCGGTTTTTTCTCGAAAGCTGCCAGAAGAATATATACCTTCAAAAGCGCGGCGTTCAGAAGAACGATGAAAACCGGTCCGAAGATCCCCACCAGAATAAGTTCGGACGATATCATCCGCAGTCATTGTCCGACCTATTTCAAACCGCCTTACGGTGCCCGAACACGGATCAGCACGTGCGCGTCGGTCGGACTGATCGATCCGCCCATGTTCTTTACCTATTGCAGCAATGAGCTCAACTTTACCCAGGAACAGGCCGAAGCCTTTTCCCGAAGCCTCGATGCGGCACAGGAGCCGGTAACGGCCAAGAGTGGAAAGGTGCTGTACCCTCCCTACATTGTCGTTTGCCACGACACGCGTTACAAGGAGAACAGTTTCACCGGACTGACGCGAATATTGGGGATTGGAAAATTTGGTGAGTTTTGCACCTTTTCTATAGAGGAAGTAAATCCGACCCTGCTTGGTGAACTCAAACGCAAGAATCAGGAGTTCAGTCCGGAGGATGTCTTCGCCGAATACGACGGCATAAAGGTACTGGGAGTGCTGCGGATCTACGCTCCGACGAATGCCGGGAAACGATCCTTAAAATACGAGCTTCACGTTGTGTCTCCAAAAAAGGACCTGAATATCAGCCCCGAACAGATAGAGAAAGAGGCGCGGAGCCGGTATCACATCGATTAAGGGCTCACTCAACAATTCTAACCTCGATCCAATCGTTTTGTTTCACCTCTTGAGAGTCATGAGGCGGCGAAAGATAGCCTTGACGGTGGGGGTGAGGCGCGATCGGTTGTAGGCGTCGCCGCACTGGCGAATGGCCTCGGCTGCCGTCGGGTAAGGGTGAATCACATTGGCCAGTTTGCCGAGCCCCATGCCGCTTTGCATCGCCACCGTGATTTCGCTGAGCATGTCGCCGGCATGGCTACCGACAATCGTCGCTCCCAGAATTTGATCCGTGCCTTTCTTCACGTGTATCTTCACAAAACCCTCCGTCTCGCCGTCGACAATGCCCCGGTCGACGTCGGAGAACTCCCTCGTGAATGTCGCAAACTCGGTGTTTCGCTCTTGCAGGTCCTTTTCGTAGAGCCCCACATGGGCCACTTCGGGATCTGTGTAGGTCACCCACGGAATGAGGAAGTTGGAGAATTTGTCACGGCCGAAAAACAGGGCGTTGCGGA
>Ga0210085_1000716_pt1 | contig 13656 bp, 8 predicted proteins | sample China_Galinas_PW_5_FD_184866 | JGI IMG/M metagenome (GOLD analysis project Ga0210085, IMG submission 184866) | Wetland microbial communities from San Francisco Bay, California, USA, that impact long-term carbon sequestration - China_Galinas_PWC_D1... | ecosystem: Environmental > Aquatic > Marine... | reverse complement strand
TGGCCTCCGGCCTCCCAAAACAGGAAAGATTTATGAAGATCCATGAATACCAGGCAAAGGGGTTGTTCCGCCAATACAACGTCCCGGTGCCCAACGGCAGTGTCAGTACAAGTTCCGAAGATGCAGCAAAAATAGCCGATCAGCTTGGCCTGCCTGTAGCCATAAAGGCCCAGGTACATGCGGGCGGTCGCGGCAAAGGAGGCGGTGTACGCGTTGCCCGGACAGCGGACGAAGTTGTTGAGTCGGCCAAAGCTATTCTCGGAATGTCTCTTGTCACCAAACAGACGGGTTCAGTCGGAAAAAAAGTTAACAAAGTACTTGTCGAACAGGGTGTTAACATTAAAAAAGAGCTCTATTTGTCGATCATTCCCGACCGGGAAACCGCTACCATAACAATCGTCGCCAGTCAGGACGGTGGGATGAACATCGAAGAGGTCGCCGAAACAAATCCTGACAGGATTATTAAAGTTTCCATTAACCCTCTGACCGGAATCAAAGGCTATCATTTAAACCAGGTGGCCTTCGGTCTGGAACTTGAACCGGTTTTAAGAAAACCGTTTGCCGCTCTCCTCAAGAACCTCTATGCACTTTTCGTGGATTACGATTGCTCGATGGTTGAGATCAACCCGTTGATTATCACCGGAGAAGACACTATTATGGCATTGGATGCAAAGATGGACATTGACTCCAATGCTCTCTTTCGGCATCCGGACGTCGTTGAAATGCATGATCCGGACGAGGATGATCCGAAAGAGGCCGAGGCGGCCAAATATAACCTCAACTACATCAACCTGGACGGGAATGTCGGCAACATGGTCAATGGAGCCGGACTGGCTATGGCCACAATGGACATCATTAAACAGGCCGGGGCGTCTCCGGCAAACTTCCTCGATGTCGGCGGCGGAGCCAATGCCGAGATGGTCGAAAACGGATTCAAGATCATCCTCAGTGATCCCAACGTCAAAGGTATATTAATCAATATCTTCGGCGGTATCCTTCGATGCGATGTTTTGGCCAGTGGTGTGGTACAGGCTGCTAAAAAAGTTCAACTTTCCGTTCCGGTGGTCGTTCGTATGGAAGGCACGAACGTGGAAGAAGGCCGCAGGATTCTCAGCGAGTCCGGCCTGGCATTAATCAATGCTGCGGATCTTGCCGATGCGGCGAAAAAAGTTGCCGAGATTGTAGCCTGAAGGCTCTGAGATTCTCTCTTTTTTTCAAGCCGGAAACTTTTGCGAATTGCTGTAGATTTACGAAGATTACCACCTACTAGTGAAGGAAGAACATGAGTATTCTAATCAATAAACAAACACGCGTGCTCGTTCAGGGCATCACAGGTCAGGAAGGTCAGTTCCATACCCGCCAATGCATCGAATATGGAACCAACGTTGTAGCAGGTGTAACTCCCGGTAAGGGTGGACAATCCATGGATGCCGTTCCAGTCTACAACACCGTACGCCAGGCTAAAGAACAGACCGGAGCCAATGCATCGATGATCCTGGTGCCTCCGCCGTTTGCCGGAGATGCCATTCTGGAAGCGATTGACGCGGAGATGGATCTTATCGTCTGCATCACCGAAGGTATTCCGGTAATGGATATGTTGAAGATCAAAAATTACCTGGCTCAGAAAAAATCGCGCCTGATCGGTCCGAACTGTCCTGGAATTATTACCCCGGGTGAGTGTAAAATAGGTATTATGCCCGGAGGTATCCATATGCCCGGTGGACCCGTCGGTGTTGTGTCCCGGTCAGGAACCCTGACGTATGAGGTCGTACATCAGTTGACCCAGGTGGGTCTGGGACAGACAACCTGTATCGGAATTGGTGGTGACCCTGTGAATGGCACAGGTTTCCTCGATTGTCTCGAAGGTTTCAACGAAGATCCTGAAACGAAAGCGGTCGTTATGGTTGGAGAGATTGGCGGTAACGCCGAAGAAAAGGCCTCAGCCTGGATTGCAGCCAACATGAAAAAACCTGTTGTTGGATTTATTGCTGGCCTCACAGCTCCTCCAGGTAGAAGAATGGGTCATGCCGGAGCTATCGTCAGTGGCGGTCAAGGAACGGCTGAAGCAAAAATCAAGGCCATGCAGGAAAGCGGCATCCATGTTTGTAAGGATTTGGGGAGCCTTGGAAAACTCTGCAAAGAGGTTTTCTGTTAACTGCCTGGTCCCCCAAGGAGAGATTCCTGCCTTAGTGGTTTATCTGGCTGGCAGAAAACCGTTCATTCGTTCAATCCTCTTTGGAGGGCGTGCTCCAAAGAGGATTGTACGGTGCCGAACGAACGGCAGGAATGGTAGCATGGAAGAGAATATATTCTTTTCCTGATAATTATCTCAAGACCTATTTTCCTTAATGAAATACTAAGAAAGGTCAAAAAAGGCTGCCGGTATGCCGGAATGTGGTGCATAGACGGACATCAGGGACTTAAATTTCAGTTTGTCATGCAATATTCCACATCCGGCATATCATCTCCAAACCGAAAAATATCCATGTCTCAATAGATTATTGAAACTACGATTTTAAAGACATATCAAAACATTAAGGGCAGGAAAGATAAAATCACCGTTTGAACAATAGACCAGAGGCTACTGTCCGTTCCCGAATTTTATTTACAGTTTACATATGACTTCGGTCTTGAACCGAATCAAAGAGTTTAACCTTCTCTTCGAGATTTCCATTTTGATATGAGGGAATCATATTGTCCGGTGTTTCCCCAGAATGTCAAGAGGACATCCCAAGGAATTTTGTACCAAGGAGATAGCATGAACACTAAAGAACAACTGGATAAGCTGATGAAACTCAGGACCGAGGCCCAATTGGGTGGCGGTCAGAAAAGGATAGATAAACAGCATTCCATGGGACGGATGACTGCTAGGGAACGTATCGACATGCTTCTCGACCCAGGGACCTTTGACGAGTTTGATATGTTTAAAACACACCGTTGCCGTGATTTCGGTATGGAGGATACCACATTCCTGGGTGACGGCGTAGTAACCGGCTATGGGACTATCGACGGCAGGCTCGTCTATGTTTTTGCCCAGGATTTTACCGTACTTGGCGGCTCACTCTCCGAAACGTTTGCCGAAAAGATATGTAAAATAATGGACCTTGCACAAAAAAACGGTGCTCCGGTCATCGGTCTCAACGATTCCGGCGGTGCGAGAATTCAGGAGGGCATTGAAAGCCTTGCCGGGTACACTGACATCTTTTTACGAAATGTTATGTCCTCAGGCGTTATTCCACAGATTTCAGCTATCTTCGGACCCTGCGCCGGCGGTGCCGTCTATTCTCCCGCACTGACAGACTTTATCATCATGGTACAGAACAATTCCTACATGTTCCTGACCGGACCTAAAGTTGTAAAATCCGTCACGCATGAAGATGTTACCGTTGAGGAACTTGGCGGTGCTTCGATGCACTCAAGCAAATCCGGGGTCTGCGATTATGCTGCCGGTTCAGGTGTGGATGCGATAAATTATATTAAAAAATTGATCAGCTACATGCCTCAAAACAATATGGAAACGCCACCTTCCATCGTTTGCGAAGATCCGGTAATCCGTCAGTCACCCGAGCTGAATGCCATCATTCCTGAGAATCCCAACGAAGCCTATGACATGAAACAGGTCGTCCTTCGGACTGTGGATAATGGTGATTTCCTTGAAATCAAGGGGAATTTCGCTCCAAACCTTATCGTCGGCTTTGCCCGGTACAATGGAATCAGCGTTGGGATCGTCGCCAATCAACCAGCCTTCCTTTCAGGAGTACTCGATATCGACTCCTCTATCAAAGGGGCCCGTTTCGTTCGCTTCTGCGATTGCTTCAACATCCCGGTAATCACCTTTGTCGACGTCCCGGGCTTCCTTCCCGGAACCGCACAGGAATACGGTGGTGTTATCCGAAATGGAGCAAAGATGCTCTATGCCTATGCCGAGGCGACCATCCCGAAGATCACCATTATCACGCGCAAGGCCTATGGCGGCGCGTATTGCGTTATGTCATCAAAACATCTCCGAGGCGACATCAACTATTCGTGGCCGACAGGAGAAATCGCCGTCATGGGATCCAAAGGCGCAGTAGAGGTACTCTATGGCAGACAGTCCAAAAAATCAGAAGACCCTGCCGGATTTCTGGCTGAAAAAGAAAAAGAGTACCATGATGCCGTCGCCAATCCCTACGTTGCAGCGCAGAGAGGGTACATCGACGATATCATTGAACCTGCTTCTACAAGATTCAAAATCATTAAAGCTTTAAAGACCTTGGAGAATAAACGAGATACAAATCCGATGAAAAAACATGGTAATATTCCACTTTAATACATTACCACACCGGCAATGAAAACATATTTCCATTTTCCTGAAAAGTCAGCATATACTTTTCAGAGAGTTCATCGGCCATATACTATATGATTTCTTAGAGAGGGAGTCCCCACAATGACGGTCAAGATTTTCATCAAACGAACTGTACAGAATACCAATGTTATCGAACTGACAATGCTACTCAAACGTCTCCGCAGCCTGACTTTGAATCAACCAGGCTATATCTCCGGCGAGACATTGAAAAGAATCGATAAACCAAACGAATGCATGGTTATCAGCACCTGGCGATCCGTTGACGATTGGAATGCCTGGGTAAACAACGAAAAAAGGGGCAAAATTCAAACAGAGGTGGATCAATTGCTTGGTCAAGAAACGGAGTATGCCATCTACGAGTAAAACGATATTTCCGGAAGCATAAAGCAGTTTGGACCGCAATCCTGGTAAGACTCCTCTTTTCGATGACGCTGGAATAATCCTTTTTCAAGGCCTTCCTTCGTCTTGTCTTCCAGGAATTAAATATCGAGAGAGAACTGAGACGATTTTCTACCAAAAGAAGACGATTTACTCAGAAAATAGAAGATATCACCGGATTATGCAAAATACACGAACCTCTTACAACGGGTGATCTTGATGGCAGGAATGAAAAAAAAGGTAGCTGCAGCTCTTGCCGCCGTAAATACCTACATTCAACAGGAAGAAGAAGCCGTCTGCGCACAACTGGCAGCAACAGTGGCACCCCCAACGCCCACAACCCAGATAAATGTATGGGCTATGACTGGTCGTCAAGAGATGATGGCCATGCGCAGGCTTATTCAACTGAGAGCGTTCGATCGCTTTCGATAGAATAAAAAGTTTAACGACCAGCTAAGGAGATTGACAATGAGCGACCAAGTCAAAATGACCGCATTAAAGTATGATAGCGACCGCCCAAAAGCAAAAAATCCAGTAAAAATTATGGACCTGAGCCTTCGCGATGGGCATCAGTCCCTTTTTGCCACCCGGGGGCGCACCGAAGATATGATACCCGTTGCCGAGATGATGGATGAAGTCGGATTCTGGGCGATAGAAACCTGGGGCGGCGCCACCTTCGATACCATGCACCGTTTCCTCAACGAAGATCCTTGGGAACGTCTGCGTACCCTGAAACGTTATATCAAGAAAACTCCTTTCTCCATGCTGTTAAGGGCCCAGAATCTGGTAGGATACAGAAACTATGCCGATGATCTCGCCTATGCCTTTGTAGAACGGGCCGCTGAAAACGGTATGGATGTTTTCAGAACTTTCGACGCCTTAAACGATTATCGAAATTTCGAAACCGTTGTCAAACAGATAAAGAAAAGTGGCAAGCATTTCCAGGGCTGTATCTGCTATACCCTCACCGAACCCCGCCTTGGTGGTGAAGTCTACAATCTCGACTACTATATAAACAAGGCTAAGGATCTGGAATCCATGGGTGCCGATTCTATCTGTATCAAAGATATGGCAGGACTCATAGCCCCCTACGATGCCTATGCCCTTGTCAAGGCCCTGAAGGGAGCTGTAAAGGCACCGATCCATTTGCACAGCCATTTCACTTCCGGCATGTCGCCGATGAGCCATCTCAAAGCCATTGAGGCTGGTGTTGACATTATTGATACCTGCATGACCCCTTATGCCTATAGAACCTCTCATGCTGCTGTGGAACCTCTGGTCATGGCCTTGCTCGGAACAAACCGCGACACCGGCTTTGACATCAAGAAACTTGCAGCCATTAACGAGATCCTTGAAAAAGAGGTCCTGCCGAAGTACAAACACCTTCTCGATGACTCCAAGGTCTCAATCATTGATATCAACGTCCTTCTCCATCAGACGCCTGGCGGCATGCTCTCCAACCTGGTTAACCAACTGCGTGAGATGGATGCACTTGACAAAATCGACGAAGTTTACAAAGAGCTGCCACGTGTGAGAAAAGATCTCGGCCAGATTCCTCTGGTTACACCAACCAGCCAGATCGTCGGCGTACAGACCGTCAACAACGTTCTGCACGACACGCCTGACGAGCGCTATAAAATGATTACCGGCCAGGTAAAAGACCTTTGTTTCGGTCTGTATGGCAAAACCGCCGTTCCAATCAATTCCGAAGTTCAGAAAAAAGCCCTTAAGGGCTATCCTCGCGGCGAAACACCTATCACCTGCCGTCCCGCAGAGGTACTTGAACCGGAACTCGAAAAAGCCAAGGCAGAAATTGGCGATCTGGCAGCTGATATAGACGATCTGATCCTGTATGCAATCTACCCTGTCACGGGTAAGAAATTCCTTGAGTGGAAATACGGCAAGACGCCGGTACCCGAGAGCGTCAAACCGATAACTCTCGAAGATGTAAAGAAGAAAGACGAGATTATAAAAAAGGCAAAAGCAGGTCTTCTCGTGGAGAAAAAAGCCGATGCCCCACCGAAATCCGATCGGATCAGAACCTTTAATGTATTTGTTGACAACGAATATTTTACTGTTGACGTTGATCCCACCGGCGATGCGCCGGTAGTTTCAATGCCCAGGCCGGCTGCTGCCCCTGCTGCCGCACCGGCTCAGGCTCCTGCTGCACCTGCTCCCAAGGTGGATGAGGCTCCTGCAGCGCCTGCTGCTCCGGCTGTACAGTCTGGAGGTCCGGGCACACTGTTGCTGTCACCGATGCCAGGTATGATCGTCAAATACGAGAAAAACGTCGGCGACAAGGTCAACAAGGGAGATACTGTCGTCGTTCTCGAGGCAATGAAAATGGAAAATGCCTTACCGTCCCCCTGTGACGGAACCGTCAAGGCAATAAATTTTTCAAGCGGTGACAATGTCGCCAAAGGTGCCGCCCTCTGTGTGATCGGCTGATCGTTACAGGGCGCAAAACAAAAAGGGTATCAAGCCGGTTTCCCAACCGGCTTGATACCCTTTTTTATTCTCTGACAGAAACCCGGCGGATCGCGGATTATTTCCCGTCTCTGACCGTCTTTTGCAAATATGAAAGCAAGGTAGCGGCGGCAATCGTGGGTGATATCTTCTCTTGTTCCACCTCCTTTTTCAGAAGCGGCAGAGATTCCTTGACTTGGGAATCATTATAAAACCATCCACGCAGGCCTTCGTCGAGTAGAAAGGCCATCCAGTCCAATGCCTGTTTTTTTCTTTTCTGTGCGAACTCTCCACTTCCCGACAGGGCTGCGCGATGATCTTTGATCGTCTCCCAGACTTGATCGACTCCGGACAGTTCCAGAGCGCTGCAGGTGAGAACAGGAGTTGACCACGTTGATGATTCGGGCATCAATAAGTGCAGGGCAGCCTGATATTCTTTCTGAGCCATTTGCGCTTTCAGAACATTATCACCATCTGCCTTGTTAATCACAATGGCATCGGCGACCTCGAGAACACCTTTTTTAATCCCCTGCAGCTCATCACCTGCCCCGGCAATCATCAAAACCAGGAAGAAATCCACCATCGAGGCTACAGTCGTCTCGGATTGACCGACACCCACCGTTTCAATTATGACAACATCAAATCCCGCAGCCTCACAAGCCAGCATCGTTTCACGTGTTTTTCTGGCTACCCCACCCAGCGTTCCTCCCGATGGAGATGGCCGAATAAAGGCATTTTCGTTTACGGCCAGCTTTTCCATCCTCGTCTTGTCCCCGAGGATGGAACCGCCACTTCTGGTCGAGCTTGGATCGATGGCCAGTACGGCAACCTTATGCCCAAGTTGTGTGAGCATGGTTCCAAAGCTCTCGACAAATGTGCTTTTCCCAGCCCCGGGAACGCCGGTAATGCCTATTCGAATCGAATTTCCGGTATATGGCAACAGCTTGTCGATAATGGTGGCAGCCATCTCCTGATGGGCGGCCAGAGTGCTTTCAATCAGGGTTATGGTACGTGCCAGCATCAGACGATTATGATCAAGAACGCCTTGGACGTAATATTGCGGGTCTTTAAACATCTTACCGGACCATTATTTTCAAGGATTTGCTCCGAAACCCAGGGTATGATTGCAAACAAGAAAGGGTCCAACAACCATAAAGCGAAGCACGTTGTTGGACCCCATTCCTACAAACCCGTCATAGCTCGACGGGTAAATGATATTTACTTATATTAGAGATATTTTTCTTCGATTAAAGCCAAAGTTTTATCAGCAGATTCTGTGATTGGAGTTCCAGGTCCGAAGACGGCCTTCACACCTTTCTCAAAGAGATACTGGTAGTCTCCTGGAGGAATAACCCCGCCGGCAACTACCATGATATCTTCACCACCCAGTTTTTTCAACTCCTCGATCAAGGCGGGAACAAGTGATTTGTGGCCTGCAGCCAGGCTGGAGGCACCGACGAGATGAACGTCATTTTCCACCGCCATCTTGGCAGCCTCTTCCGGGGTTTGGAACATCGGGCTGATATCGATATCAAATCCGAGATCGGCATAGGCACTGGCAATGACTTTGATGCCACGGTCATGGCCATCCTGGCCCATTTTGGTAACCAGCATCCTGGGCCTGCGCCCCTGTTTTTCCATGAATGCTTCAGTTCTTTGCCTGAGCGCACCGATGATATCGGTGTTCCCGGTATACTCTGAGGCATATGCCCCGGAAATACACCTGGTGGTTGCCACAAACCGACCGAAGACCTTTTCCATCGCATCGGAGATTTCTCCGACAGTTGCTCTAGCCCGTACAGCCGGCAGAGCAGCTTCCAGCAGATTGCCACCTTTTTCGGCAGCATTCGTCAGGTCGGCCAGCGCTTTTTCCACTGCTGCCTTGTCTCTGGTCGCTTTGATCTCATTGATTCTGGCAATTTGCTCATCACGGACAGATGCCGGTACCTCACGGACATCAAAGTCGATCTTCTCATCAGGCAACTTATACTTGTTGACACCGACGATGACATCCTTGCCCTGGTCGATCCGGGCCTGTTTTCTGGCAGCCGATTCTTCGATACGCAGTTTCGGCATTCCGGATTCAATAGCTTTGGCCATACCGCCTAACTCTTCGATCTCATCGATGATCTTCTGGGATTCCTCGACAATGCTGTTGGTCAAGGACTCGATATAATAAGAGCCGCCCAACGGATCAATGACGTGGCAGACTTGTGATTCTTCCTGGATGACAATCTGGGTATTCCTGGCGATACGAGCAGAAAAATCCGTCGGCAGACCGATTGCTTCGTCGAAGGAGTTGGTATGCAGAGATTGCGTCCCTCCCAAAACGGCGGATAACGCCTCCAAGGTCGTCCGGATAACATTGTTGTACGGATCCTGCTCAGTGAGGCTCCACCCCGATGTCTGGCAGTGTGTTCTCAGCATGGAGGATTTGACATTCTTCGGATTGAACTGGGACATAAGCCGGTGCCAGAGGAAACGTGCCGCCCTCAGCATGGCAATATCCATAAAGAAGTTCATACCTATGCCGAAGAAAAAGGAAAGCCTCGGGGCAAAGGTATCCACATCCATACCGCTCTTCAGTGCCGCACGTACATATTCCACACCGTCAGCCAGTGTAAAGGCAGTCTGCAGAACACTGTTGGCACCGGCTTCCATGATATGGTAGCCGCTGATGCTGATTGTGTTGTATTTCGGCATCTCCTTGGAACAGAATGCCATAATGTCGGAGATAATCCGCATGGAGGGCTCGGGCGGATAGATGTACGTATTCCGGGTCAGGTACTCTTTTAAAATGTCGTTCTGGATTGTACCGGTGAGCTGTTCGTGCTTGACACCTTGTTCCTCAGCCGCCACGATATAGCCGGCAAGAATCGGTATGACGGCACCATTCATGGTCATGGATACGGACATCTGGTCGAGCGGTATGCCATCGAAAAGAATCTTCATATCTTCGACCGAATCGATAGCTACACCTGCCTTGCCTATATCGCCTGCAACCCGCGGATGGTCGGAATCATACCCGCGATGAGTTGCCAGATCGAAGGCCACGGACAGACCTTTCTGACCTGCGGCCAGAGCTTTTTTATAGAAAGCATTCGATTCCTTTGCTGTGGAAAACCCCGCGTACTGACGAATGGTCCATGGACGACCGGCATACATTGTCGCCATCGGTCCTCGAACGTAGGGCGCCATGCCGGGCAGGGTGTTTACGCATTCAAAACCTTCTATATCTTCAGCGGTGTATAGAGCCTTCACCTTGATTCCCTCCGGTGTCAACCAGTCCAAGGAATCAACGGATTTCCCCTTCATCTGCTTACTTGCTAACTGCTCCCATTTTTCTCTGTTCGGATGTTGTGACATTTGCAGCTCCTTACATTAGGATATGATCCGATAAAAGTGTTGGATATGTAAAATTGATATCTTCGTAATAAGTCATCGGAGTTGCCGATATGGACTCTGGAAATAAGCGTAGACTTCGAAAAGGCTCAATTGACGGCGCAGTTTCTGAAACAGCGATTTGGTGGTACATGCAATACCGGGAATCGTTGTTATAGATCTACAGCGACGTAGATCGGGCTTTTTACGAGTCCATCAAAATCATGAACGCTCGCAGAGTTCAACCAACACACCACCGGTAGCTTTTGGATGGAGAAAGGCAATTTTTGCACCACCCGCCCCGATTCTCGGCTTTTGATCAATGAGCTGAATCCCTTTTTCTTTCAATTCGTCCAAAGCTGCTTCAATGTTTTCCACACGAAAAGCAATATGCTGAAATCCCTGGCCCTTCTTTTCAATAAATTTTGCAACCGGTCCATCAGGTGACGTCGATTCCAAGAGTTCTACCTCACTTTCACCAACAGGAAAAAAAGCCGTCGTTACTTTCTGCTCGGCTACGGTTTCCGCACCTTCAAACGGCAGCCCCAGGGTCTGCTGCCAGAAATTTTTTCCACCCTCGATACTGTTGACGGCAATCCCAAGATGGTCGATTTTAAGTATCTTCATGTTGTCCTCCCAAAAAATTCTAACGTTTGACCTTGAAGGGACTCCAAGGTTCACCAATCTTTGCGTTGATCCCGGTTATTCTTTATGTGGGTTGGCCATACCCCGCCACACCATCTCAAACATGGCGTTTGCCTGCTCGACGAGACTTTCTTTTTGCCCTCGCAGAATCCACATGAAAAAGCTCCGTTGCACGAATCCCATCAGGAAATCCAGAAGTGTTCCTGCTCTGACATCGGGGTTCAGGACGCCCTCTTTCTGCCCTTGCCGTAATACCGTTATCATGAGGTTCATCATTCTCGGCTGGGCGAATGTCTCGTCAGCCATCCACGTTTTCATGGGAAGAGTCATAAAGACGATGCGGCCAAGTCCAGGATGGCGTTCGTAATAGTCTAGCTGTAACCAAAAAACCTTCCTGAGTTTCTCTTTGAGGTCTTCGATCCCTTGCAGATGATCGACAATACGATCAGTCAGCTTTCCCATCCAGACATCTACAAAAGCAAAGACTAATCTCTCTTTGCTGCCGTAATGTTTATAGATTGTTGTAAAACTGACCCCTGCCTTGTCTGCAATATCCCGGATGCTCGCCCGATGGAAATCGTAATTGGAGAAGACCTCCAAGACCGCTTTTTCCAGGCGTTTGTGGATATCCTGATTTAATTCATTTAACATCGTTACTGTTTGTCCCTTTTAATAGATTAACCAGCCCGCAAGATTGTATAAATAACGTTATATTTACAAGGTGTTAAGATAGTAACGCCTTAACCAACCGACCATCCGCTCGCTGCACAACAAAACCACGTTTTAATTAACATGCTTTATCAAAATACTGAAAACACACAATAAAAAAAACAGACAGAACGATGCTACAAAATTAAAAAGAACATTGTTATCGTGTCTGTTTTATGCAAAGGCTTTTTATTTGTCAAGAAAAAAAATCCCTCTTTACTCTGATTTCTTGCCCGCCAAGGGTACCGGGCATGCCGGATATGAAATAATGTACACTAGTTGATAAAGTAACAACTGTAAACACAAATAGCACTGTTTTTCAACCAAACGAATCCCAACGAAATACTGCGCTGAAACAACGTTACCTCACTTTTTCCAGAACGCTGTTTTCAACCAACTGTCTCCTGCCCTTTTCGCCCGTCGTCATCCTAACCCGAATTTCTCATGAACACTGTATCAATATGTCTACCCCCTCAGAAAGTACGAAACATTTCAAAGAAACAATTGAGTTTTCAAATGTACACAGTGTTCATGAGAAATCCTGGCTAACGTAATTATCAACTTTTCCACCTTCTCAACTTTGGTAATCAAAGGCGATATTTCATAGTCTTAGAGAGAGAAAATAATCTATCTGATTACCACTAAAATTCAGGTAAAAACGACGGGGTCGCAGCCACCCCTTTCACGGGACGCCATAAACCCATCCTTGGGAGCTTGCCTGTGCCCATGCAGGGCAAAGCTGAGATTCAGTGGTAATCAATATAATCTATAAAAACGTTAAATGAAATCTCTACAGATCGCGACGAAAATCTTACCGGGACGATATTTTTTCTTATTTTTCACATGAAGGTAATATACGATGCCTGAAGCCACCAGTCAAAAATCATTATCTATCGGCGTATTCGAACTTTATCGGCTTCAAGGTGGATTGTTCCATCTTGATGATGGAACAATGTTCGGGCAAGTGTCAGGTTTGTAGTTTTTGGCAATGAACAGGTAAGCACCGTTCGGGTATAAACTCTGATTCCGATAGCAAACTATGTTCATGAGAAATTTGAGTCAGAAACTCTTCCACCGGATGGTAACCTGATATTTCATGAAAAACTCGAGGTGGTATAAAAAAAATTGCCATTAATTATGCAGGTCAAACCACCCGCCATTGCCATTCGTCACCTTTCTGCTCGAAGACGTAGCGGGAATATTTCAAATATGGGATGATGGCAGCATTTTTATTCCCGCCGGTTCCGTCATAACAAAGCGAAACCACCGGAACCCCCGTCCTCTTCTCGATGGCATCTTTCATCGCCTCGGTGATGAGCGAGGCGCAGCAGAGGGCGGGACTGGTCTGAACAAACAGAGAGACATCCGGGTAATGTTTTTTTATGTAATGGATCTTTAAAATATTATCCATCGATTCACCTGTGTTCTCAATTGATATATTGTATTGAGACAATATCTTTTCAGGTTCGTCATTGTAGTGGAACTCCGGTTCATCAAGAACATGATTGAAAATCTTCGTATACCCTTTTTCCAATCTGCTCATAGTCGCAAGTATTGTCCTGTAAGACAAAACATCAAGAAATTTTCGCTCGTTAAACCACTTGCGAAAATAGGAACGAGCTATCATCTTTGCGTATTCGATGTACGGAGTCGTGATAACTTCACCCCCCTGTTCCTCAATGAACCGGATAATATCCTGGCTCATCACTCTGTTGTCTCGGACATACATATCC
>Ga0210085_1000715_pt1 | contig 13658 bp, 10 predicted proteins | sample China_Galinas_PW_5_FD_184866 | JGI IMG/M metagenome (GOLD analysis project Ga0210085, IMG submission 184866) | Wetland microbial communities from San Francisco Bay, California, USA, that impact long-term carbon sequestration - China_Galinas_PWC_D1... | ecosystem: Environmental > Aquatic > Marine... | reverse complement strand
GGGGATCATGATCGGCGGTCTCGGCACCATGGCGCCGGAGCGGCGTGCGGAAATCGTGGCGCTGGGGCTGAGATCCATCGTTGCCGGCACGCTGGCCACCTGCCTGACCGGCGCCGTGGTGGGGGTACTGACGTGAGGTTGCGGACCCTGCTCCGGCACGCCTCCTGGTCACCTGTTTCAGGACCGCTTGTCGCCGTCAGGCGGCGCTAACATTCCCCTAACATTTCCGGTCTAGAGTAGCAGCGTGTACAAACCTGTCCGCCCCCGCGGCGAGGCAACCGCATGTCAATGCAGACAATCGACACTATACGCCAGGTTGGTATGAGTCACCCCGTCATCGTTCCCGTGGATTTCTCGGACCGCTCCCGGGCGGCGCTGATTTATGCCGCCCGCATGACTGCGGGTTCCCGCACCCCGTTGATGGTCCTGCATGTCATACATGACAGCGGGAACACCCCCGGCTTTTACCGCCGCCACCATGGCGACAATCCGCTCCTGCCGATTGCGGATGTTGCCAGCGAGATGCTCGAGGACTGGCTGTACAAGCTCTGCAAGGACGAACCGGAACTGGACAAAACACTCAAGCATGCGCGGACGCGACTGGTCGGCGGATTGCCCGGCAGACGCATCATCGAGGTCGCCGAAGCCGAACACGCCGCCATGATCGTCATGGGGACCCGCGGCCGCATCGGTCTTCCCCACCTGCTGCGGGGTTCGGTCACGGAATACGTGATGACACACGCCGCCATGCCGGTAATAACGCTGCGTGAAGGGATCGATGTCGCCCGGAGAGCCGCGCACCTGAAATTCGCCAGCCGCATCGAGAACGCCGTCTCCGGGGATTAGTGAACAGCCGGTGGCTTCGGCATAAGGTCTGAAATCCCCATGGACGGACCTGTCGACCGAGTCAGGCCCGAGGGAAAAAAGGGGACATTCTGGTTTTTAGGAAAAAAAGGGGACATTCTGGTTTTTCAACGGTTGATCAGATAAGCGCAGCGTACCTGAGCATTGAATAACCAGAATGTCCCTTTTTTCCTTACTCGGCGCGCACCTCGATTTTGCGCGGACGTACTTCGGCGCGCCTGGGGATGCGTACGCTGAGCACGCCGTCCTTGAGACTCGCGTCGATGTGACCGGTTTCCAGTTCACCGCTCAGGGCAAAACTGCGCCGGTAACGGGTCGATCGCACATCGGCATGCAACGCCTCCATACCTTCGGACATATCTATCCTGGCATCGCCCTCAACCAGCAGCATGTCCTTGTCGACCTCGATAGTGAGGCGGTCCCGGGACACGCCGGGCATGTCCGCCATCAGTGTGATGCCGTCGGCATCTTCATAGATATCGACCGGCGGGCGCAGCACCACTTCGGGCTCCCGCTGCTGCACTCCGGAAGTTCCGGTTTGCTTCACGTCCTTTCGCTCGGTGTTTGTCTCTGCCATGTGTTTTCTCCTGAAAAATAGATAGTCAACGGGTTCGTCATCCGGCGATTCCGTTCGTGGAATCGCACGGCGGGCAGCCAGGGCCGCTGGTTACTTCACCTCGATCTGCCGCGGTTTCGTCGCCTCGCGCCGCTTGATATGAATCTCCAGCACGCCGTCACGGTAGTTCGCCTCCACCCGGTCCGGATCGACATCCTCCGGAAGAGTGATCAGCCGGCGGAAGGGACCGTCGAAACGTTCCTTGCGATAGTAGTTCGCCTCTTCCCTGACCGGTGCCTGGCGTTCGCCGGAGACCGTCAGCAGGTTCTGCTGCAGGGAAATATCCAGCGTTTTGGGATCCAATCCGGCGGCGAACAGGTAGACATCCACCTGCTCGGGCGTTGCCCCGATGTTGATCGGTGGATAGGTCCCGCGGGCCACGGAGCGTATGCCGGCTGGCATCGGCCAGCGCCCGTACAAGCCTTCCATCTCGTCCTGCAGACGCCTTAACTCATCGAACAGGCCGCCTCCGAAATTTGTCAGATCAGCAAACATATCAGCGCCTCCTTATTGGCTAATGACTCTGTCTACAAGCTGATATGAGGTCGTTTGCGGCGATTTCAAGCCCCCCTCCCCGGTGTGTGTGGGGGGGCGCCCACGCATCGGGCTGCAATCGCTGGATCGCCCGGGATTGCCTGCCACGCGCCGCGAACCTTCCCCGCTACACGGGACGGCGGAGCGAACTGGCCGCGGCGATCGCCGCCTGACCGAGCGCGAGGCCGCCGTCATTGGCAGGGACATTTTCGGGGGACAGGACGCGCACGTCCGCTCGCCCCAGCGCCTCGACAACCCCCTCCAGTAACAGGCGGTTCTGGAACACCCCGCCACCGAGTGCGACGGTATCCAGACCGGATTCATGACACAGGGCGACAGCCGTGTCCGCAACGGCCAGCGCCAGCCCCTGATGAAAACGCGCCGCGATCGTGGCGGGCGCGACACCCCGGCGGAGATCTTCCAGCAGGGCCTCCCAGAGACGCCGCCACTCCAGCGTCCTGATCCCCCCTTCACGCAGCGCGTAGGGGTAGCCGTTTCCGGCTTCGCGATCAAATTCCGGCGCCGCCAGCGATTCCAGCTCCATGGCCGCCTGCCCTTCATGAGAGACGCGCTCGCGGCACACCCCGAGCGCCGCGGCTACCGCATCGAACAGGCGCCCGCAAGAGGAGGCCATCGGGCTGTTGAGTCCTTTCCCGGCCATGGTGCGCAAACCCTCCAGCGGTTTGGTCGCGAGGAAGCGGGCAATGTCGAGATCCGCATGGCGGTCGCACACGACTTCCTCGCCGAAGGCCGCATATAAATGCGCCCAGGTGTTGCGCCAGGGCTCACGCATGGCCTGCGACCCGCCCGGCATGGGAATGGGCCGGAAGCGGGCAAGGCGCCTGAAACCGGTGTAATCGGCCAGCAGGAATTCCCCGCCCCAGAAGGTGCCGTCCTCGCCGAAGCCCAGTCCGTCGAGCACGACCCCGAGCACCGGGCCGGTATCGAGCGGCACGTCATGTTCGGCCAGGCAGGCCGCGATGTGCGCATGGTGATGCTGCACTTCCACCAGTTGCACAGCGTCGGCCTGTGCCAGATCCCGCCCCAGCCGGGTAGAGAGGTAGTCCGGATGTTTATCGACGGCAATACACGCCGGACGGTGATCGAACAGGTCCCGGTACAGCTCCAGGTTGTGAAGGTAATCCCTGAACGTCATGGCATCTTCCAGGTCCCCGATGTGCTGCGAGAGGATGGCCCGCCCGGCTTTCAGCAGGCAGAAGGTGTTCTTCAGTTCGCCCCCCATCGCCAGCAGCTGTCCGGCCCCTGCAAACGCCTCCGGCAGCAGAATCGGCTGCGGCGCATAGCCGCGCGCGCGGCGCAGAAAACGCGGATGGCCGTCGGCGACGCGCAGCACCGAGTCGTCCAGCCGGTTGACGATGTCGCGGTCGTGCAGCAGGTAATAATCGGCGATGTGTTCCAGCCGCCGGCGCGCATCCGTGTTGTCGATCGTCTGCGGCTCATCGCTGCGGTTGCCCGAGGTCAGCACCAGCGGCCGCGTCATGTCCTGCATCAGCAGGTGATGCAGGGGCGTGTAGGGCAGCATGAAACCCAGGGTGTGCTGGCCGGGAGCGACGCCGTCGGCCAGGGATTCGCCGGTCGCGTTCAGCACTACGATGGGTGCGGCCTGGTCGCGCAGCAGCGCGGCCTCCGTCTCGCTGACCCCGGCGAAGCGCGCGATCATGGCGATGTCGCGCGCCATCAGGGCAAGCGCCTTGTGATAGCGGTGTTTACGCGCACGCAGGCGCTCGACCGCCGTCGCGTTGCCCGCATCGCACGCCAGGTGAATGCCGCCGATACCCTTGATCGCGAGAATGCCGCCCGCGCGAATCAGCCGTGCAGCGGTTTCGATCACATCGCAGCCTTCATCCAGGGGCAGCGTCTTGCCCTCGGCATCCACCAGCCAGACCCGGGGACCACAGTCGCCGCAGGCGTTGGGCTGGGCGTGGAAGCGGCGATCAGCCGGGTCTTCGTACTCGGCCCGGCAGCGCGGACACATCGGAAACGACGCCATGCTGGTATTGGCGCGGTCGTAGGGTATCGCCCTGACGATGGACAGCCGGGGGCCGCAATGGGTGCAATTGGTGAAGGGATACCGATAGCGGCGATTGGCGGGATCCAGCACCTCGGCGAGGCACTCGGGGCAGGTCGCGGCGTCCGCCGCCACGCCGGTGCGAATCTCCCCTTCCCGGCTTGCCACGATCCGGAATTCACCCGGGATCTCCCCGGCCTCATCCAGTGACGTGCGCACGATCCTTTCGATACGCGACAACGGAGGCTGTTCGGCCTGCAGGCGCAGCACGAGATTCTCCAGCGACTCCGGCGGTCCCCAGGCCTGTATCGACACGCCTTCGGCGTCGTTCCAGACTCGCCCGACAAGGCCGCAGTCCCTGGCCAGCCGCCACACCGTCGGCCGGAAGCCCACGCCCTGCACGACGCCGGTTACGCGGATGCATTCACCCATTATCAATGAACCGTACACACCATGCAGGGATCGAAGGAACGCACGATATGCTGGACCGCGACCGGATCTTTCTCGCCGGGACGTACCGGGGCTCCGATCAGCGCCTGTTCCAGTGAACCCGGCGTACCCCGGGCATCGCGCGGCGAGAAATTCCAGGTGGTGGGCGAGATGATCTGGTAGTTCAGGATGCGTCCGTTCCTGATCTTCAGCCAGTGACCGAGACTGCCGCGCGCTGCCTCGATCATCCCGCATCCCATGGCTTCCTCCGGCAGCGGGGCATGATGGCAGCAGGGCTCACCGGGCGTCAGCTGCGCCGCCCAGCCTTCCATGGCAACCACCACATGGGCAATTTCGAGCAACCGGGCAATCACCCGGTTGCGCACGTTCCCGCCGCTGTGCCTGACGAGATCCCGTATCAGCGGGTGTCCGTCCACCACCTGCCGCGCCAGCGCGCCGACCTCCACGACGCGGCCATCGAGACGCGGCGCCTTGCACCAGGTATAGCCGTCCCGGGCGTCGGCATCCGGCACCGTCACACCGTCATAGGGATGCTTCGGCGCTTCGCGATGCGACATCCAGCTGTGGCTGAGATCCTCCCTGATCAGTTCCGGATCGAGTGGTGACAGGGCATCGTCCTTCCACAGACCCCGGTCGAACAGGCGGCTGCCGCGGCTGGCATAGACACCGTAGCTCATGAAGGCGCCGCTACCCCGCCCTAGCCCCTCCAGGTTCAGCGCGTCCGCGACATGCAGAAAACGGCAGAAATCGCTGTGTTCCCAGGAATGCCGTGCCGCCCAGGCGCGCAACGCCTCCTGGGAGTCCAGCGCGAGGAGGGTTTCCAGGGTATCGCCGAACAGGACGGATTCGAGAAAGCGGCGAAACCCGAAGAGGATACTGCCGATCCGCATCCGCTCCTGGACCTCCACCGAGCGGGTCGTGCCGCCGGGCTGGATCGCCAGCGTGTGCGGCCACTTCCCCGCCAGCAGTCCCATCAGGTGCATGAAGTCCGCCCGCGCCGGCAGAACCTGCCGGGCCGCCGATCCCGTCACGGCCCGGAAGCGCGCGGCCACCGGTGGATTCCAGGGCTCGTCCGCATACACCTCGCGGGCGAAATCCGGCATGAAAAACAGGTAGAAATGGGTCAGGTGATCCGCAACATTCTCGTTCGCGAGGATCAGGTTGACGGCCGCCTCGCCATTGGGCGGCATCGCCAGACCCTGTGTATCGGCCAGCGCCAGCGCCGCCGCCACGGACTGGGAGACCGAGCAGATACCGCAGATACGCGGCGTGTAGACCAGGGCATCGCGGGGATCCTTGCCGTGCAGCATCTGCTCGAATCCCCGGTAAAGCGGCGACACCACCCAGGCGTCCCGCACCGTATCGCCGTCGATGTCCAGCTGCACTTCCAGGTCGCCCTCGACCCGGTTGAAGGGTCCGACCACGCGACGGCTCATGAACGCTTCCGGGGCCGGTAACCGGGCGACACACGGATATGGTCGGAGACGGCGTTTTCCTTCAGTCGCTTCGGCGTCGCCGCCTTGGACAGGGAAGCCAGCGCCACGAACCAGGCCTTCGGCATATCGGTCGGCAGCCCCAGGGGAATGCCGGCCAGCTTGGGAGTCTCACTGAAACCGTGTCCGGGTTCCTCGAAGCCGGGCGCCGTGCAGTTGATGCAGGCATAGCCGCCGCGCAGGCAGGAACCCTCGCCGTTCCAGAGGCGGGTATTGCAGTCGGCGTGCGCCTGCGTGCCCAGGCACCCCATGTGCTCCATGAGACAACCCAGGTCGGAGGTTTTTTCGGCACTGGCCTTGAATTCGTAGTATTCATTGCGCGGACAGCCGTGATGCACCAGGTGGTCCGCATAACTGCGCGGCCGTCCCAGCGCATCGATGTCCTTTTCGGTGAACTGCCCCGAGGCGATCTGCATCAGGGTTTCGGTGACCCAGTTGGGATGGGTGGGACAGCCGGCGATATTGACCACCGGCAGTTTGCTGCCTGCCAGGAATGCCTCTCCCAGCAAACCGCTCTTCCCGGTTCCGTCGTACTGCAGGCCGCAGGCATCGCCGGGATTGCCGCCGCCCGCGGTGATCCCCCCGTACGCCGCGCAACTGCCGACGGCGACCACGTACTTCGCAAGCCGGGCCAGGGTATCGATCCATTCCATCATAGGGTGGCCGGTGCCCGCCATCAGGTGAAAGCGGCCGCTCCCGCCCGGTCCCCTGATAACCGCGCCTTCGAGACAGAGGATATCCAGCGCGATATCCCCGGTCTTGATCTGTTCCAGCAGGCCGCGAAATTCATCGCCCGAGGCTTCGCTGAGCGAGGGATGCCAGAGCAGATGGATGCCCGCCGCCTCCAGCGTGGTGAGCACATCGGGCGACTCGGCGCACAGCAGCGACAGGCTGCAGCCGCCGCAGCCGCCGGACTGCAGCCATAACAGATTGCTGACCGCTTTCCCTGGGCTAGTCATGCGCGAGTCCACCGAGCGGCAGGGACAGCGTAAAGAGTGCACCGCCCTGCGGATGGTTCTGCGCCTGCAACCCTCCGCCCAGGTCCATGGCCAGACCGTAACTGATGGACAGACCCAGACCCGTGCCCTTGCCGACCGGCTTGGTGGTATAGAAAGGATCGAACAGTTTTGTCAGCGCCTCATCGGAGATGCCCGGCCCGGCATCCTGCACGGCAACCTCCGCGAAGGATTCGCTGACACGGCAGGTGATCGTCAAGCGGGGCTGCTTCTGGTCTTCCATCACATCCACGGCATTCTGCACCAGGTTGATCAATATCTGGTGCACGTGTCCCTTGCGGCCCGTCACCATGAGGCGTTCCGGCATGTCATAGACGACCTCCGGTTTTATCCGGCAGGCCTTGATCACCCACTGGGTGGCCGTGCGAATAATCTCCGGCAGATCGAAGCGGGAGGCCGATTCCTTCTGGCTGGTCGAGTAGCGGCGCAAATCCTGGACGATATCCCGGACACGTTCCGCGCCCTCGAGCGTGCCCTCGATCAACGAGGGCATATCGCTGAGGATGCGCCCGATCCTGAGTTCATCGCGCAGCGTGCGAAGCCGCTCCGGATCCAACCCCTCGTCGACCGCCGACAGATAGCGATTGATCCGCTCCCCGTAGCCCTGCAGTGCATGCATGTTGCCGAACACGAAGCTGATGGGGTTGTTCAGCTCGTGCGCCACGCCGGCCACCAGTCGGCCAAGCGAGGCCATCTTTTCCGAATGCACCAGTTGCAGCTGGGTCTGCTTCAGTTCCTCATGGGCCCGGTTCAGATCCCGGTAGGCGCGCTGCAATTCTCCGACGGGCCGGCCGATCAGGACCATCCCGACCAGGCCGCCGTCATAGTCGTAGCGATGGGAACAATTCATGGCGAGCGGCACCGCGGCGCCGTCGTGGCCGATGATGCTGACCTCGCAGTCCACAATCGCGTTGGTGTGCAGCTGTTCCTGAAAATGTGCGGCATGCGACAGGGAATCATCGGTAAACAGGGACACCAGCGGCTGTCCCCGGAGTTCGGCCTCCTGCCGGCCGGTCAGTTCCTCCAGGGCCCGGTTGACCTGCTGGATGCGCGCCTGCAGGTCACAGACCACCAGCACATCCGTCATCGACATCAGGACGCTGCGGATGAACTGTTGCGCTTCCTCCAGGGCGGCGTTCTTCTCCTCCACCTGGACCTGGGAATGCACCAGATCGGCATACACCGATTCCATCTTCTGGATAACCTCGATCCAGGCGATCTCGGTCGACGGATTGAGGACGAGTTCCTCCTCGACTCCCGCATTCCTGGCAAGGCTGGCGCCCGGGTGTTTGACTGTCATGGCCGTAATCCTAGGCAATCGCTTCCCGGGCGGCCGTGCGCTCGATCTTTTCGACCTTTTCCAGGCCGTAGCGCTCCAGCTTGCTGCGCAGCCCGACGCGCGACAGTCCGAGTTCCTTCGCGGCCCGGCTCTTGTTCCAGCGATGGCGAATGAGACTTTCGCGCAGAATCCTGGCTTCCAGGGATTCGATACGCTCCCTGAGCGTACCCTCCAGCCCGGAAAGCACCTCCAGGGTCGCCTCGTCCTCCTCGGGCGCGGCCCGCAATACCCGGGAAGACAGCAGTTCGGCGCCCAGCACCTCCCCGTCCGCCATGACCAGCATGTGCTGTATCTCGTTCTGCAGTTCGCGTACGTTACCGGGCCAGTGATAGGCCTGCATGCAGGACACGGCCTCGTCGCTGAAACCCTGCACCCGCTTGCCGAGATGTTTCATGGCGGTTTCCAGCAGCGCTTTGGCGAGCACCGGGATATCCGCAACCCGCTCGCGCAGCGGCGGCAGGTAAATGGTCACCGGCGTCAGACGGTAGTACAGGTCCTCGCGAAACCGCCCGGCACGCACGTCGGCCTCCAGATCCCGGTTGGTGGCGGCAATGACCCGCACATTCACCTGTCGCGTCTTGCCGCAGCCCAGCGGCCGAATCTCGCCTTCCTGCAGCACGCGCAACAGCTTGACCTGGAACGCCGGTGAGACCTCGCCGATCTCGTCCAGCAGGACCGTGCCGCCGTTGGCCCGCTCGAACAAGCCCGTGCGGTCCTCGATCGCCCCCGTGAAGGCACCTTTCTTGTAGCCGAACATTTCACTCTCGAGCAGCTCATCCGGCAGGGCCGCGCAATTCTCCACCACGAACGGCTTGTCCCAGCGCAGGCTGTTGTAGTGCAGCGCACGCGCCGCCAGTTCCTTGCCGGTTCCCGACTCGCCGGTCAGCAGCACGGAGATATCATAGGGCGACACCCGGCGCACCTTGTCGCAGACCTCGTTCATGCAGCTCCCCGGGGTGCGCACGATGCCGTCCTCGCACTGGAAGTCCTTGCGCAGGCTCTCCTGCTTGCGCGTCATGGCCTCCTCGAGCCGGCGGGGCGACAGTTTGAGCTCGATGGACAGCAGCTCGTTCTGGCGTTGCAGCTGAAACAGCTCGGCGGCGTTCTTGAGCGTCAGTATCAGGTTCTCGGGATGCCAGGGCTTGGTAATGTACTGGTAGACACCGGCTTCATTGAGCGCATTGATGATGTCTTCGGAATCCGTATAGCCGGAGATGATCATGCGGATCACGTCGGGCCACTGCTCCCTTACCCGGGTCAGAAACTCGACGCCCGTGGTACCCGGCATGCGCTGGTCACAGAGGATGATCTGCACCCATTCCGTTTGCAGCAGGGCTTCGGCTTCCTGGACGTTGCTGGCGATCTTGACGTCGAAATCCTCGCCCAGAATGCGTTCCAGCGATTCCAGGCTGCGCACCTCATCATCAACGATCAGTACGGTCGGCAAGGTTTTCATGAGGCGTTCCTCATCGTGTCTGCAGGCCGGGTCCTGCGATGGCTTGCAAGGGTGAGCGGCGTTCGCGATCTGGGCACCTTGTAGACGAAGTTGTAGCGGGCCACGTGGTAACTCGGATCGAAGCCGTAGAAGTTCAGTCGCATTTTCCCCAGTTCCTCGTCCCGGTAGCGAGCGAGCGGCTGGTTCGCTTCATCTCGCCGGCGAACTGCGCGCTTCTCCTCCAGCCGCGCGGCATAATCCGCGCGCGCCGCAAGCGCGTTCGCCCGCTCCACCAGTTGCCGCTCGAAATCCTCCTTGTCACTGCCGAACCATTCATCCAGCAGGCCCGTGGCGCAGGCTTCGCGCGCGCCCATCGGCAGGCGTGCACGGGTGATCTGTTCGGCGTGCGCCGCTCCGGCATAGCGGGGCAGCAGATAGGTCCAGTATTCGGAGCCATACAGGTTGCCCATATCCTTGTAGTGCGGATTGAGGATGACACCCGCATGTGCCCAGACGAAATCCGCGGCCCGGGCCAGGAATACGCCGCCGGCGCCGGCGTTCCCGCGCAACGCCGCGACGGTGAGATGCGAGGTCGTATTGATGATTTCCGCGGCCAGATCATCGATGGCATTGATGTTGCGCCAGGATTCGTCGGCCGCGCTGTCGGCGGCCTCGATCAGGTTCAGATGCATGCCGTTGGACCAGAAATCCGCTCCGCCCATCAGCACGATGACCCGGGTGTCGCACCGGCAGGCGTCGAGGTAGGCCTGACGCAGGCGCTGGCACTGTTGCGTGCCCATGGCGCCGTTGTAGAAGGGGAAATGCAGGTAGCCGACATTCCCTGCTTCCTCGTAGCGGATATCGACATAGCCGCTGTCCCGGCCGGGCGCGATCTCCGGCAGGCCGCGCACCTCCTCGGCCAGCAGCCGCGTCGCCGGCAGCTTGAACGGAAACGCGCACTGCCGGTCGCGCAGATGACCGATCCACACCGCGCCATCGAGCGTTGCGCGGCAGAGTGCGCCGCCACAGCGGGCGAGCACATCCCCCGCCGCGCCACGCAGCGTTGCTTCCGGATGGGCATCGTAGAGAAACACCTCCCGCCCGAACAACGTATCGCGGACACCGGGAAAGCCGTCGGCGCAGCGGATCTTGCGCAGCACACTCGCGGTATCATCCTGTTGCCAGTCGATCGCCCGGTCGGACTGCCGCATCGGGGAACGCTGCTCGCCGCGCACCCCGGGCGCGGTGGCATCGAGTGGCTCGGGCCGGTAGTCACCCGCCGCATAACGCGTCACGGCAAGTTTCACGGCCGCGACCGCCGCCTCGGTCACCTCGTTGCGATACAGGCTGGATTTGCACGCCTCGCGCATTGGAAACTCCACCGACGCCCAGATATCGCCGGCGTCCATTTCCGCGTTGGCCTGCAGCACCGTCACCCCCCAGCGCTGCTCGCGATTGAGGATGGCCCAGTCCAGGGCGGAGGGTCCGCGATCGCCGCGAATGCCCGGGTGCACGATGAGGCACACATGGCAGTTCCAGATGGTCGCAGGTATCGCGCGTTTCAGAAACGGGGCGATGATCAGCTCCGGCTGGAACAGCTCGACCGCCTGAAGGGTCACGGTATCGTTGATATCGAACTCCACCGAAACCTCATGGCCCTGTTCCCGCAGTTCGACGAACAGGCGTTGCGTCAGACTGTTGAATGCATGGGTCAGGAATAAAACACGCATGATCTCACCGCCGTCCCGTTATCTCCCTCTCCCCCAGGAGGGCGTCGCAAAAGGTGTACACAATGCTGTAGGGTGCGCCGTGCGCACCGAAGAGAACAGCCACCGGTTGATCCATGGTGCGCACGGCGCACCCTACGTACAACATCCTCCTCAGGGAGAAGGGGCACGCTGTTCGGAACGTGTTGGACGATGTTCAGTTCCGGCAGACCATAACGGGTCGGATTCATCGTTTCATCCAGTGCAGAAGAGATTCATTAATCTGTCCGCGTCTAGGAGTGGCATGATTCAGCAGATCCTGGGAAGCTGCTCGCCGGCCAGCCAGTCCACGATCCGCCCGCCGCCGAAGCCGGTCTCCATCTGCACCAGGCCGTGGCGGTCCTCGACCACCTCGCCGATCAGCGCGGCCTGCCGGCCAAGCGGATGCGCCTGCATCGCTTCCAGCAAGCGCTCTGCATCCTGCTGCGGACAGATGCAGACCAGCTTGCCTTCGTTGGCGACATACAGCGGATCGAGCCCCAGCAATTCACAGGCCGCCAGCACCTCCGGCTTGACCGGAATGGCGTCTTCCTGCAACACCATGCCGACAGCGGATTGCCGGGCCAGTTCGTTCAGTGTCGTTGCCAGACCGCCGCGGGTGGGATCGCGCAGACAATGTATTCCGGGCGCGGCGGCCACCATGTCCGCGACGAGTTCATGCAGCGCTGCGGAATCGGACTCGATGCTGGTCTCGAACTCCAGGTTTTCCCGGCTGGACATGATGGCCACGCCGTGATCACCGATACAGCCGCTGAGCAGAATGGCGTCCCCCGGCCGGGCGCGGTCGCCGGAGATCTCCACCCCGTCCGGAACCATGCCGACGCCGGTGGTAGTGATGAATATCCCGTCGCCCTTGCCTTTCTCGACCACCTTGGTGTCGCCGGTGACCACGGGCACCCCGGCCGCGGTGGCAGCGCGCGCCATACTGGCGACCAGCCGTTCCAGCTCGGCGAGCGGGAAGCCCTCCTCCAGGATGAAGCCGGCGGAAAGATACAGCGGTCGGGCCCCGGACATGGCGACATCATTGAGGGTGCCGTGCACGCTGAGCGAACCGATGTCTCCGCCCGGAAAGAACAGCGGCGAGATCACATGGCCGTCCGTGCTCATGACCATGCGGCCGGCCGACACGGCGAAACATGCCTGGTCATTGGCCTGGCGCAGCAGGTCGTTGTCCAGGTATTTGACGAACAGTTCCTCGATCAGCTGCGCCATGGCCCGGCCGCCGCTGCCGTGGGTCATGTCGATGACCCCGTGCCGCAGGTCCAGGCGCACCGGAAATCGCTTGACGACGGCGCTCATGCCACCGACTCCCGGGAGGCCGTTTCGGGCCGGCGAAAGCGCCCGTAACTCCAGTAGGCGGCGCAGGCGCCCTCCGAAGAGACCATGCAGGATCCCATGGGGTTTTCCGGCGTGCAGACCGTTCCGAACAGCTTGCAGTCGACGGGCCGTTTCACCCCGCGCAGGATCGACGGACACTCGCAGCCCTTCACATCGGCGGCGGCAATGGCCGGGGTGTCGAAGCGCTGCTCCGCATCCAGCGCGGCATAGGCCTCCTTCAGCCGCAGCGCACTGTAAGGCACCAGCCCCAGGCCACGCCATTCGAACACACGACGCAGTTCGAACACCTCCGCCACCAGCGACTGCGCCTTGGTATTGCCCTCACGGGTAACCACGCGGGTATATTCGTTTTCAACTTCGTAACGGCCTTCATTGAGCTGGCGGATCAGCATCAGCGCCGACTGCATGACGTCCAGCGGTTCGAAACCGGCGATAACGACCGGCTTCTGGAATTCCTCGGCGAAGAACTCGTACGGGCGGCTGCCGATGATGGAGCTGACGTGTGACGGGCCGAAGAAACCGTCGATGGAAACAGAACCCATCTCGCGCACCTCGGGGGATTCCAGGATGTTCTGGATGGCGGCCGGCGTCAGCACATGGTTGCAGAACACGCTGAAGTTCCCGAGTCTCCCGGCCTGCGCCTGCCGGATTGCCACGGCGGTCGGCGGCGTGGTGGTCTCGAAGCCGATGGCGAAGAACACCACCTCCCGGCCGGGGTTTTCCTGTGCGATGCGCAGCGCATCCCGGACGGAATACACCATGCGGATATCCGCGCCCG
>Ga0210085_1000714_pt1 | contig 13669 bp, 8 predicted proteins | sample China_Galinas_PW_5_FD_184866 | JGI IMG/M metagenome (GOLD analysis project Ga0210085, IMG submission 184866) | Wetland microbial communities from San Francisco Bay, California, USA, that impact long-term carbon sequestration - China_Galinas_PWC_D1... | ecosystem: Environmental > Aquatic > Marine... | reverse complement strand
TCCCTCGCGCCCCGAGAGAGGGCCGGGGTAAGGGAAACGGTCATGGTGGCAGCGCCATGCATTTTCCGGGGTGGTGCTGACGCCATGGTCGTCAGCACCTGGATCCTTCAATGCTGTTCTAAGAGTCGAGTGGCAGGTAGAAAAATACGAAGCGTCCTTGTTCAATCTCCACCATCAAGGTCGCGCCATGGTGTATCCCGTAGTCCATGTAGCCGGGGACGGCGCTTGCCTGATGGCACCCGCTGGAGCAACGCTTCCGACCAACGTCGTCGGACTCGGGGCTCCGGGTCGCCGCCTTCTCGAGAAGGCTCGCCGGGTTCCCGTGGCTGGCCGGGTCTCCTACACTTTGGGGAACGTCGGATTCGCGGCAACTCGGAGCGCCGGCACTCTTGGCCGAACTCGGATATGCGGCACAGACGACGATCCGCGTGGTCGCGCTTCAAACAGGGGGGCTCACCTTGACTTCTGAAATGTCCCGGTCCACCGCAGGTCTTGGCCAGCTTTACGAAAGCGTTCTCGACACGATCGGCAATACGCCGAGCATACGCATCAACAATCTGGCCCCGCCCCATGTCAGGGTTTACGTGAAGGCGGAATTCTTCAATCCCATCGGGTCGGTCAAGGACCGGCTCGCTGTCAGCATCATTGAGGAGGCCGAGCGCAGCGGCGCGCTCAAGCCGGGACAGACGGTCGTGGAGGCGACCAGCGGCAATACCGGCATCGGCTTGGCGATGGTTTGCGCGGCAAAGGGCTACCCGCTCGTTGTCACCATGGCCGAGAGCTTCTCGATCGAGCGGCGCAAGCTGATGCGGTTTCTTGGCGCCAAGGTCGTGCTGACCCCGCGTGCGGAGAAAGGCTTCGGCATGTATCGGAAGGCCGTCGAGCTGGCAGAGACAAACGGTTGGTTTCTCGCCCACCAGTTCGAGACGGACGCCAACGCACTGATTCACGAGAATACAACCGCGCGCGAGATACTGGCTGATTTCGACGGGGCCCGGCTTGACTATTACGTCACCGGCTACGGTACCGGTGGCACATTGGCCGGTGTCGGGCGCGTCCTGCGCCGGATGCGTCCAGAGACGAAGATCATCCTGAGCGAGCCAGCTAACGCACAGCTCCTCGGCAGCGGCCTCTCGCAGGAGCGGGCCGCCGACGGCTCGCCCAGCGCCGGCCATCCTGCGTTCGCGCCCCATCCGATCCAGGGGTGGACCCCGGATTTCATCCCTCTGGTCCTGCAGGAAGCGATCGACAGGCGCTATTTCGACGAGCTCATCCCAATGGAGGGGTCGGTCGGCATCGAATGGTCGCGCAAGCTGGCGCAGCGGGAAGGCATTTTCACAGGTATATCCGGTGGCGCGACGTTCGCCGTCGCGATGCAAGTCGCCCAGCGGGCCGGCCCAGGGTCGGCCATCTTGTGCATGCTGCCCGATACCGGCGAACGCTATCTGTCCTCCCCGCTCTTCGACGGTATCTTGGAAGAGATGACCGATGAGGAGGTCGCCCTGTCTCTATCGACACCGGGATTCCAAATGTCAGTGGCTTGACGTGCCGTCGTCTGAGCGACGGGCCCATTTCGCGACCCGCGGGGGCGAGATCGCCGCGATGGTTTACTCTTCCGCGGACTGCAACCGCTCTTTTTTGATTCCGGTATCCATCATCCGCCGCCGCGCCCAGCTGCCGCCGCCCTTGCCCGGCCAGCCTGGTCCTTTCAGCCTCGGCACGCCAGAGGTGCTGGAGAAGCCCATTGCGGATGCTGGCTTCAGCGATATCCGGATCGCGAAGGTCGACGCCCCGGTCCGGCTCATCGAGCCTGGCTTCGGGAGTCCTTGATGCTCCTGAAAGATACGCGCGCGACGGGTAGCAGACCACCTCCTGTGCCGGGCGAAGCAGGCGGGTCAAGAACAGGCTGGTGGTCGAGCAGGTCTGCGGCCAGTCATCCGAGTCCTGCTGTCCGATTGGACCGAGGTTGCGTGCCCTCAGACTGCAGTGGGCCAGCAGCATCGAGGGGCCCGAGACGATCAGGACCAGCGCGACGAAAACCAGGGGCATCTGCCACCACCGAAGGGACAGGAAACCTGTAAGCGCCGAGGCGATCGCGGTTCCGATGGTGCCCACGCGTAGCTTGCGGGCTCACTGGGGACAAGCACGGGCACTGGTGGGCGAACGGTGTCGAGCCGCAGGCGACAATTCGCGTTGTCGAAGGAGGAGACTGCCAGGGTCTCCCGGTAGGGCGTCGGCAGCTGCGAGCCCAAGTTGCAGCATTGCCACTATCAATATCCGGGATTTCAGTCAAGACTTATAAGGGCCAGTGCGGTAAATTTGGGAATGGAAGGAAGGCCGACTGGGCAGCCGAAGGGGGGGTTATGACAAGAGAATCGCTCTGGGGGAAGAAGTCGTCTGTGGTCATCGTCGATGACCAGTCAACGGGCCGCCGGATTCTCGAGCAGGTGATTCGCGGTGTCGACGACGATCTTGAGGTCCGAACCTTCAGCGATCCGTTCAAGGCCCTGAGCTGGATCCGGTCGCAGCCGACGGACCTTGTCGTGACGGACTACAAGATGCCTGCGATGGATGGCATAGCGCTCATTCGTCACGTGCGCAGCATTCCCGCCTGTGCAGACATTCCGATCATCGTCGTGACTGTGGTTGAAGACGTCCGCATCCGTTACGCCGCCCTGGACGCAGGGGCTACAGACTTCCTCAGCCGGCCGATCGATCAGTACGAATGTCGCGCCCGCTGCCGTAACCTGCTGACTTTGCGGAAACAACAGCTGATCATCCGCAATCGGGCCAAATGGCTCGAGGACCAAGTCGCCATTGCAACTCGGGAGGTGCAGGCTCGCGAGCGCGATACCCTGCTTCGGCTTGGCAAGGCTGGAGAATATCGGGATGAATCGACAGGTAACCACGTGCTTCGGATGGCGCGTTACAGCCGCCTAATCGCGGAAGGTCTGAGCCTGCCGATGGCGGTGTGTGAGGACATCGAGCTCGCGGCACCCATGCACGACATCGGAAAGATCGGCATTCCGGACGGGATCCTGCTGAAAGATGCGCCCCTGAACGAAGCGGAGTTCGATGTGATGAAGACCCATACGCGCATCGGGTATGAAATTCTGAAGGACAGCCCGTCGCGTTGGGTACTACTCGGAGCCACGATCGCCTTGAGCCACCACGAGCGATACGACGGGTCGGGATATCCTCAGGGCCTTCAGGGCGACGCAATTCCGCTGCCGGCCCGCGTCGTCGCAGTGTGCGACGTCTATGATGCCCTGACCTCTGTGCGCCCCTACAAAGGGCCTTGGCCGGCATCCGAAGCCATCGACTATATCTGTCAACGCTCGGGCTCCCAGTTCGATCCTGCGTGCGTCGAGGCATTTTTGAGCCGTCGGCCGGACGTGGACAAGGTGCAGCAAGCCTTAAGTGACGCGGAGACAAACGAAAGGCCTTCAGGCGTTGGCTTGGGCGGGGCGACAGTCGAGTCCAGCTCGAGGACCGCATGATTCCCGCCGTTGACACTGACGACCGGCGCAGTCGTTGGCTTGCTCCTATCCCGACGATACGCACACGGCTGCACGGACGCTCCGACAGCGAACACGAGCAGGCGCTGATCCGTCTGTGCGTTGGGCTGCTGAGCAGCGCTTACTTAGTGGTCCGCGGGGCGACCTCGAACGACCCCGTTTGGACAACCATTATCCCGGCGGTCGCATATGGCTTCATGGTGGCGGCGGCATTGATATTCGCCGACATCCTGATGCGACCGCGGGCGTCGGCCTTTCGGCGCAGCTGCGGTCTTGTACTCGATCTATCGGCCACAACCGCGTTGATGGCCCTCGGCAGGGAGGGAACCATATGGCTCTTTGCGGTCTATCTTTGGGTCATATTGGGTAACGGTTTCCGGTACGGCCGGCGCTATCTCGCAGCATCGACCATTCTCAGCGTGACAGGGTTTTCGACCGTTTTCCTCGTTTCAGACTTCTGGCGGCAGCACCCGGAAATTGCAACCAGCTTGCTGCTCGTGCTCTTGGCTATCCCGGCGTATGCCTGGACTCTGATCGAGAAGCTCAATGATGCAGCCCGGAGGGCACGGGAGGCCAGTGACGCCAAGAGCAAGTTTCTCGCGAGGATGAGTCATGAGCTCCGCACCCCGCTCAACGGGGTCATCGGAATGAGCGACCTCCTGCTGGACTCTCCCATAGATCCGAAGCTACGGGATATCGCGCGGTCCATTCAGTCATCCGCGACGGCGCTTCTTGGGGTTATCGAAGACGTTCTCGATTTTTCCAAGATCGAGGCTGGCCGGATCGACATTGACGAAACGGACTTCGACCTGCATCAGCTCGCCGCGGATACGGTCCACATCTTCAAGTCGCTCGCAGAGCGGAAGGGCGTCAGGGTGCGGATGAATATCGACGTCCAGGTGCCTTTCATGGTTCGGGCGGATCCGCTGCACGTTCGACAGGTGTTGACGAATCTCCTGGGTAACGCTGTAAAGTTTACCGAGCGCGGATGGGTCGAGCTGCGCATCAAACCGGTCTCTCGCCCTTCAAGTGATAATGCCAATTGTCTGCTGCGATTTGAGGTAGAGGATACGGGAATTGGCATTCCCCGGCAACATCATCTACGGATATTCGAAAGCTTTCAGCAGGCCGATAGCTCAACCACGCGGCGCTTTGGGGGCACGGGGTTGGGAATAGCGATTGCGCGCCAGCTCGTCAATCTCATGGGCGGCAGGATCGGCGTACAAAGCGAGGCCGGCAGCGGCACGCTGTTTTGGTTTGAGCTGCCGGTTTTACCTCCGAAATGTCCTTCTGAGGAGGCGGTAGCAAGTGTTGAAGACGAGCGCATACTCGTTGTCGGAAGGGGCCATGTATCCACGGGCCTTGGCGGACAGCTTGCTTCCTGGGGTGCTGATTTCAAGGCGGTGCCGACAGCCGCAACAGCTGCCGCGGCCTTATCTGGCGACGCCGCTCAAGCGCGGCCGTTTACTCTAGTGTTAGCCGTGGCCGGCGAGCTGGATCTGGAGCTGGCGCAGCTGGCGGCAGTGACACGTGCCCAAGCACGTGCCGGGCAGGCTGCTCTCGTGTTGGTGAATGCGGACAAGGATGTAGATGACGAACGGGTTCGTTTCGACGAAGGCTATTCAGCAGTTCTTTTTTCCCCGTTGTCGAGGACATATCTGTCGAACTTGATCCATGCAGCGCGCAGCGAGCGTCGATTACCGAATAATGTCATCTCGCTCGCGGATCACTACCAGCGGTTGGCGAAACGCGGTGCCCGAAAGCTTCGCATCCTCATCGCGGAAGACAACGAAACCAACCGACACCTGCTAAGAGAGATCCTTCGGCGGGTTGGGCACGAGGTATTGGAGGCCAACGACGGAGAGCAGGCGCTCGATGCTCTGGAAAGGCACCGGCAGGATATCGATTTGATGATTCTGGACATGAACATGCCGAATCGCGGCGGGCTGGAGGTGTTTCAAGCCCACCGCTTTCTCGCGCGACACAACCCGATTCCAGCCATCATATTAACTGCTGACGCCACACCCGATGCTTTGGCCGCGTGCAAGCAGGCACGAGTCGACGCTTACCTCACCAAGCCAATGGACACGCGCAGGCTGCTGGCGGCCGTCGCTCGACTGACGGAGCGCTCGGACGAGGCCGGCTCTGGGCATGTTGAGAGTCCGCATACCGCCGTTGAGGCGAAGCGGTCAGTGACCGCTTTCAGGACGACGAGTCAACCCCTGGTTGATCAACATAAGCTGAAGGTGCTGGCTGAGCTTGGACTCGACGGAGCCTTCTTCGATGACCTGGTTAGCGGATTCCTCCGCGACGCGGAGCGCTCACTGTCCCAGCTTTGCTCGGCTGCCCGGGAGAGGGACTACCCACAGTTTCGCAGTGCCATACACGCCCTTCAAGGTAGTGCGGGTGAGCTTGGAGGCATTGGCATTGTGGCCTTGTGTAACGAGCTCAAGCAATTGAGGCCCTTCGAGCTCGGATCGCCTCCGGCCCGACAATTGATTGATGATATTCGTCAGGCCGTATCGAGAAGCGGGGTTGTACTGACGGAGTTCGCTCATCAACACTGCGATGTGGTCACCTGAGGTGATGGGCGGCCGAAGCGCCCAAGCGTTCAGCGCTTCGCCCATGGTCAGGACGTTCATACATTCTTACGCGCGAAACCACCAGGAAATGGAGCTATCCACGAATTACGCTACTTGGATGGCGTGCCCATTATTGCCAAGGGGGCCAATGATCAGGTAACTCCCGGCGCGGGGGCCGTGGGTCCGGTGAGGTGGTTTGTTGTAGGTCTATGCCTCATACGCGGATAGCGCGCTCGGAGTTTCAGCCCCTGGTCCTGAGTGCAACTCAATATCCTTTCCCGGCTTCGCAGTCCTTCGGGGAGCCTGCTGGATCAGGCGGTCCGGCTCGGATCGCTTGTGGTGCTGCCGGGCGACGAGACGTTCCATCATCCGCAAGTCCCGCGGGCCCAACCGCAATGCGGCCTCTACCCAGGCGTCGACAATCGCCATCAGCTCCTCCAGCGTGATCGGGTTGGCGTAGTCCCGCACGCGGCGGAACGCCCGGAACCCATTTCGGGCACGGTTCTCCCGCCTAATGTATTCATAGACCGCCATCTCGCCTTCACCATCTTCCACTAGGATGTCGACCAGGCCCATCTCGTATAGCTCCTGAGCTTGATAGACGTTCCCGCTGAGAATCATCTGTTCAGCCCGTTTCGGGCCTAACTTTCGTGAGAGCAGGCTGTAAGCACCCATGCCAGGGAAGAGATTAAAGAGGATCTCGGGAAAACCCATGCGAGCCCCTTTCTCGGCAACCAATATATCGCTCGACAACGCGGCCTCAAAACCCCCTCCAAGTGCGTCGCCCTGGACGAGCGATATAGTCGTGACATCTTGGCCAAAGTGACAAATGTTTGCATAGAGCGCGTCGATACAGGCTCTGCCGTATTTTGCGAATCCGGCCCGATCATTGATTTGCGCAAGGCGCTTGAGGAGTTCCAAGTCACCGCCCAGATTGAACACCCCCGGTACGTTTGAGGCGATGACATGGTATTTGATCCCAGCGGCGTCAGCATTGTTATGGAGAAATCCGAACCAGTCATTCAGCTCTCTAAGCAATCGTTGCGTAAAGCAGGAGCGCGGTTCCCCATGCAGATAGCACCAGGCCACTTCGTACTTTGTGTCATGATAGGGGGTGATTTGTTGGAAAGGGTGCGTATCGATACTGGTTACGTTACTGGAAGCGACTGCGTACATAGTATTCTCCAGATGACCTTTAAAGATGATGGGTGACGCCCAGGTCGGGCCGGAGATCGACTCGACCTGAAAACCGTCGTGCGGGGAGGAGCCTGGTCGGATGCCGTGTGCGGACCAAGGAGCTGCAAAGGGACTTCGGCCCCGGGGTCCGCGCGCTGAAAGGCAGCCGGTCGTGTGTCCACAGACGAGCGAGGATCTGCCTCAGACCAACGAGTCATGACTTATGCTGCACTGCAAAAATCTGCCGCATTTGCAAAGACTTGGCGCCCCCAGGTAATGTTAGCGCGAAGCACATAGGGTCAGCGGGATCCGGGGTCGCAAGTGTGATATGGATCGCATTCGCATTGCGTGGCTGTCGAGACCATCAGGTTGGGAGACGTTCCGGGAAGAACCTTGATGGGGTGAGCAGGGGGGTGGCCGGGATTACTACAGCACGAGGCCAGGTGGCTATGTGCTGCTGAGCTGAAGCCTTGTACCTCAGCATTAGCGTATGCGTATATTAACCCACATGAATGGGCGCAGTATATTAGGGAAGACTCATATACAGCACGCTTCCATTGTTTCCTCGACGAAACGATTATGGGATTGGCTTCATTCCCCGAGGCGGCGCTTTATTTAAGTCGCAACCAATCAGTTAGACGTGAATAATGGCTCGCCTCGTGGTGTAAACGAAGCTGGCTAAGCCGAGGATTGTCCGCGGAGAGGAGCCCTTATTCGATGGCCATCTTACGCACGCACGGTTAGCTGCCGAGCCTTCACCTGCGCCGGGTGGTAGGTCCGACTTGGCGACAGCAAGAAACGAGGGGAGGTTAGGCTGCGGCAACTTCGCTACGAGAAAGTGATTAAGTGGTCGGGTTGGCCTCTTCAATCATCGTTATGCAAGTGGCGGCGGTGCTGCCGGTGCTCACGCCAGTCGCGGTCGTGCCAGCCACGATATCCGCCGCGAGAGTAGACCACCGCCCTATAGGGCGCCACGACCGCCCCGGCAAACGAACGGCTCCGGCGAGCCCGCCAAGGTCGTCGGGCGTCTGCGGCGCCGCAGGCCGGCCGCTGCTTGAGCGGCGGGCGGCTAGCCCTCTGCCGCGCAGCCGACCTCTGGCGCCTCGATCTGGTCGCCCTGGCAGCCAAAGTGCGGTCTGTGATGTGCTGATCGTTCATGCGTCGTTTCTCGACGTTGCTTCCAAGTCACCGGCGTAACGCCGAAGGAGAGCCGAAAATGCGCGAGAGCTGGGAAGAGGTTGCTGTTGGTGGGAGCCCGATGTCCTGCTTTGTCGCCCGCCCGGACGGGGATGGTCCCTTCCCCGGGGTGGTCGTCTGCATGCATGCCCCCGGGGTGGATGCGTTTATCCAGGGGAGGGCCAAAGAGCTGGCCAAGGTCGGGTTCGTCGCCATTTCCCCCGATCTGTATCACCGGGACCCCGCGTCAAAGGATGACCCCCTCATGCGGATGGGCCGGCTACGAGATCAGCAGTTGCTGGAGGATTTGGCGATTGCCACGACCCACCTGAGAGGCCTCTCATACGTGGATGAAAGCCGGGTCGGATCCATAGGTTTCTGCATGGGGGGCCGTATCGCCTACCTCCACGCGACTGCGGATCCCAACCTCGAGGCCGCCGTTGTCTTCTACGGCGGGAATATTCTGGTCCCCTGGGGCGAGGGGCCGGCGCCCTTGGAGCGCAGCGCGGCGATCGTTTGTCCGATGCTCGGGCTGTTCGGACAGGAAGACACAAACCCAAGCCAGCAGGACGTGGCCCGAATCGACGAGCATCTGACTCGGCTCGGGAAGGTCCATACCTTCCACTCCTATCCAGGGGCCGGACATGCCTTCTTGAACGACAGCCGGCCGAGCTACCGGCCGGATGCCGCTGCGGACGCTTGGGGCAAGTGTCTGGCGATGCTGCATCAGCATCTCGGGTGAGATGCAGGCGGACAGGGCATGGCCGGCGGCGCCCCAGCCCCCGAAACCGGTATCTTCTTGGGGCTTGCGGACGGAAGCCGGGGGGCGGTGCGGCGGGAAGATGGAGCGGCGCCTAACCCTCGCGCTGGGGCGGACTTTGCGCCCGATCGGCCGCCTTGGGCGAGGCGGCAGCGCCGGCTGGGGTGAACTCGGTCTTTGGTGGTCCGGTCACGGATGACGCGGGTGGCGGAGGCAGAGCCGTCGCGGGCGGGGACGGAGGGGGCGATGAGGCGGCTGGCGCAGTCGACGGGCTTGGGGCGGCTGCGCCCGCGCTGACCGTTGCTGCCGGGCCTTGGACGCTTCCGTCCGAGCTGGCCGCCGGCAAGGTATTCGCAGTGCTTGCCTCCGCCCCGTTCGCCGATCCCGCGCCGGCAAGCTGCTCCTTTGTATCATGACCAGGGGCAGGGCTCTCACTGGGTGCAGTACCCGGGGCCGGCCCGGCGGCAGGCTTGGCCTTGCGCGCCTTTGCCGCCGCCGCGGCCCGTTCCTCCGCGATATAGGTCGCGTACGATGGGCCATTGCCTTCCACGGATACGGGTGTTCCGAGGCTGACCGCCCGATACAGGAGCGGCGCAAATGCCCTGGGCATGCGTATGCAGCCATGTGAGGCTCGGCGGCCAGGGCGGGGAATTGGGCCTCCGTGCATGGCGATGCCGTCATTGGTGAGGCGGAGGAAGAAAGGCATCTTGGCGCCTTTGAAATGGCCGCCCGGCGGAATCGGATCCCGTCCCAGCTTGGCGTCGCGGACCACAACCCTCCCGCGCTTGTCGTAAATCCTCCCGTAAACGTTTGAGGTCTTCTTCACGGCCTTTTCGAGCACGGCGAAGTTGCCCACGGGTGTCGGGTGCTTCCTCACACCGGATGCCACCGTCGTCCAGCCAATCTCCTGATCGCCGTCGTAGAACCGTGCCTTTTGCTCATTGACGCTGATCTCGATGTGAGAGACCTTGTGCCCATCGCCATTCCATTCGTAGAGCGGGTGGGCCCTTGCCGCCTGCTTAGCCTCCACCGCCGGCTTTGCGGGCGCCGGCGTCGGCTTGTGCGTCATGGAAGCCGGCTTGTACGGATACAAACTGGCGCAGGAAGAGAGCAGTGCGAGCGCTGCGGCCCCGTAGATTACAGAGGCGCCCTTCGCCAACATGTTGGAGGTTCCGGAATTGTTCTTGGTCATAGGCTCGAGTTTCGGTGAAGGAACAGCGGTGGAGATACCTCATAATATTCCCACGCACACATCCCAATAATAAGGTTAGCGCATCTTCAATGTGTGAGACCACCCGCGATGGGAAGATTCCGCAACCCGTTTGCAATTCGCTTTGCGAACCAGCGCCCAATTCGTGGAGTGCCGGGAACCGGGAAGCCCTGATAACCGTTCGGTCCCCCTTGAACAGACGGGGGTAGGCGAGCGACTACGACCCCTGACAACTCCCACTGTGTCCCGCCAACCTGCTCTTGCGCCCGCCTCGCCGTGGGCTCGCCACCCCGCTTCATGGGTCCGCATCGGGCGGACGGCAGGTCCCAGGTCTACCCCTGAACGATCGGAATGGAGATGATCTCGCCGGGCGGTAGCACCGCGTCGAAATCAACGTCTGGGTTGTACTGTCGCAACAGCCACAAGGGGATGTCGTATTGACGGGTTGCGAGAATCCAGAGGCTCTCTCCGTTCTTCAGCCGGTGCTCCAGGACGCCTTGGATGTGGAATCGTCGGAAGTAATCCGCTTGGAGCGACTGATGGTAGGCGATCCGCCGCTGCTCGAACTTTCCAGGTGGGACCTTTGAGAAATCCAGTTTCAGGCGGTGGCCCACCACCAATGGTTGACCCTCGTGCAAGTGGTTGATTTGCGCCAGCCGATCTGAGCGAAGATCAAGCCAGTCGGCGTAGTGACCCAAAGTCTCCGCTGCCTGAATTCGAATCGTACCGTCGTTTCCGACGCCGTAGTCCGCCGGGTCGGCCGCAAGCACCGGCTGCGATTCCACCGGTAGGCCAGCGCTGTCAACGCCTTGCGCGTCCGTCGTCTGGGGATCGCTCTCCGGTTCGTCCGCAAAGACATCGTCTGAGACCCTCTCAGCCGTGGTCTCGGGCGGCTGTGGCTGTTGCCCGGTTGAGCTTTGCTCCCCGTCGCTGTCCGTCGCTGGCTGGGGAGACTGCGCAGGAGCGGGGGCGAGAGAGAGATCGCGAGCGACGCTTGCGACGAGCAAGATCCCCGTGGCGGGCTCGCGCCTGTGCCCGCCATTAGACGTGCCCACCTCATTCTCAGCCACCACAGGCTCCGCCACCTCCGCGGTTGGGCTCGGCCCAGCGGCTGCAATCTCCGCTGAGCCGCGGCTGAGACGCTCCGGCGCCGGTCCTGTGGCGACCAGGAGCTTGTCCCCGGCGCGGATCCGATCCGGGTCCTTCAGCCGGTTCATGGTCATCAGCTCGATCACGCTGGTATCACATTTCTGCGCGATCTCGGACAGGGATTCACCGGGCAGAACAGTGTGATAGATATCCGGCTTTTGGGACGCATAGCCCGCGGTTTCGGCGAGCTCCCGGAGCTTGCTTTCGGCTTCGGCGATCAGCTGGTGGGCGGGAAGCCGCAACAGGTAATCCCTCGGCACAAACTTGTCGTCCGCCCAGACGCTCCCCGGGAGGGACGGGTTCAAGGCTCGCAGGTACTCGCGATCGATATCGAACGCGTCGGTGATGGCCGCCACCGGGAGATACGCGGGCACGACAACGGTAACCGGATCCCTATCGGACTCGGTGAGGTCATCGCCAAAATATTCTGTGGCGTTGCGGGAGACGTCCAGCGCTGCCAGAAACGCAGGATAGAAGTTGCGCGATGCAAAGCCAAAGGGCGATTCCTCGACCCTTCCGAGCAGCTGGCCGATATCGCTCGTGCCCGCCTCGCGCACCGCCCGCCATACGCCGGACAGTCCGTGATTGTAAGCAGTAAGCGCGAGCGGCCAGCTCTTGAGCACGGCGTAATTGTGCTGCAGCAACCGCGCGGCCGCCTTGCTGGACTTGTAGGGATCCAACCGCTCGTCGACGGTGTCGTCCACCCGCAGGTAGCGCTCTGCAGTGGTCGGCATGAGCTGCCAGAGACCAGCTGCCCCGGCCTTGGAGCGCGCCTTCGGGTTATAAGACGACTCCAGGTGGGGCAGGGCAACCAGCTCCGCCGGGAGACCCTGGGCCCGGAAGATGTCCGTTATCCGACTCTTCCAGTGTTCCGAGCGGAGCAATCCCTTCTTGAACCGATCCGACTGGCCCCGCTGGAATCGAACGCGCCCCGCAGCGGCCCGTAATTGGTCCGCAGTCGCCTTGTCCCTCCACGCGCGGAGCGCCCGCCGCTCCGTCTTGGTCAATCCCTCCCGCTTGCCTGCTGCCAGAGCCAGCAGCGCGCGCCGATACCGCCCGTTTGTCCTGGCGATGACCTTGTCCTGCACCGCAGGGCCCACGTACGGGTTCAGCCGCAGCACCTGGTAGACGACGTTCACATAGAGGTTGTCGTGGACCAAGCCGCTGCTGGTGTCCAGCTCCGTATAGACACGGGTCCAGAAGGCCACAGCGGGCTCGATGGTCGCCGGGCATGGGAACGCCGCCGAACCTCTTGGCGTGCGGTCGGTTGCGAGTGCGGCGGCAGACGCGAAACCAAAGGCGACGATTAGCGAGAGCGTGAGCCTAAGCGTGCGCATGGTGCGTCATCGGGGTACGTCGCATGTTGGTCCCCGCGTGTCGGACAGCGGCCGGCGGACTCGCCCCTTGGCCGACCGGTCAAACCCACGGTCAGGTGATGCGTGGACAAGATAGTCCATTTCCCCGGCGGCGTCCTCCACGCGCCGTCACATTACTGAGGCATTGGCTAGCCGGTGCGCCATGCCAGAGCGCGGCCGCGAAGGTTCCGCAGGGCACCGGACGTCAGGCGTCGGATGCACCATCCTGCACTACCCAATCTGCGACAGCCCATGCTTCTCCCGGGGAAGACAGAGGGGCGCCGGCCGGAGCGCGGAAGGGCGTTGCGCACCCGGCAGGGCCCGTCCGCCGAGAGGGCGCGCGGCGATGCCCCTCGGACAAGATAGCCAAGACGCGACCTACCCCAAGCACCGGGAGTCGGCACCTTTGTTCGAGTGGCGGGACGGATGGGCGCTTGAGCTCGGCTTCACGGAGAGAAATCTCGCCGCCTTCTTCAGAAGAATCCGCCCGAGCAGCAGCAGAGCCCCCTGAGCCAGCCGGGGGTGGCGCGACATGTCGGCGAAGCCTGGGCCTCAGCAGCTGCCCCAGCGGGTGCCGCTATGGGCCGAAGGCGCTATCTTATGGGACCATGCGCGTAGTGATGCTTGTTGACAACGGCTCTCGGCGCGCCGAGGCGGCATTGAGCCTCCGACGCCTCGCGGCGGACTTGAGCCGCGAGGTCGGAGAGGCGGTTCACCCCGTTTCGTTGCTGCATGCGTCCGGG
>Ga0210085_1000713_pt1 | contig 13685 bp, 11 predicted proteins | sample China_Galinas_PW_5_FD_184866 | JGI IMG/M metagenome (GOLD analysis project Ga0210085, IMG submission 184866) | Wetland microbial communities from San Francisco Bay, California, USA, that impact long-term carbon sequestration - China_Galinas_PWC_D1... | ecosystem: Environmental > Aquatic > Marine... | reverse complement strand
TTGTTGATAACTTGTTAATAACTATTTCATCCTATCCTGCACATTTTTCAAGCTGACCCTGTATAAATAGAGCTTGGCCTCGACCACATAGAATTGTGATTGCCCGTTTTACAGAAATGGCACGCTTTATTTTTTGAATGAATAATATTGATCGAATCCAACCTTTTTAATGTTAATTGATGAAATTTGTAGGACTAATATCGACAAAATATAGCTGAATCGTCCTACAAAAAAATCGGACGAACTCTCCTTTCAATCGGTTACTTTATGTCTATGTTTATATTAAATGTTTAGACATCAATGGATGTTAAGAAACGATATATCTAAACAATAAATTGATAAGGAGAGATGGCAAAATCGTCCTGTGGAGAAAATGTTCTATTCACATTTTCAAAAATGCCGACCTCTCTTACGTTTGATTTTTCAGTAATGTTATAGATCAATATGATCTTAGCTCGTTAATTTTCAATCAACCAGATTTTCAAAAGGAGGCTCTCAAATGAATGAAACAAAATTAGGCAATCCCGCTGTTGTAGGTCTTGCCGGTTTCGGCATGACAACTTTGATTTTACAGTTCCACAATCTTGGATGGGTAGGAATTGGACCCGTCCTGTGGCTGGGACTTCTATTTGGAGGTGGTGCCCAATTGATCGCGGGCCTGCTGGAGTTCAAAACAGGCAATAACTTCGGTTTTTGCGCTTTTACGGGATATGGTGCTTTTTGGATCTCTTTATGCCTTTATCTTATTTTTGGAACAAATAAGGCGCTTGATAATCTCTATCCTGTTTTGAAACTGACAGGCCACGATTTAGGAATTTACCTGGTCATGTGGACCCTTTTTACCGGAATTTTGTTTGTCGCAGCGATGAAGCATCATGGCACGCTTGCTTTGATATTTCTCACCCTGCTTTTAGGGTTTATCGGACTTGATTTTAAAGAACTCGCCGGTAATCAACTTCTGGGAACGCTTGCTGCCTGGGATCTTATCCTTTGCGCTTTGCTGGCCTGGTATCTGATGGCCCATGTTGTTTTTGAAGAGGCTGGTATCAATCTGCCCGTGGGTAAGCCATGGATCAAGGACCGATAGCTTTTTTGGCGCCAGCAACCTATGTTATTTGGCCGTGCCCTGTCAGCAAAACGCGGACGGGGCATCTAATTCCGAACTTCGAGTTCAAAAAGGGAATTCTTATTGATTCACTTTCAATGACTCCGTTCGACACGGGTGGTATTGTAACCGTTGCTTTACAATGGAAAGGGACTCCAATCGTTGGTTTTGCGGGTGTGATCCATTTCGTTCGTTCCGTAATCAGGAACCTTTGGCTGAAGATGAATATAATGCTTTTTCATTTCGGACTGTCTTTCAGTTCCAATGTATAGTAAATAGAATGCTGAATTCTACCGCTAAAGGTCTAACGGTGTTTTCCATTGGGACAGAATCATTCCGGATTCATTTGATTTAGTCGGACTTAAAAAAATTAATCAATCTAATTACTCGGGGGTCTTTTCCATGAGAAGGAAGAATGTTCTATTAGGTGTTGGCGGGCTCTTAATTATCGCATTGGCGATACTGATCGTGTTTATGCATTACTACGGCGATTGGCTTTGGTTCCAAAATATGGGATTTGCCCAAGTTTTTACCACGGTATTGTGGGCAAGGGTATTGGCTTTTGCAGCGTCATTTCTCATCTTTGCCGTTTTTGGAGGGGTGAACATTTTCATCGCCAGAAGGTGGGGTGCACCGTCTCGATCTCGTAGGGAGGTTACCCCTCAATCACCGATTGCATCACTCGGTATCCTTTTTAATGAAAGATACGCTTCCTATGTATGGGCGCTCATAGTATTGTTCATGGCAGGCATCATGGGATTAAGCGCGTCCGACTCATGGATGACGTTTTTACAGTTCATTCACCAATCTCAATTCGGCGTTGCGGATCCCATTTTTTCAAAAAATGTCGAATTCTATGTATTCAGGCTGCCGCTTTATAATTTTTTTCAGCAATGGTGCTCAATTGCACTATTTCTAGTGATTAGTGCCGTCAGCCTCTCCTACTATCTGGACCAGGCCATAGGGGTTCAAGGAAACCGGTTCTATGTCGATTCCAAGGCAAGGGTCCATCTGGTGGTGTTGGGTGGGTTGTTCGCTTTGAAGATGGTCTTGTACTACTGGTTGAAACTTTACGGTTTGATGTATTCCAACAGCGGCGTTGCCTATGGAGCGAGTTACTCGGATGTTCATGCACAGATGCCCGCCTATTGGGGACTCCTGATTTTGAGCGTTTTCATAGCCATCTTGTTGTTTGCCATGCCAATTCTGAAAAAATGGAAGTGGGTGGTTTATGCCATCGGGATATACGGTATTGTTCTCATCGGCTTTTCCTGGATTTATCCGGGAATCATCCAGCAATATATAGTAAAACCCAACGAACTGGCCAAGGAAACACCCTATATAAAGAATAACATCAGATACACCCGCCTCGCTTATGGCTTTGATAAGGCTCTGGAGGAACCGTTTCCGGTAAATGACAGCATGTCGTACGACGACATTAAAAAGAACGAATCCACCATTCACAATATCCGCCTGTGGGATCGCCGGCCGTTGATTCAAACTTACAAACAGCTACAGGAAATAAGGCTGTACTACGATTTTAACAGTGTGGATGTGGACCGTTACCACCTTCAAAACAAATACACGGAAGTGGCGCTTGCCGGGAGGGAACTGCCGGCGTCGCAGCTTCCCGAGCGTGCAAGAACCTGGGTCAATATGCACCTCGTTTACACCCATGGCTACGGGATTGTTATGAGTCCTGTCAACGAATTCACTTCGGACGGTTTGCCCAAATTCATCGTTCAGGACATCCCTCCCCGATCCAGCAGCTCCATCGCCATCACGCAGCCTGAAATCTATTATGGTGAAGAAACCGATGAATTTACCATCGTCCATACCACCACCAAAGAATTCGATTACCCCAAAGGCGATCAGAATGAATATGCCTCGTATCAAGGAAAAGGCGGCGTGCAGCTTTCCAGCTATTTCAGAAGACTGGTCTATAGTCTGAATTTATCCGATCTGAACATTATTCTGTCCCGCTATATCACGGATCAAAGCCGCGTCATGTTCCACCGGGTTATTACCGATCGGGACCGGACAATAGCACCTTTTCTGGCGTATGATTCGGATCCCTATATGGTGGTGGGCGAGAACGGCCATCTATATTGGATTCATGATGCATATACGACCACCAACATGTTTCCTTATTCGGAACCCGTGAATCTGGGCCGGGATAGAAGTGGAATCAATTACATCCGAAACTCGGTCAAAGTCGTTATCGACGCTTATAATGGGGACGTATCTTACTACATCATCGATCCTTCGGATCCCCTCGTTCAGACCTACAGTAAAATATTTCCCGTCTTGTTCAAACCGGTCAAAGATATGCCTAAGTTTCTGAAGGCACATATCCGTTATCCTATGGACCTGTTTATCATCCAGGCAAAAATGTACGCCACATATCATATGACCGACCCGCAGGTGTTTTACAACCGGGAGGATTTGTGGAGCATCCCTCAGGAAATTTACAAGAATACACAGCAATCCATACTGCCCTATTACATCATCATGAAATTGCCCGGTGCCGAATCAGAAGAATTCATCTTGATGCTTCCGCTGACACCGTCGAAAAAAGACAATATGGTCGCCTGGATGTGCGCCCGGTGCGATGGCGACAACTACGGACAACTTTTGTTTTACACGCTGTCCAAAGAGAAGTTGATTTACGGTCCCATGCAGATCGAAGCGCGCATCAACCAGCAGCCGAGCATATCTTCGGAGCTGACGTTGTGGGGCCAGCAAGGCTCCAGCGTGATTCGAGGGAATCTGCTCATCATTCCCATCGCCCATTCCTTTATATACGTTGAACCCGTCTATCTCCAGTCGGAACAGGGCGAGATACCGCAATTGAAACGGGTGATCGCCGTTCAGAATGGACAGTTGGAAATGGGAAAGGACCTCGATGCGGCGCTTCGTGCGGTCTTTTCCATAGAAGGCGTGCCGGAGGAGCAGCAACAAAAGGCGCTCATCGGCCTGCCCACCGGTCCCCTTTCAACCATGGCTCAAGAGGCACTTAATCACTATAACAAGGCGTTGGAATATCTCAGAAACGCCGATTGGAGCAAATGCGCCGAGGAGATAAACCAAATCCATGAAATACTGAAAACCATGGCGGGAAGTAAAAAGGAAAAACCGGATGGGGTAAAATAAAGACTTCGGTGTGGCAAAAAGATAAGAAGTTGAAATATTGTGAGTCAGCGTAATTCTATGCTGTATTTGTTCCTTCCAACATGAAAAAAAGTGAGGCGCGGAGCCACTTTTTTTCGTGCTTTCTTTGTTTGCGTTTTCGTGAAGAAATGGTTTTTATTCGAATCAGGCAAAGGTGTTTTTGTAAATTTCTTCCTGTTCGTCTAAAATCTCCCGTAAGATATCGATGGTGGTCATGGGGTTCATGATCACCGCTCGGAGTACCACAATATTTTGTCCGGAAAAACCTTTTATGTCGAGTGTCGTTCTGGAGACAAAACTGTTGCCGGCCTCCCTTTGAAGTCTTTGAATCCTCCGGTTGATGTCGTTTAGGTTTTCGTTGATAATAGAGGTTTGCTTTGCATCATTTTGTGCGAGCTTTTTTTGAAAGTCAAAGGGGCACAATCGATAGGTAAGAATATTGAGTTCAGGTGGGGTGATGAGTTGGAAATCCGGCCTCTTTTCGATTTCATCGGCAAATTTGCGGGCGGTTTCAATGCCGTGATCGATAAGCAGGGCATAGCCCCGGCTGCCCATAATTTTTAAAGCGCTGTCGAGTATCAGAGAATTGGCTTCCCGTGATCCTGACGGTGATTTGATGCCAAGATCCACGGACCCCGGTCGGTTGACATAATTGGCATGATAGATGACGTTATCCATGATGGTGGGATCTTTGAAGCAGACCATGCCGCAGCTCATGGGCATGTAAAATTGTTTGTGTCCGTCAATGGTTACGGAATCGGCAAGTTCGATGCCCGAGAGTAGATGACGGTAATTTTCCGACATCAGCGTGGGCCCGCCCCAGGCCGCATCCACATGAAAGTGAATTCTGTTTTGGGCACAAATTTCCCCTAGTTTTAAAAGCGGATCTACGGAACCGGTTTCCGTGGTTCCGGCAATGCCGATCACCGCCAAAATGGCTGTTTTATCTGAGCTTTTTGTTAATGCTTTGATGGTTTTTTCAAGCGCTGTAAGTTCAATCCGGTTCTTTTCATCCACATCCACAGCGACGATGTTTCGGTTGCCGATACCCAGCAATCCACTGGCTTTGTTCAGTGAATAGTGGCCTCGTTTCGATACAAGAACCACACTTCGCTGGATTCCGTATGCATCATAGGCAGCCTGCAGACCTTCTTTTTCCACACCGTCAAAACCGTTTTTTGGGGCAAATAGTGTATTTCGGGCCACCCACAGCGCTGTGAGGTTGGAGAGAGTGCCGTTTTCAGTAAAACAGCCGAGGGTCGTATGGGTGCTCTGAATATGTTCATTGTAAAATGCATTGTTTTTACGGTAAATCAGCCGGTGAATTTTGGCCAAAACCTGCCTTTCCACAACCGATACAACCTTGGAAGTTTCGATTTTAACCACATTTTGATTCAAGGCCGCAACGATGGTTTTAAGATGGACCATGAAAAAAGGAATAGCAGAAGTCATATGACCCACAAAATAAGGTGAGGCTACATTCACCGCATGGGGGGCGATGTCTTCGATCAGATCGGTAATGACGTCGGCCAGTTTTTTTTCAGGATTCTGGCTGATAAGGCTGTCCGTGAATCTGTCGGCCAAATCCTTCAGACTGACCTCTTCGGTAAAACCGACATGTTTTTTAAGAAAATCGTGGAGTCCGAACAGGATTTGCTCCATGTACTTGATCAATGTCGACCTTGAAGCGTTGTTTTCCGGCCGGATGAATGTTCGTGTCAGGGCCGGCCAATCGGCCACAAGTTCTTTTTTTTGGATCATGGTGGGTTTTTCTTTCATCGGCTGTTTTACCTGAAAAACCGGGTCCTTTGAACCTTGCCTGTCCCGCATTTCGAGAGTCAGAGATAGCTGGCTCTGCCTTTGAGTTTTGTGTTTAAAATAACAAATTCCAAGCACCAAATTACAAATAAATCACAAATTCCAATATTCAATGACCAAAACCTTACAGCACGAGACATTGTTTGGATTTTCGAATTTCGGTCATTGGTAATTGTTTGATATTTGTAATTTGTAATTTCAGTAATTCAATGAATTCCAACAAAGCAAATCCTCTCTGGGGATAACCAAAGCCTGGTCCTCTGGAACAAGATTCTTTACTATACCATGCCCTTGTAGCATGGCAGGGAATTGATGCCAAATCAAATCTTTTCGGGGTTTTCAATTCATATCTAAAGAGCGATTAAAATAACTGTAGAAAAACAAGACTCTTGTGTAGAAAAATCCGGCATCGCCATTAACTCTTTATAATAAAAAAGTAAAATTTGAAATTAAGACATAATTTTATCCTTTTATCCTGTTGTATTGTAGAATTATTCTACATGCTATTGTGAAGTACAAAACATTCTTGTAAGTCTTTGTACACCCTTAAATCATATATGATATTAGTAAGTTATGTTGTTATTGAAAGAATTTTTCATGAAATGGCACACCCTTTGCTCTATATATCAACAAAGCAGAAAACAAGAATTAAAAAACCATATGGCAAAGGAGTCAGAAAAATGGGAGAAAAAATCAAAAAAGATCAGAGAAGTCGTTTGGGTTACGGATCATCTTACAGAAAAGGCGAAAAAGCGGATCTTGGTAAAATAGGTGAGATCGATGCGGTTTTGGGTGGCCAGGTGTGGATGGTGAAACCGGATAAAGATGCCATGGCAGCCAATCCTTGTCTTTGGATGGAAGCCGGTGTTGTAAAAAACAAAGATTGCAACAACTATTATGACTGTACATCCTGCAAATACGATCTCGGCATGAAAAAACAGGTGGAAAAAGGCAAACAGATCAGCTGGCAGGATGCCATGAGAAAAAGACCTGATATGGACAGAGTCTGTCGGCACAGTCTCACCCATCGTATTCGGGAAAGGGTGTGTGCTTACGACTATCAGTGCGGCAGTTGCGACTTTGATCAGTTTTTCGAAGATGTCATGAGCCCGAGAACAAAAAGCATGCCTATTGAAATGGAGCATGTGAAGGGCTTTGATGTTCCCGTCGGATACTATTTTCATAACGGACATACCTGGGCCCGAATTGAAAGCGGCGGGTACATTCGAATCGGTCTGGATGATTTTTCTCTCAAGCTTCTGGGGAAAGCGGATGCTTTCGATCTTCCCTTAATGGGCAAGGAACTGGATATGAACAAGATCGGCTGGGGCCTGAAGAGAAAAGAAAATCTGGCTGACGTTCTTTCTCCCATTGATGGTGTGATTACAGAGGTGAATTCCAAAGTAAGACAGAACCCGGAACTTGCCAACCGTGAGCCTTACGGCGAAGGATGGCTGTTCATGGTGCGTACGCCGGATATCAAGAAGACGGCTAAAAAGCTGATGACCGATACACAAGGGTTTGAATGGATAAATGGTGAAGTGAAACAATTAGAGGGTATGATCGAAAAGGTTGCCGGTCCTCTTGCTGCCGACGGTGGTTACCTTCAAGAGGATATCTTTGGTAATATCCCGGATCTTGGCTGGAAAAATTTAACCAAAACCTTTCTTAAAACCTGATGCAGATATTTTAAGCGGTTGAGTGGCAACTGGTTGAGCCATAAAAACTAGTTGACCACTCAACCCATTGGGATACGTTTATTAAGGTCTCATAGAAGGAGACGCAACATGCCACCCACACATCGGGAAAATCAATCGCCGGGAAAAAACCATCCTTGCTTGTGGATGCAAGCCGGAGTGGTTCACCGTAAATTCTGTGACACCGATTATGATTGTTCCCCGTGCCGTTTTGACAGGATATTGCGGCAGGCAGCCATTCAGAACAAAAAGCTGAGAGAAGAAGGGAAAACACCAAAAGGCAAGAAGGCCGAGATCCTTTTTTGGAAAGATCGATTAAAAGAACTGCCGACAAACCAGCGCCCATGTCTTCACCATATGAAAGGTCGTATCGACTTTAGGGCCTGTACCCATGAATACCGGTGTGGAAATTGTGAATTTGATCAATATTTTCAGGATCAATATTCGGTGCATGCCTTTGTCAGGCCGGTGGATTTTTTGGATGTTGAAGGATTCAAAATTCCACAAGGATACTATCTCCATCAAGGACACTGCTGGGCAAAATTGGAGGAAGGTTCCGAAGTGAGGTTGGGCATTGATGATTTTGCCCTGCGTCTTCTGGGTCCTCTGGATCGGATTAAGGCCCCGCTGGTTGGCAAGGAATTACAGCAAAACCGTTCGGACATCCTTATGAACCGGGGCAAGTTTGAAGCAAAGGTGCTGTCACCGATCAGCGGCGTCGTTACAGCGGTAAATTCCAAATTGAGAGAACAAGGAAACCTGGCGAATAAGGATCCCTATTCAGAAGGCTGGATCGTAAGGATTCATTCTTCTGACCTTCGACAGGATCTGAAAAACTTGATGATTGGCGATGAAACCGAAGCATTCTTTTCTCAAGAGGTGGATCGTCTGTATAACCTCATAGAAGATGAGGCCGGACCCCTTTCAGCAGACGGGGGACAGCTCCACAATGATATCTTCGGAAACCTGCCCCAGTTGGGATGGGAAAGGTTGGCAGAGCTTTTTCTGCGCACCTAAATAGTGCCTGAACGAAAACTGTCTTTTTCGCCAATATCTGCGTCAGCCTTAAATTTTAATCCTCGAAATACTACCAATATTCCTGTGGTTAAAATTTTCGCCTTCCTTGCTCTTAACGAAAAATCCTAGTTTTCGTTCGGGCACTAAATAAAGACATCCGGTGTTTTTCAAAACGGTCGCTGCATGGATAATCTTTTTTTAAACCGCTTCTACAATTTTTTCAGTTCATCTTCCATAAGAATCTTACAGTATCGACAGAGTTGATCTGTTTTTCGATCCACATCTTTAATGCTGCGACAGTAATGCATGACGCAGGATTTATCATCGCAATGACGCAGGTTGAACGTATGCCCCAGTTCGTGAAGTACCTCTTTAACTACCCGGTTTTCAAATTCTTTTTCTATATTTGCAACAGAAAGGCCTTCGTGCAGCCGGAATGTCGATACGATGCATGCTTTCCCGGCAAGTTGGGCTTCGCCGTAAACGTGGGTCAGAATCGGGATAAAAAGGTCTACCTGGGTAATTGCAACGATTTTGGTGGCCGAAGGAGGTGATGTGCTCGCCAGTTTTTCGAGAATTGCCGTGGAGTGATACTGATCCCTTGTTAGGTCGTAGGCAAAATTAACATCTTGCAGCAAGGATTTTATCTCGGTTTTAAAGCCGAATGTTCGGTGTATTTCCCGGCCCAGGGATTGGTAGTTACAAACATCGATATTTTCGGTGGGGGAAATGATGATTTTCTGCAAAATTCAGATGATAACCTCATTTATAGATGCGTGAAGTCGCTTGCTTCAACACTTAATCTTTCACTTTTTAAAATTTAAAACTATCCGAAAACGTTCGTTTTTATGAAAGCATGACCGCTTCAGGTATGATTAAATTTTTGCTGAAAGAACTCGTAGATAAGGGATCGTAATAAAAGAACCTGGCCGGGCTATTCATAAAGGTCTTTACTTTAACAGAAAGTTTCATCCATAAAGTTAAATCACCGATGGTTCTTTCAAAACGATCCCTAATCCACTCAGACAGCTTCCAGTCAAAAATTTAATCATACCTGAAGCTCTTTTAAAATAGGTTGGTTTCAAAGGACTGAATTTTTAAAATATCCGTGCTACTAAACCGATTTTTTCAGCTTGTATCGCTTGATTTTACTGTAGAGGGTAGAGCGGTCTATCCCCAGTATTTCAGAACATTTTTTAATATTCCATTGATTGTCGTTGAGTATTTGGATAATATGCGTTTTTTCAACCTCTTGGAGGGAGTTGTCTGTTAAAGAAATACAGTATTCAGGCCTGAAAATGGGCAGATCTTCAGGCAGAATGTAAGGACTTTTGCTGACCACCACCGCCCGTTCAATGGCATTTTCGAGTTCTCTGACGTTTCCCGGCCATTCATAAAGCATCATTTCGTCCATGGCATCCCGGTTGATCCGGTCGATGGACTTGTTGGTTTCCTGTGTAAAACGGCGCAAAAAGTGTTCGGCCAGAAGCGGAATATCTTCTTTGCGTTCCCGAAGCGGGGGAATCTCAAAAGAGATCACATTCAAGCGGTAATAAAGGTCTTCACGAAAGATTCCCTCTTTGACGGCCGCTTCGAGATTTCTATTGGTAGCGGCAATCACTCGAAAATCCGATTTGAGGGGCTGAGTCCCTCCCACCCGATAAAATACGCGATCTTCCAGCACCCTCAAAAGGTCGATCTGCATTCTCATGCTGATCTCCCCGATTTCGTCCAAAAAAAGGGTGCCGCCGTGGGACATTTCCAGGCGACCTTTTTTGGTTTCTTTGGCGTCCGTGAACGCCCCTTTTTGATGGCCGAAAAGCTCGCTTTCCATAAGGTGCTCCGGAATGGCGCCGCAGTTGACCACCACAAACGGGCCATCACAACGGGAACTGTTTGAATGAATGGCTTTGGCGGCAAGTCCTTTGCCGGTTCCGGTCTCACCGGTTATCATAACGGTTGAATCCCTGGGTGAAACATCCATGATCAGATCGAATATTTCCTGCATCGGCCTGGACTGACCGATCATACTTTCGAATCGGCTTCGATCTTTAAATTGGGCTTTAAGATAGATGTTTTCTCGTAGCTGGGCCTGATTTTTGAGTATTTTATCGATGATAATTCCCAATTCATCCGGATCAAACGGTTTCAGGAGATAATCATAGGCGCCATTCTTCATCGCCTCGATGGCTGTTGCGATGGAACCGTACGCGGTGATCATCACCACAGCCACGTCGGGATCAGTTTCTTTGACATGTTTTAAAACATCCAGCCCGCTGATTCCTTCCATTTTGATATCGACCAAAAGGATATCGTAACGGGTATCTTTTAGCTTTTTTAAAGCGTCTTCCCCGCTGGCTGCCGTATCGATATAATGACCATCCCGTTCAAGCCATCCGGCCAAAGATTCGCGCATGATGGGTTCATCATCAACGATCAGGATCTTCGTGACGAGCATGGATACCTCCGGACTGTTCAGATTGATTCGAAATTGTTTTTAAAGGAATGTCTATGTTGAAAGTGGTGCCGTTTCCTTTTTCGGATTGAACATAGATAGAACCTTCGTGTTCTTGAATGATGCCGTAAGCCACAGAGAGTCCGAGCCCCACCCCTTTTCCTCTTTTCTTGGTGGTAAAAAAGGGTTCAAAAAGTCTCGAAAAATTTTCATCGGGTATGCCCACCCCGGTATCCTTGAAAACAACCTTGATCTTGCCTTTTTTCGAAGAATAACGTGTGGTGATGCTCAACTCCCCTTTTCCGGCAGATTCCATTGCTTCTGCAGCGTTGGAGACGATATTCATGAAAACCTGCTGAAGCTGATCTTCCGAGCCGGTAAGATCAGGCAGATCCGGATCCATGAATTTTTTGACTTTGATGTTGTTGATTTTGAGCAGGTTCGAATTCAATACCAGTGTTTTTTCGATGAGCCGGTTGATATTTAACAGCGTCGGGCGCATTTTGGATTGCCGGGAAAAGGCCAGCAAGTTCGAAACAATCCGGCCGATCCTTCGGGTTTCCGTTTCCATGAGGTTTAAATATCGCTTGAATTGTTCCATCTCCTTTGGGTTGATAGGGCCTTCGTCGATAATCCGTTTGATAAGCACGATCAGGTTTAATATCCCGGCGTTGGGATTGTTGATTTCATGGACCACAGAGGCCGACAACTTGCCGAGAGAGGCCATCTTGTCCTGGTGGATGAGTTTGGAATGGGTTTCTTTTAACTGGCGGGTTCGTTCTTCCACCATTTGTTCCAGGCGACGGGTAATTTTTTCTTCTTCTATCTTTCGTTCGGTAATGTCCCGACTGATTTCAATGAATTTTGAGATTTTGCCGTCGCTTTCCCAGATGGGAAAAATGGAAATCTCCATATATCGACGTTCACCTTTGTGGTTGAAACGATTCATGATCTTTGTCACCGGCCTTTTGTTGTCGATGACTTTTTTCAACGGACAAACGATATCATCAAAACTGCACGGCGTGTTGCTTTTCTGATATACCTCATGGCATTTTTTCCCGATAACTTCGTTGCGGGCATAACACATCTTTTCCAGAAAGGTCTCATTGACATCGATAATTTCCTTTTCAGGGGTAATCACCAATATGAACTCCTGGATGCCGTTGAGAATGGTTTCCATCTCCTTGGTTCGTTCTCTAAGCTTTTGTTCCTCAGCTCCGATGGCTTTCCAGAATATTTTAAAGACATCGTATGCCATAAGACGGATGTGCGGGGGTCTGGTTTTGAGAATATCTTCAAAAAGGTGCTGCTCAGGGGTGAGAATAATAATCAGGTGAATATTGTATTTTACATCATACAGTTCGTGATAATCGGTAAAGGTCAAAAGGTTCATTTTTCCGGCGAGCGCCATCCCCGGACTCTCGGTATCGGGATCGGCAACCGCCGCGATGGCAGCATTGATACCTTCTTGTTTATAATCAAAGGTGGTCTTTTCAAGAATTTCTTTACAAAAAATTCCCCCACCCACAAGGGCGATATTCATAATTGAAGATGTGTGATGATTCATGTTTTAAGAATTATCATGCTCCATGATCTGTTTCAAGGCCATTTTTCATCCTGTGTTCAGTCAGTTGACAAATTTAACAGGTACTTTTATATCATGTGTTAAATTTTGGCTGATGAATTTAGCAGTCATCTTATGGATATGTATTAAATTTTGGTTGACAAATTTAACAGATAGGGAGTAAAAGGTTTCTTTGGTTGCGTCCATGAGTTCATAAATGAATGAAGTTTGGATTCAATCTTCCTCATCTATTATTCAAAAAACAACATAAGGAGTTCCACATGACTGATAAGATCCTCGGATCCGTTCTTGTTGTCGGGGGTGGAATCGCCGGAATGCAGGCCTCACTGGACCTGGCGGATTCCGGATATCTGGTTCACCTGGTGGAAAAATCATCCGCTATCGGCGGTGTAATGAGTGAACTGGATAAAACGTTCCCCACCAACGATTGTGCAATGTGAATTATTTCACCGAAACTGGTCGAGGTCGGCCGGCATCTTAACATCAACCTTATTACCTGTGCCGAAGTTGATAAGGTTGAGGGCACTGAAGGAAATTTCAAGGTTACCGTCAATACAACCCCCCGTTACATCGATCTTGATAAATGTACATCCTGTGGCGATTGCGTCGAGGTGTGCCCTGTCTCATTACCCAGCGAATATGATCAGGGGTTTAGCCAAAGAAAGGCAACGTATAAAAAATACGCTCAGGCAATACCCGGGGCATTTGCTATCCAAAAAGCAGATCAGGCGCCCTGCCGCATGGCATGCCCTGCGGGTTTGAACGTTCAAGCGTATGTTCAGATGGTGGGCCAGGGTAAATATAAAGAAGCCCTTAAAATTATAATGGAAGACCTGC
>Ga0210085_1000712_pt1 | contig 13696 bp, 7 predicted proteins | sample China_Galinas_PW_5_FD_184866 | JGI IMG/M metagenome (GOLD analysis project Ga0210085, IMG submission 184866) | Wetland microbial communities from San Francisco Bay, California, USA, that impact long-term carbon sequestration - China_Galinas_PWC_D1... | ecosystem: Environmental > Aquatic > Marine... | reverse complement strand
TTATGGAATGCTGCCCAGAATGAATTAATCAGAGCAGGCAAAATGCATGGTTATATGAGAATGTATTGGGCAAAGAAAATTCTTGAGTGGAGCAAATCACCTGAAGAAGCATTAAAGATTTCAATTTATTTAAATGATAAGTACGAACTTGATGGAAGAGATCCGAATGGTTATACCGGGTGTGCCTGGGCAATTGGTGGTGTGCACGATAGAGCCTGGGTAGAGCGCCCTGTTTACGGGAAGATAAGATATATGAATCGCAATGGGGCAAAACGAAAATTTGATGTTGAAAAGTATGTAAAAAGATTTTCAATAAAATAATTTAGATTATTTTCTTCTCTCAATACAAATTTATCCCCAATCAATTTCTTTGGTAACACATTTCTCAAAAAACACAATTATTTAAGAAGCCCAAATGAACTTTAAACAATTCTAAATTGTTAAAATTAAGTCTTTTAACAAAATATTTTAATAATAAATCCCTTTGGAGGAATAATGAAAAATCTTCTTTTTTCCCTGGTAATTCTATTCTCGGTTGCCCCCCTATTTGCACAACAAACCACACGACTGCAGGTAATACATAATGCCGCAGATCCAGCAGCTGCCATAGTTGATGTATATGTGAATGGTGGATTGGCAATTGACGATTTTGAATTCAGAAAAGCTACCCCATTTATTGACGTTCCAGCAAATACTTTGCTAAATATTGGCATTGCTCCTGGAAATAGTGGTTCAGTAAATGATACTATTAAAAACTTCCAGACAACTTTAAATCAAAATAAAAAATATGTCTTAATTGCTAATGGAGTTTTAGATCCCACACAATTCAGTCCTAATCCAGATGGGAAGAATATTAGCTTTACATTGTTTGCAAAAGATAACGTTCGTGAACATGGAGTAAATCAATGGAAAGTTGATTTTATTGTTGTTCACGGTTCTACAGATGCTCCGACAGTTGATGTAATTGCTCAAAGAGTTTATGCAAATGTTGATACCGATATTTCTCAGGAAATTAAAGAAGAATCTGTTGAAGACGGAGAGAGTTGGTATTATGGTAAAAGGAAAATTGTTAACAATGCCTCTTATGGTGATATAACAAATTATAAAAGATTATCCCCTGATGGGTATATTCTAAAAGTTACTCTTGGAAATAATAACAATACTGTTGTGGCTGAATTCAATGCAGAATTAACAGGTCTGGGTGGGAAATCTGCTGTAGTCTTTGCTTCAGGATTTTTAGATCCAACTGCTAACCAGAATGGTGCTGCCTTTGGTTTATTTGCAGCTTTAGCTGATGGAACAGTTGCAGAATTTCCTTTAATTCAACCAATGGCAAGGCTACAGGTAATTCACAATGCTGCTGACCCGATTGCAAATGAAGTTGATGTTTATTTAAATGGAACGCTGGCTTTAGACAACTTTGCATTTCGAACTGCTACTCCTTTCATCGATGTTCCGGCAGGGGTAGAAATAAATATAGGCATTGCACCCGGTAACAGTGGTTCTGTAAATGATACTTTGAAAAATTTTCCTGTAACTTTTGAAAATGGAAAAACTTACGTTGGTGTGGCAAATGGTGTAATTGACCCATCTCAGTTTACCTCAAATCCAGATGGGAGAAGTATTGCTTTTACAATCTTTGCTAAGGATGGTATTCGCGAAACCGGAATGTATTCAAGTAAAGTTGATTTTGTTGTCCTTCACGGTTCAACAGATGCTCCGACAGTTGATGTTATTGCAAGAAACGTTGCTACACTAGTTGATAATGCTGCTTATAGTGATTTTACTGATTATATCAGAGTACCTGCTGCATCATACATTTTAGATATAACACCGGGTGAAGATAACAATACTATTGTTGCATCATTTGAAGCTAACCTTTCTGGTTTAGGTGGTGGTGCTGCAGTTGTTTTTGCTTCAGGATTTTTGAATCCGGCAGGAAATCAGAATGGAGAACCTTTTGGTCTATTTGCAGCTCTTCCAGATGGCGCAGTAGTTGAATTTCCAGCAGTACAACCCTTTGCAAGATTACAGGTTATCCACAATGCAGCCGATCCAATTGCAAATGAAGTTGATGTTTATTTAAATGGAACACTTGCATTAGATAATTTCGCATTCAGAACAGCAACTCCTTTTATCGATGTGCCCGCAGGTGTCGATATCAATATTGGTGTTGCCTCTGGAAATAGTGGTTCAGTTAATGATACTTTGAAAAACTTTGTAGTGAACTTTACAAGTGGTGGAACTTATATAGCTATAGCAAATGGAGTAATTAATCCCACAGGCTTTAGTCCTAATCCAGATGGAAAGGATATTTCGTTTACACTCTTTGCAAAGGATAATGCAAGAGAGCAAAGTAATAACAGTAATAAAGTTGATTTGTTTGCAGTTCATGGCTCAACCGACGCGCCGACTGTAAATATTTTTGGTCTTGGTATTTATCTCAGAGACATTGCTTATGGCGACATAAGTAATTACCTATCATTAAATGCCTGGAAAAACTGGATTGTAATTACAACCCCATGGCCAAATTTTTCAGTGGTGGGCGTTTGGGGTGCTGATTTAAGGGGACTGGGTGGTAACTCTGCTGTTGTGTTTGCCTCTGGCTTTCTAGATCCGTCTTCGAATCAAAATGGTGAAGATTTTGGATTATTCGTTGCCCTTGCTGATGGAAATGTTGTTGAGCTGCCACAACTTTATGGTGATGAAGCACAGAACACAATTGAGAAGATTATGAATGAAAATGGTGAGGAACGGACTACTGTGAGTACTTATGGATTGGAACAAAATTATCCAAATCCTTTTAATCCTTCTACAGTGATTAAGTTTTCAATACCACAAAGTGAGTTTGTTACACTTAAAGTATATGATATTCTTGGCAACGAAGTAGCCAATTTAGTAAATGAACAAAGAGCTCCTGGGACGTACCAAGTATCCTTTAATGCAGGAAGCTTAGCTAGCGGCGTTTATGTTTATAAACTTAGTGCAGGAAATTTTGTTCAAACAAGAAAATTAATGTTGATGAAATAATCCTCTCTCCTATAATTAATGGAAAAGCCCTGGCTGAAACGCCAGGGTTTTTCTGTTTTAATTTCTTCTCGATTGTGATTGACTATGATTTATTTTGAAACTATCTTCAAACAAGGAACTTTTTCACAACAAATTGTGTTTTAAAGTTAAACTGCTAAAATCATCAAAAAACTAGGATTATTATGCTCAAATCGATTACTTTCTTAGTTTTCATACTGCTTATAAACAATGTATCGCTTACCCAAACTGAATTTGGTGACACTCTCTTTAGTTTTAATGCCGGATCACTAACTCCAACTCAGGATTATTCTTTGCAAGGGATTGAATTTGCAGATGATCATTTTTGGGTTACCGGAACAAATGCACCTTACTACAATCACAGGCTTTATAAAATCAGTGCTGACGGAAGTACGTTAGTGAGCTATACCTCACTCGGCTCCGGATATCATGCATACTTTGATATGGCTTACGACGGTGAGTTTCTTTATGTAGTTGATCGTGATTCTATAGTCCAGGTTGATTTAACAACGGGTCTCCCAACAGGAGAGAGAATTTATATAAGTTTCGATTATCTCCTTCTTCGTGGTCTCGCTTATGATCCTGTATCTGATCATTTCTGGGTTATTCCCCAAAGAAACGGTCAACTCCAAATTATATGCGAGATAGATAGAGACGGAAACATTTTAAGCTCGTATCCAAATAAAAACACAGATTATACAACCGCATTAACATGGGACACTCTTTCACCAGGTGGACCTTTCCTCTGGACATTCAGCCGAGAAGAAATTGGATATGATAGCAGAGGCGTGATGAGACAGTTTAGCCCTGCTACAGGAGAGTTTACTGGGGTTGAAATTGAAATGAAAACCAGAAGCGAATTTGTTGCAGACTCACCATTGGGAATGGCGTTTACACCGGATTTGGACTCAAACATTGTAACAGCAATTGCCTTACAAGCTGGTGCTATTGGTGTTACGGATGGGCTCGATTGGGTTGTTGTTTACAACGCAGATTTAACTGGTCAGCCTGCTCAAGGACCGGATATTACTGTTGATCCTACATCAATTCAAATACAACTTCCTTATGGTGATAGTCTTGACATTCCTATTTTAATTGGAAACGAAGGCACAACAAATCTTGAGTGGAACAGCTACATCGAAAATCCGGACACTTCCAATCTGAATTCAGGAGAACTTGGAGACACACTTTTTAATCTTAATTTATTTGATTTAGCTTTATCAGATACAGCAAGATTCTATGGGGTTGCGTATGCAAAAGATCATTTTTGGTTTTCAGCAAGAATTTTTCCGGATCAAAAGATAATAGCAAAAGTAGACAAACAGGGTAATTTAGTAGCAACATATCCTCAACCAGTATCAATTGGCAGTGGGTGGTCAGCCATAGCAACCGACGGCAATTATTTGTATGGAACAGACACTTATGTGATTAACATCTGGTCAATTGATTCCACTAAAAATGCCGGGGTCATTTTTACAGGAAGCATCTCTGCAGATGCAATGACGTATGACCCCAACAAAAAATATTTTTATGTAAGTAGCTCAGTAGGTGCAATCAAAGTAATAGATAGAAACGGGGACGATGTAGCACTTTTAGTTACTCCATATGATATTGAAGGACTTGCTTGGGATAACTTCTCTCCGGGTGGTCCATTTCTTTGGGCGTGGGTAAGAGATGAGAACCTGTCGGGATCTAAATGCAAAGCTCTAAGACTTGATCCAGAAACCGGAACTTTCACTGGTGTTAGCTTTGAAGGACAAAATATTGGTTCATTTACTAATTCTCCGGAAGCAGCAATGATTTATCCGGATTATGATCACAACAAACTTGTATTTGCTGGATTACAAAAAGACGATGAATACCCTAGCCAGGGATCATCTGTAGTTGGATATGATTTAGATGTTGTACCTCCACCGGCGTGGATTCACTTGCAACACCCAACATTGGGAATCGTTGAGCCACAGGGTGAAGACACTTTAATAGTTCGTCTTCATGCGATGATGGAGGATACAACCGCTTCAGTAATTATTAAAATTTTCAGCAACGATTTAAATCAACCGGTTGTTGAAATTCCTTTAACAGTTGAGATGCTTGAAAACTTTGTAACTAACACAGATAAAACAACGTTAATTCTAAAGGAATTTAAACTTGAACAGAATTATCCTAATCCATTTAATCCTAGCACCACCATTAGGTATACCATAAAAGAGAGATCATTAGTTTCATTAAAGATTTTTGATGTATTAGGAAACGAATTAGTAACCCTAGTAAACGAAGTAAGGCCTGCCGGGAGTTACTCTTTTACGTTTAATTCTGATGAACTAACAAGTGGTGTATACTTCTACAAGCTTAGTGCTGGAAGTTTCAATGAGACAAAAAAAATGATTTTACTTAAGTAAAAGATTAAATGTTGAATGTTTTTCAGGAGCAGTTATGAAATCTTTAGTTGTTATATTTTTTTCTTCTTGGTTTGCTGCAAGTACTTTATTTGCTCAATCAGAATCAACCGAAACAATAGTTTATTATGAAAACTTTGATTCACTATCAAGTGGTTGGGTTGGAGAAAATCTGGGTTCTCCCACCTCCCCGTCAATATGGAGAATAACGGATTCAATTTCATTTAGTCAACCTAATTCATTTGTAAGTAATGATGGATTAACAAATCAATATCCTGAAGGAATATTCGATGCGCTGATCTCAACACCAATTCTACTTCCTGCTGAAACCGAATTATTAAAAGTTGAATTCAGATTTATTGCTGACCTAGCTTTTAACGGGCTTGTTGATTCTTCGGACTACTGGTATCTTGAAATTTCTGATGACGATGGACAAACCTGGGACCTAGTTACAAACGAAAGACAAGTACGCTCTGGCAGTGCCTGGTGGAAATATCCTGACTACTTCTCAAGTACACAGGATGGATATATAACTGAGTATGCTGGTTCAACAGTAAAGTTCAGATTTGTGCTTAATGATATGCCCGATGGTTTGATTGGACAGGGTTTGTTCATTGATGATTTTACAGTTATATCCTTTACGTGTAATGCAGATCCATTTGAACCAAACGATACTCCTGAAACCGCCTTTACTGTAAGTTATGGTGATACCATTGCCGCCGAAATTTGTCCTCTAAATGATTATGATTATTTTTCATTTACTGCACAGGCAGGAGATTTTGTTCGTGTATATGAAAGAGATTTTTTAACCCCACGCGCTCAGATTTATATTCTTGATTCAAACCTTGACCCAATCACAAATAATTTTTATCAGACTGATCTCAGATTTTTTGCACCATCAGATGGAATTTATTTTATCTGGATTTTGCAGGGAATAAATCAAACATTCTCAGCCAATTACCATATCGGTATTGATACACTTTCACCAAATCCTGATATCCTGTCCGTACAGGATGTTCCTGATGATCAGGGACTACAGGTGAGGGTAGTATGGAAAGCATCATATTATGATCCTCCAACTGGCAATAGTTACACTGATTTTTATGCACTATGGAGACAAGTTGAAGATACAACTGAAATGCCAGTGCTTAATCTAAATGAACTAACAAATGAACAATTAAACGATCAGAAACTGTTGCAAACATATCTTTTTGAGTTTGATAATATGTTTTGGGATTTCGTAGATCAGATACCAGCGGTTCCCAATCGTCCGTTTATGGACTATTCCTATGTGGCACCAACACTGTACGATAATCAACCAACAACATTTATTGTTTGTGCTGTACCCAAACAAGGTTATCAGTTACCCGCTTTGTGGGGTAATCCAGGAACTGGAATTTCGATTGATAATATGATACCAGAGTTTTTAAGTTTTGGTATTGAACGCTTGAACAATATGGTTGAGCTTACCTGGAATGTTAACTTAATTGTTCATCACGATTTGATGGGATATAGAATTTATCGTCACACAAATACTGGTTTTGTGCCTGATGAATCTAATCAATTAGTTATTCTGCCCGCTGAAACTACTGAATACTTAGATGAATCAATCAATAATGGTATAGATTATTTCTATAAAATTGAAGCCGTAGACGATGCTGGAAACTCGGCTTGGTCAGAAGAATTATCAAGTTCGGTAACAAGCCTAGGCTCACAAGGTTCGTTGCCGGACAAGTTTGCTTTATTACAGAATTATCCGAATCCATTTAACCCAAGCACGAAAATTAAATATCAGCTGCCCTCTGGTTCAAATGTTTCGTTAAAGGTATATGACATACTTGGGAAAGAAGTCGCTGTGCTTGTTAATGAATTTAATCCTGCAGGATTTTATGAGGTCACATTTGATGCGGCTAATATAACAAGTGGAATTTATTTCTATAAGATTGAAGCTGGCGAATTTAATCAAATAAACAAAATGATCCTCCTTCGTTAAAACTATGGAGGACAGGTTTGGATAATGTAAACCAAAGAAAAATAATAAATAAAAGCCATGCTTTTGGATGATTTTTTATTCAGTGAAAACTTTTAATAAATTTTACTGATAGAGAGAAATGAAAGTAACTAGAGATACTATTATAGGATATGAAAAGCTTTATCGAGCTAATTTTATCAATTCACTGCCTGGATTTAAAAGTGTAAATCTTATCGGAACAATTTCTTCTGGAGGGAAAACAAACCTGGCTATATTCAATTCTGTTACACACGTTGGTGCTCATCCTCCTTTGATGGGATTTTTGATGCGCCCGGTATCAGTTGAACGACATACGTATGAAAATATCAAAGAAACAAATCACTTTACAATAAATTATATTAACAAAGAAATATTTAAACAAGCACATCAGACATCAGCAAGATATGAGAAAAACATTTCCGAGTTTGATGCTAATGGACTTACTCCAGAATACACAGAAACAATTAGAGCACCATACGTCAAAGAATCAAAAATAAAAATTGGCTTAAGTATTGTGGAAGAACAAGAAATACATTCCAATGGAACAATATTTATTGTTGGAGAAATATTAGAGGTTTTAATCCCTGATGATGTAATCTCACATGATGGTTATGCTGATATTGAAAAAGCAGGCACTATTGCAATAAGCGGATTGGATAGTTACCACGAGACACAAAGAATAGCACGATTATCCTATGCAAAACCCGGCATTGAACCTAAAGAAGTGTAAACCTTCCTTCAGATTTATTTTTTTAATACAGCTTTATTCATGCAAATTTGTTTTTTATCACAGACATTAGCCTGAATTACGTTTCCCGTCAAAAACATCTACAAGTTTATTGAACTAAATATCACAATTTGTAATTAAGTCTCACATAATTGCATATGCCGATGTTGCACCAAACATTTCGCCGCCTATTATTCCAACCTTCATACCTTATAAAATAATTTATCCTGGTCTACTGCCGTATTTAGAAGTTCTTCACATTTATCCCAAAGTTTTTTCTCTTCAGCAGGATTATTAAACTTACATTTTTCTTCTTTTCTTTGATTAAAGAAACCACCATTACTTCCGGTAATTTTATCAGAAGATGTTAACCAAACAATTGTATCTGCACCTTCTTGAATTGTCCTTCCTTCTATTAATGCAAACATTTTAAGTAGAAACTTTCCGGCTAAGTTCTGCTCTCTGAAAAGCTCTGTATCTGGAATGAATCCTGGTGTCATTGAGTAAACTAAGATGTTGTCTTTATCTAATCTTCTTGCCCATTCGCGGGTAAGCATTCTGTTCGCCTGCTTGGTTTGTTTGTAAGCAAGGGTCTCGTTGTAAATTCTTTTATTGAAGTTGATGTCATCAATATCGAGTCCACCCGCAAAATGAGAAGCTACATTAATTACTCTTGATTGTTCCGCATTTTTCAATTCATCGAGAAGTACTTGTGTTAAAAGCTGATGTCCAAGAACATTAACTGCAAAGGTCTGCTCAACATTAATATCAGTTAGCTTTTTAGTTTTCGTCCATAGTCCTGCATTGTTGATAAGCACATCAAGTTTGCTTTCATTTTGCTTGAATGATTCAGCAAATTTCTGAATTGATTTAACACTGGCTAGCTCCAGATGCTTTACAAAAACATTTGTATTGCCTGTTTCATTTACAATTTCATTCCTTACCTGTTCAGCAGAATCAAGTGATCTGCAAGCCATATAAACTTTAGCTCCAAGCCTTGCAATTTCTTTTGTTGCTTCTTTGCCTATGCCTTTATTCGAACCAGTTATTATTACTATTTTATCTTTCATTTTATCCTCTTTTCCCTTAATTAGTTTAACATTATAACAATTAACAAGTTTGAATTGTTCATTTGTTTTCTAAAGTACTACAGACGGTACCAGAATTTATAGGATTCGAATCTTTACTCATCAAAACAGTTTTCTCGGAGACCATTATGATGTATGTGACCCCATTGGGGGTTATACCAAGGACAGGTTATATCTTGTACTTGCTTTTCATTCAGCAACAAGTTTTATCTAGTTATTCAGATTAATGGTTCAGATTTAATTTTGGGAGAGGTTATTTGGATTTGAAAAATATTTATGCTTCATTACGATTAATTCCATTAATGTGTTTTGCTATTGAATAAATATTTCCACTGAATTTATTAATGTAATTAATTTGAAGTTTGAAGAGAATTAGTTGTATTTGTTTTCCCTGATCGCTTCCAGCTCAGTTCTTAACTGCTTTATGTTCTTAACAACCAACGCACCAATTTCATCAAGCACATCAAGATATCCACTGGTCGCTCTTCCTCCTGCAATAATTGAAACACCAATGGGTAAAATTTGTTTTAATTTTTTTAGTTCCTTTTTAAGAAGGGGATCATCAATAGGATAAACAAAACTAAGAGCTACTACTTTAGCTTTAAGGTGTGAAACCACAGCACCAACCTCCTCGGCTGGCAGATTCGTTCCGAGATAAATTACTCTCCAACCTGAGGATGCTGCAACTACTCCGGCGATCAAAGCACCAAGCTCATGTTCTTGACCTCTTGGTGTAGCAGAAATCAATACTGGTGCTGATTCACCAACAGAATATGATTCTAATAAATTAAAAAGGAAACCTCTAATAACCGAGCTGCTAAGATGTTCATTTGCTACTCTTATTTCTCCGTCGTGCCACATATCTCCAATTTTATAAACTAATGGAATAATAAGCTCTTCAATTAAAATAGGCTGGGTTAATCTGGCAGAAGCATTAAGTAAAATTGATTCAAGTTTTTTAGCATCGTAATTCTTTATCGATTCAATACAATCCGAAAACTGTTCTTCTACTAAAGTTACTACTTCATCACCAGCAGAACCGCTTTTTAGTTCTGAGGTTTTATCTCTTTCTTTAAATAACAGTTCCTTTAATTCAGATTGAGATAAATGAGCAATGCTGCCAATGTTGTGTCCAAGGTTTGAAGCATCATTTAACAATCTGAGTTTGTCAATATCTTCTTCAGAATAAAGACGTCGGTTTGTCTCTGTCCTATCCGGTTCAACAACATGATATCTTTTCTCCCATGCTCTGATTACATGAACGCTCAAGCCAGTCATCTGGCTAACCACTTTTATTGGGTATTTATAATTATTTGCCATATTCAAACTTATGAAATGTCTAATGTTTGTCAAAATTGCTTAGATATTAATATATAAGCAGTAAAAAGTATTATTCTTAACAAATTTCAAATGTTTTAGTTCCAATTAAATATTTTTTAAACTTTGTCTAAAAAAAATACTTGACAAACATTAGACATTATATTATATTTGTCTAAGTTAATTAGACAATTTATAGACAAGCAAAAGAGGAAGAAAAATGAAAAACTCCGAAAATAATCTTGATAGTGTATTTGTTGACAATTTCAGAAATGATGAGTTCGTCAAGGAAGCTATACCACACGAAAGCGCACTTTATAACTATGCATTAAAAATATCAGGAAACTCAAATGATGCTCAGGATCTTGTTCAGGAAACATATTACAAGGCATACAGACACTTCGACAAATTTCAGTCGGGTACAAACAGCAAAGCCTGGATGTTTATGATTCTAAAGAATTCATTTATTAATGATTACAGAAAATCAAAGCGTGAACCTACAAAACTAGACTACGAGCAAATTCAAAATTTTTATGAAAATGTAAAATCAGATCGTTCACAATCCAACAATCTGGACAAAGAATTTTATAATAGTCTTTTTGACGATGAAATGACAGAGGCAATTGATCAGTTACCAACAAAAATGAGAGAAGTATTTCTTCTTTGTGATTTAGAAGGTCACAGCTATGAAGAAACAGCTGAACTTGTTGGCTGTCCAATAGGAACAGTAAGATCAAGACTTCACAGAGCAAGACATATGCTTCAGGAACTTTTATTTGACTATGCTAAAGATCGCGGTTACTTAAACTAAATTTTTCTAAACACAATCAATCATAAACAAAACACGAGGTAACAATGAAAAACCTACAATATTTCTTAATCGCAACTCTAGTAATGCTTCTTGGCACTGCTTACGCACAGAATGCACGACTACAAGTTATTCACAATGCTGCAGACCCGGGAGCAGCTTCCGTTGATATCTATTTAGATGGCACATTACTTCTGGATAATTTCCAATTCAGAGAAGCAACTCCATATATAGACGCGCCTGCTGGCACACCTATTAATATAGGGGTCGCTGGTCCAAATAGTACGTCCGCTGCTGATACATTAAAAAACTTTACAGTAACTCTTGCAGCAAATGAAACTTATGTTGCAATTGCAAACGGTGTTTTAGATCCTAATTCATTTGCTTCAAATCCGGATGGAAGAAGCACTGGATTTACATTATTCGTAAAAGCAATGGCAAGAGAAATGGGGACTAGTTCGGACGTTGATTTCTTTGTAGTTCACGGATCAACCGATGCACCAACCGTTGATGTACTTGCACGCAACGTAGCTACTTTGGTTGACGATGCTGCTTATAGTGACATAACTGACTATATTACTGTTCCACCGGCATCTTATATTCTTGATATTACTCCTGGTAACGATAACTCAACTTTAGTAGCATCATTTGAAGCTGACTTGAGTGGACTCGGCGGTGGTGCCGCAGTTGTTTTCGCTTCAGGATTTCTAAATCCTGTTCAAAACCAGGATGGCGAAGCTTTCGGAATATTTGCTGCATTACCAAATGGAACCGTGGTTGAATTTCCCCCTATTGAATCTGCTCGCTTACAGGTAATTCATAACGCTGCAGATATTGCGGCTGACCCTGTTGATATCTATTTGGATGGATCTCTTCTCCTAGATGATTTTGCTTTCAGAGCAGCTACTCCTTTCATAGACGCACCCGCTGGTGTTGAATTAAATATTGGCGTTGCACCAGGCAACAGCGGTTCTGTTAATGATACGTTAAAGAATTTTCAAGTCACACTGGAAAATGGTGAGACTTATGTAGCAATTGCAAATGGTGTTCTTGATCCTAATTCTTATGCTTTAAATCCTGATGGAAGAAGCACCGCTTTTACATTATTCATTAAAGCTATGGCAAGAGAAACAGGAACCAGTTCGGATGTAGATTTCTTTGTTTTACATGGTTCAACTGATGCCCCGACAGTAGATGTTCTGGTAAGAAATGTTACGCCACTAGTACTAGTAGATAATGCTGCTTATGGTGATATTACTGATTATATTACTGTTCCTGCGTACTCATCATATATTTTAGATGTTACTCCTGGTGATGATAACTCAACTATAGTTGCTTCTTTCGAAGCTGACTTAGGTGGATTAGGCGGGGGCGCTGCAGTAGTATTTGCATCTGGATTTTTAGATCCTTCTGCAAATCAGAATGGTGAAGCTTTTGGAATTTTTGCAGCATTACCAAATGGAACTGTAGTTGAATTTCCTTCAGTACAATGGGCCAAATTACAGGTTATTCATAACGCAGCAGATATATTGGCAGATCCTGTAGATATTTATTTAAATGGAAGTATGTTTTTAGACGATTTCGCATTTAGAGCTGCAACTCAATTTAATTATGCTCCTGCCGGTGTGGAATTAAATATTGGTGTTGCACCGGGGAACAGCGGCTCTGCTAACGATACCCTTAAAAATTTTCAAGTAACATTAGAGAATGGCAATACCTATGTAGCAATTGCAAATGGTGTTTTAGATCCTAATTCCTACGCTGCAAATCCAGATGGAAGAAGCACTGCTATTACATTGTTTGTAAAAGAAATGGCTCGTGAAACGGGAACTGGCAGCGACGTTGACTTCTTTGTATTACACGGCGCAACTGATGCTCCAACAGTTGATGTTATAGCCAGAGATGTAGCAACTTTAGTTGACGATGCTGCTTATGGTGATATAACAGGATACATTTCTGTCCCTCCTGGAAATTATACCCTTGACTTAACTTTGGCCGATGGCACAACTTTAGTACAGTCATATTGGGCAGATTTAAGAACTCTTGGTGGTGGAAGCGCGGTTGTATTTGCCTCTGGATTTCTGGATCCATCCTCAAATCAGAGTGGCGAGGCTTTTGGATTATTCTTTGTATTAGCAGATGGAACTGTCGGTCAATTTCCTGAAGGTGTTGCCAGTGTAGAAAATATTTCTGGTGTGACTCCGAGCAATTATTCACTTGAACAGAATTATCCGAATCCTTTTAATCCGAGTACGACAATCAATTTTACAATTCCGAATAGTGAGTTTGTAACATTGAAGG
>Ga0210085_1000710_pt1 | contig 13711 bp, 11 predicted proteins | sample China_Galinas_PW_5_FD_184866 | JGI IMG/M metagenome (GOLD analysis project Ga0210085, IMG submission 184866) | Wetland microbial communities from San Francisco Bay, California, USA, that impact long-term carbon sequestration - China_Galinas_PWC_D1... | ecosystem: Environmental > Aquatic > Marine... | reverse complement strand
CTGGCGCAGGCCATGTCTGTGTTATATTCCGGCCGCGACCCGTGCAGGACGTGGACTTGCGTCGCGTGCCGTCCGGGAGAAGCCAAGCAGAAACAGCGATAGTGTGAGGGAACGGACTGAGCAAGGACCTGCGTGTTAACGAGATGATCCGCATCTCACAGGTGCGTGTCATCGACGAAGAAGGGAATCAGCTGGGCGTGATGCCCACGCCGAAGGCCCTGCAACTGGCGCAGGAGCGCGGTTTCGACCTCGTCGAAGTCGCGCCCATGGCAAGCCCGCCCGTCACGCGCCTCCTCGACTATGGCCAGTTCAAGTACGAACAGGCTCGCAAGGAGAAGGAGGCTCGCCGGCACCAGCGGTCGGTCGAGTTCAAGGAGGTCCGCCTCCGGGTCAAGATCGGCAAGGGTGATTTCGACACCAAGGTCAAGCGCGCCATCCGCTTCCTGGATGACGGCGACCGAGTCAAGGTCACCGTGCAGTTCCGGGGACGCGAGGTGAGTCATGCCTACATCGGGCGTGATCTGCTCGATCGCTTCGCCCAGCAGGTCGCCGAACACGGAAGCGTCGATCGCGCGCCGGTGCTCGAGGGACGCTCGATGTCGATGGTCATGACCTCGACGGGCAAGCCGGTCGTCCAGGACGAGAAGCCGGCGGCCCCACAGAAGGACAAGAAGCAAGCGGCCCCGCGACCTGCGGAGCCGTCGGTCGCGAAGGAAGAGCCAGAGGCCTCCCCGGCGACGAGCACAGGAGGCTAAGCGAGCGTGCCCAAGATGAAGAGCCACAAGGGCGCCCAGAAGCGGTTCGGGGCGACCGGTAGTGGCAAGATCTACCGCGTCAAGTCGTGGCGCGGCCACCACCTCGAGATCAAGTCGTCGCGGCGGAAGCGCCGCTACGACGGCAAGGCCATCGTTGACGGCAGCAGCAAGAACGCCGTCAAGCGGATGCTGCCGTACCTGTAGGAGCGAACACAGTCGATGGCACGAGTCAAGCGCGGCGTCGCCGCCCACAAGCGTCACAAGCGACTCCTCAAGGCCGCTGAGGGCAAGACCGGCACGCATCGCCGGCTCATCCGCTCGGCGCGTGAAGCCCAGTTGCACGCGATGGCCTACGCCTATCGTGGTCGCAAGGAGCGCAAGCGCCAGATGCGTTCGCTGTGGATCGCGCGCATCAACGCCGCGGCCCGCCAGAACGGCACCACCTACGGGGCGCTGATGAGCGGCCTCAAGTCGGCCGACGTGCAGCTCGACCGCAAGAGCCTCGCCGAGATCGGTGCCCGCGATGCCGCGACCTTCGCCCGCATCGCCGAGGTCGCCAAGTCCGCCTAGCGACGAGCATCCAGCCCGTCGTGGACGTCGCCTCGTTCAACCGCCAGCTCCAGGACCTCCAGGACCGGGCCGTCGCCTCCATCGCGGCGGCCGATTCGCCGGCGGCCCTCGAGGCCATCGAGTCAGCCATGCTCGGCCGCAAGGGCGAGCTCAAAGGGCTGCTGGGCGGGATCGGACAACTACCCGCGGAGGACCGGCCCAAGGTCGGGGCTCTCGCCAATCCCGTCCGTACTGCCATCGAGCAGGCGCTGGCCGAGCGTCGCGTCGGCCTGGAGGCTGATGCCCTTGATGCTCGCCTGCGAGCCGAGGCCGAGGATGTCACGCTCCCGGGACGCCCCCGCTGGCGCGGGTCGCTGCACCCCCTGCGCGAGACGGAGCGCGAGATCGCGCGCGTCTTCGGCCAATTCGGCTTCGTGGTCGTGGACAGCCCGGAGGTCGAGAGCGACGAGCTCAACTTCGAGGCCCTCAACATCCCGGCCGACCACCCCTCGCGCGACCTATGGGACACCATCTACGTGCGCGAGCCCGTCGGACGCGAGAGCGATGAGAGACTGCTCCTGCGGACCCACACCTCCCCGGGCCAGATCAGGGCCATGCGCGGGTCCGAGCCACCCATCCGCGTCCTCACTCCGGGTCGCTGCTACCGCTACGAAGCGGTCGATGCGAGCCATGGCTTCGAGTTCTTCCAGATCGAGGGCCTGATGGTCGACGAGGGCACGACGCTCGCCCACCTGCGGGGCCTCCTCGACGCCTTCGCGCACGCCCTCTTCGGGGCAGATCGGGCCACGCGCTTCCGCCCCGGCTACTACCCCTTCACCGAGCCGTCGGTGGCCTTCGACATCGGCTGCGTGGTGTGTGAAGGGGAGGGCTGCCCGGCCTGCAAGCGCAGTGGCTGGATGACCATCCTCGGGGCCGGCATGGTCCACCCGGTCGTGCTGCGCAACGGTGGCATCGACCCCGAGCGCTACCAGGGGTTCGCCTTCGGCATGGGCACCGACCGCATCGCCATGCTGCGCTACGCCATCACCGACATCCGGGCCTTCCTGGCTGACGACATGCGCTTCCTGGAGCGGCTGTAGATGCGCGTCCCGCTCTCATGGTTGCGTGAGTTCGTCGACATCGACCTCGAGCCGGAGGGGCTGGCCGAGCGCCTCACCCTGCTGGGCATGGAGGTCAGCGCCATCGAGCGTGTCGGCGCCGACTGGCACCGGATCGTGGTCGGCGAACTGCTGGAGGTGGCCCCACACCCCAACTCCTCGCGACTATCGCTGACGCGGGTGCGCACGAGCGCGGGCGAGCCAGAACTGTCCATCGTCTGCGGGGCCACCAACATCGAGGCCGGCCAGCGCGTTCCCGTGGCCCTCCCCGGCTCGGTCCTGCCGGGCGATCGACACATCGACATCACCACCATCGCCGGCACCGAATCGCAGGGCATGCTCTGCTCCGGCGACGAGCTGGGGCTGACGGCCGACGCCGACGGCATCCTCATCCTGCCAGCCGACGCCGCGCTGGGCGTGGACCTGCAGGACATGGCCGGTGACGTGGTGCTCGACATCGACGTCAAGCCCAACCGCGGCGATGCCCTTTCCATCCTGGGCCTGGCGCGCGAGGTGGCAGCAGCGACCGGTGCCACCCTGAGACACCCGGATCTGTCCGTGCACGAGTCGGGCGACCGGACCACGGAGCATCTGCGCGTCGATGTGACCGAACCGCAGCTCTGCCCGGTCTTCGTGGGACGGTACATGGACGGCGTGACCGTGGGCCCGTCGCCGTGGGACGTGCAGCGCCGGCTCATCGCCGCGGGTGTCCGACCCATCTCCAACATCGTGGACGCCTCCAACTACGTGCTGCTGGAGCTGGGCAAGCCCATCCATACCTTCGACGCGGCCGCTGTCCACGACGGCCACATCATCGTGCGCCAGGCGAAGGCAGGGGAGCGGCTGGAGACCCTCGACCATGTCGTGCGCGAGCTGACCCCGGAGACCCTGCTCATCACCGATCCCGAGGGCCCGATCGCCATCGCCGGTGTCATGGGCGGTGCCAGCAGCGAGGTCGGCGACTCGACTGACCGGGTCATCATCGAATCGGCCATCTTCGACCCCGTGAGCGTACGCCGGACGGCGTTCCACTACGCCCTCCGGAGCGAGGCCAGCCTGCGCTTCGAGAAAGGCCAGGAGCACCGCATGGCACGCCTGGGTGCGGACCGGACCGCAGCCCTCATCGCGCGCTGGGGCGGCGGACGGGTCGCGGTCGGCGTCGTGGACACCCAGCCGGCTATTCCGGCGGCGGTGCGGATCCCCTTCCGACCTGTGCGGGTAAGCCGCCTGCTGGGCGAGGACATCAGCGTCGATGAGCAGCGGCTTCACCTCCAGCGCGTGGAGATCGACACCGAGCCGGCTGTCGATGGTGATCGCATCCCGGTCATCGCCGGGGCCGCGCCGCTGGAGCTCTCGGCTGATCCTGGCGAGACGTTGGTGGCCGTGATCCCGGGTCATCGGCGAGACCTGGCCATCGAGGCCGACATCATCGAGGAGATCGCTCGCGTGCGCGGTTACGACACCGTGGCCGGCGTGCTGCCCTACACGCGCATGCCCGGCTACCGACCCGATCCGCAGGGCTTCCTCGACCGCCTCCGTGACACCCTCGCCGGCGCCGGTCAGACCGAGGTGCTGACCCATGGCCTGATCGGTCCGGAGGACCACGCACACCTGGGCTTCGGAGCGGAAGACCCGGGCACCATCATCGCCGCCAACCCGGTCACGCTCGATCACTCCCAGCTCCGCCGCTCCATGCTGCCGGAGCACCTGCGCGTGCTCGTGGAGAACGAGCGCCAGCGAACGCCGGACATCCACATCTTCGAGATCGGTGCGCTGCACGAGTGGCGTCATGGCGAACCCTACGAGCGTCACGTCCTGGGCCTGCTGCTGGCGGGTCGCGAGGCACCGGTGACCCACGACCGCACGTCGCAGGCCGTCGACGTCGCCACGGCCAAGGGCCTGCTCGAACAGCTCCTGGCGCGCTGGACCGGTGCCCGTCTGGTCTACGAGCCGACGACACCGCGCGACGGCGTGGAGCATCCCGGCCGCACCGCGGCGGTGGTGGCGGTGGCCGTGGATGGCGGGCGAGCCGCCATCGGACGAGTCGGCGAATTGCATCCTCGCCTGCTGGCCGTGGCCGAGGTCCGGGCCGAGCATGTCGTGTTCGCGGAGATCGATCTGGAGGCCCTTCAGGGACTGGTGCCGGAGCGACTCCGTGTGGGTGCGCTCGAGCAGCGACCGGGTGTCGAGCGCGACATCGCGGTGGTGGTGCCGCAGGCGACACCGGCAGGCGACGTCGAGGCGCTCATCCGCGAGCACGGTGGGACGAGCCTGCGCTCGGCGGTGCTCTTCGATCGCTACCAGGGAGCACCCCTCGCTGATGACGAGATGAGCCTGGCCTACCGTCTGCGCTTCGAGTCGGTGGACGACGCCCTGGACGAGGACGCGGTCGAGCCGGCTGTGGAGCGGGTCGTTGCGGTGTTGTCCGAACGACTTGGCGCACGCCTGCGCGCCTGATAGCGTTGCGCCCATGAGGTGCCTGCCATGACCATCGGGACCACCGACATCTTCCTGCTGGTCATCATCGTCTCGACCCTCGTGGTCGGCTTCTTCTGGGGTGCGCTGCGCAGCCTGCTGCTGCTCGCCGCCTGGGTGTTGGCGTTCATGTTCGGGGCCTATCTCAAGACGAGCCTGGGCGCCTACCTCGGGCGCGAATGGGGCCAGTACAGTGCCGGCTTCAACGACATGGCCGCGTTCGCCATCATCTACCTGTTCATCCTGCTGGCCGCGCCCTTCGTCATCTTCGTGTCGACCAAGGGTAACCAGCGGGTCACGCGGTACCAGGTGCTCGACGATCTGACCGGTGCGCTCGCGGCCGTATCCGTGGCGCTGCTCGGCATCGCGGGCACCCTGATCGTGCTGGCCACCTACTACGGCACCGGTTCCACCGTCATCGATCCCGCCGGCGGTCCCCAATGGACGGCGACGCTCTATCAATCGCTGCTGCTCTCCTCCATCGGCGCCGGTATCAACGACACCCTCGTGCCGCTCATCGGCGTGGTGCTGGGCCCGTTCCTGCCGAGCACGGTGACCGAGGTCTTCACTTGACCCTGCCCGCGCACGACGCGAGCGAGGGGCGGCCGGACCGCCCGCGACCCATCAGCCAGCCGCTCGTCAGACTGGCACGTGGCACCGTCTCGGGTGACGCGGTATCGACGGCGCAGCGGCTGCTGGGAGCCCTGCTCGTGCACGAGGACGGCCTTGGCCGGCGAGTGGGGCGCATCGTCGAGACGGAGGCGTACGCCGGTCCGGACGACCGCGCCAGCCACGCCCGGGCCGGGCGCACCGCACGCACGAGCATCATGTTCGGCCCCCCGGGTCACGCCTACGTCTACCTCGTCTACGGCCTGCACCATTGCCTCAACGTCGTCTGCGCCGAAGATGGGGAAGCCGCAGCGGTGTTGATCCGGGCGGTCGAACCGCTGGAGGGAGTCGAGCGGATGCGCGCAGCGCGAGGCCGCGCGGGGACTGACCCCGACCGACTCGCCGCAGGACCGGCGCGCACCTGCCAGGCCTTCGGCATCGACCGCACCTTCGACGGCATCGACCTGCTCAGCGACGACCGCCTCTGGCTGGCGGCCCCCGCTGCAGGCTGGCGGCCGGCCGCGATCGTCAGTGGGCCGCGCGTGGGCGTCGACTACGCCGGACCGGACTGGAGCGACCGCCCCTGGCGCTTCGGCCTCGCCGACAGCCGCGCGCTGAGCAGGCCCTTCCCGGTGGGACGCTGATGGACGCCCGTTCGGCGGAGCTGCTCGAGTATCCACTCATCACCGCGCGGCTGGCCGAGTACGCCGCCTTCGAGCCCTCCCGCCGGCTCGCCCGGGAGCTGGCGCCCTCGAGCGACCCCATCATCGTCGACCGACGCCAGGACGAGACCGAGGAAGCTCGCTGGCTGCTGGCCGAGAAGCCCAGCGTAGGCATCGGCGGGGCGCATGACATCGGCCCGGTCATCGCCAGGGCCTCACGCAGCGGTCGCCTCGACCCGGCCGAGCTGTGGGCCGTGGTCGAGACCATCATCGCGGCCGGACGACTCGTCGATGGGCTGCGTGACCTGGACCGGCCGCTGCTGCACACCCTCTATCGATCGATCGACCCGCTGCCGGCCCTGCGGGCTCGCCTGGAGGCGAGCGTGGACCCGGGGGGCGAGGTGCTCGACAGCGCGTCGCCGACCCTCGGTGGGCTGCGGCGGGCGGTGCGCGTGGCCCACGAGCGCCTGCGCAACCGCCTGGAGGCGCTGGTGCACTCGGAGATCGCGAGCGCCCTGCAGGAACCGATCATCACCTTGCGTAACGGGCGCTACGTGGTCCCGGTGCGGGCGGAGGCACGAGGTCGCGTCAAGGGCATCGTGCACGACCAGTCGGGCAGCGGCCAGACCATCTTCGTCGAGCCCCTGATCGCGGTCGAGATGTCCAATGCCTGGCGCGAGGCCGAGCTGGCGGCCCAGGCCGAGGAGGAGCGCGTCCTCGACGAGCTCTCGGCGCACGTGGGCGCCTCCGAGGAGGCGCTCGAGTCGAACCTCGCAGCACTCGCCCGCTTCGACCTGTGGGTTTGCCGCGCCCGGCTCGCGGAGGAGCTTGACGCGGTCCGGCCGACCCGTTCGCGAGAGCGCCGCATCAGCCTGCTCTCGGCTCGCCACCCCGGTCTCGAGGGCGAGGTCGTGCCCATCGACGTGCACCTCGGCGAGGACTACTCGGCGCTCGTCATCACCGGTCCCAACACGGGCGGCAAGACGGTCGCGCTGCGCACGGTCGGGTTGCTGGCGCTGATGTTCCAGGCCGGCCTGCAGGTCCCGGTCGCGCCCGGTAGCGAGCTGCCGGTCTTCGAGGACGTGCTCGCCGATATCGGCGACGAACAATCCGTAGCCCAGTCGCTCTCCACCTTCAGCGGCCACCTGCGCACGATCACGCGCATCGTGGAGACGGCCGACGCGGGCACGCTCGTGCTGCTCGACGAGCTCGGGGCCGGCACCGATCCGACCGAGGGCTCGGCGCTGGCCCAGTCGCTGCTCGACCACTTCATCCGGGTGGGCGCACTCATCGTGGCCACGACCCACTATGCCGAGCTCAAGACCTACGCCCACAACGAGCCGCGTGCGCGCAATGCCTCGGTCGATTTCGACCTGGCCACGCTGCGGCCCACGTACCACCTCTCGATCGGCCTGCCCGGCACCAGCCAGGCGTTCGCCATCGCCGAGCGCCTGGGACTGCCGGCCACGCTCGTGGACGACGCCAGATCGCGCCTCTCGGTAGCGCAGCAGGAGTTCGAGACGACGCTGGCGTCCATCCGCGAGACGCAGGTCGACATCGCGGCCGCCGAGGCCCGCGTGGCCGAGGCGGAGCAGAAGACACGGGCGGCCCTGGCCGAGGCGGAGGACGAGCGCCGACGTGCGCGCGCCGAACGACGTGCCGCGAGCGCGGAGGCACGTCGCCAGGCTGAGATCGCACTCGCGGCCATCGAGGCCGAGATCGCTGAGATGCGCGGTTCGCTCCAGCGCGAGACGCTGACCGAGGCACGCCTCGACCAGGCCATGGCCCGGATCGACGCCCGGCTCGGCGTCATGCCCGCCGAGGGCCCCGAACCGGTCCCGGAGGTGGTTCGACCGCGCTGGCAGGTCGGCGACCGCGCCACGGCAGCCAGCGGCTGGAGCGGCGTGATCCAGGCGCTCGACGAGTCCAGGGGCCGCGCCACGCTCGATGTGAACGGGTTGCGCGTCGACGTGAAGCTCGACGAGCTTGACGCCGGCGGCGCGGCGGCCGCGGGTCGGCCGGCAGACCGTCCCAAGAGCGGCCGGCGCGGCGACTTCGGCGAGCCAGCCGGACGGACGGCCACGGCACCGGTGACCGGCGCCGCACAGGCCAAGGCCGAGGCTGCCGGCCGCCGGCGAGCGCGGGCCGTCGCATCGAGCCTGGACCTGCGCGGGGCGCGCGTGGAGGAGGCACTGCACCTGCTCGACCAGTACCTCGACGACGCGGTCCACGCGGGCGCAGGCCGAGTCACGGTCATCCACGGATACGGCTCAGGCGCCATGCGCGATGCGGTGCGCGACATGCTCAGCGGCCATCCGCTGGTCCGCGAGTGGCGCCCAGGCGAGCAGGGCGAGGGCGGCGACGGAGCGACGGTCGTCTCGATCTAGCGATCGCGAGCATCGACCGCACGCTTCATCCCGCGGGCGGCTCCACGAAGGGGTCCGAGGCGGGCGCAGACGGTGCCACGCTCGGAGCCGGCGTGGGGTTCGGCTTGGGTTTCGACGTCGGGGTCGGTTTGGGGGCGGGGGTCGGTTCGGGGGTCGGCGTCGGCTTGGGGGTCGGCGTCGGCACAGGCGTCGGCGTGGGCGTGACCTTGGGCGTCGGCGTCGAGGTCGGCCTGGGCGTCGGGGTCGGCTTGGGCTTCGGCGTCGGGGTCGGCTCCGGCTCCGGTGACGATGGGTCCACGAACGGAGGCTCGGTCGGCTCGAAGGAGATCAGCGGCGACACCTCGGGCGAGGGCGAGAGGGAAGGAGCAGGAGACGGCGACTCGGACGGCGAGGCGGTGGGCATGGCCCCGCACTTGCGGGTCGGAGGGAAGCGTCCGCCCCAGGACGCGCCGTACGGCTGGTAGTAAGGAGCGTAGAGGTAGGCCGTCACCGTCGTCTTGCTGGGCGAGACATTGGCCCCCACGCCCGGGCCCTTGCGCGCGCGCTTGATCCAGCCCTTCACGGCCTGGTTCCAGCTGCGCGTATGCGAGTCGGCCTCGCTCAGGTCGAGGTAGCCACGGGTCTTGGGCTGCCCCTCACAGCCTGCAGCCCAGCGGTACCACTTGCCGTCGCTGCCCTTGACGACCTCGATGCCTCGCAGATATGGATCGGCGGTCGGGGCCGTGCCGGTGATGAAGAGCTCGTTGTACTGCCGCTTCGAGTAGGGCGAAGGCACGAAGCCCGTCCAGGCGTCGACGGCATGCGTCGAGAGACCGGAAGGGCGAGCGAAATCTCGCACCTCCCAGTCGCGGGTGACGTCGGTCAGGAAGGCATCCCACAGGGGCGCGGCTACGTCCAGCGAGAAGACCGGGTTGGAGACGGTCGTGACAGGGCTGGCGTTGCTGTTGCCGGCCCAGACGCCCACCGACAGGGCGTACTCGCCGTTCCGTCGGCCGCGGTTCGAGGGTGGGGCGATGTAGCCGTAGGCGTTGAGGTCCTTGGCATCGTTGGTGGTGCCGGTCTTGAGCGCAGCCGGGCGACGCTGGCCACCGCGCGCGGTGATCTGGGCATAGCCGGACCAGACGCCGTTCTCCGACGGATCCGTGTTGCCCTTGAGGATGTCCGTCATCACGTACGCAGCCTGCTCGCTGATGGCACGCTTGCCCTTGGGGGTCTTGTACTCGTACTCGACCGGGTTGTCCTCGTTGACGCTCTTGACCGAGAGGATGGAGGTGTGGCCCACGTCGACGCCACCGTTGGCCATGGTGGCATAGGCCCCGTTGAGGTCGAGCGGATGGACCTCCAGCGTCCCCAGGGCCATGGCCAGGCCGGCGGTCGGCCGGTCCTTCTGGAAGCGCATGCCGAACTCCTGGGCCTTCTCGAAGACCTTCGTCTCGCCCACCAACGCGAGGGCCTTGACGGCAGGGATATTGAGCGAGTACTGGAGCGCATCGCGCAGCCGGAGGGGGCCACGCTCGTAACCGCTGAAGTCCGTCGGGGTGTAGCCGCCGAAGTCGGTGGTCACGTCCATGAACATGGTGGCGGCGGTCAGGGTGCGGTCGTTGATGCCGGTGGCGTAGGTGAAGGGCTTGAAGGTGGATCCGGGCTGGCGCCAGCCCTGGCTGAGCACGTCGTACTGCGGCTGCAGCTTCTTGTTCACCCTGGCCCGCTCGTAGTAGTTGGCCGATCCCACGTACGCGATGATCTCGCCGGTCTGGTAATCGATGGCGCTGAGCGCGGCATTCCAGACGTTCTGGTTGCGCAGCCGGGCCATCCACGAGGCGTAGTCCACCCCCAGGGCCTTGGCCGCGGCGGCGGGATCCGAGCGATGCGGCACCAGCGCCGTGGCCTCGACCCACTTCTCGGCCTTGGCCTGGACATCCCAGTCGAGGGTGGTGTAGACCCGGAGACCACCCTTGCTGATGGCGTCGCAGGTCTCGGCCTCGCCACAGAGCAGCCGCTTCAGCTCATCCTGCACGTACCACACGAAATGGGGCGCCCTCCACGCGGGTTGCCGCTGCTTGACGATGATCAGCGGCTCCTCCATGGCGGCCTGGTAGTCGGCGGTCGTGAAGGTGTCCCCACTCAGCACCCGCCGCGTCGGGTCGTTGGCCAACAGCCGCAGGACGAGGTTGCGTCGCTGGTAGATGGCCGTGTCCGACGGGACCTCGAGCTCACCATCGTCGTTCTCCACGGCGTTGCGCACGAGGTCGTAGGTCGAGGGCGCCTGCGGGATGGCCGCGAGAGTCGCGACCTGGGCGAGCGTCAGGTCGTTGAGATCGTAGGTCCCGAAATAGGACCTGGCGGCGGCGCGCACCCCGTAGCTGTTGTTGCCGTAGAAGTTCTGGTTGAGGTAGGCCGTGAGGATGGCCTGTTTGCCCTCCTCGCCGGGGTAGCGGTCGGTCACCCGGACCGACTGGATGATCTCCTTGATCTTGCGGTCGGCGAGGCGCCCCGAGGTGGCGGTGACATCGTCCGGCAGCAGCTTTTGCCGCACCAGCTGCTGGGTGATGGTGGAGCCGCCGCGCGGGTCGCCGCGAAGGGTATCGACGAACGAGGCCACGATGCCCAGCGGGTCGATCCCGGTGTTGGCCCAGAAGGTCTTGTCCTCGACCGCGGTCACCGCGTCCGCCAGCTGTGGCGGCACGTCGTTCCAGGAGATCGTGCGTCGGCGCTCTCCACCCGGTGAGAGCAAGGCCAGCCGGGTGCCGTTGCGGTCGTAGATGATGGACTGCTCCGGGAAGGTGATCCTCTCCAGCTCGGTGGGCGACTTGAGGCCCTGGCTGTAGACGAGCGCGGCACCCACCGTGGTCACGAAGCCGCCCATGGCCACCAGCGCGAAGAGGCTGAAGATCACGATCACGGCGACCCGCAGGAGACGCGACTTGCGTGTGGGCACGGCACGCCGCACCGGCGGCGGTGGAGGCGGTGGCCCCGGGGGACGCAGGGGAGGATAGGGCTGCATGCGCGAGCGACTCTAGCAGCGGTCCACGGACCTGTCGGGCGAGGCTGGAGCCCCTCGCCGCACGCCCGCGCTCGGGCGTGGCTAGCATGAAGGGATGCACACACAGACTTATCCGCGCCGGAGCCGATCGGCGTGAGCGGAACGGCGTTGCTCGACGAGCTTGGCTGGCGCCGCCTCATCCACCTTCGCTCCGAGGGCCTGGGGCAGCGTTTGGCAGCCGGCCCGATCAGCGCCTACATCGGCTTCGATGCCTCGGCCACGTCGCTGCACGTGGGACACCTGCTGCAGGTCTTCCTGCTCACGCACCTGCAGCGAGCCGGCGGCCGGCCCGTCGTGCTCATCGGCGGCGGTACCGGCATGATCGGCGACCCCTCGGGCAAGTCATCGGAGCGGGTCCTGCTCGACGCGGCGGCCATCGAGCGCAACTCGGCCGCGCTACGATCCCAGCTCGAGCGCTTCCTCGACTTCTCGCCCGGTCCGACCCAGCCGCGCATGGTCAACAACCTCGAGTGGCTCGGCCGCATGACCATGATCGACTACCTGCGCGACATCGGGAAGTTCTTCACGGTGCCCTACATGCTGGCCAAGGACTCGGTGCAGGCACGCCTATCCGCCGGCATGAGCTTCACCGAGTTCAGCTACCAGACGCTGCAGGCGGCCGATTTCCTGCACCTCCACCAGCACGAGGGCGTGGATCTGCAGATGGGCGGCGCCGATCAGTGGGGCAACATCACCGCCGGCCTCGAGCTCATCCGGCGCGTGGAGAACCGCGCCGCCGAGAGCGACGAGGGCGAGGGCGAGGGCCACGAGCCCACCGCCTTCGGGCTGTGCAGCCCGCTGCTGCTCAATCGGGCCGGCGTGAAGATGGGCAAGTCGGAGAAGGGCGCGGTCTTCCTCGACGCGGAGCTGACCAGCCCCTACGACTTCTACCAGTACTGGATCAACGACGACGACGAGGTGGTGCTCGACCACCTGCGCTGGCTCACGACGATGAGTCGTGACGAGGTGGAGACCATCGAGACCGAGCACCTCGCGACGCCCGAGCAGCGGCTGGCTCAGAAAGCCATCGCCTACGACCTGACCGCTCGTATCCACGGTTCCGAAGAGGCGGCGCGACAGGTCGCCGTGGCCGGGGCCGCATTCGCCACCGAGGTGGACGACCCGGCCGTGCTGGCCGTCCTCTATGACGCGGTGGGCGGCTTCGAGTTCGGGTCGGAGGCCGAGTCGTGGACGGCGCTGGACCTGGCCGTGGCAGCGGCCGGCTCGTCCAGGGGCGAGGCCCGCCGGCTCATCGGCCAGGGCGGATTCCGGGTCAACGGCCAGCAGCTGACCGACCCGGATGCCCCGACTCCGGCGCTCATCGGTGAGCGCTACTGGTGGGTAGCGATGGGCAAGAAGCGCCGCTTCGTGGGCCGCCGCAGCGGCTGATCAGGTTCGGTGACGCCCTTTGAGGGTGTCGATGACGGCGCTCGGCGGCAGGCCGCGCTCAGCGCACAGGACCAGCGAGTGGTAGAGCAGATCGGCCAGCTCGCCGGCCAGCTCGGCCGTGGGCCGCGCTTCGCCTGACCGCTCCGCGTAGTCGTCGTCCTTGGCCGCCATCAGCACTTCCGTCGCCTCCTCGGTGACCTTGCGTCCGACCGCATCCACACCCCCGTCGAGGAGCTTGCTGGTGTAGGAGCCCGGCGGACGGTGGGCGGCCCGCTCCGCGATGGTGGACCACAGTCGCTCCAGCCAGGCGAAATCCTGCACCGATGGAGCGGCCACTTCCCCGGGCTCCTCGTCGAAGCAGGAGCGTGCCTCGGTGTGGCAGGTGGGGCCGGCTGGCCGCACCCGCAGCAACACAGCGTCGGCGTCGCAATCGAGCTCGATGCCCACGACCTCGAGCGTGTTGCCGCTCGTCTCGCCCTTGCGCCAGAGCGCGTCGCGCGAACGCGAGTGGAAGTGGGCCTGGCCGGTCTCGAGCGTGGCCGCCAGTGCTTCTGCGTCCTGCCAGCCGACCATCAGCACTCGGCCATCGTCGACGTCCTGGACCACCGCCGCGACCAGGCCATCGGGGCCGTAGCGTACGTTCGCCGGGTCGATCGCGCGGGGACCCATCAGGCAGCCCTCCGGGACAGCCGCACGGGCACCCCGGCCGCGGCCATCTCCGCCT
>Ga0210085_1000708_pt1 | contig 13725 bp, 10 predicted proteins | sample China_Galinas_PW_5_FD_184866 | JGI IMG/M metagenome (GOLD analysis project Ga0210085, IMG submission 184866) | Wetland microbial communities from San Francisco Bay, California, USA, that impact long-term carbon sequestration - China_Galinas_PWC_D1... | ecosystem: Environmental > Aquatic > Marine... | reverse complement strand
CGATAACGACCATCTGGCAATCCAGGCCTTGATCGGCCATGGCTTCTTTGACACCTACGACAAAGTCCTGCATGATCGGCATGAGCTTGGCATGGAGCCCGGCGGTTGCAGCGCGTTCTTGCATGCCTGCCAGGTTGCTGATCCGATGCGAGCAGAAAACCGGTTTGGGATCGATCAGGGAAATCGCCTTTTGTGCAACCAGCTCATGGGTGGGATTTTCAATGGACATGGCAGAACAGACGCCGTAGGCATCGACCTCATTCTTCAGTCCATTGACAATATCCACCAGGTATTCGAGATCAAGCGGTTCTTCCTCCTCGCCTTTAATGGTGTGACCTCCCTTGATAAAGACGACTGCTTTCACCGGCAACTTGAAATGTTTGACGTAGCCGATGACCAGCAGCGCCACCCGCGCACCCTTATTTTCGACCACGCTGTTGGTGGCAAGCGTCGACGAGACAGCTATCGAACAAATCTCTTCCGGCTTGACGGAGGCTTTATTAAAAAGGGATCGCAGTGCGTTGCCTGTCCCGATGGACAGACGGTGATGGGTTGTCAGTTCTTTGGCTGTTTCAAGGACTCGTCCGTCTGTGGCATCCATAAGAACGGCATCGGTGTAGGTTCCGCCGGTATCGATCCCGATATAGTATTTGTTCATTCTGTTGGTCGTATTCTCTTTCTTTGGTTGGGTATTGTTTGAAATCATATTCGACATCCATGTCCGGATATCGAATCCGGAACAGCAGGGTATCCCGGATTATATACGCGCTTAACAGTACTCCGGGTGCGTACAGATAAAGTGTTATGGAGCAGGAGTCAATTGTAAAGGCCATTGTTTCTTGTGTCAATTCTTCCTCTGGTGTATCCTGTGGGTTGAGAACCGGTTTGGATTATTGCATTTCCTCACATTATGGTGCCATGAGCTTTTTGAATCTTGAAAATAAACGGTTTGTCGTATTCGGGATGGCCAATAAAAAATCGGTGGCCTGCGCTATTGCCCGGACGCTGATTGATGAAGGGGCACAGGTCATCCATGTGGTGCGATCTGCCGAGCGGGAAAAGACGGTCCGCAAACAGTTCCCCGACTCCCCGGTATTCCTCTGTGATGTGGAAGAGGAAGCGAATATCATTCGGGTCCGGGATCAGATAGCCGAAGAGATCAGCGCAGGGCAAGGCGGTCGCCTGAACGGCATCGTTCACTCCATTGCCTATGCCAATTATTCCGATGGATTCAAGCCGTTTCACGAGACCGGCAGGGCTGATTTCCTCCAGGCTGCCAATATCTCCTGTTTTTCACTCATCTCCATCGCCAACCACTTTAAGGAGCTAATCGCAGTCAACGGTTCCGTGGTGACGATCTCAATCTCCACCACCAGGATGGCAGCCGAAAATTACGGGTATATGGCGCCGATCAAGGCGGCCCTGGACTCATCCCTTTGTTTTCTTGCCAAAAGCTTTTCTTCCTTTTCTTCCGTTCGATTCAATGCCGTTGCGCCCGGACTATTAAAGACTTCCGCCTCGGCCGGAATTCCAGGGTATGTAGACAGCTATCTCTTTGCCGAAAAGGCGACGCTCAGAAAAAAGGCCCTTACGACCCAGGAGGCAGCTGATACCGCAGTTTTCCTGCTTTCCCAGCGTTCGTCGGGGGTCACCGCTCAAACCCTTATTGTCGATGCCGGTATGGCAATCAATTATTTCGACAAGGATATTGTTAAGGGTACCGTGGCATAAAACATAAAAAAAGCCGCATCCCGGAAAGGATGCGGCTTTCCTGTTTTAGGTAGGGACCAAAAACAGGGGAGGGCGAATTAGAGGAGCGCCAGGAGAATACCGGCGGCAACCGCCGAGCCGATGACACCAGCAACGTTGGGACCCATTGCATGCATAATCAGGTGGTTTTGCGGATTAGCCTCCAACCCGACTTTGTTGACCACCCTGGCTGACATCGGTACGGCGGAAACACCGGCGGCGCCAATCAAGGGGTTTATGGGATTTGTCATAACTTTGTTAAACAGTTTTGCCAGAAGGAGTCCTCCTGCCGTACCGATTCCGAAGGCTACCATCCCGAGTGCCAGGATACCGAGTGTCTCGATATTGAGGAATTTGTCTGCCGACAACTTGCTTCCGACGGCAAGGCCCAGAAAAATGATGACGGTATACATCAACGAATTCTTCATGGTATCTGAGAGCCGTTCCACCACGCCGCACTCCTTGGCCAGGTTGCCGAGCATGAACATGCCGATCAACGGTGCCGCTGAAGGCAGCAGCAGGGCACAGAGACCCAGAACCATTATGGGAAGGATGATCTTTTCGATCTTCGATACATGCCGAAGCTGAACCATCTTGATCTGCCGCTCTTCCGGGGTGGTCAACCATTTCATGATGGGCGGCTGGATTATAGGAACAAGGGCCATATACGAATAGGCGGCAATGGCGATGGAGCCGAGCAGCCGTGGTGAGAGCCGACTGGAGAGGAAGATGGCTGTCGGGCCGTCGGCGCCTCCAATGATGCCGATTGATGCTGCATCCCTCAGGGAGAAATGGATTCCTGGAACATGCTGGGATAAAAACAGCGCTCCCAATAAAGTGACAAAAATTCCAAGCTGGGCGGCTGCTCCGAGGAGAATAGTTAACGGATTGGCGATCATCGGACCAAAATCGGTGAGGGCGCCCACCCCCATGAAGATCAGGAGCGGAAAGACACCGGTATTGATCCCAACTGCATACACATAGCTGAGAATTCCGCCGGGTTCAGAGATTCCGGCCAGCGGAATATTCGAGAGAATGGCTCCATAACCGATTGGAATCAGAAGCAACGGTTCGAATCCTTTATAGATGCCTAAATAGAGAACCACAAGGCCGACAATAATCATCAGGACCCGGCCGAAACCGATGGTCCAATCCTTGGTGAACTGGTTTTCGAATATGCTGTAGATACCCGTGGTATGAAAAAGATTTGTAAAGAGTTTGCCCAGAGTCGGAAGCTTTTCTCCGGCTCCTGTAGCCGGTTGATCGACGACTATGGGGGATGATTGCAATATACCGAGAACAGCCCCTTCTTTTACCATTTTGTATGCTTCAGTGTTGACGGCAAGCATCTTTCCGGAAACGCCGGCCCGAAGGTTAATTACCGCACCATCACTCTTTTTCAGCGTCGCTATCTGGTCGCCGCTGTAAACGTAGGATCCCGGTTCGACGTAGACATGTATAACCTTGGCATCGGCAGGGGATTTGATCTCGACTTTTGTATTTCCTGATCCTCCGTCACCGGCGAAAGCGGTGGCAAGCGCAAGGGTGAGAAAGCTCAAGATTGTATACAGGAGAATTCTTATCTTCATAATATGTTCCTGATGTGAAAAATCGGTATTAGCCGATGGTAACCAACGAATCGGATGCCTGTACAGTATCACCGGAAGCGACATGAACAGCTATGACCTTGCCGGCAACAGGTGATTTGACCTCGGATTCCATTTTCATGGCCTCCATGATCACCAGAGGATGGTCTTTTTCCACCTCGTCGCCGACTTCCACCAATACCTTGACGATATTTCCGGGTGTCGGGGCATCGACCTCGGTGCCCTCTGCAGCCTCGGGTTGTGCCGGGGCGGGAGCTGCCTGTCCTGCTGGAATAGCCTGAAACCCTGTATTCCCTTCGGCTACGACCACGTTATAAGGCCTGTTGTTCACCATGATCGTGTAGGCCTTGGGGCCGCTCGGAGCAGCGGCAGGTTTCGATGCCGCCTTTTTCTTATCCGTTTGCGGTTTTTCGTCACTGATCTTCCGGACATTGACTTTCGCGTTGCCCAACAGAAAATCAAGCCCTTTCTGTTCGCAGCTGGCAATGATAAAGATATTTTCGTCATTGACCGGCAGATTGTTGTCCTCCAGGATCTTGGTTGCTTTGGGAATCCCAGGTTCGAGGATATCGAGCGGATTGTCGGTGAATACCGGCTTGCCCAGTTGTTCCGAGGCGAGCTTGACGATTTCCGGGTCCGGCGGCGCCGGCGTTTTCCCGAAATATCCAAGGACCATGTTGCCGTAATTCGGGTTGATCTTTTTCCATCTTCCCTGGGTGACGTTGAGATAGGCCTGTTGAAAATAGAATTGGGAGACCGGGGTTACCGAGGTGCCGAAACCTCCCCGGGCCACTACTTCGGACATTTCTTTGATGACGTCGGCATACAGATGCAGGGTGCCGGTGTCGCGCATCATCATCGTATTGGCCGTGAGCGCCCCGCCGGGCATGGGTGACAAGGTAACAGTCGGAGAGACCATCTTGGCCTCAGGTGGAAAGAAATAGTCCTTCATCGCCTTTTCAAAGGATTCGGAGGCGGCAAGCACCTTTTCATAATCCAGATCGAGTGTATAATCGGTGCCTTTAAGGGCATGCATCATGGACAGGATATCAGCCTGGCAGGTGCCGCCGCTGACCGGGCTTTTGGCCAGATCAATTCCTGTCGCACCGCCTTCTATGGCAGCGAGGTTTTGGGAAATAGCCATTCCAGCTGTGTCGTGAGTATGGAACCAGAGGATGGTCTCCTCCGGGACGATTGTTCGTGCTGCTTTAAAAGTTTCGTATACTTTTCGGGGATTTGCCGTTCCTGAGGCATCTTTGAAGCAAATTGAATGGAAGGGGATGTTTGCTGCCAGGATTTGTTTGAGTCGGTCAATATAGAACTCGGCAGTATGAGCCCCGGTACATCCGGGAGGCAGATCCATCATGGAGACGACCACCTGATGGTTGAGTCCGTGGTGGGCAATCCGTTCTCCGGAGTATTCCAGGTTACGCACGTCATTTAAGGCATCGAAATTTCTGATAGTGGTCATCCCGTGTTTTTTGAACATCTTGGCATGGAGATCAATAATATCCCTGGGGCATTGGTTCAAAGCAACAACATTGATTCCCCGTGCCAGGGTCTGTAAGTCGGCTTCCGGTCCCACTTCAGTGCGAAAGCGATCCATCATGTCGAATGCCGATTCCCCGCAATAGAAAAATAGACTTTGAAATCTGGCGCCGCCGCCTGCTTCGATATGGGTGATCCCCGCATCGACGGTTGCCTTGAGTGCAGGCATGAAATCGTCTGATAGCACTCTGGCGCCGAATACCGATTGAAAGCCGTCTCGGAAAGACGTATCCATAAATTTGATAACTCTTTTCCCCACAGTTCTTCTCCTCAATTTAAGTTTCCCCGTCATCAGAGATGAAGGGGAAAGTGACAGGTGCGTTTATATACCAACGGGATCGCTTCAGCAGCTTCTGAGCTTGTCCGCTTCAAATGCGGCAATCGCTGCAGCAATTGCCGCAATATCATTTTCATCATCATTTGCAACAGAGAATCCTTGGAAAGGCCGGCTGGTGTCCTTTTTCGCCTTTCTGGCCAAGGCAACTCTCTTTCTTTCCAACATCAGATTCTCAAACTCTCTGGCTGTCTGCTTTTGAGTGAGTATGGAAACCAATTTAATGCACAGGACCGTGAGCCACAGGAAGCAAAAAACAGTACCCATGCCCACTAACATAAGTTTGACGCCTTCTAATATCATATACGCCTCACAATTTTTCTGGATGGTTATTAAATGAATGCTGCCGGATGGAAATTATTTAATATATACTTCCAGCGGCAGTTCTATAAACTCGTGATGACATGAAACAGGAGAACATTGTCGATGGAAACGTTTTCCTGTCGAATTTTCCGGCTTGCTAACGGAACGATTTTTCAACAAAGAAAGGGAGCTATTCTTCGTAGATGGCATATTCGGTTTCGTGACCGAGCAGCTTATCTATCTGAGATTGAATTGTGGTCCGCTGAGGGTTGTTTATCCACGCGTTCCAGTCATCAACTGAACGCCAGGTGCTGACTACCAAACATTCATTGCTTTTGTCGATTCTTTTGAGTGTTTCCCCTGAGATATATCCTGCCTGGTTCAGGGTCAAACTGCGGAGCTTCTTTAATAGGACTGTCAGCTCAATGACATTTTTTTCGGCCACATTTCTTCTAATTAATATTTTGATCGCCATAACATTCTCTCCCCTTTCGCAAGCATATTGCTTTTAAAGAATTTCGTCGCTAAACTGAATACTGGCAATATTTCTAAAAATTGACAAACTGCTCTGGTACTGACCGTTCGATCAGTTTTTTTTATATTGAAATTGTTTCGCCAAGTCAACCAATAAGAAAAAAATATTGATGATTAATAATGAAGATTCACTCAAATAATAATTATCAGCCGGAATCAATCATGGCCATTACAAAAGCATGCTTCGGTCTATTTTTAAAATATGATGTAATTACAGTATTAAAGATTGTTTGTGTCCAAATGTCGAGCAAATTGTGATTTAAAGAAATCTTGGAGAGAAGCACGAAGCGATTATCAAATTTGTTTATATATAAAATGGCTCTTCCTGAAGTGACGGTCGGTGCCGGTTTGTAATGGAATTGAAATAAATGAAAATATTTTTTTTCAGACTGGGCAAAGGCTTTGCCTTGACGATTTTTATCTGCGCATTGCTCATTTCCGGTCTTGTGTTTGCCCTAAAAAGAGGGATCAGCATCGAACAATGCAGGGTGGGAAATATAACCTTGAAGCAAAGCCAGCTTCGTTTGGAAAAAAAACTTAAGCTCTCTTTCGGCAGTATTATCATCTCGTCGAAGTTCAGAGCACCTGGAGAACCCTTTGAACTGTCTTCTATCCCCAAGATGATGATGTATGTCGATCTTGCAGCAAAATATTTTGATGTAATCGACATAAAAAAAATCATCGTTGGTAACACTGAGGCAGCCTTTACCTATAAGAGTGACGGTTCCGGTCTCCTAAGCATTAATAATCCGGTCTACTCTTTGACAGCGATGCTTGCTCATTCCCACTCTCTTTTGACTCTCAACGTTCAGCAGTTCAAGAGCAGTACCTATCGCATCCATGGCAGCGGAACGATAATAGTGGATGTTGCTCGAAAAAAATTCGCGGGTGATGTCACGATGGATGTAGCGCAAACACTGCCTCTACAGCTTCATTTGACCGGGGACGTTTATCGGTTGAGTTTTCAAGGGCGAGGTACTGCAGCGGTTCGAACTATTCGACCGGTTGTCGAACTGTTTGGTCTCGGGCCGGATATTGAGCCTTGGATTACCGACTCTTTAAAAGGGGATTCGTTCAATCTTGATGTCATAAAAGGGACTATCCCTTTTGCAGCACCGGAAAATGTTTTACGCACCCTTTTCGGGAAGGCTTCCGTACAACATTGCGAATATTCTTTTGAACATAAATTACCTTCCATAAAAGCACAATCCGCCGATGTCGTATTTGAAAACGGGATTTTGAAGATTTTTCCTCATCAACCTGCCTTTGACGGCGTTGATGCCGGCAGGAGTTGGTTGGATATTGATTTTAATACCGACGATCCGATGCTTACAGCTTTTATAAGGACAACCACCGGACTTGGAGATGAAATACTCAGACTCTTGAGCTTCTATGACATCCGACTGCCGTTCAAACAGATCGACGGTGTGACGGACGCCGAGTTGACTCTTTCAATCGACCTGGTGAGTTTAAAGGTGAGTGCAGACGGGAAATTCAAGGTGAATGACGGGAATTTCACTTACCAGGGGAAGACCTACGAAGTTTCAGATGCAACTGTATTGCTTTCTGATGAACATGTGACCATAAAGGAACTGACCATCGGGTATCGGGATATGGCCAAACTGAAGGTCGACGGTACGATGGACTTCAGTTCCGATAAGTCGGAGTTGAATATCACAGTAGAAAAATTTGAACTGCCCTGGCAGGAGAACAGATTGTCACTTGATATTTCGAAAAGGAAGGTCCTTTTGCAATATCACCGGGATGGAGATATTGAAACTTTTTCCGCACCAGAATCACACTGGCTGCTCGGCACGGTGTCTGCCAGGATGGAAGCATTCAAGACATCGGTGAAAGCTGATGATTTTTCCGGGATTTTGGACGGTGTCCATATTGATATCCCTCCATATTCACGGGTGTTTCTTTCAGGTAATTTCAATCTTAAGAAACCGGCATTCAATCTTGTTGCAGATTTTCAGGGCTGGGAATCCGATGCCGTCAAACTTGATCAGTCACATTTGCCTTTGAAATTAACCTATGCGCAAGGACTAGAGATTGCAACGGATAAAGAAACCCATTGGCTGATCAAAGGGGAAAAATTGTGTATAAGTCCGTTTAAGTTGAAATACGCAGAAAACAATATCGCTGTTGGAGAGCTTAATTTGCAGCTTGAGGATTTCCTGAAAGGAACATTGCATGGTGTCTATGATATAGCTTCAGGAAAAGGGGCTTTTGTTCTTAATCAGTTGGAAATCGATAATTCGGGCAAAAATTTCCCGGATTTTACAGCTAAGAATCTCTTCGCTCAATTGGTGGTAAAAGATGGGACAATTTCGGCCACAATCCCGGTCTTAGGACTTTCTTATCAACGGAATCAGGATTCAAGTTGGGCGGTGCATTTAGAAGAGTTGAGAAATCTTTATGGTCTTTCCCGGTTTCTGCAGAAGTATAATCTTAATCGAGGTTCAATCGATATCTGGGCGGCGGAAAACACACCTCTCTTGTTTTCGGGGAGTATTACATACCCTTATGATTTTCTGGTTAAAAAAAATATTCCCCTCAATACGTTCAATTTCAAAGGACAATTTGAAAAAGGAAATCTGGAGGCGACAATCAATGATGATCTCCATCTGCATTACTCCGATCGTATGCAGATTTCATCAAGCGGCATCGGGTATAATTTTTCGGCCCTTCGAGCGTATCTTGAAGATCACCTTGGTAAAGAAGGTGACAATCAGGATGATGAGATTCCCGATTTTGACCTGCAGGCCGATACTACCTCTCTTTTTCTCAATCCCGACCAGAGTGCACCGGCTGATCAATTGCAGATACACTCGGAAGGTGGAAAATTGACGGGGCAATTGAGGTTTGGCAAAGGTAAGGCTGAGCTTGAAATGAACAATGTTAACTTCACGTTATTGGGACAGGATTTCGGTGAAAAATTCCTAGACGGGATATTGAAGGACTCTCAGTTTATCGGAGGAAAACTCTCTTTCTATGTCAGTGGTTTATTGACGAAATTCAAAGGGGTGGTGAAAGTTGACAACAGCGTTATAAAAAACGGGGTAATATTGAACAATATCATGGCGTTCATCAGTACTGTCCCGGATTTGATAACCTTTTCCCTGCCGGGATACAGCCTGCAGGGCATGCCGTTCAGCCAGCTGTATGCAGGGTTTCTCTATGATAATCACACTATTGATGTTACATCCTTTGCCATCGAATCAAATGCCCTTGACATGACTGGAACCGGCAAGATCAATCTTGTCAAGAATTCGATTAAGATGAACATCGATCTTATCAGCAAAACAAAAAAATATGTGAGTAAAATTCCACTGTTGGGATATCTCTTAGTGGGGGATACCAAACAACCTACTATTACCTTGAATGTCGAGGGAAAACTCGATGATCCGGATGTAAGAACATCTGTTTATAAGGAAATTGTTAAAACTCCTTTTGATATTCTGTTAAGGACGATAAGTCTTCCTTCCCATATCTTAAAACAGCTGGAAGGGGCAGGGCAGAATTCTTCGCATCCGGAAAAAGAAACGAAAAAAGATAAAGAGCCATAGAGCCTGCTTTTATCTAAAAGGCTTGAAAAAACGTTTATCCTCATCTGCTATCTCCAGCATCGGCAGATCTCCCTTGGAATCCCCATATGCAAATATCCCTTCAAAATCCGACAACTCGTATCGACTGCGGATGCGTCTGACCTTCTCCTCGCCCCAGCAGTTTTTCCCGTCAATTTTCCCGGTAAACCGTGATTGCTGGTCGACTTCAAGCTCGGTTGCCAGAATGTCGATCTTTGTCAGATGACACCAAGGCTCCAGTATCAGCCGAGGACAGGCGGAAACGACTGCTGTCACATCGTCGTGCTCTTGGTGCCAGCGGATTCTTTCCATCGCCCCTGGACGAATGATTGCAGGGATCTTTTCTGCACAGAAACGATCAGCCAGCAACTGGAGATCGTCCATTTGTTTTCTTCTATAAAAAAATTTCAGAAAATCTTCTTTTAAAGCGTAATTAGGGTATCTTCCGGAAAGATAACCTATGATGCGAGGAGACAACAACAGACAACCAAGAAAGTACTTTCTTCGGCTCAAGAATCGGGTAAATAATAAATAGCTGTCTTTCGTGCTGAGCGTTCCGTCAAAATCGAAGAGTACAAGATTCATGATCAAATAACAGGAATAGACAGCTCAAGGACTGAAAGAAGCTTCAAACATTTTATAAAGAAGAGGTATCGGAATAAAAAGAAGAAGGATGAGAACACCGCTGCAAAGAAGACAGTAAATGACGAAACCTCGTTCCTTATAGAGACGTTCTGGGTATTGGGCCGGACTATTTTTAAGAAAACCTAAATGAATATACCAGGTCATAAAGCCTGCTATCAAAGGTATGGAGAGGATAAGCTCCATACGGTATCGGATAAGAAAGATCCCGAAAAACAGACCAAAAGCAGTAGCATAATAAACGATGCTTTTCAAGAGACGCTCTTCGTTGTAATAGGCAAAAGAACGACGATAACTGGCGCTTACTACAGGGTTGTTTATCATGCGAAATTCGGCAAACCGTTTTATCGCCATAAAAAACGCTCCGACCATCCAGTACGAGAGAAGAAGCGACAGCGGCGGCAGGATGGTGATACCGGTAGCATACCAACCAAGCATAAGGCGTATCGGGTTGTTGACGGATTCACTCAGCACATCAAAATACGGCTTATCCTTGCTGCGAATCGGCGGGATATTGTAGATACATCCCATGATCCAGAGGGAAAGGCCGATAAAAAAGAATTCCTTTCCAAGCAATGAAGAAAAACCTAAGCCTACAACGGCAAAAACAATCCATTGAATTAAGGCTATGGTCTTGTGAACCTGTCCGGAAGGAACGGGTCTCGATTTTTTTACCGGATGAAGAGCATCGTATTTGGCGTCCAGGACCTCGTTGAGAATATAGTTACTTGATGCGATAATGCCCGTTAGCAGGAATGCAAAAAGCACTCGCAGTCCAACATGCCAGGATACAAAATCTGATTGGGCATAAAGGGCAACGACTACACCCGGAAGCATAAAGATGTTTTTAAACCAATGATCAAAACGGGCGATTTTGATGTATGGGCTGATTGAAAAGCGCATGGTTTTAATAGGTTGGCATATATGTAGTGTAGCTGAGGTGCCTCTGCTGCAAAATTTTATAAAAAAGGCTCAGCGAGAGGCTAAAAAGTCGATATCCTTCACTTCCCAGGACTGATGAGAAGCAGGATGTGACGTGAGGTTTAGATCTATCTCTTCACCTTTAATATTTCCCATATCCGATTTGGGAAGTGCAACAGAATATTCTTTCCAATCCTTTGTCAGAGGGATTTTATCCCTTACAATTTTATTATCCAGCACGATTGATACTGTGGCCGGCAACGTGCTGTGGGCTTTGAAACAAAGCAGGGGGTGCATCTTAAGTACATCGGTGCGGACACGTCTGATAATGTGGTGTGAGGTGTAGATGAGTTGTTTTTGTTTATAGAGGATAAATCTTTTGTCGTTGTCAACGGGTTCCCAATCCTGATTGAGTTCTCTCCATGGGAAGGGTTTTCTCCACCCTGTTTCATATATTTTGACTCTGGTTTTATCAACAATAAGAATTGCGGGCGGCCAGACTTCCTTCACCCAATGAAAGATTTTCGCCAGATCCCATTTTTTATCTTCCCAATAGAAGAGTTGGTCGTAGTAATGAGGGCTGAACCCGGACCAGCCGTCGATGAGCAGCGGGAATTTACCAATGGAGGTCATCACAATATCGCCTTCGGCATTCCGAATAGCAATGGGGAGCATGAACAGCACATTTTTTCCCGGCAGGTCTTGGGCTTTTTGTATGACATGAGATGTTATAAATGGTCTGCAATCTTCAAATCTGTAGACTATCATGACTCGTGCTTCATAGATGAGAATTGCAGCCAACAGGGGAATGACCCACAATATTTTTTTATGTTTTTGGACCAAAAGGTTCAAAACGTAACAGCCAGCAACCGTAAGATATGTCAAAATGACAATGGAGAATCTGGTTAGTCCTCGTACAGCGCTGAACAAGGGGTTCCATGAGGCCAGATTTTGAAAGGGACCTCTGGCAAGCAGGAGGCGATGCTTGTCTGGGCCGACGCTTATATACGGACCAAGACTGACGAAAAAACAGACGACTGCGGCTACCGCCATACCCGTCAGAATAATACGGGACGAGTGATTTGTCTCTTCTTTAAAAAAAATGCCTAAGATGTAGAGAAAAATTAAAGAAAAAGCGACATAATAGAGTAGCGGATCAATAGGTTTGAGCCAGGCTACTGGCCCTTGGTAGGTTTGGATCAGGGTGATCGACCAAAAAATAATCCAGAGAATGAGCTTGCCCACCCCGATGAGCCGAGCGGCTCGAGAAAGTAAGGAGTATTTTTTAATGAATTGAACACTACTATAAATAAGAAAAACAAGAACCAGAAAGCTCAGCACAGTGCCGGGAAAAAGAATTGTCTCAGCAAAATGGTGTTGAGGAATCCTTATCCATCTGAGAAGGGCAGCGCTGCCGGTATCAAGATATTGTATCGGCTGGGCAAAATACTTCATGTAATCCGCTGTTGACCGTTGGTATCCGCCTTGAATTCGAAGCAGGGCATATGGATAGAGGTATATGGCGGAAATAATGCTAACCCCGCAGGTAATCAGGATTGCCGAGAGGTAGAATCGGCGATTCTGCAAGAGGCTCTTGTTGTTCTTGAGATAGGCCAGAAAGCAAAACAGCATGATGATGATTGCCATTATGGTATAGTAGAGGCATGAGGTGGCCGAGATAAAGTAGCCCAGACAAAACCAGAGTGCATTCTTCCATGAAGGATCTTTGAGCCAACGCATGAGAAGCAGGATCATCAGAGGGAAGATGAAAACCAGTACCATGTTGAATTCGACATAATACGGCATCCTGAAGGGCATGAGGCAATAGATCAAACTTCCAAGAGCACTGATAAGTGGGGTTATGTCAAGAGTCCGCAGCAGGATGAAAAGAAGTATTCCGGAAAGTGCCCAGAAAAACAGCATAGTTGCGTTAAAGCTGAAAAAGGGGTTGCTGCTAACCACGTAGAAAAAAGCGTAAAAAAACGATTCCGGCCAGAGAAGTTCGCTGAAGGCCAAGGTGTAGGAATGCGGATAGAAGAAATTCGCATTGTAGTCAGGTACTAAAAAATGACCATGGAGGATGTTTCGGGCATTCCAGGCCATCCATTCACCCATGATTTTAGGATCCCAATGGTCGGCGAGACCGATAAAAAAATAATGTTTCCAACCTTTTACGCCATAAAGGATAACAAGCAGAAGAAAACTGAAAAGACCTATCAGCTCAAAGTAGGGTCTTTTGGTTCTCCAAATGGTCGAAATGGACGGCATATGCACCGACCTCATAAAAAAGTATTAAGATAATGCATGAGGGGGTTTTTCGTTGCGATAATTGATAAAACCCATCTTTGATGGACTCGTAAAAAGCTCGATCTACGTCATCGTAGATCGAGCTTTTTACGAAATCATCATCTTTAACATACAAATATAAAAGATAAAAAAGATTATTTAACCAGTATAAACGGATGTGATTTTATCAGAGATGGATTCTGTCGACAAT
>Ga0210085_1000707_pt1 | contig 13730 bp, 11 predicted proteins | sample China_Galinas_PW_5_FD_184866 | JGI IMG/M metagenome (GOLD analysis project Ga0210085, IMG submission 184866) | Wetland microbial communities from San Francisco Bay, California, USA, that impact long-term carbon sequestration - China_Galinas_PWC_D1... | ecosystem: Environmental > Aquatic > Marine... | reverse complement strand
CAGGCCATACAGGTGGGGGATGCGGACGTGGTGGTGGCCGGCGGTATGGAGAACATGAGTCGCGCCCCTTATTACCTCGAAAAGGCGCGCTTCGGCTACCGCATGGGTCCAGGCCAGCTGCAGGACCACATGGTCCACGACGGCCTCTGGGATGCGGTCAACGATTTTCATATGGGTGTGTCCAACGAACTTTGTTCCACAAAATACGATATCAGCCGTGAAGACCAGGACCGCTACGCAGCGGAATCCTACCGCCGGACCCTGGCGGCCATTTCGGCAGGAAAATTCAAAGATGAAATCGTACCGGTGGAGATCCCGCGTCCCAAAGGAGAACCGGTCATCTTCGAAAAGGACGAGTGCCCAAGGGAAACCCCTTACGATCTTCTCGCTGGGATGAAACCGGCCTTCCAGAAGGGCGGGGTCGGCACGGCCGGCAATGCCTCGATCATCAGCGACGGTGCCGCAGCGGTGGTGGTCATGGCACGGGAGAAAGCCGAGGCGCTGGGATGTCGCATCATAGCGACCATCGGCGCGCAGGCATCTTCCGGCATCGACATGAAGTATGTCCTGGTGGCGCCGATTTGGGCCGTCCCCAAATGCCTTGCAAAGGAGGGCATCACCAAAGAAAAAGTCGATCTATACGAGATCAACGAGGCCTTCAGCGGCTCGACCGTGGCTGTCCTGCGTCAGCTCGACCTGGACCCCTCGATCGTCAATGTCAACGGCGGCAGCGTGGCCCTGGGCCACCCGATCGGCGCCAGCGGCTGCCGGGTGCTGGTAACCCTGCTGCACGAAATGATCAAACAGGACAAGAAAATCGGTCTGGCCTCTCTTTGCCTGGGCGGCGGGGAAGCAGTGGCGATGATCGTTAAAAGATAGAAATCGGGTTTCCCGGGTTGCGAGTTACGCGCTATTCCGCAGCCCGAAACCCGTGACTCGCGACATTTGTCGCTTACCGCGAATCGAATAAAGGGGGGTAATATGACTATCCAGACACTCGGTGTCATCGGCGCTGGACAAATGGGAAGCGGCATCGCTCAGGTGGCTGCCGCGAGCGGGTTGACGGTCGTCATGAACGATATAAAACCGGAATTTGTCCAGCGCGGCTTGGTAACCATCGACAGAATTCTGGCACGCAGTGTCGAAAAGGGCAAAATGAGCGCCGAAGAAAAAGCGACCGTGCTGAAAAGAATTCAAACCAGTGTCGACCTGAAAGACATGGCCGCCGCGGATTTTGTCGTTGAAGCGGCCACGGAAAACGAACCGTTGAAATTTCAAATTTTTAGGAGTCTGGACGAATTTTGCCAGCCCCACGTCGTCTTGGCAACCAACACCTCATCTATTCCCATCGGCCGTATCGCCGCACAAACCGGCCGCCCGGAAAAGGTCATCGGCATGCACTTCATGAACCCGGTGCCACTGATGAAGCTGGTGGAAGTCATCCGAGGCATCGCCACCTCGGATGAGACCTTCAAGCTCACCTGGGACCTGGCCTTGAAATTCGACAAGACGCCGGCCGAGTCAAACGACTATCCCGGATTTATCGCCAATCGCATCCTGATGCCGATGATCAACGAGGCGGTGTACTGCCTGTTTCACGGGGTGGGAACCCGTGAAGACATCGACACGGTGATGAAGCTTGGCATGAACCACCCGATGGGCCCGCTGGCCTTGGCCGACCTGATCGGACTGGACACCTGTCTGGCCATCATGGAGACGCTCTACAAGGGTTTTTGCGATTCAAAATACCGCCCCTGCCCCCTGCTGCGGAAATATGTCGAGGCCGGCTGGCTCGGTCGCAAAAGCGGAAAAGGATTCTACGATTACACCACCTGACGGTTTTTCCGTTAGCCGGTCGACCCGTTTTACCGGCCGGATTTTACTATTGCGGTGAACTTTATGCAGCAAAATGCCCCAAAAGGCCGGTCCATAACCGGAGGGGGTGCGATGGCATTTGCCTTGAACGACGAGCAGTTGATGATCCAGGCAATGGTGCGGGAATTTGCCCGCAAGGTCCTGGCCCCTACCGCGGCCGAACGCGATCGCACCAAGGAATTTCCGGCCGAAAACCTTAAAAAAATGGGCGAACTCGGGCTTCTGGGCATGATGGTGCCGATGGCGTACGGAGGCGAGGGGGCCGACACTCTCAGCTACGTGGCGGCCCTGGCCGAGGTTGCCAACGCCTGCGCCGCCACGGCGGTCGTCATGTCGGTCCACAACTCGATTGTGTGCGAGAGCATTCTACGCTTCGGCACGGAAGACCAGAAGCAAAAGTACCTCAAGCCGCTCGCCACCGGGCGACGCATCGGCGCATTCGCACTGACCGAACCGCATGCCGGCTCGGACCCGGTGAGCCAGAGCACCGCGGCCGTTCGGGACGGAAAGACTTACGTCATCAACGGCAGCAAGCGGTTTACAACCACCGGCAAGAACTCTGGGTTGGTGATCGTGACCGCCAAAACCGACGAAGCTCTGCGTCACAAGGGCATCAGCGCCTTTTTAGTGGAAAAAAATACGCCCGGCCTGGTGGTCGGCCGTGAGGAAGAGAAAATGGGCCTGCGGGCTTCGGACACGACCGATTTGATTTTCGAAGACTGTCGCGTGCCGGAAGAAAACCGTCTCGGCCAGGAGGGGGATGGATTCAAGATCGCGATGACGGCCCTGGACGGCGGCCGAATCGGCATCGCGGCTCAGTCGGTCGGCGTGGCCCAGGCGGCATTCGATGCGACCGTCAAATATGTGAAACAGCGCGAACAGTTCGGCCGGAAGATATCCAAGTTTCAGGGCCTGCGGTGGATGATTGCCGACATGGCAATGGAGATCGAAGCGGCCCGGCAGCTGATGTATGTGGCGGCGGCGATGAAGGATCGCGGTGTAAAATTCACCGCCCAGGCGTCCATGGCCAAACTGTTTGCCTCCGAAATGGTGAACCGCGTTACCGCCAAGGCGATCCAGCTCCACGGCGGCTATGGCTTCACACAGGATTACCCGGTCGAACGCTACTATCGTGATGCCCGGGTATTTACGATTTACGAAGGCACCTCGGAAATCCAGCGGGTCGTCATCTCCAACGAAATCTTAAAAGACCGCCGCATCCCTTAAATCATAGTGAAATCGGCACCCGATTTCACTATGATTTAAATTTACGCGTCGCCAACTCAATATCCTCCGGGCAGAACACAAACAGACATTTTGCCTCGGGTGAAGATACCGAACCGTAGACATAGTTGATGTTGATTCCCTCCTCGCCGAATTTGCTGGCAATTTTGGCCAACTCTCCGGGACGGTTGTCGAGCTCGAGCGCAATGACCGGCATGATGTCGAAAACATACTCGTTCTTCGACAACAGATCGATTGCCTTATCGGTGTCGCCTACCAGCAGTCGGATTAGCGCGAATTCGGCCGAATCCTTGCGCATCGAATTGTAACTGGCGGCCGAAGCAATCCGCTGCAGCGACTTTCCCCGGGCCCGGAAAAGTTCCTGGACGTAAGCCGAAGCATCCTGAATGGTGAGGGCGTCGATGTTGATGCCCGCCTCTGAGAAAAGCTTCGCCAACTTGCCGAGCTCCCCGGGTGCATTTTTCAAAAACAGCGAAATTTCCGTTCTGACCATGACACACTCCTGAATGAATCATTGGGTTATCTTTCTGTTTGTTGTCTATAGGATATCAGAACCGAAGTCAACTGACGGTAGAAAGAGATCCCTGTCGAGAACAAAAAAAAGCTGAAAACCACTCTCGGGTTTTAAACAAAAAACCCGGGGCTTTCAGCTTTTACGTAACCGTTAACAGGGTTGCAAAGTCCGATGCGCTTCAAACCATCTAATTGTAAGCGTTCACAGGGTGCCGCAGATGCAAGGCGTCGGGCGCGCAGACGTACTTTTGTACTTCAAGTGCCCGACAACAAAGCAGATGCGGTGCCCTGTGAACGCTTACGCTTTTACTGTTCGCTTTTAACGCAATTGAACGAGCGGCTGGAATTTCCCCAGTCCTACTTCTGAGATCCTCCAAACAGTTCCTTGATTCTGGCACGATCGGGAGTGCCGTCCTTCAGCATCGGCAGCTCTGCTGTAAACTCGACAAAACTGGGTTTTTTGAAACGGGCGATCCGCTGGCCGACGAATGCAATCAATTCGGCGGCCTCAAGGTTATCGCCTTTCTTCAGCTGGCAAACCGCCTTGATCGCTTCTTTCCACTTCGGGTCCGGAATGCCGAAGACAACCGTTTTTTCAACCGCCGGGTGCGCCAGAATGACTTTTTCAACTTCCGCCGGATAGACGTTTTCACCACCGGGCTTGATCAGTTCCTTTTCGGCCCTGCGGCCGGCGTACCACAGAAAGCCCTGCTCATCGAATCGCCCCAAGTCACCGGTGTGATGCCAGCCATCCCGGAATGTGTGGGCATTTTCATCGGGCAGGTTCCAGTAGCCCTTGAAGACCATGGGACCCTTCATGACGATTTCGCCCACCTGACCCTCTTCGACCGGCCGATCGTATTCGTCCACCAGACACACCTCGGCCAGTTGAATGACCTTGCCGGCCGCACCGGGCCGATCGCTGTAGCGGCCAAGGGTGGCCAGGCAGGATGTTTCCGTCTGTCCGTACATGCAGTAGAACATACCGCCGGTCATTTCCTGGTATCTTTCGATCGTCTCCGGTGTGTCCAGACCCAGAACGCCGCGCAGCGCACCGATTTTCTGGCCGGTTTTCTCGGCTTCATCCAGAATCGCGGCCAGAATGGGTGAAAAGTCGAACATGATGCCGGCCCCGCGGCTCTCTATCAGTTCGACTGCCCTTGCAGCATCAAATTTACTCATGTTCAAGCTGAGGGCGCCGGCATGAAAGGAGCTGGTAACCATTACCAGACCGGCTATGTGAAAAAGCGGCAGAAGATTCAGATGGACGTCGTGTTGGGTGGTGCCGAAGAGGTAAATTAAATGCATGTCGGAACATAAAATGTTGCCGTGGCTGAGCAGGGCGCCTCTGGGTCGGCCGGCAACGGCGGCGGTGTGGATGATCACATACCCGTCGCTCGTTGCTACCGGGTCGATGGTCGGGTCGAACGTTTCCGAGTGCCCCAGAAGTACGCTGAACGGCCTGAAGTCTCCGGCGTCGGTTTTAAGATTGTAATAATCGGTCACGCTCGGCAGCCGTGTCTTGTTAGCGGCGATCAACTCCTGGTATTCGGCATCCACGAAGAGTGCCGATGGGGCGCAGTCATTGAGATTGAAGCAGACCTCTTCGGATGACAGCCGCCAGTTGACCGGTAAAACGATCGCGCCCAGCCCCGCTGCGGCACCGTAGAGAAGAAAAAACTCGCTGCTGTTTTTCCCGAGCACCCCCAAGCGATCGCCCTTCTTTATACCGGCCTTTCTCAAACCCTGTGCCAGGCGGTCGACGGTCGCCTTGTACTCCCCGAAGGACAACGTGTGGTCTTCATCGACCTCGTACCAGGCTGGAAGGTCTCTGAAGATCTGCGCATTGCGGTTGATCAGATCATAAAAAGTAAAATCGTAAAGACCCAATTTGGTCACCTTGAAATTAGAAGTGTAGTTGACGATTATTTTGTTGTCGTCACCGGACACGGTGCCTTGAGAATAATGTACTGAGCGGTGGATCCCAGGAGCATCTTCCGGGTTTTGGATATCTTCTCGATGCCGACGAAAAGATGGTCGATATCATTATTTTCGGCGAATCTGACGATATCTTCCCCCGGTGTCAACCCCCTTGCGAAGTGCTGGGTTTCGCACGCGATCCCGGCCTCTTCGATGAACTTGCAGGCCGCTTTCAGTTCATACTCGACTTTGCCGATCTCGTCGAGCGACTCTCCCTTGCCGCCTTCCATCGATGTCATCACGACGACCTTGGCACCGTGAATCTTTGCAAAATCCCTGGCAAGGGCCAGTGCGGCTTTGGATTCCTTGGAAGCGGTATAACCGACCAGAAACTTCATTCCGTACTCCTTTTTCGCATCTTTTTCCGAACCGATTTCATTTGTCGCCCGGAGAAAATTACATCCACCGTTTTCGTCTTTTGTACGATTTCACTTCCTTGAAGGATTTGCGCCGCCCACCCTGGGTAACGCCCATGTAAAATTCTTTGACATCCGGATTGTTTTTCAGTTCCTTGGAGGGCCCCTCAAGCACTATTTTACCGGATTCCATGATGTAGGCATAGGTGGATACTTCTAAGGCAACCTTGGCGTTCTGTTCGACGACCAAGATCGTCGTTTCCATCTCCTGGTTGATGAGGGTAATGTTTTCGAAAATCTCCTTGACCAGCAGCGGGGCGAGACCCAACGACGGTTCGTCGAGCATCAGCATTCGGGGACGTGCCATAAGGGCCCGTGCAATCGCGATCATTTGCTGCTCGCCGCCCGAGCAGTAACCGGCCAGACGGTTGGTCACCCGCGCCAGGCGCGGAAAATGCTCATGCATCAGCTTCAAATCGGCTCGAACCGAAGATGCACCGTCTTTGCGGGTGATCGATCCGGCCCGTATGTTTTCCTCAACCGTCAGATGCTTGAAAACCCGGCGTCCCTCCGGCACCATGACCGCCCCCTGCCGGACCACTTCGGTACCGAGACGGTTCGTGATATCAACACCCCGGAAGTGGATGTGGCCTTCTTTGATGAATCCGTTCTCCGGCTTGAGCAACCCACTTATCGCTCTTAAAGTGGTTGTCTTGCCGGCACCATTTGTACCGAGCAGCGCAACGATGCCCCCTTCCGGCACGCTGAGGCTGACACCCCGCAGGACCTGTATGATGTCGTGATACACCACCTCGATGTTGTTGACTTCGAGAAGATAGCCGTTTTTATCCGCCGATCTCATGCGACCGTACCTTCCGACCGGATCCGCCCGCCATCCGGACATTCAAGTTATCGAGCGGTTGACGATGGAGGCCGGCGGTTTTTTGAAACCGGCCAGCCTCCATTTTGCGATCAGGCAGTAAAAATCCACCTGTCGGTCGTTTGCCGCGTTCAAGGTTATTTAAGGCTTTTGTAATACTCGGGGGCATACGGTTTGCCGACCGCTCGGAACACCCCATCTTTAACCACGTACAGCTGCAGTGTGTCGACGCCTTCCTTGTCGGTTTTGGAATAGGTAACCGGGCCGACGGTCGTAAACGGCGTGAAGGCGTTTTTACCGTTCATGGCCAGAAGTTCCTCGTAGAGCGTTGCCCGGTCTATTTTCTTGCCTTCTTCCTTGGCGCGTTTCATGGTTTCGACGGCAATCTGGGTCACGAGCACGCCGCTGGTGTAATTGTGAGAATTGGCCGTCTTCTCGTCGCGACCGTAGCGTTTCGCCAGGGCCAGCTGCTGGTCCGTCCAGGGCCCCGGTTCAGAGGTCAGTTTGTAGGATGTCGTCCAATAAAAATTTTCGGCCGCCGATCCGGCCAGATCGATCAGGTCGTTGCCGCCGGTGTAATGGGCACCCAGGAAGGTCAGTTTCCCCGGTTCACCGAAGGATTTGGCGGCCACACCCAGACGCTGGGCGTCGTTGAGCAACGTCGCAACAGGAGATTGGACGGTGTGGCAAATGACAAACTGGACGCCCTTGTCTTTCAAGCGCTGCAGCGTAGCGGTGTTGTCCAGATCCTTGCCGTGCTCGACGACCTCGACGATCTCGATGTTCACGCCTTCCGCAACGACCTTTTTAAGATCTTCCACGGGGCCGCGACCGAAGGCCGACGGGTGGATAAAAAGGGCCACTTTGGCTTTACCGGCCTTGTGGTTGTTGGCCACGTACTCGGCCAATCCAATGACCTGGGCGGAGTAAGACGCGATGGGCAGGAAGATGTAGTTGGAATCCTCCAGGTTGCCCCGATGATAGGAGGCCGGGAGCACCGCAATCTTCTCTTCTTCGAAATCCCGCTTCAAGCCCAGGGTGCTGCCGGTGGAATAATTCAGGTAGAGCACGATGCCTTCACCGAGAAATTCTTCAAAATTACGTTTGGTGACATCGGTCTTGTACTGATCGTCCCGGATCAAGATGTCGACCTTGTCGTCCCCCAGCAGTTTTTCGTCGTTGACGTAGCGAATGTAGTCTTCCATGCCTTTCGAATACGGGTTTCCGGCATCGGATGTCGGGCCGGTGATCGCAAGAGACGAAGCGATCTTGTACGTATTTGCGGCCTGAGCGTTCATGGCGAAGATCACAAGAAACAAAGCGGCCGATACGACAGAGAAGCAGGTCCATTTTTTGTTGCTCATTTTTCCCTCCCATTCATTTTGGTTGTGGTGAGTTGAAATTTACTATCGTCCCTCAATGCACAAATCTACCACCGTTGACAATTGCCGGTCGACGATGGTGCGGCCATCCTAGAATCGGAACGGCCAAAGTTTGAGATACGAACGCGAGATTCGCCACCAGTTGGCGATTCCGCGCGGCTCGAACATCAGAAACAGAACGATAACCAAGCCGAAAGTCAGCGGGCGTAGACCCGTTGCGAGGTTCATCGTTTCCGAGAATATGCTGCCCGCGTACTCAGCCACATTTTCGACTTTCAGGTCGAGCATGTAGATGGCCGTCGGGCCGAAAAATGACCCGGTCAGGGTTCCGAGGCCGCCGACGATGGCCATGGCCAGATACGTAATGGATTGGTGCAAAGTGAAAGACTCGAAGCCGACACCTCGGAAAAGATAGGCATGCAGTGCGCCGGCTACACCGGCAAAAAAGCCGGCCAGGCCAAAGGCATACACCTTGGTCAGTCCGGGATGCATCCCCATGGCATCGGCCGCCCGGTCGTTGTCACGCACAGCGACCAGACAGCGGCCGTAGCGGGTGCGCATAAGGTTGCGTACACCGAAACCGCACATGACAACAATCACCAGCATGGCGTAGTACCAGAACAGATAGTGGTCGTCGCGTGCCACCTTCCCGGTAATCCAATAGGCCCGCCCGATGAAAATCGTCTGCCCTTGGTTGAAGAAAGTCGAGAAGTTGATGATCCACAGGAAAATCATCTGAAAAGAGAGCGTGGCGATCGCCAGGTAGAGGTGCTTGAGCCTCAGGGCCGGCAACCCGACAAAAGCCCCGACGACCGCCCCGACGCCTCCGGAAATGAGAAGCATCAGCGGCCAGGCGTGTGTGATGAGCACATGCGAGTCACCGAGCACACGGGAGAAAGACGCCAAGGTATAGGCACCGACGCCGACGAAGGCGGCATGCCCGATGGAAATCAGGCCGGCGAATCCGGTCAGCAGGTTCAAACCGATCACCGCAATGATGGCGATAAGAATATTGTCGACGACCAGCATATATTTGCTGCTGACTTCGAAGAACAAAGGCCAGGTAAAAACAACCATCAGGAAGGCAATGAATACCGTCCGGTCGAGGTTGGTCTGGAAGATGCGCTGCTCTTGCTTGTACGTCGTAAAGTAGTTGCCGGTTGCCAGCCAACGGTTTACAGCCATGATCACACCCGTTCAATTTCGTGGATTCCGAACAATCCGTATGGTTTGAATAGTAAGATGACCAGCAGAATGATATACGGCAGCAGGCTTGCCGTGCCGTGCAGCCCCCAGTGACCGTCAAGGTAGCCGGCGGCAAACTGTTGAATGAGACCCATGATGATCCCCGCCACCACGGCGCCGATAATCGAATCGAGTCCTCCGAGAATGACGACCGGAAACACGGTGATGCCGAAAGCTTGCAGGGTTTCAAAGTTCAGCCCGGTAATGTTTCCGATAATGGTCCCTGCAGCCGCCGCGCTGAAACCGGCCGCCGCCCAGGCGAGGCCGAATACCCGTGGGATGGAGATCCCGATGGACATGGACGCCAGCTGGTCATCTGATACCGCCCGCATGGAAATTCCCAGCGTTGACTTTCTGAAAAACCAGGAGAAGCCACCGATAAGAATGGTCGTTATAATCACCCCAACCAGTTGGGTCCAACTGATGGACACACCGCCCAACCTGATGGGGGTCGTCGGTAGAAATTCGGGGAACGAGAAGTTGAGTGTTCCAAATGGCGTCAAATAGATCAGGCCATCCAGGATGGACATCAGCCCAATGGTCACCATGATGACCGAAATGATCGGCTCGCCGATGAGGCGGCGCAGGAACACGCGCTCCACGCTCATGGCAATGAAAAACGTGATGATCAGGCTCAGGAAGAAGGCCAGTGCAATGGGAATTCCGGCCCACACGGCGAGCGCGTAAGTTATGAATGCTCCTGTGGCGATAAGCTGCCCGTGGGCAATGTTCAAGACACGGCTCGACTTGTAAATCAGCACGAATCCCAATGCAGACAGCGCGTAGATCGAACCGACGACGATGCCGCTGACGACCAATTGCAGGAAATAGCTCATGTCACCTCATTCCATGGTATAGAACTTAAGTGTTGTTTGGACCGTTGATGTCTGGCCGTCCTGATACTGGAAAAAGGCCTCCACCTTCTTCTCGCTGATACTGGGATCGTAGAGTGCCGTGTAAAGGTCATCGTATTTTTCCCGGATGAACTTACGGCGGATCTTGCCGGTCTTGGTCAACTCGCTGTCATCGACGTCCAGCAGCTTATAGAGAATGGCAAAGCGGTGAATTCTGAAATGTTCTTTTTCTATCGTCCGATTGAATTCGATCACCTGCTTTATCATCAGCTCGGCCACTTCCGGTCTGGCGGAAAGATCCATGAATGTGGTGAAGGATATCCCACGATCCTCGGCCCATTTGCCGACCACGATCGGATCGATATTGATCAGGGCGGCAACATACTCCCTTTGATCGCCGAAGATGACCGCCTCTTTGATGTAAGGGCTGAATTTAAGCTTGTTTTCCAGAAACATCGGGCTGAAAATTTCACCGGTTTTGTTGTGCATGACATCCGAGAGCCGGTCGATCACCACCAGATGGCCGTCCTTGTCGATGAAACCAGCGTCCCCGGAATGCAGCCATCCACCCGCAAGCACCTCTTCGGTCTTGTCATCCAACTTGTAATAGCCGGCTGTTACAGACGGGGAGCGGGAAAGAATTTCCCCTTCGTCGGATATTTTGCATTCGGTTCCCGGCAGGGGAATCCCTACCGTATCCGGACGCACATCGCCGTCGCGATGCATATAGGCAATGCCGGTAATTTCCGTCTGACCATAAATTTGCTTAAGGTTGACCCCAATGGCCTGGTAAAATGTGAACAGATCCGGGCCGAGGGCCGCGCCGCCGGTGTAAGCCCTGCGCAGCCGCAGCATGCCGATCTGGTTGGTCAGCGGCAGAAAAACCATGATGTTGCCCAACCAGGACTTGACGCGGAGCGCCAGAGGCATCTTCTTCCCGGACATCCGATAGACCGCTGCACGTTCGCCGACTTTCATGAAATATTCGTAAAATCGCCGATTCAACCAGTAAGAATCGTCGATCTTCAGCCATATCTGAGACCGCAGCATCTCATAGAACCGGGGAGCACCAAATATGAACTGCGGACCGATTTCCTTCAAATCCTCCATGGCTGTTTCGACCGACTCGGGAAAATTGACCGTTATACCGGTGGCCATGGCCACACCGAAAGAATTCATCTGTTCGCCAATCCATGCAAACGGCAGAAACGATACATATTCGTCACCTTCATCGAGTTTATCGACTTTGGTGATCTGCACCCCCATGTTAATGTAATTGCGGTGCGTCATCTTGGCACCCTTAGGAAGCCCGGTAGTCCCTGAAGTCTGGCACAGATGGCACACGTCGTCCGGTCGCCCTCGGTCGATCATTTCCTCGAGGCGACCCGGATTTTCCTTGAGAACTTCTTCACCCAACCCATACAGGTCGTCGATCTGAATGAACCAATCATCCGCACGGTATCCACGCATGCCGCGCGGATCTTCGTAAATCACCTTCTTGACCTTCGGGATCCGGTCGCGCACCTCGACGAGTTTATCCACCTGTTCCTGGTCGCCGCAGAAGACAATACCAACGTCCATGTAGTTGAGGATGTCGGCGATTTCATCCGGCAGGCTCGACTGGTAGATCCCGGCAGAAATGCCGCCGGCGGCCTGCGCCGCGATGGCCACCACGAGCACCTCGGGTATGTTGTCGGCGATAATGGCCAGCTTGTCATCCTTTTTCAACCCGATTTCCTCGAGCCCGACAGCTGTTTTACGGACATACTCGTAATATTCTTTCCACGTGTAGCTGATCCAGCGACCGAAGTCCTTCTCCCGCAGGGCGACTTTGTCACCCGAATGCTGGACTCGCCAGCGCAGCAGTTGAGGAATCGTGAAGTCAAGCAGATCTTTTTTCTCTTCCATTCTTTGTCAATCTTCCCCGATATAGGCTTCGATGACCTTTGGATCTTTGGCGACCTCTTCCGGCTTTCCTGCTCCGATCAACTCGCCGAAATCGAGAACATAGACATAATCTGAAATGTCCATCACGACCCCGAGATCATGTTCAACCAGCACAATCGTCGCCTGGCGCTCCTTTTGAATATCCATTATGAAGCGGACGATGTCTTCTTTTTCTTCGACGTTCATACCCGCCATGGGTTCATCCAGCAGCAGCAATTTCGGCCCGAGGGTCAGCGCCCGCGCAACCTCCACCCTCTTTTGGATACCGTAGGCAAGACTGCCGACCGTCCTTTTGCGGTAAGGCTCGAGTTCCATGAAATCGATCACATCTTCTACAAAGCGCCGGTTTTCGGCTTCCTGCCGAGATGCTTTGCCGAAGAAAACGACGGCCTGAAGAAAATTGTATTTGAGATTCTGATGCCGAGCGAGCATAAGGTTGTCAAGCACGGTCATCCCGCGAAACAGTTCGATATTTTGAAACGCCCGGGCAATGCCGAGGTTGGACACCTGGTGCGGAGACGATCGGGTCAGGCGGTGTTCACCGTAGAATATATCTCCCGCATTGGGGTGGTAAAAACCGGAAATGCAGTTCAGAAGGCTGGTTTTACCGGCCCCGTTGGGGCCGATAATCGAGGTGATCAGCCCTGGTTCGATGTTCAAATTCACATCGGTCAGAGCGTTCAGACCGCCGAAGGAGAGGGTGACATTGGCTATCTTCAAAATATCCATGGGATTCCGTTTGGCCCGTGGCCGTATCGAGTAGGCGCAGCGGCTTCGGTCAAAACAAAAAAAGGTCTTTTCTCCAGACCTTTTTTCTAATCCAGATGAGCGGCACCAATGATCTACTGCCGGTCGGTCTCAGGCTGAAGGTGATCGCGCTCAATGATATCGCCCAGTAGAGGTATTTCGAATTCCGTTTGTGATGCCTGATTCAAGCTCGTCTTAATTCTGAACCGGCTGACCCCAAATTCATGAATAACATTCATTCCGTAAAGAGCGTTCTATATTATGTTTTTTGTTTGGTCAAGCGTAAAAAATAATCCGAAAATAACCGACATTACATCGGAAATGGTCGCCGTTTTCGAAAAGACATCCGGAGTGATCAGAAAACCGGATACCTCAATGGGGCTGTCAGTGACGGCCTATCGAAGCTACAAAATAGCTATGTTATTTTCCCCTATAAATACAGAATATTCCAGAACTGTCAAGTTTATAAAATAGCGGCATAATAGCTGGTCAAAACCACTATTTTTCGAAGGATATCAGATGAGCCTGCAGATTGATTTTCTTGTTCTTTATCCCGAGTTTCTTGCGGATGTTGTAGCGGTGAAACAGGATGGTGTTTTTTGAAAGACACAGGAGGGCGGCAATCTCTTTATTGGTTTTACCTTCTTTGACCAGGTTGGCCACCCGAATTTCGGTGGGGGTCAGATTGATGTTCCGCGCTGAGAAC
>Ga0210085_1000706_pt1 | contig 13731 bp, 13 predicted proteins | sample China_Galinas_PW_5_FD_184866 | JGI IMG/M metagenome (GOLD analysis project Ga0210085, IMG submission 184866) | Wetland microbial communities from San Francisco Bay, California, USA, that impact long-term carbon sequestration - China_Galinas_PWC_D1... | ecosystem: Environmental > Aquatic > Marine... | reverse complement strand
TACAAATAGAAATGTTGAGGGTTCAACTTTTTCGGCAACGATAGCTGAAGACTTTATTTTTGAAGGCGATACGATATCGGCAAAAAATTCTCAGGTGATTGGTAAAATTATCGAATCAAAAAGCGGCAAAGGAATTGGTGATGCAAGACTCTCAGTTCAGGTAAAAGAAATTTCCATAAACAAAAAATTGACTCCTGTTGTTACTGAACCAATAACAGTTAAGGGAGAGCGCAGACGAAATGCACAAGCAGATATTGCTGCAGGAACTATTGAGGAAGTTACAATAAAACAAGCATTGATAGTCCAAAATAAATAGACCATCTAATATTTGTAAGAAAATATCAGATTTATTTTAATCTGAAAGTAAATTAATTTCTTTAATTTTAAAATAACTTCAAATTAAATTTAGTAAAGAGGAAAATTTGATAACGATCATTATCCTGACGATAGATATTAAAACCACTGTCTTGATGATGGTCGTTTTTTGTATACTCACTTCCTCACAATTTGTAGCTCAAGATAAAGACTCAACCTCATCTAAAGCAGATTCATCTCAAACAAATTTAGATTCAACTGGGAGCAGGGAACTTTCTTTTGATGGATATCCGTATGCTTACTATACTCCTGAAACAGAACTTGCTGTTGGTGTTGGAGGTATTTTTATTTTTTATGGTTCTGATACTTTGATTGCCAAACCAAGTCAGATTATTATTGGTGGTTATTATACAACCAATAACCAATACAACATATCAATTAATCCTGAGATGTACTTTTTCAGTAATGATCTTTATATAAGTGCGCCTTTGAGTTATGGCTACAATGTCACAAGGTTTTATGGAATCGGACCAACAACACCGGATACTGGTAATGTAAACTATACCTCAAAAGTTGTGTCAGGCACATTAACCATTCTTGGCCCATCGTTTTGGATAACGGCGGATAAAGTAGGTATTGTATTTGATTATAATTATACTGAGATAGTTGATAAAGAAGACAACCAATATCTGGTTAATAATGAAGTACCTGGAAGTAACGGAGGCGATTATGCTGGCATAGGACTTAAGGCTGTTTGGGATACTCGTAATAACATCTTTTATCCAACCGATGGTAAATATACCTCATTTCAATTTATGTCTTATCCAGTTGGACAATTTATTTATTACAGTACAGAAGTGGATATTAAGAGTTATACTCCAATTTCAAAAGATCGTGTTTTTGCCGGAGAAGTATATTTTAGTAATTCAGTTGGTAATGTTCCGTTTTATGCATTACCAAAGCTTGGCGGACAATACAAAATGAGAGGCTATTATGAAGGTAGATATGCAGATAATGCATATTTCACTATGCAGGTAGCATATAGACGAGCACATCTATGGTGGCGTTTTGGATATGTTGTGTTTGCCAGCATTGGTACGGTTGCCTCATCTCCTGATAAATATCAAATATCTGAAATGAAATTTAGTTACGGTGCAGGTTTGAGATTTTTATTTAACGAAAAGGAAGGAGTAAATCTCCGGATGGATATTGGTATTACTACTGAAGGAGAAACCGGAGTTTATTTTGGAATGGGAGAAGCATTTTAATCAATATTTTAAACCTAAAATAGAAAACGGAAAGAAAATGATTTTAATATTTTCTTCAATAATTTAATAATAGTAATAAATCAAAGGAATACTATGAAAATCAAAAAAAAACTGATTATAAATTTGAGCATTTTTTTATTTGCTTGCTCTATTTCATTTGCCCAGGGTGAAAGCAATCAGGATTTAACAAAAGCAGCACAAAATCCAATTGCAAATCTGATGAGTTTCCCATTTCAGAATAATATCAATTACAAAATGGGTCCTGATAGTAACAGGATACAAAATATTCTTAACATTCAACCAGTTATTCCTTTATACGATGGAAGGTTAATCACACGAACTATTCTTCCATTGTACTGGAATCCTGATTACACACAGGAGAGTGGAACCAATTTTGGAGTTGGCGATTTATTATTCACTGCCTTTTATGCACCTAAATCCAAAGGAGTTACCTGGGGAGTCGGTCCGGTTATTCAATTCCCAACAGGTGCACCTGATGTTACTACAGGGAAATGGTGTGCAGGCCCATCTATTGTTGCGCTCGTTATGCCGGGTAAATGGGTTGTTGGTGCATTGCTGAATAATATCTGGTCATTTGCCGGTCAAAAAAATAAACCCGATATAAACTTTCTGACTTTTCAACCATTTATAAATTACAATCTCCCAAGCTTTTACTTCACTTTTCAACCAATTATAACCGCAAATTGGGAAGCTGAAAAAAATTCAAACGGCGATGATAACATATGGACTGTACCACTTGGATTGGGACTGGGTAAGTTGATTAAACTTGGTGGGAAGCTGCCTGTAAACCTTAATGCAAGTTATTTTTATAATGTGATTAGACCGGATTATGGTCCGCAATATCAGGTGAGATTATTAGCTGCGGTACTATTACCCGCAAGTATGTTATAAGATTAATAATTTTAGGGTCGGCTTAGCAAACCGACTCTTATTTACTTTTGGATGTTTAGGTCGAGAGCTTATCCAAATACTGTTGCTCCGAACCTGACTCACGGCAAGGCAAGCTTATTTCGGAATCAGATTCTACAAATTAAAAATGAATTAAGAACCTGAAACGAGTTCAAATAGATTCTTGAAAAAACTACCGACTATGGCAGTTGAGCAAGGCATAAAATAGTTTAGTAAATAATATAATTGTAATTTATAATCAATATTTGCATATATTTACTAAAGTAATTTTTACAATTTTTTATAAGCATTATCACTATTAAAAATAGGTGTGCAATATGCGACAAATTTACCGTCCTCTTAAATTTTTAATATTTTTCATTTTTATATTCAGTTTAAACAACGAAATTGTATTTGCACAAAATATAGATAAATCAACAATAGAGTTCCCCGACGCAATGCAGCCTTATAACTGGAGACTATCATTGGGTTATGCATCAATCAAAATGCCTACTGATGTATATCTGGAAGCCGCTTCTGCAAGATTTCCATTAATAAAATTTGCCGCGGTTATGGGTTTGCCGTCAAATTTCCTTTTGGAAGGCAAAATAAATACTGAACTGGTAACAAATCAGTTTGTGCTTGGCGCAAGATGGGTTTACAATATAGATGAAAACCTGCATATGGGTTTAGGATATAGCATAGCTTTTTTATATGGTCAGTTAAAGCAATTTAATTATGACAGTAAAATCAGTGGATGGTTTTCATATCCTTCAGCAGCACTTGGTTATGATTTTGGAAATTTAGCTTTAACATTCAGAGGTGGTTTTAGTTTTATCAACTCACTTCAGTCAACCTCCGGATCAACAACTGTTGATTTTGCCATAGCAAGGGGAAATGGCCTCTATTACAGGATAACAATTGAACAAAGATTTTACAAAACAACAACGGTTGGTATTGGTTTCCAAATGAATTATGTAAAATTCTATTATCCTGAATGGCTTATGTTCCCAACTTTCGATAGATACTATTGGATACCCGAACTACAAATTATGTTTTCAATATAGAATTAGTATTAAAAGTTAGTAAAATAGAATAAGTTTAAAAAATTATAGGAACAATTAAATGAACAAGGTTAAAAAAAGAATATTTTATTTTTTCTCCTTTGCGGCTTTGCTTGTCCTTTTTCTCTTCACGAATTCCTGTTCAAATGATCTTGATGTTCTCTTCCCTGAATGGTCTTATTCACCTCCGACTACACCACTAAATGCAGATCAACGATCCCGTATGGAAGGAATCTATACTGTTGAAAATGGTAGTGATCAATTTGGGAGTACAGTAATTCTGCAATGGACAACAAAACAAAAAAATTACCTCTCAGTTTATACCGGCAAAAATTTTGGCTACATGGTATTGCAAGGCGGAAACCTGGGTGATACAACTGTTTACGTCCAGGGATTTTGGAGATATCAAAGTAATGCTAAAACAGGTCTTACTCAATTACAGATGATACAGGGAACTGATTACGTCCTCAATGGAACAGGTAATTCTGAAATTACTTTTACTGGTACCTGGGGTAATGGACAAGGTAACGGAGCTAATAGAGTTGTCTTTAAATATCAAAGACCAATCAAACAAGAATTGCTGGATAATAAGTATTACAGAATAAGTCACCACGGTTCGGGTGGTGGACCAGAATACTTACCACAAACCGAAAACACGCAAGAAATTTGTAGAATTATTGAGCGTTATGGTGCTAATGCTATTGAAATTGATGTCAGGATCTCAGCAGATGGTGTTCCTTATATGTATCACGATAACACTTTAAATCCTCGTCTTATTCAGAAAGGATCTTTAGTGGGCGAAAGTGAAAATTATACTTATAAAGAATTAAATACTTTTGTTCGACTTATTCACGGTGAGCGAATTCCAAAATTGGATGACATTTTAAAGACAATTGTAGAAGAAAGTACATTGGAGTTCGTATATGTTGATTGCAAACCGAGTGCTATTAACAACTTAAGTGGAATAGCTTCAATCGTCATGAAGTGGGATTCTATTGGTAATAATACTCCGGGCAGAGACTCAATCCAGATTTATATGGCAATTACTTCCGACGATCTTTTCAACGCATTTTTGCAATTACCAAATTATCAGGACATACCTACAATTTGTGAATTGACAACAAGTGATGTAGAACAGATGGACGCAAATGTTTGGTCACCCAGATGGACCGAGGGTACACAAAATTCCGATGTAGCATCTATACAGGCACAAGGCAGACAAGCCATCTGCTGGACAGTTGATATACCTGGTTTTATGCAGGAGTACCTCTACAACGGTATATTCAATGGAATGTTAACTGATTATCCTCATTTATTAGCATATTATTATTATGGACAATAAAATGAAAAAAACATTTTTTATACTATTTACTTTTTTGTGCAGTTATATAACTGTTTATTCTCAACCCTCTGATACTCTTTTTAATTTCACAGGTTATCTGGGTGGAGGTTATGCATATAATGTTACTTCCTTCGATTATGAATTTGATGGTTTGAACCGTGGCGGCTTTCAAGGCTATCTAAGAGTTATGTGGGCACCTGAGTACGATTTAAGAGGTGGGCTTGAATTTGGCTATACAAGCGTTTACTCAGTGGAGCAAAGCGATTTAGAAACCATCAATGGAACCACAGATCTGAATACCCATGTTTATGCTTTTCCACTAATGCTGGTCTTTTCGATGTCTATCGTTAAAAATTGGGAAGTTAACATCGGCACTGGTTTTGGTTTTTCAGTAGTAAAAAATGAAGCATTTGGAGAAAACTCATTTTCAAGTGATGCTGCTTCAACTGCTATGATTTCAACTGGCTACTACTTCCCTGTTGGAAAAGATACACGACTTGGCGGAGAGTTCAGGTTTACCGCTCTTCCAAAGTATGACGATTATTTAGTTACTCTATCACTATCATTTGCTTATAAATTTTTAGAGTATTAGAAATTGTATGGATAATGTTACGAGGATTAATCTTTGCTTTAATTGTTCTTATAAATTTTGTTTATGCTCAAAATACAAGTCAACAGTATTGGCTTGATTATAATCCTCAATGGAATTTAAATGAAAGTTATACTTTTTATGGTTCCGTTGGTGCAAGAACAATAAGACCTCATTCCTGGGATAAACTTTTTTTTACTGCAGCAGTGCGATATGCACCTGATCCATTGTTCAATATCTTTAACAAATCTCAACAGGAATTTCATGGGGGACTAACATTCTATTATACATTTAATGAGGATAGTGATAATCAGATTGAGCTTAGACCATTCCAGGCATATAAGATCCGTTGGCCGCATTTTGAACGAGTAAAATTTACCCACCGATTAAGATTTGATGAAAGATTTATTTTTACAGTTGGAGAAAGTGATTTTGAATTTGAATTAAGGCTCCGTTATAAAATAGAAGCTATTTTTCACAGAAAAAGACATCTGGTGGATTTTGCAAATGGATTATATTTTCCAATTAGTGTTGAATTTTTCATAAATCTATATAGCACTCAACAATTTAATGATGCGATAAGAATTACTCCCGGACTGGGCTACTCTTCTGAAGCTAAACTATGGAAAATCCAATTCGACTTATCATTGCAATATGCAGATAAAGCAGAACCAGGAAATTTTACAAAAAACACAATTATTTATAGGTTGAGATTTTATCAGGCTTTTTAATAATTTATTAACAAGGAAATCATTATTTTAACAATTAATATTAAAAGTTTATAAAACAACAATACTCAAATTTCACAGGAGACCTAACATGATTAATAAAAAATCATTTCTTTTAACTACGGCTATGTTATTTATCGGGCTGTTGATTCTTGCTAGCTGTTCATCCATTACAGTCAATTCAGATTACAACACACAATTTGATTTTTCAAAATGGAAAACTTTTGGATTCATCCCAATTCCTGAGAAGGCAGGTATTGATCAAATCAATGCCAACAGATTAGGTGACGCGGTAAAAAAACAGCTTGAAGCGAAGGGATATAAACTTGCAGAACCCGCTGACTTTGGAGTTGCTTTTCAATTTGGAAAACAACAGGTTACAGATGTCTCATCCTATGGTGGTTATGGATACGGATGGGGTTGGGGTGGATATGGATATGGACCTGGTGGTGGCGTCGATGTTACTCAATATGAACAAGGTACTCTGATAATTGATTTTGTAGATATGAAAGACAATAAATTAGAATGGCGCGGAACCGGTCAGGGTGCACTTGATGATAATCCTACTGTTGAAGATCGTATCGCAAATATAGATACAGCTGTCGCACAAATTCTTGCTCAGTTTCCTCCAGGCGCAGAGAAGAAACAATAATATTTAAGCAAATTATCTCATTTAAGGAAATGAATATGAAAAAGCTTTTTAATATGATGATTGTTGTGATTGCATTATCATTGCTCTACACAATGCAGCTCTTACCCCAATCCACTGAATCTGATGTTCAAAATGGATTGGATAGTTATCGGGGTGGTGATTACGAAGCTGCTCTTAATAGTTTCAATAGTGCACTTCAAAGTTCAACAGTTTCTGATGAGGATAATGATTTACCTTTAGACAGTCAATCAACGATGGAATACGATTCTGAATCAGAAGAAGTGGATGACACTGAATCAACAATGGAATATGATAGTGAATCGCAGGAAACTTATGCTCATGAATCAAAGATTCAACTTGCCAGTGTTTCTAATATTCAACAGTATTCTGATCCACTAAATTATGTTGGAGGTGATCCCGCTAACATTTATCTCTACCGGGGTCAGACTTACTTGAAACTTGGCAATACCGAAGCTGCACTGAGTGATTTTGACCAGGCCATAAATCTTGATCCTTCTTATGCAGATGCATATTTAATAAGAGCAGTTGCAAATTATAATGTGAATCCGGAAAAAGTTTGTCCCGATCTTAAATCGGCAATAGATAATGGAAATCAGTCAGCACAGGAATTGTTCGATTTAATTTGTAACAATTAATTCCAAAATCAGGGGAGCTGATGCTGTCGCTTGGGGCCAGATATCGCGGCCTAAATATTTTTAATAGAAAAGAGTAGATAACTTTAAATAATCTATCCTTAGTAGTTTGCGATAATAATTCCTACATCTCTTTTCAGAATAGTCCTAAGGATTCACTGTTGTTCAATAATATTTTGTACTTCATTTACTTTTAGCATGACCACCTATCGGGATGATCATGGACAAAATAAATACCGAATTATTCCACGAATCTCCATTATTATTCTTTAACATATCGGTTAAACCATAGTAATAAGTCAAGCTCAATCCATAGCTCATCAAACCTTTTTCAGTTTCAAAGTAGAAATCAACTAATCCTGTTAGACCAGCATCCCATTCATTCAACTCATTTCTGATATTGCTAACTACAGTCATTTCATTTCCTTCATAAGTAATTGCATCATACGTATCCTCTGCACTTGTTAAATAACCAACTTGTGCACCAAGTCCAATTTTGAAAGCACTGATTCTATATTTTATAAAGACGGGCAGAGTTATGTAGTTCAAACTCCTGTTTACACTTGGATCGGAATATAATGAATCAACTTCGGAAGGGATTGGAACAAGAGGATTTACATTTTTTGCACCGCCCGGAGTTTTTAACGTAAGATTAAAATGCAGAAACCAATCAGGACTAAGTTCATATTCACCAAATGCACCAAATGCCCAGCTTATTCGGTAATCAGCACCGCTTATTCCTCCAATCGTGGATGCTGCCCCGGAAGCATTAATACCCATTTGAAAATTTGGTGTGGAGAGTTTATCACCAAATAATAATATAAGTAATGCTTGCGCATTTGAAGTTGTAGTGAGAGTAGTAGTAAGAATTAATAAGTAAAATACTTTTTTCAATTTGCCTCCTTTAATCAGTTACAGATTTTTATTCTCTATTTAAATACCCTTAATTATTAAAAATGAATTTAACATCAATGGTAGAATTTAGCAACAAAAGAAGCTTTCTATAAATACTATTTCAAAAATAATTAAGGGTCTGATGTAACCATCTGTTCAATTAATATTGAAATTAATATAGTTATCTATTTAACTTAAAAATGTTGTATAGTTTATATTATAATTAACAGTAAACTGTTATGAAAAACATAATTCTGTTTTCAATACCGACACTAATTTGGGGATCAACCTGGCTGGCAATAACATTTCAGCTTGGTGTAGAGGATCCACTGGTTTCTGTTTTCTACCGATTTCTACTGGCCGCAATAATTCTTTTCATTTACTGCAGCCTGATAAAAATTAATTTGAAGTACACTGCAAAGCAGCATTCTTTATGGCACTTCAGGGAATGTTTCTGTTTGGAATAAATTACTGGCTGGTATACATTGCAGAAGAACATCTTAAAAGTGGTCTTGTTGCGGTAATATTCTCCACAATTATTTTCTTAAACATCTTCAACGGATTAATTTTTCTTAAGTTGAAAATTAGATTAAACGTTTTATCAAGTGCGTTAATTGGGTTCGTAGGAATCATTCTGGTGTTCAAAGATGAAATTATAAACTTTAATTTCTCCAGTAATAAATCATCTTCCTTAATTCTTGCTTTCTTAAGTGTAGGCATAGCTTCGCTCGGTAATATAACTTCTGCATACAATCAAAAGAATAAATTGCCTGTTGTGCAGACGAATGCTTACGGAATGCTTTATGGTTCTTTGCTAATGCTGATTTTGGTTTTTATCACAAATACACCACTGACTTTTGACGTTTCACTACCCTATTTCAGTTCATTAATTTATCTGGCGGTTTTTGGTTCTGTAATAGCTTTCTGGGGTTATTTAACATTGCTTGGAAAAATTGGTGCAGACAGGGCTGCTTATGTTACCTTAGTCTTTCCAATTATAGCACTTTTGCTTTCAACATTCTTTGAAGAATATATGTGGAGTCTGTTTGCATTAATCGGTGTTGTTTTGATTACTGCAGGCAATTTTCTTGTGCTTAAAAAAACTCATGAATCTTAAAAATAAAATCTCCACCTCTGTTGTTAAGTGGGAGTTAGGGATAATTTATAAACTATCTATTATCTTTAACATATTCTTTAGCACAAGTTTGTATATTTGGAACGAGCGTAAAACTATTTTAATAACGATAGAATTAAATGGAATCTACAAGTCAAACAAAAAGTAAAACTGCTCAAGTATTAGTAATTTTAGCATCATTTGTAATTGTTGCTGCCGGAATGAAAGCCGCTGAGTCTATTATTGTTCCATTTCTTTTAGCTCTATTTATTTCAATTGTTACCTCTCCACCCTTTTTCTGGCTTCAAAAAAAAGGAATTCCTAAAGGCATAGCTCTGCTGTTGATAATATTATTTTTTCTCATTTTAATTTCATTGATTGGAATATTAATTGGGACTTCCGTAACTGATTTTACTACCAAGCTACCTTTTTATGAGGAGAAACTTCAGGACCAAACTCGTGCAGTAATTTTATGGCTTACTGAAAATAAATTTATTGAGCCTGATTTTGAACTTGCAAAAGCGCTAAATCCATCTTCTATACTTAAAGTAGTTGGTGATACATTCAACCAGATTGGAAATTTGATCGCAAATGGCTTTCTGATATTATTAACAGTAATTTTTATGATGCTTGAAATTAGCAGCCTGCCTCTGAAACTAAAAAGAATGCTTTCTAATCCGGATAAATCAATTTTAAGATTGCAGGCAGTTTTTGATAAAATAAATAAATACATTGCGATAAAAACATGGGTCAGCTTGGGAACGGGGATACTTGTATATATTCTGCTTCTAATTATCGGTGTTGATTATGCAATCCTATGGGCAGTTCTGGCATTTGCTTTGAATTTTATTCCAACTATCGGTTCCATTATTGCACTTATTCCTCCTGCACTTTTAGCTATTATTCAGTTGGGGATAGGTGAAGCATTTATTGTTTTGCTGGGTTATCTTGTTATAAATACTATCATGGGAAATATACTCGAGCCAAAATTTATGGGAAAAGGTTTAGGTCTTTCTACCTTGGTTGTTTTCCTTTCGCTAATATTCTGGGGATGGATTTTAGGTCCGATCGGGATGTTGCTATCAGTACCATTAACAATTACAATAAAAATCGTTTTAGATAGTTCTGAAGAAACACGCTGGCTTTCTGTATTACTTGGACCGGATTCTGCTGAATAGTTTTATATTTTAAAGTATGAATTTTAGAAGATTTTACACTTTCACCTCAATTCTTATCCTGATTATTTCAACAATATCGTTTGCTCAAAAAACTGATGTTATAACTCTTATTAATACTGACCGAATAACTGGTGATTTAAAAAGTATGCGATCAGGGTTACTTCAACTTAGCACCAATAATATGGGAACAATTAACATAGAATGGGATAAGGTTAAAGAAATACGAACTGACAAGTTTTATCAAATTGAGTTGGATGATGGCAGAATTTACTTTGGTTCTTTACAGCCAAGCGATAAAAAGGATATGGTTCTGGTCAAAGGTGTTACTATGGACAAGCGATTGTATTTTACCCACATAGTAGAAATAACTAGAATAAAGGAAACTTTTTGGGAGATTTTAGGCGGATATATTCAATTAGGTGTAAGTTATAATAAAGGTAGTGAAGTTGCCGAACTCAATTTTGATGCTGATCTTACTTATTATACAAGAAAGCGGCAATTAGAATTAATTCTTAATTCAGTAGTTAGTTCAACAAGTGATACAAATGCAACTAAAAATCAAAATGCTTCGCTTTCTTTTCTAAGATATTTAGAAAGAAAATGGTTTTGGGCTGCATTAATTGGAGTCAATCAAAACACAACCTTGGGCTTGGATTTACGAGCAAATATTGGTGGCTCTATAGGTAATGACTTTGTACATACAAATCATATGCTTCTTAGTTCTCAAATTGGATTGATAGGTAACAGAGAGTGGTACACTAATCAAACAGATCCACAGAATAATTTAACCTTAGTACTTACCTGCAGATACAAATATTTTATCTATGAAAGTCCTGGAATTACTTTGGATTCATACCTGTATGTTTATCCTTATATCACTGAAATTGGAAGAATAAGAATTACATATAATTTGTCGTTGGATTGGGAAATTATTAATGATTTTTATTGGAATATGACTTTCAATTTGAACTCTGACAATAAACCGCAATCGCAGAATAAAAATAAAGTTGATTATAACATAAACACAGGTTTAAAATACAGTTTATAAACTAATTGAATAAATTATGAGAAACTTAATTTCTCTTTTAATATTATTGATTACACTCAACATAGAATTGATTCCGCAGGAAGATAACTACTGGAACATTCAATATGGAACGCGCTCAACTTTGCTTGGTGGCACTGTAATAGGTAGCGTGTCTGATTTGAGTGCAACGTATTATAATCCTGGGGCTATTGCACTTTTTACTGACGTAAAATTCATTCTGAGTGCACAGGCATATCAATATGATAAATATAAGGTAAAGGATGGTATAGGGGAAGGTAGAGATCTTGAATATTCATCTATTACCCCATCAGCTGGATTTGCTGCATTCAATATTGATTTTGGTTTTCTGAAAGATGACAGGATAGTAGTTTCAGTTCTTACGAGACAACTTGGCCAATTTGACTTTAGGAACAGAATAATAGATTCAATAGATGTTATTGAGTCTTCTCCGGGTAAAGAAAATTTTGCAGGAGGTGTTAACTACTCTCGAAAATTTCAGGAAGTATGGGCAGGGATAACATATTCGAATAAGATTAACGAAGTAATTGGTCTGGGAATTACCGGATATGTAGCTGTTAATTCCTACACAAATCAAAGCAATACAATTTTACAGGCACTCAAAACTGATGGAGAGATTGCATCTTATACTCGTATTTTGAATTATGACTACAATAACTGGAGAGCATTGTTAAAAGGAGGAATCGGAATAAATCTAAATCCACTTACTATGGGCATTTCCTTCACAACTCCAAGCCTAAACCTTTTTGGAAGCGGCTCCGTTGGAACTCACTTATTTGTTTCCGGATTGGACACAAACAGGTTTAGCAGCAATTATCAGGATGATATTAGTTCTGAATACAAAACTTCATGGGCTGTTGGCTTTGGTGCAGCATACCGTTTTGATGAATTTAAATTTCATATTAGTGCCGAATGGTTTGATGGTGTAGATGAATATTATGTGCTAAACACTCAACCCTTCGAATCTCAAAGTTCAGGTGAAGTAATAACTAACGATTTAACTAACGAAACAAAAAGCATAATAAATTATGGTTTTGGAGTAGATTACTTTGCAGCGGATAGTTTAATATTCTCAGCAAGTTTTATTAGTGATTATTCAGCAAAAGCAGATGCAGAATCATTTATACAACCAAAAACAATTGGAATGAATTTGTTTCACATTTCTGCAGGTTCAACTTTTAGAATTTGGAAATCGATGCTAACATTAGGTTTGGTTTATACTTATGGTTTTGAAAATATTGGAGAGAAGATAAATCTTACAGGTGGTAATGTTGGTATCATTCCAAATGAAGCGGAGCTGCAATATTCTCAGATAAAGGTACTGATTGGTTTCGAACTTTAATATATTAATGAACACTTCTTTAAGGGTTAATATATACAGACTTTTTTTACTATATTTAGAAACAATTTTATTGAAACAACATACTTTTAACTATGCTAAATAACATCTCTAAGAAATTTTTCTTATGTATAATAATTGCCTTATTTCTCTATTCATGCTCACCAGATTTACCGAAAGTTCCACCAATAAATCAAGTTCCAACTAATGAATTTCATCCGGGAAAATTTGTCTGGTGGGATTTAATGACCGATAATTTGCCAGAGGTGAAGAAATTTTATTCAGGGCTTTTTGGCTGGACATTCACTGATGCAGAAAAAGGAAAAACCGATTACGTCGTCGTTTTACAGGATGGAGTGCCAATTGCAGGTATGTTTGATTTGAAAGACGTAAAAGGTGATCAAAAATATTCACAGTGGATAAGTTATGTTTCTGTGCCGGATATGAATCAGGCAAAAAATTATACAAAAAATAGTGGTGGTACCATTTACAGAGAACCATTTGAGCTACCGAATCGGGGAACTGTCGCATTTATTCTGGATTCACAAGATGCAGTACTAGCTTTTGTTAAATCTTCAAGTGGTGATCCCGCAGATACCGAACCAGTTTATAACCGATGG
>Ga0210085_1000705_pt1 | contig 13740 bp, 11 predicted proteins | sample China_Galinas_PW_5_FD_184866 | JGI IMG/M metagenome (GOLD analysis project Ga0210085, IMG submission 184866) | Wetland microbial communities from San Francisco Bay, California, USA, that impact long-term carbon sequestration - China_Galinas_PWC_D1... | ecosystem: Environmental > Aquatic > Marine... | reverse complement strand
GGAAACCCTTCCGCCAATGAGTCGAAATCCCGATTGAAAAGACCGTCGGTAAAAATACTGAGACTATCATAACGACATCTCTTCACCTCTTTGACAAGAGGTTGCCGGAATATTACCTGCCCCACTACTCTTATAGCACGTACATCAATGTTATTGTGTGGGATGGAATTTCCCAAACAAAGATGGTTTTCCCCTTCTCTGTTCATCTTCGTGCTGTATCGTCCTGATCTCGCGGATTATCTGGCGGACGTACTTAATTGGGATGTCCCCTGGGAATAACCGTTTAATAAAAGAGAAGTTATTGCGAATACGATAGATATACCGGTAGGCATCTTTCAGGATTTGGTTGTGGTCATAAACCAGTTCAACGACTTCATGAAGGGGAATAAGCTTGATTTCGCTGGCGATCCCTCCGGCCGTCATGCGAATATTTTCCCCGTAATGAATACCTATCATTCCAAAGGCCATTATTCTCCCAAAAGGGGTGCGATCGACACTGTCAAAGGTTTCATAGTGGACGAGTTTAATTATTTTCTTAATGCCCAACGAATGTTCGATACAACGATTTGCACCATCATAACGGGTTTCTTTTTCATTAATGATCGCAATCGGCAAAGACCAATAGTCTTCAAAGGGATGGTACTTACGTTTTACAATGGCTATGGAAATCTCCCCTTGTCTGGTGATATTAAATATTGTACAGGTCACTGCCAGACCGATATTTGCCCTCAGGTACTGATTATCCAGATCTCGGGGCAGTTGTGGTAAAGACAAACCATCGTCCAATAGTACAGTTTCATTTTCTTCCCTGTTTGCAGGTTTAGCCAGGTAATTCAGTCGTTCTCCAAGATTGTCCTTTACATTATCCCAGTTCATCTGAATCCAGACATAGAGGTCACCGGTTGTCCTATTGGGAAAGTTTGCCAGCAGATCATCCAGATAGGCACCTTCCGCAAACGGTAGAAATACTCGGCAATACCATTCCGTTGCGACCTCTTTAAGCGTTAGTTTTTTCTTAGCTGAATCTTCGAATGGTTCGGTAAAATGTTGGATGATATTCAACAGAAGGCGATATGAACGAGACCTCGTGAGTTTGATGTCGCACCCTCTACCGAGACTATTCAAGCCGGTAATCTCGAGAAAATTGCTATGCTCCTGGATCATGATTCGATCTTTAACCGTCAATTCCTTTGTGATGGATATATCGATTTCATATGCGGTCACTTTGGCATCGATAAACGCCTGTTTCCGGCTTTTTGCCACCGATACCCGATGGTTGCCATCCCGCACAAAATAGTAATCATCTATTTTAAACACCGAAATCGGGGGTAATGGCTTATTCTCCTCCATGATCGTGTCAATGCGTGACCATCTGGATTGCAAGGCATCTTTTTTCGGAAAGAAATCTCTATTGAAATCCTCGTAGCGGCCTTCACTGCCGATAATATTGTCGACGGGAATAGTCATCACCCCAAGGTAATATTCATTTTTAACTTTGGTGATGTCTTTGATTTCCTGCAAGGATGGCAGACAATCATCCTCTTTTTTCAGCTTATGATAGATCGACTTGAAAAAAGAACGAAGTCGGGCATTGTTAAAATGCTGTCTCGATTTTACGGTTGTTTGCATTGCACAAAGGGGCCTCAGGTTAATAATCAAATACGTGATATTGATACCCGTTAATAATCATTGTTTTTCCATGCTTCATTAACCGTGGATTCAGCGAGTAGGTTAAGTGCACATGTCCGTGTAGAAAATACCGGGGTTGATACCGATTGATAATATCCAGAAACACTTTAAAACCGCGATGAGCAGAATCGTCGAGGTCATTCAATCCGTAGGCAGGGGCATGGGTAATGAAGATGTCGATCTTCCCGTGATTCTTCCAAATGCTAGGTCTTAATTTCAGGTATCGCCATCTCATTTCGCCTTCGGTATACTGTTGGCATCCGGGCTTATATCGAAGAGAACCACCCAACCCCATCAAGACGAGCCCTTTATGTCGGATAATTCTTCCGTCAAGTAATTTCCAACCAGGAGGAGGAGAATCGCGAAACGAAATGTCGTGATTTCCAGGGACATAAAAACAGGGGACATTCAACATGGATGCTATAAAATCCATGTACCATGACGGGAGATCTCCACAGGATATGACAACATCCACTCTCTTAAATTGCCCATGCCTAAAATGCTCGTAGAGTGCGGGCGATATGCTATCTGAGATGAGAAGAATCTTCAAAGCTGCTGTAACGTGTTGTGATAATGTATCATCTTTTTACTTGTTAAAAGCCATCAGGCCAGACGATTAGCAAGGTCAAAGAGTTCTTCGTCAAACGGATTGGGCATGTTTTCTATGGCATCGATGATGTCATGGTGTACGAGCCTGTCTTTCTGGATACCGACGCAACGCCCTCCTTTTCCTGTCAACAGAAGCTCTACAGCATAATTTCCCATACGGCTGGCCAGCACACGGTCGAAGGCCGTCGGGATCCCACCCCGCTGGATGTGTCCGAGAATCGTCACCCGAGTCTCCAGGCCGGTTGCAGTCTCGATTGTCATAGCCAGTTTGTTGACATCAGTGAATTTCTCTGTAATTGCCACGATTGCATTTTTTTTCCCCTGGTCGATCTGACGACGAAGTTTAGCCACGATCTCCTTTTCGGTAAAAGGTCGCTCCGGGACGACGCAAAGTTCAGCACCACCCCCGAGAGCAGAGCAGAGGGTCAAGGTCCCACAATGCCTACCCATAATTTCCACAATGGAAATTCTATGATGAGAATCGCTTGTGTCCCTTAGGCGATCGATAGCCTCAATAGCCGTATTTAATGCAGTGAAAAATCCGATGGTGTAATCGGTTCCGTTTACGTCGTTGTCGATGGTCCCGGGTAGTCCTACGCAGGGAAAACCCATCTCGGTTAAAGCTCTTGCACCTCGATATGTTCCGTCACCACCAATAACCACCAGAGCCTCTATTTGCCTATCCCTCAGATTCTTAACTGCTTTTTCTCGAATTGCGATTTCTTGGAATCTGGGGAATCTGGCAGATCCGAGAATTGTTCCTCCTCGGTTTATGATATTGGAAACTGAACGTCGATCCAATGGAACAATACTATTCTCATAGAGTCCCAAGTAACCGTCATAGATGCCAAATACATCGAGCCCACGATCGATGGCCGATCGGACAACCGCACGAGTTGCAGCATTCATTCCGGGAGCGTCACCGCCACTGGTAAGAACGCCGATTTTCTTTATGCCGGTTTCCATTAAACCCCTCCTTACAATACACATTGAAGTGTGCCTTTTGCATAATGATGATTCTCGGAGTCAACACTGATCGGTTAATAGGCCTCTCTTTTACGAAGGAATATTTCCAATCAATACGTTACCGAATTAAAGAAACCATCATTATCCAACTGAATAGGCTTACGTGAATTTTAATTTTTTTCTTGACAGATTCAAATGAATCATTTTAGAGTGCTCCGAAATGAAATCGATACCATGGAATCGTTTGTAGCGATAGTAGCATACTTTTTACCGATTTCACAGAATTTTAAGACTTCAATTTCATTTAAGAGGTAATGAGCTGTATTGCCTAAAAGGACGGTGTGGGGTGCCTGATGCTTAAACCAAGGTGATTTGGCCCCACCAGTGTTCTCAAAAAACCACAAGGAATTACATGGTATCTCCTATGGAATCGATTTCATGGAATCGTTGATACTAACTGTCATCGGGCCTTCTCGTCGATCCCGAATAAGGTTAAGAAGTCAATTTCATTCAAAAACAATCAACAATGAGGTCAGAAGGACAATGTGGCACCTGTTACCGTACCCCCAAGAATTACCAGTCACCGAGAACGTCAGGGGATACGCGCAAGGATTTTATGTGGGCTATTGACGACCTGGGTTATGTGTTGCGCAGCCATGCACCCTTTTAGTCGTTCCTTATGTGTACAGTCCCAGTATTTGAACGCCATAGCTGCTTATTTGCAACGGCGTTCAAATACGATCCGTTACTCGGGCAGAAACTCGATGCAACGGATTCGTGTAAAGGAAGGCGTTTCATTTACCACAACTCTGTAACTTTAATAGGAGGAAGTATCGTCATGAAGAGGAGGCTACTATTTTCATTAGTTGGACTATTGTTTTTGTCTGCTTCAACTTTCCCGGCGCTGGCGGCTGATCTGGCCGATGGATTTTACACCACTGGTTATATTCGTACCGGTGTCTACACAAAACCAAGCGGCTTGACGACCGGTGGCTATACCTTGGGTGGAGATCTTCAGAAATTTCGTCTCGGCAATGAAGGAGACAACTATTTCGAGATCGGTATCGGGGTAAAGCACAAGATCGGAGATGCTGAATGGGGCTGTCTTTTCATGCCAGCCTATTGGAGTGGTGATGGAGACTCTTGGGGTGAGATCGGTGTACGGCAACTGTATCTCTACATCTCCGATCTCAGCTTCGCACCAGGAGCCACCTTCTGGGTTGGCCCGCGTTATCATCGTCTGGTCGATTTTCATATCGTTGACCATTTCCTGATAACCGATGATGAAGGTAACAATCTCGGCGCCGGTGTGGATGACATCAATGTTGGACTGGGTAAACTGAACGTATCAGTGTATTCTTCCAACGGCCTGGAAAATAACCACAATGGTGCAGATGTGGTCCGGGTGAATGATGCCTCACGTGTAAATGTTCAATGGCACGACATCCCTGTAAATCCAGGCGGTAAACTGACGGTAACCGGAGCAGTGATCGACGGCACATTCGATCAGGGTTCCAGTGGTGGAGCTTTGGGCCTCTGGCATAGCCAGAAATTCAGTAAAGAGCTGACCAACAATTTTTTCCTGCAGGGATCCACCGGGCATGCAAATATAGAAGGTGGTTTCTACAATCTGGACAGCAGGAGTTCGTCTACTGACGGAAGTGATTGCAGTCTGGTAAGTACCGCGACATCTCCCGATGGTTCAACACAATTCTGCTCTAACAAAGGTGCCGACCACCAGTATCGTATTGCCGACGGCTTCAACTGGCAATACGGACCTTTCGGCGGCCAGGCCCTCGTCGGCTATCAAACGGTAAAGCTGGATGATGGTGTCGAGACCAAAGATTTTTCCCTTGGCGGCCGTGCCTCCTATGCCATAACAGACAACTTCAAGATGTTGCTAGAAGCCAGTTATACCAGCAGGGATAAGGACGGAATGGATACACAGAGGCTTACCAAGGTCACTTTTGCGCCTACCTTAGCACTCAAGCCGGGATTCTGGGCTCGGCCGGAACTGCGGTTCTATATCTCCCGTGTGGATTGGAATGACGCTGCAGCCGCAGATTTTGGTGACGGTACAAAGACATCGGCAACTCTCTTTGGCATCCAGCTTGAGACATGGTGGTAACCTCTCGTCGTCATATGGGAGCGGAGCTGTTCCGCTCCCATATTTTTTTCAAAGTTAACATTGATAATCTCGCAAAAACAGATTTTTTAATTTAACTACATGTTTTTATGAGTAAATCATACATGTCAAAGAACAATTTCAGTTGCAATTTGAAAAAGTTTGCACCTGTCTGGTCAATAACGACCAAATATTATTAATTTCGCGAATCTTGCTCATTTAGGTTTTCGCGAGACTGTCAATTTTAGTGGATCTTTTAACGACATCCTGCACATCATGCTGCGCCAATAAACAAAACTCTTGGTTTCCGATTCTGTGGTTTATACCACTCTCGAGAACAATTACTCAAACATGATATTTTTAGATCTTTGAGTTCACAGAATATGTTGAAAAAAAACGACCTGAACCACATATTAGAAACATGCTGGATATTGGGAACCGTATTTCAGGGTAAAGTTTTGAGATATATGAAATACGTCCACAATAGGATGATCCAAAATAGGAGAAGGGGCGGGCAAAAGGCGGTCACAAATGGGGTCAAGTCTTTCTTTGACTCAATATGGACGATATGGTAATAAGAAAGTATGTCAAGACCATTGCGAATAGAATATCCTGGAGCCTGATATCATGTAATGAACCGAGACAGACAAGGAGAAGATATCTTTTCTGATTGAGGAGATTATCAGTTGTTTATCGTTCTCCTACAGGAAACCTCGGCGATGTTCAATATACAGATATCCGCGTATTGCCTGATGTCGAACCATCATCTCCTCGTACAATCACCTGCCGCTATTCTAGGCCGGATTTCACATTCGGGTTAGCCATGATCTGCAACAACAATGTGATCTCATCCCTATGTGTCTCGAAGGGCCGTCACAGTCGTCGATTGACATTTTGCTCAGGATTTACTGCTGTACGAACAATACAAACCTGCTTAACAACAGTTGTTTCTTAGACAACCGCTTCCTGATGAAACGTGGCCTGTTTGAAACAAAAACCTCTTTTGCGGCGCATATACCATAGCACTCCCGTCAGACAAATTGAGAATGCTATTCCGAGCCAATGTGGATAAATCGCGGACATCGCAACGATCAGCCAGGCCATTTTATCAAGCCATCTTTTCCCACTCATCCGCAATCCTCCAAAAAGAGCTGCGAAACCGGTAATAAAAAGGCTCCCCGAGAAAATAGCTTCCAATACATGCATGATGTCAGTAGCAGGATTCAACAGTCCCGGATAGAGAATAAAGAGAAACGGAATAATATAAGTGACCGCCCCAAGTGAAAAAGCTTGTTTGGCAGTGGCCTGCCAACGAGTATTTGCTATTGCCGAAGCAATGAATACTGCGACGCACACAGGTGGTGTGATCACTGACAATGTTGCGTAATAAAACACAAACATATGGGCAACCAGGGGTGCTATGCCGATTTTAATCATAGCTGGCGCTAAAATCGCAGCGACCAGCACATAGGCCGCTGTCGTGGGAATGCCCATACCCAAAATCATGCAGACAACGGCAACGATCAAGGTAGTGAGAAAAAGGTTGTTTGCTCCGAGGTTTACAATGAGGGAGGAGATGGTAATACCGATACCAGTCATGTTGATCATTGCCACCATGATCTGAGCTCCGGCCAAAAGAACGCCGACCACAACGAGCCCACGTCCAGCTTCCTGTAATGCTTTGGTAAGCTGCTTGACAATCTCGAGAATGTTAAATGTCTTGCCTATATGGCCGACCACAAAGCCGAAGACTACACCAAGCATACCATAATAGCAGGCAGTCTGAATCGAATTACCGTTGGCTATACCATAGGTCAGACCCAATGCGGCACATCCTATTGGTATGAGTCGCCGCCAGTTCAGAACGATTTTCCAACGGGGTATATCTGCCTCGTCTACCTGGCCGAGGCCACGCTCACCTGCGGTAAAATGAATGGTCAGGAACAGACCGCCGTAAAATAAGAGTGCCGGCATGGTTCCGGCAATCATAATTTTCAGATAGTCAATACCGAGGATTTCGGCCATGATAAACGCTGCGGCTCCCATGATTGGCGGAGCCAGTTGACTGCCCGTGGATGCCACCGCTTCGGTGGCGGCAGCGAATTCCGGTGGATATTTCAGCCGTTTCATCAGGGGAATGGTAAACGTTCCTGTGGTAGCGACATTCGCCACCGAACTGCCGCTTGCCATGCCGAAGATTCCCGAGGCGATTGTGGCGATCTTGGCACCACCACCTATACGATTCCCCCCCAACCGAAGCGCCATATCAATAAAGGTCTGCGCGCCTCCGGTCTGCAGAACAAGGCTGCCGAATAAGCTGAATGCAGCTATAACTGTTGCCGCAACACCCATGAGCAGTCCCCACAGACCGATGTCGCCAAGATAAATCGTTTCGGTGAGAAAATAGATATCGAATCCCCGATGGCCGAACCGGCCCGGTATAAATTCTCCAAAACAGGCGTAAACAAGGCTGATGAGTACCATGGCTGGAAAAATATAGCCAATGGCACGCCGGGACAGTTCCAAGATAACCAGAACAAGGCCTCCCATAAGCAGGATCTCTTTCACCCCGGCTTCAGGGAGGCTATTCATAATCAGATCGCCATTTTTAGCTATATAACCACAGCCGTATATCGCTATACCGGCAAGCAACATGTCAACCGCCGCCCCCAGGTGCCGCCATGGTTTATCTGAGCCCAGGGGATAAATCAGCAGGCCGAGCAACAGCACCCCGCCAAGAAATACTGAACGCTGTACGAGGCTGTCAAAGGGTCCCATTGCCGAGGTGTAGAAAACAAATAGGCCCAACGATATGGATATTATCGCGCTGAGCTTCGCCCGTAGATCCATGAAATGCTCCTGGTAATCATCTATCAGCTGCAGCAATTATTTCTCGATTAGTCTCGCTGGAATATCCACACCCCGCTCCTTGAAATACCGAATAGCGCCCGGATGGAGCGGAACGGTTGCGTATTTGAGTGTGTATTGAATAAAATCGACTCCCTTGGCACCACTAAAAGCAGCCGCCTGTTCTTCTTTATCCTCGCAAATGGCCTTGACAATCTGGTACGCTGTTTCATCATCCAGATCCGGACTGGCAGAAGCAGCCACGGCAAATCCCCAAGTGGTGTAGGCAGGATAATTACCATTTTGCGGAACATCGACGATGGAAAGTTCCGGCATCGCACCGGCCAGTTTCTGCTTCTGTTGGGTGTTCAGTCCTAGAATTTTGATGGGAGTCATGGTAGCAATGTCCAGAGAGGAGGCATCCAGATTCATACCGGATCCAGACTTGACATATCCTGTGACCCGGTTGTCTTTAACCGAAGCAACGATATCACCTGTTGACCCACGTACGGCTTCTGGAGCAATACCCAGAGCCTTGAACACTGCATCTGAGGTCTTCTCCGTTGCCGACCCTTTCAATCCTGGGTTGAATTTCCTTCCAGTTAATTCAGCCAGGGAGTTAATCCCCGAGTCCGCACGCACGATCACGTTCTGCGGCGCAATGGCATAGACCCATAAAAGCTTTGATTTTACAGGCTTACCTTCAAAACTGCCAATGCCATTATACGCGGCAAACAGAACATTTGTTGTCACCAAACCGAGGTCGATTTGCTTTCTCTTGATCCGGCGAAGATTGTCCATAGTTGCCCCGGTTTCCACAACCGATGCGTCAATACCGGCCACCTTCTTGTTGATGATCTGGCTGACAGCCACGAAGTACCCGTAATGGCTTGATGACGATGAGGTGGTGCCGATCAACAGTTTTTTCTCTGCCTGAGCCATACCTGTAGACAGGACGGTACAAGCAGCAAGAATTACTGAAAAGATAACAAACATATTGTTTTTATTAGGTTTGTTTCGCTCCATTTCCTTCCTCCATTATTTTGTGATGATTAGCAGCCTCGACGCCAAGTTGTCCATATATGTTGTCGCCTTCCGTCACCTCCTCGCCTCCAAAGGGAGGCCATCTCTCAGCTGTTGATAGAATTACTCCCGACAGATTGCTTATCATGTTTCCATATTGGGCGTCCCTGACTGCAGGTAAAACTTGCGGGTTGGGTCTTCAATACATCCTGGACCAAGTTCGTTGCTTTAATCAGCCCGTCAAAATCAAGACCGGTCTCTATACCCATCTCCTCAAGCATATTGACAAGATCCTCGGTGGCCACATTGCCCATAGCACCAACTGCTGTTGGACATCCCCCCAAACCGCCGACTGAACTGTCAAAGATCCGTATACCTGCCTGGTAGGCAGCATAGACATTGGCAAGCCCGAGCCCCCGGCTGTTGTGGAAATGAGCGGCCAGGCGCAGGGAGTCCAACTCCTCTGACAGACGACTCATTTTTCTCTGTACCGTTATCGGATTGGCCATCCCGGTCGTATCGCCGAAAGAAACCTCCGCCACACCCAAATCGGCATACGCTCTGGCAATGTCTAAGACGCGCTCTATGGGAATATCGCCTTCATAGGGACAGCCGAAAGCAGTGACCACATAGCCGCGTAAGCTGCGCCCGGCAGATAGGACAAGTTTGGCGATCTGGTCGAATTCCTGAAGCGATTCGGCAATGAATTTACCTACGTTTTTTTTGTTGTGGGCCTCGCTGGCTGAGACAAATAGAGCCAGTTCGTCCACCGGGGTGTCAAGTGCACGCTGACAGCCCTTGAGATTAGGGATCAGTGCGCTGTAGATTATTCCAGGCTTTTTATCGATACCCTCGAATACCTCCACTGCATCGCGTAAGGCCGGTATTATCTTAGGATGTACAAAGGAGGTTACTTCTATACGCGTTAGACCGCAGGACGACAATTGATTGATCAGGGCAATCTTGTCGTGGGTTGGATAAAAGCCGCTCTCATACTGCAACCCATCCCGGGGACCCACTTCAACAATGACTGCTTTTTTTTCATCCATTTCTCTTTTCTCAATCATGATCTTGCCTCGGCTTTTCCCTTCCCGCCGCCGCCGTTTCGTCCGGTTCGGAAAGATTAAAAGGTGGTGGATTCCGGCACCCTATCAGCCGGGATATCTCCTGGCAGGCCTCCGCTACCATAGGAGCAAACTTGCTGATTGCCTCTTCCTGGGAGTGACGGACGAGCGGCAAGGCGATATTCAAAGAAGCTGTCGGCAGTCCTCGGTGGTCCAAAATAGGCCCGGCTACTGCCCAGAGGCCGGTTTCCAGCTCCTGTTCGTTGAAGGCCACCCCTCTTTTGTGTATTTGAATGAGTTGTTCTCTTAAAGCCTGCGGTGAATCCAAGGTATGGTTGGTAAATTTTGTGTAGGTTATCTGCTCCAAGAGTTCATCGAGCTCGTCCGGAGGAATAAAGGCCATAATGGCTTTTCCCTGGCAAGTGGAATGAGCTGGCAACCGGTCGCCGATGCGATGGTGAGTACTGATGATGTGCCTTGCCTCCAACCGCCCCACAAAAACGATGTCAGTTCCGTCCAACACCGATAGATTTACCGTCTCATTGGATTGTTCACGGATTTTTTGCATGAAGGGCAGAGCGATGTGGCGCAGATTGAGGCCGTCCAATGCCGCCGTTCCAATGGAGATGTTCTGAACACCCAACCGGTACTGCTTGCTTTGGTCGTCCTGTTCGACAAAATGTGTCTCCTTCAACGTGTTCAACAAACGGAAACATACAGTCTTGGACAGACCCGCCATCGAGGTCAACTCCTCCAGACTCACCGCCGATTTTTGCCTACTGAGCAGAACCAACAACTGCAGCCCTTTAGCCAGTGTTTTTGAGAGTTCCTTATTTGCCATATAACGTGTTTAACCTATTGCTTCTTTTAATAATTCAACAACCTGTGAGGGTTGGAGGGCAAACCGGACACCTGCCTGCTCAAAGGCAGCCAGCTTGCTTTTCATACTGCCTTTCGAACCTGTGACAATAGCCCCTGCATGCCCTACCTTGGTGCCTTCGGGCGCGGTATGCCCTGCCACATAGGAAATCACTGGTTTGGACACCACACCCTTTGCAACCAGCTCAGCCGCCTCCTCTTCCATAGTTCCGCCAATCTCCCCAATCATTACAATTGCTTCGGTTTGTCGATCCGCCTCAAACAGACGTAATGCTTCTCTAAAACGCAAACCGACAATTCTGTCCCCGCCAATGCCGATACAGGTGCTCTGCCCCATACCGGCTGAGGTGAGGCGCGCGACGAACTCGTAAGTAAGGGTCCCGCTTCTCGATACCAATCCGATGGGCCCTGACTGAAAATACCGGCTTGGTACGAAACCGAGCATTGTGTTTTCGGATGGGGATATCATTCCCGGCGTATTTGGCCCGATGATGGTTGTACCCGTCCGACGCTTATGTTCCATTATGATCATTGCATCCTGCAGTGGCACATGCTCGGTTACGATGACTAATAATTTTATACCGTTATACATCGCATCAAGGGCTGCCTCTTTGACGGCTGCCGCTGGAATAAACAGGATACTGGCGTCGACGGTTTTGTTTGCACAGGCCTCGGCGACACTGTCAAATACCGGTACCCCTTCCACCATTTGCCCCCCCGCGCCCGGCCTGACACCAGCTACTATTCTGGTGCCGTAAGCCAACATATTCTTTGTATGATGTCTTGCGGCAGTGCCGGTTATGCCCTGTATGAGAACGTTGGTGTCCTTGAAGGCCAGAATACTCATGGTCGATCCTCCGTTACTTTGATGGCCTGCCAAACCGCCTCTTCCAGGCCCGCGATGGTCTGAATGTTGATTTTTTTCATAATTTCGCGTCCCTGTTCTTCCCGGTTTCCCGCCATACGCACCACAACAGGAAAGGGCAGCTTGTATTCCCGATAGAAATCTGTAATACCTAATGCAAGCTCGTCACACCGATTCAGTCCGGCGAAGATGTTAATCAACAACGTTTTTATGTTGGGATCGTCTTTAAAGATGTGGAGCGCATCATATATTCCCTTGCGGTTCATCTGCGCCGTATCCAGAAAATTTGCAGGCCGGCCGCCGCTGGCTCGCATCAAGTCCATGATTGCCATGGTAATACCTGCGCCACTGGAAAGGATGCCTATGTCACCGTCAAGTTTTAAGAAGGTCCATCCTCGCTTGCTGTAATCCTGTTCAAGTTCGAATTCCTGCTTATTCTGTCCACGGGGACGGACGAGGTCAGCCTGGCGAAACAAGGCATCCCCATCAATGGCTAACGCCGCGTCAAGGGCTACAAACTCACCATTACTGACAACAAGCGGGTTAACCTCCAGCATCTCACAATCATAACGGGTAAAAATTGAATAAATTGTCATGACTATTTCACGCAATCCTGTTTGTAACGTACTCCCCATACCGGCATATGAGCTCCTAACGAATTCAATGATCTCATTCGCCTGGATCTCGGTTATGCCAGAAACAGGATCAACCGCGACTTTGATGATTGTATCCGGATACTCTTTCGCCGTTTCCTCAATATCAACCCCACCTCGGGCGCTCGCTATGAAAACCGGGCGACCACTCGCATAATCAACTGTAATTCCAAGGTATAACTCCTGATCGAAGATGACCTTCTCTTCCACCAGCAGCGTGTCGATACTCTCTCCCTCATGCACTCGTCCATAAAGATTTTCCACTGCCCGCTCTGCTTCCACACCACTGTCGGCAAAGAAAATGAGACCAGCTTTGCCACGAGCTTTGATAAGCGTTTGGGGTTTAATGATTACGGAACATCCCAAGTGCTCCGCTGCCTGTACTGTTTCAGCCGGGTTCGTGACTACAATCGAACGAGGTACCGCAATACCTGCCTTGCGAAACAACTGTTTGGATTCGTATTCATATATCCTCATGGCTTCCTTTTCCGTAGGACGTTTTATAAACCTTAGTTAACCACTATTCCGATTATCGGAATTAGGTTCCGTTTTTTATATAAAAATACACTGCGCATATAATCATGTCAACAAAAAAACGAGAAAAATTACCTTGATGAATATGTCGGTGTATTTTTATTTAGCCCGGATTTCTCATGTTGGCTTAAGACTGACAGCCTTTTTGAGACGAACGGCAGACACCTTCAATTTTGGATTTAGCGGGAAAACAGCACTTTTGATTTGACAACTCTTACCGCAAGGTAAAATTATACTGAGTCGGAATCAAATGGAATAGAGTCCCTTGAAAAGCATGTACGTCCAAAAAATATATTGAGTTGCCCTGGGCCGTGCGGTAAAAACGATTTGCGGGAACTGATCGACCCGTTGGCTTTTGCGAAGCTTCAAGACAGCTGGGGGATGAATTTTGCCCGGCCGAGTAAAAATAAAATACCTTTATCTGCGCCAACTGATGGCGTCCACATGATATCCTTCATAGCTCTTTACACAGCTGTTTTTCTGCTC
>Ga0210085_1000704_pt1 | contig 13759 bp, 11 predicted proteins | sample China_Galinas_PW_5_FD_184866 | JGI IMG/M metagenome (GOLD analysis project Ga0210085, IMG submission 184866) | Wetland microbial communities from San Francisco Bay, California, USA, that impact long-term carbon sequestration - China_Galinas_PWC_D1... | ecosystem: Environmental > Aquatic > Marine... | reverse complement strand
GAAGGCTCTGAGACGGCTGAAGGCTCTGAGATGGCTGAAGGCTCTGAGATGGCTGAAGGCTCTGAGATGGCTGAAGGCTCTGGCCCCGCGCGCGTTCCCGGGAGGCTTCGGACCGCCGTCGCGCTGCTCGCGGTCGACGCGGGGTTGAGGCTGCTCGGCTTCGCGCGGGTCGACGCCCTGCTCGGAGGCGGCTCGCCCGGGACGCCCGTCCCAGTCCGGACCGACTGGCCGTCCGCCGGCCAGCAGGCGCTCGCCCGGGCCCTGGCACGCCGGATCGAGCGCGCCGCCGGGCTCCGGCTCTACCGGGTCCCCTGCCTGCCCCGGGCGTTGCTGCTGCGCCGCTGGCTGATCTCCCACGGCCTGCCGGCGACTTTGCGCATCGGCGCCCGGCGCGAGGGCCCGCTGTTTCGAGCCCACGCCTGGGTCGAGTGCGGCGCCGAAGTGCTCGACCCCGATCCCGCGGTGGGAGAGCGGTTCCCGCCGCTCCGGGGTTGACACGTCCCGGCACCCTCACTACACTGTTAGCACTCGACGGAGGTGAGTGCTAACACTCGCTCCCGACTCTCCGGGAAAAACCCGCCGTCGAGCTCCAAATTCAAGAGACGAGACCGTTTTTCCCAAGGAGGAATCGAACCGTGAACATTCGTCCGCTGCACGATCGAGTTCTGGTCAAGCGCATCGAGAACGAAGAGCAGGTCCGGGGCGGCATCATCATCCCTGACACTGCCAAGGAGAAGCCGCAGGAGGCCGAGGTGGTCGCCGTGGGACCGGGCAAGGTCCAGGACGACGGCAGCCGCTCACCGATGGACGTCAAGAAGGGCGACCGCATCCTGATCGGCAAGTACTCCGGCAGCGAGGTCAAGCTCGACGGCGAGGACTACGTCATCCTGCGGGAGGACGAGATCCTGGCTGTTCTCGAGAGCTGAAGGCTGTGCTCGAGAGCTGAAGGCTCCGCTCGAAGGCTGAAGGCTCCATCCCCACACGACTTGCGAACGATCTCAGTATCCACTGATTGACGCTTCAGGAGGTTTCCGATAATGGCCAAGAAGATCACCTACAGCGAGGAGGCGCGCACCGCCATCCTCAAGGGGGTGAACAAGCTCGCCGACGCCGTCAAAGTGACCCTGGGCCCCAAGGGCCGCAACGTGGTCATCGAGAAGAAGTTCGGCTCCCCCACGATCACCAAGGACGGCGTCACCGTCGCCAAGGAGATCGAGCTCAAAGATCCGCTCGAGAACATGGGTGCCCAGATGGTCCGCGAGGTCGCGTCCAAGACCTCGGACGTGGCCGGTGACGGCACCACCACCGCGACCGTTCTCGCCCAGGCGATCTACCGCGAGGGCTCGAAGAACGTCACCGCGGGCGCCAACCCGATGGAGATCAAGCGCGGCATCGACCAGGCGGTCAAGGCGGCCGTCGAGTCGATCGACAAGCTCGCCAAGCCGGTCGAGGGCAGTGACATCGCCCACGTCGGCACCATCTCCGCCAACAACGACCGCGAGATCGGCCAGATCATCGCCGAGGCGATGGAGAAGGTCGGCAAGGACGGCGTCATCACCGTCGAGGAGGCCCGGGGCCTCGAGACCACCCTCGAGGTGGTCGAAGGCATGCAGTTCGACCGCGGCTACCTCTCGCCCTACTTCGTCACCGACGCCGAGCGCATGGAGGCGGTGATCGAGAACCCGAAGATCCTCCTCCACGAGAAGAAGATCAGCAACATGAAGGACCTGCTCCCGATTCTCGAGCAGGTGGCCAAGCAGGGCCGTCCCTTCCTGATCATCTCCGAGGACGTCGACGGCGAGGCCTTGGCCACCCTGGTGGTCAACAAGCTGCGCGGCACCTTGAACGTCGCCGCCGTCAAGGCCCCGGGCTTCGGCGACCGGCGCAAGGCCATGCTCCAGGACATCGCGACCCTGACCGGCGGCACGGTCATCTCCGAGGACCTGGGTGTCAAGCTCGAGAGTGTCAAGTGGGACGACCTCGGTGACGCCAAGAAGGTGGTCATCACCAAGGACGACACCACCATCGTCACCGACTCCGACGACAAGCAGCGGCGCGAGGCGATCGCCGGCCGGGTCAAGCAGATCCGCACCCAGATCGAGGAGACCACCTCGGACTACGACCGGGAGAAGCTCCAGGAGCGCCTGGCCAAGCTGGTCGGCGGCGTCGCGGTGATCCGCGTCGGTGCCGCCACCGAGACCGAGATGAAGGAGAAGAAGGCGCGCGTCGAGGACGCCATGCACGCCACCAAGGCGGCCGTCGAAGAGGGCATCGTCCCGGGCGGCGGCGTGGCCCTGCTGCGCGCTGTGCCGGCGGTCGAGGCGCTCGAGCTCGAGGGCGACGCCCAGATCGGCGTCAACATCGTGCGCCGCGCGCTCGAGGAGCCGACCCGCCAGATCGCCAACAACGCGGGCGAAGAGGGCTCGATCATCGTCCGTGAGGTGCTGGAAGCCAAGGGCTCGAACGGCTTCAACGCCGCCATCGGCAAGATGGAAGACCTGCTCAAGGCGGGCGTCATGGATCCGGCCAAGGTCGCCAAGACCGCGCTGGTCAACGCCTCGTCCATCGCCGGCCTGATGCTGACCACCGAAGCGCTCGTCTCCGAGATCAAGGAAGACAAGGACGACGAGGGCGGCGGCGGCATGCCGGGCGGCATGGGCGGCATGGGCGGCATGTACTGAGGCCGATCCCACCAGCTCGACCCTGGTTACAATCGGCCGGGAGGCTTCCGTCTGCGGGAGCCCCCGGCCGTTTTTTACGCGCAAGTGTCGTCACCCGCGCCAACTACGATCGAAGGAGAGATCCAGATGCTCGCCAGCGACAAGCTGATCGCCAAGCTCAACGAACAGGTGGGCAATGAGCTCGGTGCGTCCCACCAGTACCTGTCCATCGCCAGCTTTTTCGACCGGGAGAACCTGCCGGAGCTGTCCCGTTTCTTCTTCCGCCAGGCCGAAGAGGAGCGCGAGCACGCCCTGCGCTTCGTCGGCTTCGTCAACGACGTCGACGGGGTTCTCCAGGTTCCGGCGGTGCCGGCGCCCAAGGCGGACTTCGCCTCGGCGGCCGGAGCGGTCCAGCTCGCCCTCGAGTGGGAGCGCGAGGTCACCGAGCAGATCTACGCCCTGGTCGAGATCGCCAAGCAGGACAACAACCTCATCGCCCAGCGGTTCTTCGACTGGTTCGTCACCGAGCAGCTCGAGGAGGTCAACACCATGTCGACCCTGCTCGGAATCATCGAGCGCGCGGGCGAGGGCGGGCTGCTTCACGTGGAGGATTACCTGGCCCGGGAGAGCGCCAACCTGGGAGCGGAAACCGAGTAGAGAGATTACCCCCTTGCATAACTAGTTATCGAGGAATATAATCTCTCTCGGGCACACAGCCCACCCCTTGTCAGGGGTCCGCTCCTTGCGAAGAGCGCCTCACGCGCTCTCTCACCCGGGGCGTCGGTCGGAGGGGGCCGGCGCCCCGATTTTTCGTTCAGGCACTCCCGGATCGCTTCGGAGGGTGCGCTGTCAGTGGATCCAGGGGCCGCCGTCCCCACCGCCGCTCTCCGAGCTTCCTCCGGCGTCGGAGCGGCCGCGGCCGCCGTCGAGCACCTTCATCTTGCGCCGCTTGCGCTCCCGGTCGAGCTCCTGCTGGAGCCGCCAGCGCTCGGCGCGGAGGCGCCACTCCCGGAGCATCCGCCCCGGCCCGCCGGCCGAGAGCGATCCCCAGGTCACGAAGACCGCGGTCGTGATGCCGAGGAACCCGGGGAAGTCGTGGCTGCCGAGGAAGGCGATGAAGGCGAACAGCACCTCGAGCCAGAGGAACCAGCGCGCCTGGATCGGCAGGACGAAGAACAGCAGGATGGTGGCGTTGCGGTTCAAGGTGGCGAAGGCGGCGATGAAGATCGCCAGCAGCATGCGCTGGCCCTGCATGATGGCGAACGCCGCGGGCACCGGGTCGCCGGAGATCAGGCCCATCAGCAGGTAGGTGACCTCCGCCACCGCGCCGGCGATCACCGCCGAGACCAGCAGCATCGTCCAGAACCCCTGACGCCCCAGGCGGTAGTACACGTCGCGCCCGAACCAATAGAGGATCAGCAGCTCGAGCAGGATCCAGAAGCTCGCGCCGCCGATGCCGATGAACGGGTAGGTGGCGAGCTGCCAGAGGAAGCCGCGCCAGACGGAGGGCGTCAGCTCGAGCAGCGCCGGCAGGATCGCGGTCGACGCGAAGAACCGGAGCGAGAAGGTGACGAAGACCGTGCCGACGAGGACCAGCAGGTCGGTCGGCGCGGGGGTGAAGGAGGGCAGTCCGCCTCCGGTGCTCCAGGGGCCGCGGGGAGTGGATCGTCCGTTCATCGCCCGCCGATCATACCGGCTGGCCGGGTGCCCTATTGCCGCCCGTCAGAGGAGGGCGAAGGTGACCGTCGCTTTGGCCACCGGCTTGCCCTCCTGGGTGACCGTGCCCTCCGCCACCGCCAGCCGGCCGCCGCGCCGGACGAGGTGCCCCCGGCTCTCCAACCGTCCGGGACGGGCGCGGGAGAGGAGGTGGAGCGACACCTGGGCGGGCACTACCGAGGCGCCGACGCTTTCGGCCGCCGCCACCTCGGCCAGGGTCGCCAGGACCGCGAAGTGGACCGTTCCGGGGATCACTTCGTGTTCCGGGCGGGTGTCGAGGACCACGGTTTCGCCGTCCGCTCCGCGCTGGAGCCCGAGCTCTGTGTTGAATCCGGCCATGGGGCGATTCTACCGGGGCGGACCGGGTCTCCCCGTCAGGCTCCGACGTCCGAAGAGGCGGCGGCGCGGATGCTCTCGCCGAGCACCCGCCAGCGCGTCCGGGTCTCCTTCCACGCTCCGGTGTCGTCGGGGCGCTCCGCGGCGAGGGCGGCCAGGGCTTCGGCGGCCCGGTCGCGATACCAGCCCGCCGTGTCGGGGGCGCCGAGAGCGAGCGCGGTCTCGGCCGCTGCCTCCAGGTGGGGCAGTGCGCGGGCCCACGCGCGGCCCAGGGCGTAGTGGAAGCCGAGGATCTCGCTGCGCCGCAGGGAGGCGCCGACCGGCAGACGGTCTTCGAACGCCTCGGCGACCCGGCGGTGGAGCACGGCGCGCCGCTCCGGGTCCAGGGCGCCGTAGACGATCTCCCGGAGCAGTGGGTGGGCGAACTCGAAGGTCCGCCGCCGCGTGCCGCTGGTCCACAGGCTGACGTCGCGCTCGCGGCGGCTGTCGGCCCAGTAGCCCAGGCGCAGGCGCCCCATCCAGCGCTCCAGGAGGACGCGGATGCCGGTGTCGACCACCACGCCGTGCTCGCGCTCGGCGGCCTCCAGGAGATCGGCATCCACCTCCGGTCCGGCGACGGCCGCCAGGGTGAACAGCCGGCGGGTCGAGGTTGGCAGCTCCGCCAGGCGCGCCCGGACGATCTCTTCCAACGTCGCCGGCACCTCTGCCGGCGGCGGCGTGCTCTCCAGGCTCCAGGAGCCGCCCTGGTGTTCGACCAGGAACCCTTCGTCCCACAGCCAGTTGATCGTCTCGGTGATCGCGAGCGGCAGCCCGTCGCAACCCGCGAGGACCGTGGCGAGCTCGTCGCGGCGGTCCGGGACCAGGCCCTCGGCGATCGCCCGGAGGTCTGCCTCGGCCAGGCGCTCCAGGTGCACCCTGCCGCTGGCGGGCTCGGTCTCTACCGCGAGCTCCGGATCGGCCGGCGGGGCGAGCCCGTCGATCACCTCGGCGGCGCTCGGGGCGGACCAGGCGCCGACCACCCAGACCGGATCGTGGCGCAAGAGCTCTTCGAGGGACCCGAGCAGCTCACGCATCGCCCGGCCGCTGGCCTGGAGGTCGTCGAGGAACAGGATCACCGGCCGGCGCTCGCCGTCGGCTCCGTGGGTGAGCGCCGCCAGGGCGGCGGCGACGGCGGAGGAGAGCTCCTCCGGTGCCCGGCGTGGGCGGTGACGGCTCGCGGCGTCCGGTCTCAGCTCGTCGAGGGCCGGCACCAGCAGAGCGAGAGTCCGGAGCCGCTCCGGCTCGAGCCGCTCCAGGAGGATCTCCGCGACCTCCATCTCGTGGGTCACGGCGTCGTTCAGGGCCTGGGCCAGGCTGGCGTAGGCGACCGGCGGGACCCGCTCCTGGCCGCGCCCCTGGAGCACCAGAGCCGCGCTCTCCGAGGTCGCCCGGTGGAGAAAGGTCTTGACCAGGCGGGTCTTGCCGATGCCCGGCTCGCCGGTTACCAGGGTCAGCCTGCCGGCGCCGCCGCGGACCGCCGTCCAGCTCTCGCCCAGCAGGTCGAGGGCGGCGCTCCTTCCGGCCAGGGGGACGAGCGGGCCGACCGGCTCGGCGAGCTCGCGCACCGCCGCGCCCGGAATCTCCTCGGCCACGATCGCCTCGTACAGCGCCCGGGTCTCCGCCAGGGGCTCGACGTCGAGCTCCTCGGCCAGCAGGCGCTCGAGCGCCTTGTAGTCGGCGATCGCTCGGCTGCGCCGGCCGGCGAAGGCGTGGAGGCGCATCAGCTTGCGGTGGGCGGTCTCCGACAGCGGGTCGATCTCGAGCAGCTTGCGGCCGTACTCGACACCGAGGGTGTAGGTGCCGGCGTCCATGTGGTGGTCCATCAGGCGGACCAGGACGTCGATCGCCGCCTCGCGCAGGCGCTCCTGCTCCGACAGGAGCCACTCCTCGAACGGGGTGCTGTCGCCCAGGTGGAACCCCCCCAGCAGGTCCCCCCGGTAGAGCCGGGCGGCTCCCGCCAGGGAGCGCTCGACGCCCAGGTCCCGCCGCGTCCCCTCGTGAGCCCGGGCCCGTGCCAGGTGCTCCTCGAGCTCGTCGACGTCGAGCCACAGCCGGGCGCCCGAGGCCAGCCGCACGGTCTGGCGCGAGACCTCGAGGAGCGGCTCGTCGCCCGGGTCCGGGTCGACGATCTGGCGCAGGTTGTAGATCGCCTGACGCAGGTTGCGGCGCGCGGAGTCCTCGTCACCCTCGGGCCACAGCAGCGCCGCCAGGTGGTCGCGGGTGAGCGTGCGATCGCGGGCGAGGGCGAGGTAGGCGAGCAGCCCCCGCACCTTCTGCGATTCGAAGCCGGTGACGGTTCCCCCGTCCCGGCGGGCGTGAAATCCCCCGAGGAGGCGGATTTCTAGGACAGCCTTGGCCGTGTCGTCGATCGGCGGACTCCTGCGCTGACGTTGTGCTGACGATGATAGCGGAGGCTACGAGGAGAACTCGTTTCTCTGCTCCCCGGAGGCCGCGCGCGTGGCCGCGGCGGAGCAGGGCCCGGGGCGGCCGGAGCCGGCCGCCCGCACCCGATTGGAGGTCTCCCATGATCCGAAGGACGAGCCACCGACTTCGTACTTTCCGGGTCACCACGTTCGCTTTCGCCTGTCTCGCCGGCGCCCTGCTCGCCGGCGGACCGGTCGCGGCCCAGACGGTCCAGATCCTCCCCCAGTCTTGGGGGCTCGATCGGATCGACCAGCGCCCCACCACCCTCGACGGCCAGTACCGCTACGCCGCCACCGGCGCAGGAGTTCACGTCTTCGTCGTCGACAGCGGCATTCGCAGCACCCACGTGGATCTGACCGGTCGCGTCGACACGGTCACCGCCTTCACCACCATCGGCGACGGTCTCGGCACCGAGGACTGCTCCGGCAGCGGCACGGCGGTCGCCGGCGCGGTCGCCGGCCGGCTCTCCGGCGTCGCCAAGGACGTGACTCTCCACCCGGTCCGCGTGCGGGGCTGCTCCGGCGATCCGACCAGCGCCGACCTGGTGGCGGCGGTCGATTGGGCGACCGAGACCTATCTGGCCCACCAGAAGGGCAAGCAGGCGAACCGCTGGCGCGCCGTCGGCCTGTTGAGCGCCACCTTGCCCCAGTCGATGCCTCGCGTGGCTCTGAACCAGGCCCTGATCCGCTCGATCGAGGCTGGCCTGACCTGGGTCGCTCCCTCGGGCGACCGCTCGCTCGACGCTTGCGGGCCGCTCCAGCCGGTGCTCGCCCTGCCCGCGGTGATCGTGGTCGGCGCGACCGACATCGGGGATCGGACGGCGTCGTTCTCGAACACCGGCGCGTGCGTCGACCTGGTCGCTCCGGGCACCGATCTGACTCTGCCGTCGGCGGCTGGTGACACGACCACGGCGCGGGCGGACGGCACCGCCCTGGCCGCGGCCCAGGTCGCGGGCGCGGCTGCGCTGCTGCTGGAGAGCGCGCCGGACGCCACGCCCGGGCAGGTCCAGCGGGTGCTCACCGCCTGGGGGACGGCGACCTCCGCCGGCCGTCTGGCCTACTCGTTCTTCGCCGGCGACGGGGTCGACGAGGCACCGGTGCCTTGGGTGGTCGCCACCTGCCGGATTCAGCAGCGCGACTGCGTGCTCGACGCCGCCGGCTCGTTCGACGACGGCACGATCGTCTCCTACACCTGGGACTTCGGCGATGGCGAGACCTCGACCCACAAGGGCGACTCGACCCGTCACAAGTACACCCTCGACGGGAACGGGTTCACGGGCACCCTGACCGTGACCGACGACGCCGGCCAGTCGGCCAGCGTGCCGTTCGAGGCGGTCCTCGGCTACCAGCCCTGATCCCGGTCGGAGGCGGTCAGAGCCGGACCGGGCCGCGCCAGCGTCCGCGCAGGCGGCCAGCGGCGGCGGTGATGACCCGGAGCGCGAGGTCCGCAGGGCGGACGAGCCGCCGCCAGAGCAGCCCCCACCGGCTCCGCCAGGGGCCGTAGAGCGCCGCCAGCTCGGCCCGCGGCGGCACCAGCGCCCGTCTGACGGTCGCGGCCAGGGCACCCGTTGCGGAGGTCCCGAGCCCGTCGGACACCTCCCCGGAGCGGCCGGCGGCGGGCGTGGGGACCAGGCGGTCGAGACGGAGCGACCGCCGGTAGGTCGCGTCCAGCGGTCCGGCCAGCAGGTGCCGGCCGAGGGCCGCCGCCAGTGCCCCATCCCGGTCGCTCGGCCCGACCCCCTCGGCTCCGCCGGGCCGATCGGCGGGGTCAGCCCGATCGGCCCAATCGGTCAGGGCCTCCGGTCGTCCCGCGACGAGCAGGGTGCACAGCCGACGGGCGGCCCGCTCCTCCTCGGCGGCGAGCGACCCGCCGATCCAGGCGGACGCGGCGGCGAGCAGGGTGTCGCCGTCCGCTTGCCCCAGGCCCAGGTCGATCCAGTCGGAGACACCGCGCCACGGCGGATAGGACCGCGGAGCCCAGCCGTGCTGGACCAGGCCGTGAACCAGGGCGTGGGCCAGCAGCACGGGCCGGGAGGGCACGCGGAGCGTCGCCGGCGAGGCGCCGCCGGCACGGCTCGCATCGGTCGACCGATGCGGCCAGGAACACGGCTCGAGGGCGCCTGCTCCGGCCAGGTCGTCGTAGCCGGCCGCGCCCACCGCGCCGCCAGTGGACCCCCGGCCACCCGGCGGCGAGAGCCCCGGTAGCCGGTCGTGGATCTCGAGCTCGCCGAGCCCCGGGTGAACCAGGGCCGGCAGGTGGTGCTCCCAGGCCGGCAGGCCGCTGGCGCGCCAGCCGCGGGCGAGGAGCGCCGCGTGGAGCGGCGGCGCGTCGCCTCGCCGGACCAGCAGGTCGACGTCCGAAGCCAGCCGGCCTGCGGCCGACAGGGCGCCGCTCGCCCGCAGGGCCGCGTACTTGAGCAGAGCGACCGGGATGCCCACCTCCGCCGCGACCCCGGCCACCGCCGCCGCGAGCGCCTCGAGCTGGGTATCCCGGGCCGCCGCGGCCCGGCGGGCGGCCCGGAACGGCGCCGCTCCCTCCGCGCCCAGCTCCTCGGCCAGCCCGGGCCGGTCTCCGCGCGGGTCCGCCGAGCGCGCCGCCCGGGAGGCGATCCGGGCGGTGAGCGACAGGCGCTCGGCGCGCGCGAACAGGATGGCCGGGTCGGGAAGAACGGTGACGGCGGCGCCCGGGGGGCCGAACGCCCGGAGCAGCACCCAGCGGGTCGCCGGCGTGAGTCGGACCGCGGGGGGCGAGAAGCGCAGGCCGCTCAGCTCAGCTCCCCCCGTCGACGGCCTCTCCCACCGGCGCCGCGGTCGTTTCCGGCATCATCTGCTCGGCGATCTCGTCGCGGTGCTGGAGCGAGATCTTCTGCGCTTCCGCGCGCAGTCCGAGCACCCGCATGCCGGCGATCACCGCCAGCTCGACCGGCAGCAGCACGATGCCGAGCATCGGGTTCCGGGTCACCGCCACCAGGATCGCCAGGACGCAAAACGCGATCACCGTCGAGTAGATCCCCAGCACCACCCGGCGCCGACTGCCGCTCATGTGGAGCAGCAGGTGGTGCAGGTGGTTTCGGTCGGCGTGGAACATGCGCAGGAAGCGCCCGGTCACCGGCCCCTTCGGCCGATCGAGGAAGCGCATCAGCATGACCAGCAGAGTGTCGATCACCGGCAGGCCGAGAACCAGCAGCGGCACCAGGATCGCCACCGCCGCCGGCGCCTTGATCGACGAGTGCAGGCTCATGGCGGCGAGCAGGAAGCCCAGGGTGAGCGAGCCGGAGTCCCCCATGAAGATCCTGGCCGGCTCCCAGTTGTGGCGCAGGAACCCGGCGCAGGCGCCGGTGACGGCGGCCATCAAGAAGACGGTGCCCAGGTTGCCGAGGAGAACGGCGTAGACCAGCAGGCTGGAGGCGATGATCGCCACCACGCCGCCGGCCAGCCCGTCCAGTCCGTCGAGCAGGTTGACCGCGTTGGTCACCCCGACCAGCCACAGCACCGCCACGGCCGGTCCCAGGACGCCCAGATTCACGTGGCCACCGCCGGGGATCGAGACCGCACCGACCGTCCAGCCGGTCTCGACCAGCAGCGACGCCGAGGCCACCTCGACCAGCAGCTTCTTCCAGGCGGAGACCCCGATCAGGTCGTCGATCAGGCCGACCAGGAAGACCATGGCCGTGGCGAGCGCCAGGGCGAACGCGGCGGTGCGGGTGATCTCCGACGACACCGGGACCCACTGGCTCAAGATGGCGCCGCCGCCGGCCGCGACGAGCCCGGCGACGATCGCCACGCCGCCGAGACGCGGCACCGGCTGACTGTGCTCCTTGCGCTCCTCCGGCAGGTCGAGCGCCTCGATCGCCACAGCCAGGCGCCGCACCAGGGGGACCAGCGTGTTGGTCACCAGGGCCGCGATACAGGCGGTGACGGCGGCCAGGAGCAGAGTGTGGGTCATCGGGGCGCGATCAGCTTACGGGTTCGGGGATCGGCGCGCAATCGGAGGGCGGCTGAAGGCGCGCTCCAGCAGGTCGCCGAAGCGTCCGCAGAGGCGCTCTTCGGTGAACTCCCCGGCCGCCTTCGCCGCCGCGTCGCCGACGCGCGCGAGCGTCGCCCGATCCATGGCCAGGAGCGAGCGGATGCGCGCCTCCAGCGCGTCGACGTCGGCCGGGTCGACCTGCCAGCCGGCGCGCGAGGCGCGCAGGATCTCGCCGACGTGGCTCTCCGCCGGGCCGACGAAGAGCACCGGCCGGGCCACCCGCAAGGCGCCGTAGACCTTGCACGGATGGACCACGCCGACCATGGGAGCGCCCATGGTCACCAGGTGGACGTCTGCCGCCGACAGGCTGAAGCGCAGTCGCTCGAGGGGCTGGTAGGGGAGGATCTCGACGTTGTCGAGGCGCCGCCGCGCCACGGCCTTCTCGACCTCGGCCCGGCCGGCGCCGCCGCCGATGAAGACGAAGCGCAGTCGCGGCTCGTCCCGCAGCCGGTGGGCGGCCTGGAGGATCGGCGCCACCGGGTGCACCGGGCTGATGTTGCCCGAATACATGAGCACCATCGTGTCCGGCCCCCAGCCGCGCTCGGCGCGGAACGGGTTCTCGCCGCGGGGCACCGGCTCCAGATGGCTGTCGTGGGACCAGGGGGGGAGGATCGCCGCGGCTTCGCCCGGCTGCCAGCGTTCGCGCAGACGCTCGGCCATGTAGCGGTCGAGCAGGATCACCACCGCGCTCCGCCGGGCGGCGGCGCGGTTCGAGGCTTCCAGCAGGCGCGCGGGCAGCGAGCGCCGGGAGACGGCGCCGGTGACCACGGCCTGGTCCGGGTTGACGTCCATCACCCAGAAGGCCAGCGGCACTCGGCGGAGCCGGGAGAGGGCGACCCCGGCGGCCGACGCCATGGGCGGCGAGGTTGACACCAGCACGCCGGCCAGGCGCCGGGTGAAGAGTGCCCGGAGCGTCGCCTGGGCGAGGAAGGAGAGGCCGCCGATCAGCCGGGCGCGCAGGCTCCCCTTGCCGAAGGAGGCGAGCGGCAGCCGGCGGATCTCGACCCCGTCGCGGATCTCCCGCCGAGGGTAGCGGCGCGACGGCTCGTCGTAGCCCCGGGCCGAGGCGTAGACCAGCACCCGGTAGCCGCGCCGCGCCATCTCCCGGGCCGCGTCGTGGACGTGCTGGCCGACGCTCGCCGGGTCGGGGACGTAGACCTGCGAAAGGATCAGAACGGTCGGCCGGCGGCCCGTGGCCGCGGGGCTCGAGGAGCCCGTGGAGCGTGGCGGAGGCACGCCGCGGCGGTCCCGGAGCTCAGGTGGTGAGGACGGTGCGCCGCCCGCCGTACTTGGCGACGTACTCGTCCCAGATCCAGGCGTAGGTGCGCTCCATGCCGTCGCGCAAGCGCGTCGACGGCGCCCAGCCGAGCAGCTCCTGGATCTTGGTGTTGTCGCTGTTCCGGCCGTTGACACCCTTGGGCTTGGTGGTGTCGAAGCGGCGGTCGAGCGTGATGCCGGCGATCTCCTCGACGATCGACACCAGGCCGTCGATCGTCACCAGCTCCGACGATCCGACATTCAGCGGCTCCAGGACGTCGCTCGCCATCAACCGCCGCGTCCCCTCGAGGCAGTCGTCGATGTAGGTGAACGAGCGGGTCTGCTTGCCATCGCCCCAGATCTCGATCGAGTGGTCGCCGCTCCGCTTGGCCTCGATCACCTTGCGGCAGATCGCCGCAGGCGCCTTCTCCCGGCCGCCCTCCCAGGTGCCGTGGGGGCCGTAGATGTTGTGGTAGCGGGAGACGCGGGTCTCGATCCCGAAGTCCTCGCGGAAGTGGCGGCACATGCGCTCGGAGAAGAGCTTCTCCCAGCCGTAGCCGTCCTCCGGCATGGCCGGGTAGGCGTCGGCCTCCTTGAGCGGCACCACGTTCGGATCCTTCTGCTTCTCGGCGTTGTAGACGCAGGCCGACGACGAGAAGAAGAAGCGCCCGACGCCGGCCTCGCGGGCGGCCATCAGCAGGTGGGTGTTGATCAGCACCGAGAGCATGCACAGGGCCTTGTTGTTCTCGATGAACCCCATGCCGCCCATGTCGGCCGCCAGGTTGTAGACCGTCGCCGCCCCGTCCAGGGCGATTGCGCAGGCCTCGCGCTCCTGGAGGTCGAGACGCAGGTTCTCCGCTCCATCGTGGCGCTGGTACCATTCGTCGAACGGTTTGACGTCCACGGAGCGCACCGCGTGGCCCCGGGCGAGCAGATCCCCCACCAGGTGCCCTCCGATGAAGCCCCCACCCCCGGCCACCACGACCACTCCTTCACTCATGACGTTCCTTTCTTCTCCTGACGGCGGCGCCGTGTGGATGACGCCCAGGTGAGCCGAGTCTACCCTGAGGGAGGCCCCGGGGTGACGATCGTACGGAGCCTCCTGGGCCGTCGGCAGGTAGAGATGGCGCTCGCCTGCCTCGGGAGCCTGCGACAGTGCTCCGCGGTGCCGGTCCGCCTGATCCTCCACGACGACGGGACCCTGGACGAAGAGTCCCACGCCCACCTCGCCGAGGGTCTGGACGGGGCGCGGATCGTCACCCGCGAGGAGGCCGACGATCGGTTGGCTACGCTACTGGCGG
>Ga0210085_1000703_pt1 | contig 13779 bp, 13 predicted proteins | sample China_Galinas_PW_5_FD_184866 | JGI IMG/M metagenome (GOLD analysis project Ga0210085, IMG submission 184866) | Wetland microbial communities from San Francisco Bay, California, USA, that impact long-term carbon sequestration - China_Galinas_PWC_D1... | ecosystem: Environmental > Aquatic > Marine... | reverse complement strand
CATCAGCAGCTGGAAAGCCTCATGACCAATGTGCCAGGCACTATAGAGTATGTAACCTGCAATACCGAGGGCGAACAGCGCGTCGATGCCCGGCCAGCCATACCCCGACAGCAACAGCGCGATGATGATGCTGACATTGGTCAGCAAGTCGGTCGTGTAGTGCAGGGCATCCGCCTTGATCGCCGTCGAGCCGGTCACCCGGATCACATGGCGCTGCAATATCAACAGCGCCAGGGTGGCCAGGATCGCGAATACCATGACCCCCACACCGATCCCCACATCCTCGAGCGGCCTCGGATGCAGCAGGCGATCAAATGCCTGCAGTATCAGGAACACCGCCGAGCCGGCGATGAAGGTCGTCTGCGCCAACCCGGCCAGGGACTCGGCCTTGCCATGGCCAAAGCGGTGTTCATGATCGGCGGGCATCAACGAGTAACGCACGGCGAACAGGTTGATGAGCGAGGCGGCGACGTCCATCATGGAGTCGACCAGGGAGGCCAGCACGCTGACCGAGCCGGTCATTGCCCAGGCAACCAGCTTGGCGGCAATCAGGATGGCGGCGGTGGCCACCGAGGCATTTGTCGCCAGTCGCAGCAGCCGGGAATGTCGGTTTGTGTCTCTTTTCTGCATGGCAACGGGTTGTGTGTCTTCCATGATAGTGCGCATCCAGCCTGCGTCCCGGCCGGTCGCCGTCTGCGGATTCTCGGGATTAGAAAGACCGTATGGTATCACCGGCGCCGGCACATCCTATGTTCTGATTACTGCGTCATCGGGAGGCGCAGAGTGACATGGCAATCTCCAGGCATCGGGTTATAAATCATGAGGCTGCCTCGCTGCGCTCGCAACGAGGGGAACATTTTAATCATTCATGATTCCCCATGACCCGAATGGCGCTTACTTAAGGGATATCGTTCTTGTATTTAAAGAACCAATGGCCACGGAAGCACACGGAAAACACGGAATATTCACAGATAATTTCTATGTCTTCCGTGGAATCCGTCGATTCCGTGGCTATTTATCACAATTTCGACTTGAGTAAGCGCCACCCCCCATGACCCAGGTACTGGAACCACGCGGCCGCGGCACAATCCGGGGACGACTTCAACCAGGCAGATGCGAGCGGACCCAGTGCACGATGTCCTGAGTGCTCATGGCGCCGGCCTGGCGCGCCAGTTCCTGTCCGCGGTGAAACAGGGCCAGGGTCGGAATGCTGCGGATGCCGTATTGCGCGGCGATGGACTGCTCGATTTCGGTATTGAGTTTGGCCAGTCGCACCCGCGGCTCGAGCTGCGCCGCCGCCTGCACGAAGGCCGGCGCCATCATTTTGCAGGGTCCGCACCAGGGCGCCCAGAAATCGATGAGCACGGGGATGTCATTGCGCTCAAGCTGTTTTTGAAAAGCCTCGCCGGTCAGTTCCAGCGGATGGGCGGTAAACAGCGGTTGATGGCATTTGCCGCACTTCGGGCCGTCGCCGAGCCGGGCGCCGGGTATCCGGTTGACGGCGCCGCAATGGGGACAGACGATGTGAAATGAGTCGCTCATGACGTGTCTTCCTTTCAGGAATCCATGGGAGTGGCTTCAGGCGCCCTCTTCGAATCGTCGCAGTCGCGCGCGCAGGGATTCAAGCTCATCCAGCAGGTCCAGCACCAGCGCCGCTCCGGCGACATTGATGTCCAGATCACGCTGCAGATGCAGCGCGACGCGGGCGCGTCCCAGGCTGGAGCCCGGGAAATACCATTCGCCGAGCTCGCTGCCCACGGGTTCCAGTATGCCTTCGTCCACCAGTTCGACGATGCGTTCTATCCGTACGGAACAGGCGCAACCGAGTTCATCCAGCGTCAGGGTCGTGGTTTCGTCCAGCACGAAACCGTTAATCACAGATCTCTTCTCGTCGCGCATGGTTGCCTACACCCCCAGTCCGCTGCGTGGATTGAATGCCAGCTCCTGCTGCATCGTGCGGTATAACTGCCGGGCGGATTCGCTGTCTGCCGGCGGCAGGGCAATCTGCAGCACCACGTAGAGGTCGCCCGCCGGTTTTCCCGGGATGCCGCGCCCCTTCAGGCGCAGCTTCCGTCCCGCCGTCGAAGCGGAGGGAATCGCCAGGTCGACGATTCCCTCCGGCGTGGGGACCTTGACCCGGTCGCCCAGCGCGGCCTCCCAGGGCGCGAGCGGCAGGTCGAGATAGAGATCCCGCCCGTCGACCCGGTACAGGCGGTGCGGCTTGAATTCCACATCAAGATACAGATCACCGGCCACCCCGCCGCCAAATCCCGGCGTACCCTGGCCGGCCAGACGGATGTGCTGTCCCTGTTTGACCCCCCGGGGTATGCGCACGTTCAGGGTTCGCTCCCGCGTCCGCACATGGCCATGCCCGTCGAGCTGCGGTGCATGCAGGGTGATAGTGCGGGTCGCACCCTGGAAGGCATCCTCCAGGTCAATCAGAATTCGCGCATGGTGGTCCTCGCCGCGGGCGCGAAAACCCTGTGCGCCGGCAGGCCCCGCCCCGGCGTGTCCGAACAGGGATTCGAAGAAATCGCTGAAGGCGCTGCCCTCCTGATACCCGCCGCTGAACTCGAAGCCGGCATCCCAGTCCGGGGGCGGCCGGAAATCCTGTCCCGCCTTCCAGTTGGCACCCAGCTGGTCATAGGCGGCGCGCTTTTCCGGATCCTTGAGGACTTCATAGGCCTCGCCCAGTTCCTTGAAGCGCGCTTCCGCATCCGCTTCCTTGCTGACGTCCGGATGATATTTGCGCGCGAGTTTGCGGTAAGCCCGCTTGATCTCGTCCTGGGTGGCGTCGCGCGCAACCCCCATGATGCCGTAATAGTCTTTGAACTCCATGAATCACTCCCGCTTGCCGTCTGTCCGCCAGAGGCATCCCGCAGTTTACCGGTACACCGTGTGCGGCGCATGGTCCTTGTTTCTATAATATGGGGTGCAACCTGGATTTTTCGAGTCTGCCTCACCCGCAAACCTCCTCCCGGCGCGCATCCTTGCCATCCCGTATGAACACAGTGCGCCGCCATCAAGGCAATTATGAGAGAATCGCCACCGGTGGAGTACCCGACCGACACCACCGCCTGCCTGACCGAACCCGCATTTGGAGGAGATAACTGACCATGGTGATGAGAGTCTTCACAACGATCGTGATTCTACTGACATCCCTGCTGCCGGCGCCGCCCGGTCAGGCCGATACGACCATCCGGATTGACGGGTCGCGTGAAGCCGCAAACACCGTCGTCCAGGTCAAGGGCAGCATGGCGCGACTCGCGCCATCCGGTCAGCCGGGCTATGTGCTCTACGACAAAAGCCGCAATCTCGCCATCTATGTCGATACTGACAGTAAAACCTATACCGAAGTCGACCGGCCGACGCTGGAGAAATACACCGGAATGGTCTCCACCATGCGCCAGCAACTGCAAATGCTGCCGCCGGCGCAACGCGTCCTGCTCGAACAGCACATGGACGGCCTGATGGGCACCCCCCGAAACAAGGGTTTGCCCGACCTCGACCAGTTGCACAGCGCTGCGCGCGGCACCCGCCTCATCGGCGGCTTTCACTGTCAGTTATATCAGCTGCTGAACCAGCAGCAGGTCGTTGGTGACGTCTGCCTGAGTACCGCCGCCGAGGCGGGCGTTTCCCCGGCCGACTTTGCCACCCTGATGGCCATGATGGATTTCATGCGCCAAGCGGCGGGCATGGCCCAGGAATTGACTGGCGGCATGACCGAGAGTACCCACCTGCTGCTGAGCGGGCTGCGGGGAGTGCCGGTCGCGGCGAGTGACTACCTGAGCCGTCAGCAATTCACGGTGGCCAGCGTCTCCAGCCAGGTTCTGGATACCGGATTGTTCAACGGCTACCGGGGCTATCGCAAAAAGGGCTTGCTGGAAACGATACCCCTGGGCCAATGATCGGCCAGCCGCTGCAGACAGCCTGACCGGGGAATACACCATGTGGCGGACTCTGTCCGGTACGCCGCCGGTGTTCCCGCAGCCGGTTTCCCTCACAAAGTGGTGCAAACGGCGTTCCGCAGGAGAATACGACAGCCTCGCGCGAAAGTTTTTCACGCCACCTATTGCACTGCAGGGCGGAGCAGGCATACTCGGCACGGTGGCGGATCGAGCCCGCTCCACGGCTTCACGTGGCGTGCCGCATCAGAAACTGCACGCCCGCCGTTTTCTCAGCGCATGACTACCGGCAGCAGCTGCGGTTGCACCGCTCCAATGGGCTTGCTTGCATGAAGATCGACTGGAAAACCTACAATCCGGGAAAATTCTATGACGAAATGATCAGCACGCCCGGTAATGCACGAATCGCATCCCGTGGCCTGGCGAGCTACCTTCAATCACTGAGTGACACGGAACTGGCCCGCCGCCAGCGCGCCGCCGACCTGGCCATTGCCGAGATGGGCGTGACCTTCACGGTCTATACCGAGGGTGAGAACATCGATCGCTCCTGGCCCTTTGACATCATCCCGCGGGTCATCGCCCAGAAGGAGTGGTCGAAAATACAGGAAGGACTGGAGCAACGCGTCACCGCGCTCAACCTGTTCATCGACGACCTGTACAACGAGCAGAAAATCATCAGCGACGGCGTGTTCCCGCGCAAACTGCTGCTCAGTTCCAGGAACTACCTGCCGCAATGCGCGGGTTTCCGGCCGCGTCACGGTGTGTGGGCCCATATCTGCGGCTCGGACCTGGTGCGCGACAAGGATGGCACCTTCTACGTACTGGAGGACAACCTGCGCGTTCCTTCCGGTGTTTCCTACATGATGGAGAATCGCGGCGTCACCAAGCGGGTGTTCCCGGAGCTGTTTCGCAGACACCACATCCTGCCGGTGGACGACTACCCGGCCCAGCTGTTCGACATGCTCGCGTCGCTGTCGCCGCGACCGCTGGATTTCCCCGAAATCGTGGTGATGACGCCGGGAATCTTCAATTCGGCCTATTTCGAACATTCCTATCTCGCCCAGCAGATGGGCGCCGAACTGGTCGAGGGCAGTGATCTGATCGTCGCCGAGGATGACTGCGTCTATATGAAGACCATCAACGGCCTGCAGCAGGTCGATGTCATTTACCGCCGTGTCAATGACGAGTTTATCGATCCGGAGGCCTTCCGGGAGGATTCGGTGCTCGGCGTACGCGGCCTGCTGCGCGCCTGGCGCGCCGGCAAGGTCGCGCTGGCCAATGCCCCGGGAGCCGGCGTCGCGGATGACAAGGTGGTCTACACCTATGTACCCGATATCATCAGGTACTACCTCGACCAGGACCCCCTGATTCCCAACGTGCCGTCCTATCGCTGCGAGGATAAAAAACAACGCGACTACATCCTCGCCAACCTGAACAAACTGGTGGTCAAACCGGCAAACGAATCCGGTGGCTACGGCATGCTGGTCGGTCCGCATGCCAGCGCGGCGGAGCGCAGCAAGTTCGCCGGTCTCATCAAGCGTTCACCGCGCAATTACATTGCGCAGCCGGCCCTGTCACTGTCGACGGCGCCGACCATCTGTGGACGCAGCATCGAGCCGCGTCACCTGGACCTGCGGCCATTCATCCTGCAGGCCGAACGGACCTATGTCACTGCGGGTGGTCTCACACGGGTCGCCCTGCGCAAGGGATCCCTGGTGGTCAACTCCTCGCAGGGCGGCGGCAGCAAGGACACCTGGATCCTGGAAACGCGGAGCAACTGACATGCTGTCAAGGGTCGCGGAAAGACTGTACTGGATGGCGCGCTACCTGGAACGCGCGGAAAACACCGCGCGACTGGCGCGCGTCTACAGCTACCTGATGCTCGACCTGCCAAACGGTGTCGGCCTGAGCTGGCAGCAACTGATCGACATCACCGGCAACCAGGAGCTCTACCGCAAGCGCCACCGAACATCAGGCGAACGCAATGTCATGCGCTTCATCCTGAGCGATCCGGAAAATCCCGGATCGCTTATTACCGCTGTAACCATGGCGCGCGAGAATGTACGCACCACCCGCGATCTGGTGCCGAGCGAAGGCTGGGAACACGTCAACGAACTGTACCTGTTTGCGAGGAAAAAACTTGCCAGAAAGACCCTGCCAAAGGGGCTGTACGAATTTCTTTCCGAAATCATCATGCGCTGCCAGCAAATCACCGGATTGCTGGCCGGCACCATGAGTCATGGAGATGCCTACCAGTTCGTGCGTATCGGGCGTAACCTGGAGCGTTTTGACATGACCTCGCGCATTATCGACGTGGGCTCGGCGACGCTGCTGGCCAAGGGAGCCGAGCTGGCGCGCCTCGAAGGCCGCCTGTGGACCTACCTGCTGCGCGCACTGAGCGCCCACCAGATGTACCGCCAGTACGTACGGCGGCAGATTCGCCCGGAAATCGTGCTCGGCTTCCTGCTGCACGATATGCATTTCCCGCGCGCCATGGCCCACACACTGTGTGAGATCGAATCCTGCATTACCCTGCTGCCCCACCACGAGGAAACCTTGCAGAGTATCTCCGAACTGTCGCAGCAGGTGCTTGTCTCAGATGTCGGCAAGCTCTACCCGCAGGGACTGCACGCATTTCTTGACAGACTGCAGCTGGATCTCGGCGGACTGCATCAACAGATCGTCCACACCTGGTTCGCGCCCGCAACGGATTATCCGGCCTGACCGGGCCGTTCACCGTGATACAGGCATCAGACCGGATAACAGGGATATCGCCTGGAAGCAAATATAGCCAGGCAATCCCCGTTCCGGAGCAGGAAAACCCGGTCTATTCCGCGGTTGCCGCGACCCGCTCGGGCTCGCTCCATCTGAATCTGTGCAGCTCCGCGAAGGCTTCCTTGAGTTTCTGATCCCAGGCGGCCTTGATTTCGAGCAGGTAGGGATCATCGGCCTGGAACATGAAGTGGCGGCTGACGCTGAGGCAGTCCTTTTCGTAGAGCAGGATATCGAGAGGCGGCCCGACCGTGGCATTCGAACGCATGGTCGAATCCATCGATACCAGTGCGCACAGCGCCGCCTCCTCGAGACTGGTCTCGCGGGTAATGATCCGGTCCAGGATCGGTTTGCCGTATTTGATCTCGCCGATCTGCTGGTACGGATTCTCGGGTGTGGCCATGATGAAGTTGCCTTCAGGGTAAATCATGAACACGTGGTGGTTGTCACCCGCGATTTGTCCGCCGAGTATGAACGAGGCGCTGGCATCGAAGGAGGATCCGGCGCTGGCCTGTACGTGCTTCTGTTGCTGTGCGGAGCTGAGCTGTCCCAGATATTCCGCGGCCTCGGTCATGTCCTGTACCGAATTGAAATTCGGTTCATTGCCCTGTTTGATGTCGCGTTTGAGCTGGGCAATCACCGACTGGGTCGTGGCAAGATTTCCGGCGGTCAGCACCACGAAGGCGCGGTCGCCCTCAATACCGAAAGTGAACATCTTGGTGTAGGTGCTCAGGTGATCGACACCGGCATTGGTGCGCGAATCCGAGGCGAATATCAGGCCTTTATCGACTGTTATGGCAAGACAATAGGTCATTGACTGAACCCGTTCCGTTCGGGTGGTTCATGGTTATCGGCCATGGTAGAGAGTCGCCGTGAGGCGCGTCAACAGCTGTTTATAATGCATTGTATTAAAATGTAATTTCTGTATTTACCAGGGCGCGCCGTGGCGCTGTGCCACGACCAGGCCGGGATGCGCTGACCGCAATGCCGATGGCGCAATCATACTCGCCTGGCAGCAGCCTGCGGCGAGTAATGACAAATACCGGCAACCCTGTCTACGAGGGAATAAATGATGTCACTGCCCATCCTGGCCAATGCCGGATTTTTTATTCGCTGGCAGTCGATCGATGCCCGGCATATCGACCATGTCTATTTCGCCGCAGTCGATCGCCGGCGCGATATCTTCCCCGCCGATCTCGGAGAACGCCTCCTGGCGGCGGGGCCGGGTGTAACCATTGAGACCACCATGGCAGCGGGCGAGCTCATACCGGGGGTTGCAGCAGAAAACCACCGCGAGTTGCCCCGCCGGGGCGTCGATATGGTATTTGCCACGCACCATTTGCCCGGGCCGTTTCGCGGACGCTTCTACCCGCGCGGCTGGCTGGCGGACCGCACGCCTGTCGAGGGTCTCCTTAATGGTGACATGCAACCGTTCCGCGTGGCCGGTCTGAGCGATGACCGTATCCGGATCGATCTCAACCATCCGCTGGCTGCCTATCCCCTGACGGTCGGCGGGAACATTCTCGAAATAACGGCAATTCCCGATCCACACGACGCGCGCTGTAACGATGTCATTGCCGACATCACCCGACAGGGACCGGGGATGCAGTGCTGTCCCGGGGAAGGTAGCGTCGATTTCATCCACCCACGGGCCTTCGCACGGGAAGACGACTCGTCGGATGCCGACTTCTACCGGACACCGCGGCTGGTGCAGCACCTCGATGCGCGCGCCCGCGAGATCATCAATGACCGCTATCGACGCTCGATCGCACCCGGCGCCAGAGTGCTGGACCTGATGAGCAGCTGGGTTTCGCATCTGGACGGCATCGCGGATTCCACCAGGGTCTCGGGACTCGGCATGAATGCGGAGGAACTGGGCGGGAATCCACGGCTTGCCGACTATGCGGTTCAGGATCTCAACCGGGAGCCCCGCCTGCCATATGCGGACGGCAGTTTTGATGCAGTGGTATGCAGCGTATCGGTGGAATACCTGGTGTTCCCGTTCGATGTCTTCGCTGAAGTGGCCCGGGTGCTCAAACCGGGCGGACAGAGTATCGTCACCTTCTCCGATCGCTGGTTCGCGCCCAAGGTCATTGGATTATGGACCGAGTTGCACCCCTTCGAACGTATGGGGCTGGTGCTGGAGTATTTGCGCCAGACCAGGCAGTTCGCCGACATGATTACCGAAAGCTGGCGCGGCTGGCCGCGCCCCGAGGACGACAAGTACTACCCGCGTCGACGGGCGGCGGATCCGGTGTTCGCGGTATCGGGGCGGCGACGCTGAACGCGTCGATGTGACATCATTAACCGCAGTGGTAACATGCCATCAATGATGCCATACCGTTTTTGCAGTCGTGGCAAAAGAACAACGGAAACGCACGGAACCATTGCGGCGGCATTTATCCGCGTGCTTCCGCGTATTTCCGTGTCCATGCAGTCATTGCCTTATCATCACAGGAGTCGTTTGTGACAGAGTCCACCGGAAGCCATCGTCCACCCGACCATCCCGCCGTTGCCAGTGGAGGCATCGGCGTCCTGCTGGTGAATCTCGGCACCCCCGACGCGCACGACACCGCCGCCGTGCGCCGCTACCTCGCCGAGTTCCTGTCGGACCGGCGGGTCATCGAACTGACGCCCTGGTTATGGCAACCGATACTGCATGGCATCATTCTGCGCACCCGCCCCGCGCGGGTAGCCGAGGCCTATCACAAGGTCTGGTTCAACGAGACCAACGAATCGCCGCTGCGCTACTACACCCGCCGCCAGGCGGAACTGCTGGGCGAGCGTTTGGGCAGGCATGATGGCAGGGTTCTCGTCAGCTGGGCCATGCGCTACGGCAATCCCTCTATCGCGGAGCAAATGAGCGCCTTGCACGAACAGGGCTGCGAACGCGTGCTGATTGTACCCTTGTATCCGCAATACAGCGCCTCCACCACGGCCACGGTCAACGACCGGGTCTTCGAGACACTGAAGAGCATGCGCTGGCAGCCCGCGCTGCGCTGCCTGCCACCCTACTACGATCATCCGGCCTATATCGATGCCATCGCCCGGTCGATAGAGGAGCATCTGGCAGCCGGTGAGGAGCGCCCCGAAGTGATCCTGGCCTCATTCCATGGCCTGCCGCAGGAGTATTTCGACGAGGGAGATCCCTATTACTGTCACTGCGCCAGGACCACACGCCTGTTGCGCGAGCGGCTTGGCCTGGATGAACAACAGCTGCGCATGACCTTCCAGTCGCGATTCGGTCCGAAGAAATGGCTGCAGCCCTATACCGACAAGACCCTCAAGGCGCTGGCCCGGGAGGGTGTCAGGCATCTCGCCGTGGTCATGCCGGGCTTTGCCGCCGACTGCCTGGAAACCCTCGAGGAGATGGCCATGCAGAATCGTGATCTGTTCCTGGGTCACGGCGGCAGCCGCTACGATGTCATCCCCTGCCAGAATGATTCAGAGACCGGTATCGACATGCTGCATAGCCTGGTCGCGCAGGAGCTCGCCGGATGGATTGCAACATAGGGCACGGTTGTTGCGTCAAGCGTGAATTTGAATCGGGGATACCAATGAACACGAAACAGCATGCGTCAGTAATGGAAGCCATTGTCATGCAGGCTCCCGGCGGGGTCGAGGTACTGCGTCACCAGGAAGTGCCCGTGCCCGTGATCACGCATGACACGGATGTGCTGGTCCGGCTCAGAGCGGCAGGACTCAACCCGATCGATGCCAAACTGCGGCAGAATCCCGGCAGCTATTCGTTACCCTTACCCGTCGTGCTCGGCTTCGATGGCGCCGGCGTGGTCGCAGCAACCGGCAGCGCCGTCACCCGCTTTGCCCCCGGTGACGAAGTTTACTTCTGCCATCCGGGCTTCGGAGGGCGTTCCGGCTGTTATGCGACCTACACGGTCGTGCCGGAAATCCTGCTGGCACGCAAACCGGCAAACCTGAGTTTTGCCGAGGCCGCGGCCGTTCCCCTGGCGCTGATCACCGCATGGGAATCGCTGTTTGAGCGCGCCGCCGTACAGACCGGCCAGAAAGTGCTCGTGCATGGCGGGGCCGGCGGGGTGGGCCACCTTGCCATACAGCTGGCAAAACAGGCCGGGGCCGGTGTTTGCGCGACCGTCAGTTCGGAGGCCAAAGCAACGTTCGTGAACTCCTTGGGAGCGGAGGAGTGCATCTACTATCGTGACGAGGATTTCGTGCAGGCCGTACTGCGCTGGACCGCGAATCAAGGCGTCGATGTCGCGCTGGATACTGTTGGCGGTCAAACCTTCGAACAGACCTTCGCCGCCGTGCGCTATGCAGGCCGGGTGGTCACGCTGCTGCAACCCGCATCCAGCACTAACTGGGGCATCGCACGCCAGCGCAATCTGGGCATAAGCCTGGAATTGATGCTCTCACCGACTTATCTGGGGATTCCTCAGGCGCAACGCGCGCAGTCACGCATCCTTGAAGCATGCGCACCGCGCTTCGACAACAACGAACTCAGGGTCTGCGTAACGCAGACCTGTTCCCTGAAAGATGCGGCGCTGGCTCATCATGAGCTGGAGAGCGGCGCGCAGATCGGCAAGCTGGTCCTGGAAATCAATTGAGTGTCGGCATAATGCAGTCAACGGTGATGTCACCATAGCAGATAGACTGCCAGCCCTCTCATGATAGTCCGGTAACTCACCCCACCGACCGCTGTTTCGAACATGACCGCTGTAAAGCGGCCATTTCGCTCCGATCCGGAAATCATTCATCACCGCAATTCACCGCATGCCATGCAACGGGTATACCCCGCATGCCCGGATCCTGCCGGATTACAGAAAAATCTGTGCTTAATTATTCCCCGACTTTGCCAATATATTGTAATGAGGCGTTCAGGTAATGGCGCTGGAATTGAACCATGAGATCAAGGTGATCCTATGTCGGTGTACGGTTATGAACTGAGGAGTTGTGCGACGTGTGCCTGGTGGGGCGGTTCAAGGAAAGCCGTCAACATGAGGGCAGGCATAAATGTCGATCACTACGAAACGGGGCCCTGCAGCCACATCAACAGGCGCGGTGTGCAGTGCAGTGAGAATGCCGTTTGCCAGGATTACCTGCAGTGGTCCGCCATCAAAGACCATTCACTGGAAATCATCACGGGGTAGTTCCTGTCCACCCCGACAGACGTCAATTTCACCAGCAGGCACCATCCCGGTTGACGACGGCCCGGACAGTACCGTTCGTATTCCCCATTTCAGCCTGTGATCCGTGAACTGTTCCCCCTGGAACATCCCGAACGAACACCGCCCGTTTGCCGGCACGGAGCGATGGCGAGGGTTGCTTTGAACGTGGTTGAAACGTGAAGTACACTTTGCCCGCGCCTCGCCAGTGGATGCCGTGATGTCATCGCCGGGACGCCGGTTTCGAGGCAACCCTGTAATATCCCGGCGACGGAATGTTTCGATTATCCGCCACAATGCATCCGGCGCAGGAATGATCAGAATGAAACCGACCGATTACACGCCGATTGACTGCAGCTTGTACAGTGAATATGAACTGGCCATCATGCACGGAAATCGGCTGCGGATAAGCTGGCGTGATGCGGAGGGGCCTCCCCGTATCGAGGTGCTGGCACCGGTTGATCTGCGCACCCGGCAAGGCGAGGAGTTTCTGGTGGCAATCGACAGTCTCGGTGCTGAACGGGAAATCAGGCTGGATCGAATCCTGGACAGCAAATGCATCTGAGGCTACCGCCCTGTCACCCGGGTATTGTCCGCCCTGCGCCATGACACCGCTCTGACCAGAGTGCATAACGGGAGCCAACGGTGACGGACAACAGCCATGATCTCGAGTTGCTGCTGCGCTCCCGCGTCCCGTTGATCGTGGTGGAAACGCGGGATGAAACGCGGGTCATGCGGCTGTTCTCCACGCTGGCGCTGCGGCTTGCCACGCCGGTGATGGCATGGTCATCAACCAATGGCCTGCATCGCATAGATTACGAATCGTCGCCGCAGCGGCATACGAGCGAACCACGACAGGCGCTGGGACAGATCAGGGCCACTACCCAGGCAACGATATACCTGCTGCTGGACTTCCACCCCTACCTGGATGACCCCTATAACATCCGGTTGCTGAAAGAAATCGCCCTGGACTATCCGCGACTGGGGCACACGCTGGTGCTGGTAAGCCACCAGCTCGAGATTCCCCCGGAACTGCGCAGCTACAGTGCGCGCTTTTCCCTGTCCCTGCCCGATGCCGCACGTCTGGAAGCAATCATCAGGGAGGAAGCGAGTCACTGGTCAAAGGTCAATCACGGCAAAAAGGTAACCACGGACCACCGGGTACTGGACCTGCTTGTGAGCCAGTTGCGGGGCCTGACGGCAACCGATGCACGCCGGATTATCCGCAGCGTCATCTACGATGACGGTGCGATCAGCAGCGAGGACCTGAACCGCGCATCCCGGGAGCGCTACACCTTGCTGGCTAACAATGGCGCCTTGTCCTGCGAATTCGACACGGTGGATTTTATCGATGTAGGCGGTCTGGAGAACCTCAAACGCTGGATAAAGCGCCGTCGTTTCGCCTTCCTTGAACCGGATGGCAAACTGGATATGCCGAGGGGTATCCTGCTGGTCGGCGTACAGGGCGGCGGCAAGAGCCTCGCCGCCCGTGCCGTCGCCGGCATGTGGAGACTCCCGTTGCTGCGGCTCGATTTCGGTACGCTCTACAACAAGTTCTTTGGTGAAACCGAACGCAATTTGCGCGAAGCGCTCAAATCGGCCGAAGCCATGGCGCCCTGCGTGTTGTGGATTGACGAGATCGAGAAGGCCATTGCCGCCGGTGACTACGATAACGGCACTTCACGGCGTATTCTGGGCAATCTGTTGACCTGGATGTCCGAGCGCACGGCGGCGGTTTTCATTGTCGCCACGGCCAACGTGATCGAACACCTGCCCCCGGAGCTGATCCGCAAGGGACGGCTGGATGAAATCTTCTTCGTGGACCTGCCCGATGCCGCTACCCGCGCCGAAATCTTCGCCATTCATCTGCGCAAGCGCGAACTCAACCCGTCCGACTTCGACATCCCGGCGCTCGCCGCGCTAACGGAAGGCTTTTCAGGCGCCGAAATCGAACAGGCCAT
>Ga0210085_1000702_pt1 | contig 13784 bp, 15 predicted proteins | sample China_Galinas_PW_5_FD_184866 | JGI IMG/M metagenome (GOLD analysis project Ga0210085, IMG submission 184866) | Wetland microbial communities from San Francisco Bay, California, USA, that impact long-term carbon sequestration - China_Galinas_PWC_D1... | ecosystem: Environmental > Aquatic > Marine... | reverse complement strand
GCGCCAGAGTCAGAGCGCGCAGGGTCAGCTTGCGGGCTTCGCGTTCTTCGAATTCGCCCGAGGCTTTGCCGGCCTTGGCTATAGCGGCCGTAATTTTAGATGAATCGAATTCAACAACCCTGTTGTCCCTTTTTTTTATTTTTTCGAACACAATTCCCCCTTCTGCTGCAGACCGCATCAGTATATGTGGCACGACTAGATGAATTAATGGGAATGATGGTTTCCGGAATTGAATCCGGCGTTCAATTGAAAGCGATCCCCGGGGATGCGACAGTCGACCGCAAGAACGGCCAGATCGAATGGCAAATACTATATCGCAATATGTTGTATGGTGTCAACAGGAAAATTCAAGATGTGGTATCATGATCGACAGCGGCCAAATAGTCCTCCGGTCCCGAAGTCTTGTGAAGGTAAAGAGGGGTCAAGGCATCCGGTGGTTTCCGACCGGCGGCGTCACCCAAATGTAGTCGCCGTAGGACAGGTCAACCGTCTCTCCGACGGGAGCCAGATAAACGGTTCGATAGGGAGCTCCCGTAAGATTGAAGGCCCGGTCCGGAATACCGAATTTATGGACGATGTGACCGTTGCCGGCCAACACCACCATCAACCGATCGTCCAGGTTGCGGGCGATTGAAGCGGCCATGGTGTCTTCCCACACACACTGGGCCTGGTAGAAAAATTCGAAATTGGCTTCGCCATGAAACGCGTGTGCTTTGAAGATTGTCTCGAGATAAGTCCGATGGGCGGCATTGGACGTGTCAATGTGGGGAGGCAAATCCTGCCGGTCGCAGCCCAGCAGACTGTCGATGCCGCCGATCCTGACTTTTGGCGGAATGTGGAAGGGGATGTTCAGCCCGAAAAGTGGGATGCCCTTTTCCCTGATGACGTCGAGAATCGGTTGGTAAAGAGCAAAATCGAAGCGCCAATTGGCATACCAGTGGGTTTTTTCGAGAAACGCTTCCTGCGTCAGCTGCCCCGCAGACCATCGATCGAGAACGATCTGGTAGGTAAAATCGAACATCTCCATCCCGACCGCCACCCGTGGATGGACCCTCAAGAGGCCCTGGAGGATCTCGAGTTGAATTTCGTGGTGGGCCGTATCGGTGTGAATCTCGCCGATGTAGACGACCCGGCATCCAGCCAGATCGGCGAGCATCTCGTCAGAGGTCACCACCGCACCCGTGGCGCCCGAAATGATTTGACCGGCCTCGATATAGCGGTCACGGTCTTTTAGGAAGAGTCGCGGCGGTGCAGCGGCGCAGGCAAAGACAAACCCGACCAGACATGTCGCCAGGAATATTTTACTGATCATTTGTCCTACTGTCGGTACCACCTGAGAATAATGAGTGCGGTGTGACGGCTTGATTTTTTCGTTGCCTGTCTGTAGAATTCATCATGCTCTACGATCAGAATCCGGTCCACCGCAAGTTGATTACACCCTGGTACGACTCCCGCACGGTCTGCCTCGTGGTGATCCTCTCCATGCTGCTGGTGTTTTTGTTTGCTCTCGTCGGCGTTTTTTCAGCCTGGGAAAATTCGCTCTACCGGGAAATGATCTGGCTGCCTGCCTTGCTGGCCCTTTTAAGTGTTATCGTGATTCTGTCGACGACCGTCCGCTTGATCAAACGCTGGAAGCATCGCTATGCCAAGAATTGGAAATACTGGTAGTACCGGCATGTCATGATTCCGGCCCGCCGTTCCCGATGTTCCGGAGTATCTTGATGAAGGTGTCGGGAGGAATGTAACCGGGTCGGTGGCCGAGAACACTTCCGCTTTTCGAAAAAAACCAGTTGTCGGGCAACCCGCGGATCCTGAAAAGATTCGACAGCTTCTGTTCCCGGTCCGAATCGACCTTGACGGCAATAAAATTCTTGTCCAACAAGTCCACGACGGTTTGATTATGAAACGTTTCCCTGTCCATGGTATGGCAGTAGGTGCACCAGTCGGCCCAGAAAAAAACGAACACGACTTTCCCCTGAGCTTTGCCTAGCGCCATGCCTTCGTCGAAACTGTGCCACTTCAACGGCCTCGACCCGCCGGAAGCGACAGGTGGTACCAAGGCGGCAAAGATACACACAAGAACAAGAGGTGCAAGAAATCTAGTTTTCACGAATATGGTTCCTCTTGGTTTGGCCAAAGGCTAGCCACAATCCGATCGCCAACAGAACAGCGTCACGAAGGATATCTGTCAGGTAATCGGCCCCATTCTCGGTCGTGGCCACTGAAAAGCATCCGCAGTCGACATCGATTCCACGGATCCAGGTCGACACCAGCGCAGCCATAAAAACGACCATCAACGCGTTGACGATCAAGAGACTGCCGTCGACCCAGGCGCCGGCGACCAGCAATACCCCGCAGAGAACCTCAATCCAGGGCAGCAGGACAGACAGCGGGTTGACAAGCGGTCCGGGCAGCAGTTGGTAGTTGCTGATGATAGCGGCAAATCCTTGCGGGTCGTCGATCTTGACCCACCCGGCCCACACGAAGACGCCGCCAAGAAAGATGCGGAGCCCCAAAACGGGCCATTTGCGATAATCTGAAGGTAACTGATTTGGGAGCATATTTGGTAAAACCGTACCGGCGACCGCCTCGATAAATCCTGCCGTGCTTCTACCTGCCGTGCTTCTATTAGACGGTTCGCGGTCCCTTCCATATTGGCGGCATCGTGAAAAACTAGCCCCACGAGCGCTCCGCGACCGTTTCGCAACGGATTTACCCGCTCAGTTCCTGCGCCCTTCGTCTCGCCGAGGCAATCGCCAAGATGATGATGGGTTTTAAGCCCCTTTTTTCGAAAACATCAATCGCAGCGGCGGTTGTTCCCCCGGGAGAGGTTACCCTGCGGCGCAGTTCTTCGGGCGGCTCACCGGAGGCTTCCAGAAGTTTGGCGGAACCTCTCAGCGTGGCGGCCGCCAGCGAAGCCGCTGCACCGGGTTCGAGTCCCATCTGAATTCCGGCCTCGGTCATTGCTTCGACCAGGTAAAACACGTAAGCCGGTCCGGACCCAGAGAGGGCCGTGACGGCATCGAGCGCCTCTTCCTCGAACTCTATGACATCGCCGACCGCCTGCAAAAGGGTTCGGGCCGCCCGGGCGTCTTCTGCGGTGACAAAGCGATTGGGACTCATCCCGGAGACGGCGCTGAGCACCAGGGCCGGTGTATTCGGCATAACCCGGATAATGGGCAGGTTCCGGACACTTTCCGCGTCCAGAGGAGGATAGAGGATCTCCTCCATTTTGCGTATCGGAAACCCGGCGGCAATGGAAATGAGGAGCTTGCGTTCGGGCAACCGGTAGCCTCCCCGACCGGAGATGTCTTTGAGGACCGCCGGCAGATGCTGAGGTTTGACGGCCAGCACCACCATGCGGCAGCTTTGGAAAAGCTTACCGTTGTCACGCAGAACCGTGATGCCGTATTTTTTGTTCAGATAATCGAGCCTCTCCACATCGACATCGGCGACGCTGATCTTGGCGGCCGGCAACAGGCCGGATTGGATCACCGCACCGATGAAGGCTTCTCCCATGTTGCCGGCGCCGATAAAACCGATGGTGGTGTCGAATTCAGCCACGGCGAATTTCCTTCTGGCGGTCCCTGCAGCAACCGCCGGTTTTTCTTTTACCTTTGGACAATAGTGGTCATGTGTGTTAGTATATCACATTCAAATGTAACCATAAACTGACCGCGCCGGGACAAGGTAGCTTCCCGAAACCCCATATGTCAACGCTTTTGCACCGCCATCGGCCATATTAACATAAATACCCGCTGCGGTAGCGAAGACCTTGACGCATGTAACAGAACATCGGGTGCGCCTGATTCGACACGGCCAGTCAAAATAAAGGGCCTGACCACCCATGTATTTCGTCGGCTATTTTATCATGGCAGTTGCCAATGTCCTTCACTATGTTCTCTTTTTTTACATGTGGATCATCATCGCGCGGGCTGTACTTTCCTGGGTCAGCCCGGATCCTTACAATCCGATCGTCCGTTTTATCTACAAGGTGACCGAACCGGTCATGTATCAGGTCCGATCCCGGCTACCGGTCAGTTTCGGCGGCATAGATTTCGCGCCGGTGGTGGTGATTCTGATCATCTATTTTCTTCAGATCTTCGTTGTGAACAGCCTTATGAGGTTCTCCCAATCGATGCTGTAAACAACGACTGAGGAGGTGACAAATGGTCAATCTCACACCCCTTGATATTCAGCAGCAACGATTCAAGACAAGATTTCGCGGCTTCGACATTCAGGAAGTGGATTCGTTTCTGGATCAAATGGCAGATGCGTTTGAATCCCTGCTGAAGCAAAACGAAAATTTAAAAGAGGATTTCCGCCGGTTGCAGCTCGAGATCCAAGGCTACAAAAACCGGGAGGACGCCTTTAAGCGTGCGCTGCTCAATTCCCAGCGAGTCATCGAACAGATGAAGGAAAACGCACAGAAATCAGCCGAGCTTATCGTCGCCGAAGCGGAGGTCAAAGCCGAAAAAATCCTCAACAAGGCCCACAACCGACTGGCCCAACTGCACGAGGATATTGCGGAACTCAAACGTCAACGGATGCAGATCGAGGTCCAGATCGGTTCGGTGATCGAAGCTCACGGCAAGCTGCTGGAAATCAGCAAAGAAGGCATGAAGGCGATGGACGACGAGGACTCCAAGATCAAGCTGCTTCAGCAGAACAAGGCCTGATCCGCATTGGCTGTGAACCTGTCTTCGATCGGTTGCGGATGCCGGTCGGAAAATGTAAATTCAGCTTCTTCCGGAGTAATTGATGGCAAAAATTGATGCGTTTTTCAAGTTGATGCACGAGCAGGGTGCCTCGGACTTGCACCTGACCGCCAGCCAGCCGCCCTCCCTGAGAATTCGAGGAGACATTGAAAGGATCAAATACAAAGTACTGGACAACGATGACCTGCGGGGCATGCTGTATGAAATCACCCCGGAAGAAAAGATAAAGGTCTTCGAAGAAACCGGTGATGTCGATTTTGGTTACGAAATTCCCGGTTTGGCCCGCTACCGGGCCAATTTTTTTATGCAGAAAAACGGCGTCGGCGCCGTATTCAGAGAAATTCCCACCGCTATCATGACCGCCGAGCAGCTCGGTCTGCCGCCGGTGATATCAAAACTGGCGACCCTGCCCAGAGGCCTGGTGCTGGTCACGGGCCCTACCGGCAGTGGAAAATCCACGACGCTGGCATCGATCATCGATGTGGCCAACCGCAACCGTAAAGACCACATCATCACCATTGAAGATCCCATCGAATTTGTCCATCAGAGCCAGGGCTGCATCGTCAATCACCGTGAGATCGGCATCCACACCCACTCTTTTGCATCGGCGCTGCGCGGCGCCTTGCGCGAAGATCCGGATATCATACTCGTGGGCGAAATGCGCGATCTGGAAACTATTTCGCTGGCCATCGAAGCGGCCTCCACCGGACACCTGGTTTTCGCGACGCTGCATACCACAAGTGCGGTCAAAACAGTGGACCGCATCATCGAGGTGTTTCCCGCCGATCAGCAGGCCCAGGTCCGATCGACTCTGGCCGACGGCATGCGGGCCATCATCGCGCAGGTGCTCTTCAAACGTATCGACAAAAAAAGCCGCTGTGTGGCGCTTGAAATACTGATCGCCAACTCAGCGGTTCGGAATTTGATCAGAGAGGCCAAGACCCATCAACTGCCCTCCATGATCCAGACCGGTAAAAAATACGGTATGCAGCTGTTGGATGACGCCATTATGGATTTGTACAAGCGGGGTTGGATCAGTGCCGACGAGGCCTACATAAAGGCCAATGAAAAGGCCAAGTTCAGGCCGTTGTTGACCTCACCGCCCACCGATTTCACCGAAGTTTGATCCGAGGGTGCAGACATGAAAAAGCAGGAAATCGACCATATCCTCACGCGCATGCTCGACTCTCACAAGAACGTTTCCGACCTGAACCTGACCGTTGGGAAGCCGCTGCAGGTTGAGAGCGACGGCGAACTGGTATCGGTCGAGATGCGGCCGCCTTTCAAAGAGCTGACGCCCTTCCAAACCGAGATCTTCGCTTTGAATCTCATGAACCAAGATCGGCGTCTCACGCGAACCTTCCTCAACTCAGGCTCTTGCGATCTTTCTTACTCGCTGCCCGGCAAGGCGCGCTTCCGTGTGAACGTTTTTTCTCAGAGCGGATATTGTTCGATTGTTCTGCGCAAATTGGAATCGAAAATTCCGACAATCGAAGAACTGCACCTGCCCGAGGCCATGTACAAGATCGCCAAGGAAAAAAACGGCATCGTGTTCGTCACCGGCGCGACCGGTTCAGGTAAGACGACGTCACTGGCGGCGATTCTCAACGTCATCAACGAGGATCGTTCGGTTCACGTCGTCACGCTCGAAGATCCGGTGGAATACCAGCACCCCCACAAGAATTCGACCTTCAACCAGCGCGAACTCGGCATTGATTTCGACTCATACGCCAGCGGCCTCAGGGCCGCCCTGCGCCAAGCCCCCAAGGTAATTCTGGTGGGCGAAATGCGTGATCGGGAGACGGTAGAAATTGGTCTGAGCGCGGCTGAAACCGGTCACCTGGTGCTCACGACGCTGCACACCATCGACGCCGGCTCGACCATCAACCGCATCGTGGGTATGTTCAGCACCGAAGAGGAACACCAGGTCCGCATCCGACTCGCCGACACCCTGCGTTGGGTAGTCTGCCAGCGGTTGCTGCCGAAAATCGGCGGCGGGAGGGCAGCCACTTTCGAAATCCTTGGCACCAATCTGCGCGTCAAAGACGCCATTATGAATGGAGAATCCGAAGGCAAGACCTTCTATGAAATCATGCAGGCCGGCCAGGCTTTCGGAATGACCACTTTTGACGGGCACATCATCGATCTGTATGAACACGGTCTGATAACCGAGGAAACTGCACTCGCCTTTGCTTCGCGCAGAGGCATCGTGGGCCGTGGCATCGATTCACTTAAGAGTGCCCGGGGCGAGGCAACGTCGGACATCGACAAGCTCGAACTCGATCGCAGCTACAACATCAACTGACGGAATTGCCCGGCAAGACAGAACGAAACTGCAGGTTTTCACAGGAGGTAGTCGAATCGGTTTTATGGAAATCACGTGCGAAAATTGCCAGAGCAGATTCAAACTGCCGGATGAAAAAGTTCCGGCCGGAAAGTCCACCCGCCTGTCATGTCCGAAGTGCAAGGGCCAGATCACGGTGGTCCCTCCCAGCGGTGCCGGACATCTTTTGAAAAACGGCCTGGAGGAGACCGGCTACGATGCTTCTGAAAAGCCGTTCGACTTCATCGAGGAAGAAGGCAACACGGCCCTGGCGTGTGAGTCCGATCCGGTAATGCTCAAAAAGATCGTCGACACGCTCAATCTCCTCGAATACCACGTAACGGTCTCAGAGAGCGGACGGGATGCACTCAAGAAGATGCGCTATCACCAATACGACTTGGTGGTGATCAACGAAGCCTTTCACTGCACCGGCCCCGATACGAACATGGTGTTGCTGTATCTCGAACGGCTCAACATGAGTGCGCGCCGGGATATTTACGTCACCATGATCAGTAGTCAATACCGGACGATGGACCAGATGATGGCCTTCCGGCACAGCGTCAACCTTATCGTCAATTCCAAGAATATCGACGATATCGGCAAAATCATTCAACGCGGTCTCACCGATCATGAATTTTTTTACCGTGTCTTCAAGGATACGCTGAAAGAGGTGGGTAGAGCGTAACGGTTGGGCCGGTTGAGCCCGTTTAGCCGGTTGAGCCCGTTTTGCCGGTTAGCCGGTGCGTGCGTTATGGCCTACGAAACCGTCCAATCGTGACACAAGATGCGCTTTGTCTAACAGGTCACGAGTTAACCTTCCCCAGTTCATCCAACGAACTAACCAACTCAACCGACCCAACGGGCTAAACCGGCTCAACCAGTTCAATCCATCCCCATCTGAACTTCCAAGCAAAGAATTTCTTTCTCGATAGCTTGCCGCTCGTCTTCTGTCAGCGCCGGGTCGCTGAGGCGTTTTCTGAGACCCAGAAGAACCATCTCTTCTCGATAGTGGCGGCAGTTATAATCGGGTTTATTAGACATCTGGCTCTGGGTGGTTCGAAAGTTTTATCTGTTTTACGACCGCTTGCACCGGCTCAACCGGCTCAACCTCCCTCACCCATCTCGGCTGCGATGATGCGCAGGCCATCGAGGGTCAACAGGGGTTCCACCGCTTCGATCGTTTCCGACACGTCGTGCATCATTCCCGCCAGGCCGCCGGTCGCGATGACTTTTGGTGCCGATCCCATCTCGCTTCTCATCCGCCGTACCATGCCGTCCACCAAGCCAGCATAACCGTATATGATCCCGGATTGAATGCTGGCGGCGGTGTCATTTCCGATAACACTCGCAGGCGGATGAAATATTTCGACCCGGGGTAATTTCGAGGCCTTCATAAAGAGCGCCTCGGCGGCAATCATGATGCCCGGGCTGATCGCGCCCCCGAGGTACTCTCCCTTCTCCGATATGCTGTCGAAGGTGGTTGCAGTCCCGAAATCAATGATGATCAGGCTCTGCCGGTACTTTTCGAAGGCAGCCACCCCGTTGACGATCCGGTCAGCTCCGACATCTGAAGGGTTGCGATAGTGGATCGGCATACCGGTGTATGAAGCCGGATTCACCCATAGCGGCGGGTAGCCCAGATATTTACGACAAAAAGAATCGAGGATGGTAACCATCGGCGGCACCACGCTGGATATGATAGTCCGATCTATCTTTTCGGGTCGAATCCCGCTTTGCGCAAAGAGGCTGGTGATGATGATGTTGACCTCGTCTTCGGTCGTATTTCGCTCGGTGCGCAGCCGCCAGTCCCTGATCAAACGCCGGCCGTCGTAAACACCCAGGACCGTATTGGTGTTTCCAACGTCAATCACGAGCAGCATTGCCGCAACTCCTTTACATGTAATCGGGTTCAAGCGTCCAAGATCGCATCGATGATTTTTACGGCTGCGCGAGCGCTGGCGACCTCGTGCACGCGCACGATGTGAGCACCGTTTAAAACCGCGGCGCACACCGCCGCCAACGTGCCGGTTCCGACAATTGTCATGTCGGGTCCGATCTCTTCTTCGGGGTTTTCCTTGAGCAGCTTACGGATAAAGGCTTTCCGGGAAGGGCCGATTAAAATAGGCAGGTCCAGGTCTTGCAGTTGCGCCAGATTTTTGATGAGAAGAAGATTGTGGTCGACCGTTTTGCCGAAACCGATGCCCGGGTCGATGATGATTCGATTGCGCGCGATACCACCCTTTTCAGCCTTATTTACGGTCTGGGCCAGAAAGGCCCCGATTTCCGCCACAACATCGCGATAGACCGGCGTCACCTGCATCGTTTGCGGCGTGCCCAGCATGTGCATCAGAATTACCGGAACGCCGCTTTCCGCCACCACCCCTGTCATTTCGGGATCGTGTCGCAGGGCGCTGATGTCGTTGATCATCGAGGCCCCGGCCGCGAGCGCCCGGCGGGCGACGGCGGCCTTGGCGGTATCGATCGAAATCGGCACCACAACACGCTGGACCAACGTTTCGATCACCGGGAGCACGCGCTCGAGCTCAACTTCGACCGGCACCGGATCGGCGTAGGGACGGGTGGACTCACCGCCGATATCGATGACGTCCGCGCCCTCCTGAACCAGGCGCTCCGCTTGAGCAACGGCCGCATCGTGCGCGAGGAATTTTCCGCCGTCCGAAAAAGAATCCGGTGTGACGTTCACAACCCCCATGAGGCAGGTCCGCCGGCCGAGCGCAAGTGAATACCGACTCCATCTCAGATCATAACATCGTCTGGCACTCATCAATCGTTTCGGATATCCTGTCAGTCGAAAGTGTTATATGGGCTTTACGATATCGGTCGACATACCCGAAATCAGGTTGGCGGCTGGTCCGACGGCTCTTTCTCAACATTGTCGTCGGGATCGGATTGGGCCGCGGAAGCCGCCTCAGATGCCTGTGCCGCCGGTTTCTCCTCATCCTCTTCGACTTTTTGGGAAGGGAGCTTGATGCCGGGTCTCAGTGAAAAGATCAACTCATCGAGTTCCTTGCCGAGCACGGTTTCCTTTTCCAATAGCAACTCCGCGAGTTTGTGCAGAATGTCCAAATTGCCCTCGAGAACCTGCTTGGCGTGTTTGTAGGACGAATCGATCAATTTGTGGATTTGATCGTCGATTTTCTGGGCGGTGGTTTCCGAGTAATCCCGGTGTTGGGAAATCTCGCGCCCCAGGAAAACAGGCTCCTCGCCCTTGGCATAGGAAAGCGGTCCCAACTCACTCATTCCCCAGTTTCGGACCATCTGTTCGGCCAGAATGGTGGCCTGCTTGATGTCGTTGGCAGCACCCGTGCTGATGCGTTTAAAAACGATCTCTTCGGCCACTCGACCGCCAAAAGCGACGGCCAGTTCGTTTTCCAGCTGATCCTTGTACTTGAAGTCCCGCTCTTCAGGTAGGAACCATGTCACACCGGCCGCCCGTCCCCTGGGAATGATCGTGATCTTGTTGACCGCATCGGTCTCGGGCAGAAATCTGGCCACCAGCGCGTGACCGCCCTCATGATAGGCGGTGGTCTTGCGGTCCTCCTCTTTGATGACTTTAGACTTGCGCTCCAAACCCATGTAAACCTTGTCCTTGGAGTCCTCGAAGTCGAACATATCGATCTTTTCCTTGTTGCGCTTGGCTGCCAGAAGCGCCGCCTCGTTGACCAGGTTTTCCAGATCGGCCCCCGAGAACCCGGGAGTGCCTTTGGCGAGAACCAGTGCGTTTACATCGTCGGCAATCGGTGTCTTGCGCATGTGCACGCGCAGGATCTTTTCACGGCCTTTGATATCGGGCAGTGTCACAACCACCTGGCGATCGAAGCGACCGGGACGCAGCAGGGCCGGATCGAGAACGTCCGGACGGTTGGTGGCCGAAATCAAAATCACCCCCTCGTTCGATTCGAAACCATCCATTTCCACCAGCAACTGGTTGAGGGTTTGCTCCCTTTCATCGTGGCCACCGCCCAAGCCGGCGCCCCGGTGTCGACCGACCGCGTCAATTTCGTCAATAAAGATAATACAGGGCGCATTCTTCTTACCTTGGACAAAAAGATCGCGTACCCGCGAGGCCCCGACGCCGACAAACATTTCAACGAAGTCGGAGCCGCTGATGCTGAAGAAAGGTACTCCGGCCTCCCCGGCGATGGCCCTGGCCAGCAGGGTTTTTCCTGTCCCGGGCGGTCCCATCAACAGCACCCCCTTGGGGATCCGGCCTCCGAGGCGGGTGAACTTCTTGGGGTCCTTCAGAAACTCGACAATTTCAAAAAGCTCCTCTTTGGCCTCGTCGATCCCGGCCACGTCCTCAAATGTAACTTTGGTCTGTCCATCCGACATCAATCGTGCGCGACTCTTTCCGAATGAAAGCGCCTTGCCGCCTCCGCTTTGCATCTGACGCATGAAAAAGATCCACACACCAATTAACACCAGCATCGGAAACCACGACACGAGCACGGACATGTACCATGGATTTTCAGCCGGCGGTTTAGCCTGAATCGCCACTTTCTTCTGCCTCAGAATCTTGATCAGATCCGCATCCTGGGGAGCGTAAACCTTGAAACGATTGCGGTTGGTATCGGTAACGTAAAGTTCCTGCCCCTGAATGACGACTTCAGAGACGCGACCTTCATCGACCATGCTCAAAAATTCGGTGTAGCCGATGCTGGTATCCGACATTTGCTGATGATTGAAAAGGTTGTAGAGCATGATCATCATCAACGTAATGACCAGCCACAGCGCCAAATTTTTGTAAAAAGGATTCAAATGATCCTACCTCCTGCTGAAAAGTTGCCCGTCGGAAGGTTGAATAGTGGTGTAATTCAACGTTTCTTAGGGTTTACGAAAAAATCGCCCCATCGTCATCGGTCATCAAGGAAAATTTGTCAACTGTTTATCGGTCGTAGCGCATGTGTTTAGCGATTTACGCTTGCCATCTGAAATTAATCATGATCACCTGTTAAACAAGCTATCTCTGCCCTCAGGATTTCCCGCGTGGACGGTGTCACGCGACAGCCGTCTGCCAATCGATGTCCCATCAGCCAGATGATACGGCCTCCATTCAGCAGAACGGGACAGGACCGCCGCTTTTCTCTGGGCACCTTGTGATCGATAAAGTATTTCTTGATCTTTTGAGTACCCTGCAGACCGAACGGCCGGAAGCGATCGCCCGCGCGAATATTGCGAAGCGTGAGCGGAAAATTCAAGCTATTCATATCAAAAAAAGCTACTTGCTGTCCAGCTTGGCGAAGATTTTCAGAGGCGCCGGCGGCGACAGTCGAAAAAATGACCCGGCAATCGATTTCTTCGACCGTTACGATCACAGCCACGTCATCCGGCTTTTTCACACCATAGCAAAAGGTGAGCGGGTAGTTCTCCTCGACCGCATCTGTTTTCGGCCTGCCCGGTCCGCTTCTTATTGAAACCTTCAAGACGCTTCCCATTCGCTCCAGCATAATGCCGTCCGGTAGGTCCAGCATGCCGTCCGGCCGGTCGACGGAAAGCAATTTGACAGCCGCCCTCACGTGAGCAAAGGAAATCCGCCGCAAATCGCCTTTTATTTCACCAATGGCTTTCCGGATTATCCGCCGCTGCGCAGCCTTGGGTTGCCGCATCAGCTGTGTAATCGACAGGTGAAGACGGTTCGCATCATCGGTCAGTCGGACATCGCGATAAAGCGTATCGACGATGCCTTCGATCCAATCTTGTTCCTCTCGCTGAATGTCGGCCAGCCGGTTCAACGCTGCGCTGATTTTCGGGTTGTAGGAACCTCGCAGCAATGGCACCAAATGGCTGCGGATACGGTTGCGCATGAACCGCATGTCCCGGTTGGAATGATCGGTGATATATGCCAAGCCGACCGTCTTGAGATAATCGAGAATGTCCCGGCGGGGCAACCGGATCAAGGGACGTATGATCCTGCCCGCTCTCACCGGCGGAATACCGGCAAAACCGACTGGTCCGCTGCCTCTGATCATAAACATCAGCACCAGCTCGGCGTTGTCGTCCGCTTGATGCCCCAGGGCAATTTTGTCGAAATGATGCCGGGCCGCGATGTCATCGTAAAACGCATAGCGCCTAATCCGGGCGGCCTCCTCGAGCGACAACCGGTGACGATGCCGATAGTGGGAAACATCTTCCTTTTTTATGAAGCATGCGAGCCCTAAGCCGGCTGATAGGGTCGCCACGAATTCGGCCTCATCGTCGGCCTCTTTGCGCAAACCGTGGTTGAGGTGGGCGACGGCCAAGCGCAGGCCATATTCGGACGTCAGATGCTGCAGGATATGCAGCAGTGCCACCGAGTCGGGTCCTCCGGAGACACCTACCAAAACGGCGGTACCGGAAACGACCATCTCATATTCGGCGATTGTCCGTTTCACCGTTTCGAGGATGCGGCGGCGGGCGTGGCTGCTTTCAGGAGCGTTATGCGTCGATGCCATAGCGCTGACTTCTCCGTCTTGAGGGGATTGAATCGCCTATGGTTATCGGATGACGAATCGGTAAGTAGCCATCTTTTATGAGAGAACCCGAATTAAGTCAACACGCTGCCCGGTCGGCGGCCGGCGCGACGGGATGGCTGATTTGTGGAATATTGGGGTCCGCGCCTCTTTTTCCCTTGAAAAATAATGGGATTGGTTTATCCTATTGCCGGTTGTGCTAGGCGGGGAGTCAGCGGTGCCCTGTACCCGAAATCCGCTTATGCGGGGCTGAATTCCCACTCCAGGGTTTTA
>Ga0210085_1000701_pt1 | contig 13785 bp, 15 predicted proteins | sample China_Galinas_PW_5_FD_184866 | JGI IMG/M metagenome (GOLD analysis project Ga0210085, IMG submission 184866) | Wetland microbial communities from San Francisco Bay, California, USA, that impact long-term carbon sequestration - China_Galinas_PWC_D1... | ecosystem: Environmental > Aquatic > Marine... | reverse complement strand
GGGGTAATACAGGTCGTGAGTCAACCCCTGGAAACGAATGATTTGCTGCGATATTTCATCTCTGATATCAATGTGTTAGCGGAAACACCGATGGTTTCGGCTGGTCCTGGGTAAGGGAATGCCATTGGTTGAGCAGGCGGGCACGAACGGGCGCAGTCCGCTCCTGCCCCTTCACGTCAGGCTCTCCAGGTACGGACGCATGACATTCGCGACCCGGCAGAGCCGGGCGTAGTGCCAAAGCTCGTCCATGGTCACCCGCTTCGCCTTCCAGGACTCCCGCAGGGCCTCCAGCGCCACGTCGAGCCCGATCTTGTTACGATACTTGAAGCAGTCCGTCACGGTCCGCGCCAGGTTGGTGACACGAACCGGCACGCCGTCGATCTGCTGCTCCTCGATCCCCTCGGTCAGGGCACGCTCGGAGAAACGCACGATCCGAAGCGGCCCTGATCGATCCAAGGCCGTCCTGACACGGGGCACGTGCCTTGTTGGGGATGGCGAGCCAGACCTCGAACGGCGCCTGGGTCGACACTTCATGAAAGCGCAGAGCGGAGAGCAGGCAGACCACGGCCCTGGGATACTTGCGGGCGACCTCAGCCAGCACCGAATGTTCCGACACCGCGCGATCCGGAAGGACATAGAGGCCGCGCCCAACGCTCACAAGTCGCCCCTGGCGCACCAAGCGAGTCAGCGAGACCCAAGAAAGCACCGCGGACGTCCAGATCCAGGGAACGGATGAGTCTCTGGTCACGGGCAAGCCCAAGGATGACATCCTGGGTAGATTCTACGCTGTTAGTTTGTGCCAATAAGCTGGCAAGAATCCTTCGTGTCGTATAACCCCCTTACGGCAACGTCGGCAGCGTGGACTCCCAAAGCTCCGTCTCCGCCTCCCACCGTGCCTCGTCGCTATCCAGCCCGTCGGAGCGGGTGTCGCTGCGCTCGGCAGCGTCGGCCCTCTGATCCGAAATGTCGTACTCGCTCCCGGTGCCGGTGAGCTCCTCCAGATCGAGGTCCTCCAGGGAGGGATAGTTTCCGGTCTCGGCCAGGATCGCCAGCCACTCGTCGAGGCTCACCTGATCCCAGTCGACCCGCTCGAAGTCCTCCACAGCGATCCCCGAGCAGTCCGGAACGTCGGACTCGCCCCAGCCGCGCCCGAGCGGCAGGGGCGGATCTGCTCGTTGAGGATCCGTGCCAGCGGCGTGTTGAAGCAGCAGTAGGCCTTGCGCCGCTCGATGCAGGCGGTGAGCACCTTGGACTTGCAGTAGGAGCCCACGTAGTGACAGGACTTGAGCTCGCGCTGGGCGCCGAGCTCGAATTCATCCTGCTCGCAGGTCCAGATCAGCTGGATCAGGATCACCGCCACCGTGTAGCTCATGTAGGCCATCATGACCCAGGCAAGCGCGGTGCCGATCAGGCCCCTAGCTGGATGGTGCCCGACTGCAGGCTGCCGCCGACGAAGGCCGCGCCGCCGTCGACGGTGAAGAGGGCGTTGGCCGCCGCCTCGCCGAAGACATCGGCCACCCACTCGGCGGTCTGCTTCATGAGGGCCTGCTTGAAGGCATCCAGCGAGAGCTGCACCGCCGCATCGCTTGCCTCCGCCGCGGTCTTGCCCATCAGGTTGTTGGCCACCGAGGTGAAGGACTTGGTGACCTCGCTCCAGGCCGAGACGACCGGATTGCGCAGGGTCTCCCAGGACCCGCGCAGGGCATTGCCCGCATCCAGCCCCATCAGGGCGTTGTCGATCTTGCCCATGGCAAGCACGAGGGACAGATAGTCCGCCAGGGAGATCCCATCGGGCGTGGTGCAGCAGTTGACGATGCCCCCTACTGCCTTCTTGCACTCCATGGCATCGCCGGAGAAGACGACACAACTGCCGCTCGAGCAGCCCATGTCCGAGGCGGCCATATGCGCCGCCTCCAGGGCCGCGGCGGCCTCTGCGAAGTCGCTCGACTGCTCCTCGGCCGCATCCAGACAGTCTTCCCCCATGCAGCGTACGGGACCGGCGCAGTCCATGCTCGAGGTGCCCTCCAGCACCGGGATGCCGTGCAGGGTCCCGCAGTCCCAGGTCTCCTCGAAGACGTAGCAGAGCCCGCTCTCGCCCTGGGCGTACTTGACGCAGTCGCTGGAGATGAATCCACACTGGGGATCTTTTTCCAGGGCCGCGACCGCAATCCTCAGTTCGACCTCTTCCTGAGCTACAACCGGCTCGATCGAAAGCTGATCGATCCGCTGGCCGAGGCGCTGCGCGAGCGCTGGCTGACGGTCTTCAAGGACAACTGGTATCTGCGTCCGGGTCAGCCCTGGCCGGCTGCTTTGGAGAATAACCTTGCCGCGAGCCGTGCGGTTGCCGTCGCAGTGGGACGTAACGGCCTGGGTCCCTGGCAGCAGCGCGAGGCGGCCGCGGCCCTGGACCGGCAAAGCCGGACACCGGAAACGGAGCCACCCCTGCCGGTGATCCCGGTACTGCTCGACGAGGAGGGCAGCCGCCAGACCGGCCTCGCGTTCCTGCTGCAAAACACCTGGGTCGATGGCCGGGACCCTCGTGCCGCTGACCTGATCGCCGGTGCCGTGCACGGCAAGGCGCCGGCAGAGCTGTACGACGCGGCGCACCCCGATCCCCGAGCGCATCCTGATCTGGTCGAAGGGGGACATCGACGAGGAGTGCGAGCGCCTTCAGGAACATCTGGTGAGAAAGGGCGCCGATCACCTGACCCACGTCGTCGGCCAGATCATGGAGGAGGAGCCGGGTACCACCCGCCTGCTGCTCCTGGCGGACCAGTGGGAGGAGCACTACACCTATCGCCCGAACGAGGCGACCGCTGCGCAGGTCCATCGGGAACGGGTCCGCCGCTTCATCCGTATGCTGCTCGGCGCTGTCCGTGAGGGTGCCTTGCGGGTGGTGCTCACCTTGCGCGCCGACTACTGGGGCGAGGTGCTGAACGACGAGCCCCTCGCCGCCTGCCTGCCCGATCCGGCCCTCGTGCACCTGCGCGCGCTGGACCGCACCGCCCTGCAGGCGGTGATCCTCCGCCCCGCGGAGATCACCCGGCTGGATGTGCCGGATGCCCTGGCGGAGGTCCTGCTCGACGCCGCCGAAGGCCAGCCGGGGGACCTGCCCCTGCTGGAGTTCACTCTCCAGCAGCTGTGGGCAGAGCGGACCGTGGATGGAGGCACCCTGACGCTGGATGCCTACCGCGCCATGGGCGGCCTGGAGCAGGCCATCGTCACCCGCGCCGAGCGCGTCTACGGCGAGTTGACGCCGGAAGAGCGCGACGCGGTCCCCGGCGTCTTCGCCGCTCTGGTCCAGGTGGGGGATGCGCGCACGGATCTGCGCCGCCGTGCCCGCCTCTGTGAGCTAGGGGGGAGCGGGCAGGCGGTGGCCCGACGGCTCGCCGGCGAGCGCCTGCTGGTCACCAGCCGGGACTGGACCAGCGGCGAGGAGCTGGTGGAGGTTGCCCATGAGGCCCTGCTGCGGCACTGGCCCAAGCTCCAGGAATGGATTGACGCTCGCCGCGGGGCGCTGCTCACAGTGCGCCAGCTCCAGGCGGACACTCGGACCTGGCTCGTCAGGCAGAAGAGTCCCAGCTATCTCTGGTCCCACGAGCGGGGACGTGAGGCGGCCGAGGCGCTCGACCAGCTCGGCTCGGAGGTCTCGTTGAGCGATGAGGAACGGGAATTCCTCGGACCTGTCGAGCGGTCGCCATGCTGGCGGAGCTCGAACAGCCCGAGACCGGCCACAAGCGCCGTGCCCTTATCGGCTAACGCCTCGCCGCCCTGGGTGATCCCCGTCCCGGTATCGGTGTCGATGCGGACCGGACGCCGGATATCGCCTGGTGCGCGGTGTCCTGCGGCGATGCGGCAATCGAGGTCGAGCAGCGATTTTTACGCGGCACCAAGAGCCTCCGCAAACAGGTGGGGGATTTCCACATCGCCCGCTACCCGGTCACAATCACCCTGTATCGCGCCTTCCTGGAGGCGGACGACGGATGGCGTGACCCACGATGGTGGGGGGAGGACATCTACCGCGACCCGGAAGGCGACAGCTACGACTTCGGGCGCTTCGGCAACCACCCCGCCGTCTATGTGAGCTGGCTCGACGCTCTGGCCTTCTGCCGCTGGCTAGGGGAACGTCTGAAGGCCACTGTGCGCCTTCCGGACGAGTGGGAGTGGCAGCAGGCGGCGACCGGCGGCGATCCCATGAACGTCTTTCCGTGGGGACAGGACTGGAGCCCCAAAAGCGAGCCGTTCCGCGCCAACACCTTCGAGAGCCGGCTCGGTACCGCCACGGCGGTCGGCATGTACCCGGCGGGCGCTTCGCCGACACAAGTCCTGGATATGGCGGGCACGGTCTGGGAATGGTGCCTGAATAAACACGACAAGCCCGACATGACCGCCTCCGGACGCAGAGACTACGACCGCCGTGTGCGGCGCGGCGGGTCCTGGAGCGACAATCAGGACTACGCGCGCTCGGCCAACCGCTACAGGGACTACCCGGTCAACCGGGACAACGACGTCGGGTTTCGGGTGTTGTGCGCGTCCCCCATCTGTGACCACTGACCACTGATCACTGGGTGCCGCGCGAGCGGCACGGACGGCGCGCAGCGCCGTCGACGCGCGTTTCTTTATCGTGCTCAGTGCCTATTCCCGAGTACAGGATAGCTCCAAGGTACGCTGATCTCGTATAGAACCGGGCGGCATTCAGCGCCCAGGGTATCTGGTGATGCAAGGTCTGTCGTTGGACTTCGCAATCGTATTCCAGCACGGGCACGGGCTGGGATGTGCCACGGCGTTGGTCGCCCCGGATCAATCGGGAAGACGGGCGGCGCCGTGCGTACAGAGGCGCATGTCGAAGCTGTAGGTGGTTTCGCAGCCCGCGGCGCGATTACTCAGGACCAACAGGTAGTCGGAGAAGTCCGCGGACCCCTCCCGATAGGCGTCCAGCGCCTGGAATGCGACCCCTTCGTTCTCGATCGCGAGCTCTGCGGTGACCAGAATCTGGTCCAGCACCTCCACCACCTGCGGCTTGCTATAGCCATAGGCGCGACGCAGGACCCAGACCAGCTCGCAGAGCACGATGTGCGCCACGCGTCCCGGGGTGGTGGCGGTGCAGCTCGTCTCGATCAGCCGGGTGGCTTGTGCGGCCTGCTCCGGATCGTCCTGAGTGACGTAGCGCACGAGGACGTTGGTATCGAGGCCGATCATGGCCCCCGCTCACTCGCCGCCCGCGGCGATGGCCTCGGCCATTTCCTCGAGCGACACCGGCCGTTGCGGCTTCGGCAGCATCCCCTTGAGCCGCGTGATGGATGTTGTTCGCGGCACCATCCGCACTTGGTTGTTCTCCTCCAAGATGAACTCGACCCGGTCCCCCGCCGTAAGGTGCAGGCGGTCTCGCAACGCCTTCGGCAGGGTGATCTGGCCTTTGCTCGTGATAGTTGCCTGCATAGCTTGGTCCTTACAAAAAACGTGATTCTTACTCGTGGAGGAGTGTAAGAAGGCGGGACGCCAGGGTCAAATCTTCGTTCGGGCTCGACAGGCCGAGCTTGGCCAACACCTTTTTCGGGCGAGTGCGTAGGTTGGGCCGACGGAGGAGGCCCAACATTCCTCATCAGATACGGAAGAGGGGTTACGGAATATCCTCCGCACTACCTGCGCTCGCCGTAATCTCCATTGAATTCTCCGCTGTATCCCCAATCCTGGGGCAGCCACCCGTGACGCACGAAATGATTGAAGGAAGAATACGGCCAATCGATTGCACGCCCGACATACCCGTGCTTGACCGGGTTGTAATGGACATAATCGACATGCTTTTCTAAATCATCGTCGTCTCGTATCAGGTGCTCCCAGAAACGCCGTTGCCAGATGCCGCGCTCGCGTTTACCGGCCCGGCTTGAGGATATGGACTCCCCTTTCGGAATCCGGCGGGAGAAGCCGCCCTTGATCTGGTTCCAGCGCATCGAAAAATCCGAATCGCCGGGCGGCAGAGACCAGACCGCGTGTTCGGGTAGTCTCCCGTTTCAATCAATCCCGCCGTTCAAGCAAGCCAATGATTGTGGCGCGCCTTCCGAGCCCGCTTGCAGCTTCAGGCCGCACCACCGAGCTCTTTGCATCGAGTTGTTTGTTGGGCCTCCTCCGTCGGCCCAACCTACAGCTGGATTCGTTGTCGATCCATCCCACCGAGCATCGGCGCGCCCTCACAGCGAGAGGCGTCTGATCCCGGAGTCGATTCACGATGCTGCCGGCCCGGACAGGGGAAAGTCGAAAAAAACGCGCGAAGACAGCGCTACGCGCCGTCGGTGCCGCCGGCGCGGCACTTCAGTGATCAGTGGTCGAGGATTGGGGACGCGCACAACACCCGAAACCCGACGTCGTCGTCCCGGTTGTCCGGGTCGTACCTGACGCGGTCGGCCGAGCGCGCGCTGCCCCGATCGTCGTCCCAGGACCCGCCGCGCAGCACACGGGACCTGCAGCGGCTGTCGTTCTCCTTCAACCAAACCTGCCCGTCTTTTGGCGCACCACGGTAGCCTTTGTGCCTGCAATCCTCGACCCACTCCCAGACATTCCCGTGCATATCGTAGAGCCCCCAGGCGTTGGGCTCGAAGCTGCGAACCGGAGCCGTCCGCTTGCCGTCCCATTTGCTGCCACAGCCGTCGCAGTTCGCAAGTCCCTTGCCGGCGATGTCGTCGCTTCCGGCAGGGGCCGGTAGGGCGTACTTGGTCGTGGTGCCGGCGCGGGCGGCGTACTCCCACTCGGCCTCGCTCGGCAGCCGGCAGCCGCTGCCGGTCATAGCCTCCAGCCAGCGGGCGTACGCGCTGGCATCGTTCCAGTTGACGTTGATTACCGGTCGCTTCTCCCGCTCCGGCCAGCCCTCGTCCCATGGCTTCTCACACCCGGTGGCTGCGCAATAGACATCATACTGGGAGAAGGTGACCTCGATCTCCCCCAGGAAAAAGGGCTGGGCGATGGTCACAGGATGGATCGGACGCTCGCGTTCTTTTCCGGACTTGCTCCCCATCATGAATGTCTGTGGGAGTGAGACATTCTTGGGTGGAACCCTAGCCAATGCGGGAAACGGCAACGGCTTGCCGAGCGTGTGTTCCAAGCGCGTCCCGATGGCCTCCAGGGGTAGCCCGTTGGCCTTCGCCCAGTAGAGGTTCTCGCCCGCCAACCCGAGGACCACCGCCAGCAGCAGGGTCTGTACCGACACCCTAGCCAGGCTCCAACGCAAATAGCGCCGCTCGATGGTCCCAGGCGTGGCCAAGCCCCGGAAGCCAAGGAGTCCGGACCAGCCCGCGAGACCAAAGAGCCGCGCCAGCCCCTTTCGGCTCCTCCACTCACGGGCCTGCAGCTGCAGGCGCTCGCGCCTCGCCGCCCGGTCCTTGTGCTGCTCGATGTAGCGCCACAGCGTCGGCCAGTAGGGTTGGGGCTTGCCTTTGTCGTCCGGACCCTTGCTGCGGATCAGGGTCTCGTGGATGAGGTTGACCCAGCGGCCCTTGCCCTTGTCCGGCACCTCGGCGGCGGCGTCCGCACCCGCCACCTCCTCGGAGACGGTGATGAGGCGCACAGGCCCCCTTCCCGTGCCGCTGTCGGGATTGCGCTCCCCCGCCAGCCGGTTGAGCAGCGCTTCTCCCGCCACGCCGCCTCCGGCGATCGCGATCGCCTCGTCCCGGGAAAGGCGCTGCCGTGTGTGGCGCCGTCCCTCCTGATCCACCTTGACCAGATTCCACAGCAGCTCCAGGCCGCGCGCCCGTTCCCGGGTGCCGCCCAGCTCGTTCAGCAGGTCGTCGGCACTGCGACTCAGAATGCCCGCAAGCCCGCCCGCTTCACTGAACAGCACGCCGCTCAGCCGATCGCCGTTGCGCTGCTCCCACAGCCAATACAGGGCGTTTTCACCCAACGGCAGGGCGCCGGGCTCGTTGCGGGCCTCGGCCACCATGACTTCCTGTACCTCGCTCACGTCCAGCCCGGCTAGCCGGGCTGGACCGCTGATGATCTCCCGCAGGCCATCGGCACCGATGGGTGGCAATCGCCAGGACTTTGCGCGCTGGTTGCTCATTTCGGCAAGCCGCGGGAGGTCGTCTGCAAAGTGGTCGAGGAAATCCGCGCGCACGGTGGAGATCAGGAACAGCGGGCAGTCCGCATCCGCCAGCACCGCCGCGAGCCGGCGGTCGAAGCGCGTGCGCTCACCGGGATCGGCAAAGGTGAAGAGCTCCTCGAACTGGTCGATGGCGAGCAGGAAGGCCGTCTGGTCCTGCTTGCGCCCGCGCAGCCAGTCGGCGAGACCGCGGTCGTTCGCCTCCAGGACGCGGCGGATGTCGGCCATCTCCAGAGGGTCCTTCAGGACATCGCGCGAGAAGCGAGCCAGGGATTCGGCGAGCATTCCCAACGGGTGCTGGCCCGGCATCAAGGGACCGATGCGCTGCCAGTGCTCGAAGCCGGTACGTGGCCAAAGCCAGCCCTGGTCCACCAGGGGCAGCAGGCCGGCGTTCATCAGAGAGGACTTGCCCGAGCCGCTGTTGCCGTTGATCTCCAGCCAGCGCACGGTGGGGCTGCCGGGACGGGTATCGAAGCAGGCGAGGGCGTCCAGGGTCTCCTTCTGGCGGCCGAAGAAGAGCTGGGCCTGATCGATCTTGAAGGCATCGAGGCCGACGAAGGGGCAGCCCTCGAAGATGGCCGCCTCGCCGGCAACGATGGTCCGCGCGCGGATCTGATCCAGCAGCTGCTGGGGGAGCTTGTCGCTGCCGTTCCATTGCGTGGCCTGGAACAGGCGCAGGAAGGCCGGGAGGGACTCGGGACCGGCGTCTCCAAGCAGGATGGGGAAGATCGGCAGGCGCTCGGTGTCGTCGTGGGGGCCGAAATAGCGAGTCAGCGCGGTCTGCGTCTCGGCCCCGATCCAACGCCGGACACCGTCGCGCCCGACCAGCACCACGAAGCCGGTGCAGGCGTCCACCGCCTCCTGCAGGCGATAGAGCCAGAGATCACCCTCGCGGATGCTCTTGTCGTCCTTGAAGACGGAGAGCCCATGCCGTTCGAGCTGAATGCGAAGGCTCGCCGCCGCTTCGAGGTCGTTGCGGCTGTAGCTCAGAAAGATCTGGTCACGGTCCCTCATCCGCTGGTGTCCTGATGCCTTGATTCTGTATCGGTCAAGCGCAGGGAACTCGTGTGCACCCAGCTTGCCCTCCCCCTGGCGCGCCTGGGGCTCGGGTCAAACATCCTCCAGGTCCGTCAGGTCCTCGACGCCGGCTAGGTCTGCCAGGAGCCGCATGTAGCTGCGCAGGTCCCTCTGCAGTTGGCCCAGCTCCTTTCGGAACTCCGCCTTGTCCGTAGCTTCCAGCGCCCCCGCGATGAGCCGCGGGTGCCACTTCGCCGCGAAGGGGCGCACCTTCTGGTTGAGCACCACGACAGCGATGCGCGTAAAATTGATGCAGTGGCGCCCGTTGCGCCGGATTGTCGAGCGGGTCAACGCAAAGAGGTCGTGGATGCTCTCCAACGCAGCGGATTCGTCGCCTTCCTCCGGCTCCAGCCGCTGGGTCGCTACGCGCGTGATCAGCTCGACATACAGGTCCCAGGCGGCATCCTTGTCCTCGTCCTTCGGCTCCCACTGCAATTCCAGAAACGGCGCCTTGATCTTCAGCGACGTCAAATCCCACTTCTCCAAGAGCTTCTTCAGTTGCATGATGTTTCCCTTTTTCATTCCAGTGTGTGAATTGGCTCGTAAAGGATTCTAGGTCAGATCGGTCCCAGCGGAAACCTGGAGGGGAGTGCCCTTCACTGGCGCATTGGTAGTGGGCTCCCGGTGGCTCGGACTCGCATCTCGATGAGGCTCGTCGTATTGGAAGCCAGTTGGGGAAAGACGCAGCCTATTGGCGGTGCTCCCTCCATCGGCGTTGCACCCAAGACCGGGTAAAGGCGTCCAGCGTTCGAGTGCTATTCGGCTCATCGCGCCGGTCCTCGATGTTCTCCTGTGGCCGGACGCTCCAGAACACCGGCGAAAGTGATGGCAAGTCCCCCGCAGGCGTCGGCCGGGGACTCCAGGGACTTGGAGCTACCTTCTCCTGAATCCCTATGCGCAGAATCCGCAATATCCGCACAATTACCGGTTTCGGTGTATTTCTGCATGTTGTGCGAATTGTGCGTATAGGGGGATTCCGCCGAAGGGACTACGCCCAGCGCTTCGCGCCGGCTCATTGCCAGTCCCTCGCAATCTCCGTTCTCACCTGCACCAGGGATGAAGGTGGACGGCCGGGACCGGCGATAATCCTCATTCCCACCTGCGACGGCGCGCAGGATGGAGACGACCCGCTCATGCAACCGGTTCTCGTGGGTGGGACGTTCCGAGTCAGGCTCCAGGGACAGCGAGCCCATCGCACGGTGCTCCCGCCGGAGCTCCTCGATCGGTTGCCCGTCGAGGCCATGCCCGTACATGTTGGCCAGGAGACTGAATCGCTTTTCGAGGCGACCGGGAGACGCTCCGTCACAGCGATAGCGGGAGTTGTTGGTAGGGCTGTTGTGAAAATCGGTTACATTGTTACTGGCTGCAACCTAGGCGATTTCTGTCAAAAAATATACCAGCCTGCTTGCCTTTTCGCGTCTTCCGCGTCGCGACAACAGTTACATAGCCCTGCTATGCGCCTATTGTCGTTCCTTGATGACGAACGAAAATCCTGCGCGTCCTGGTATATTTTTTCCGGCAATCGCCTTAACCCTATCCTCAGCCCTTGGTCAAGACCCCCGCGACTGCTGGTGATATCCATGTCAAATCCACTGCCGCTAGCTCGTCTCGTTCTGCTTCTGACTGCCGTTGTTCTGTCCATCGGTTGTTCTTACGTCACCAAACCATGGATCACCCCGGGGGTTACTCTGGTCGATTTCCGACCCGCGTCGATAACCGCCGAGCAGCAGACGTTCATCGTCCGCCTCAACGTTGTGAATCCCAATGACCGCACCCTGCCAATCAAAGGGGCGACCTACAATCTGGAGCTCGATGGTTATGAGATCGCCAATGGTTCCGGCGAGCTCGACGAGCAGATACCGGCCTTCGGCGAGGGCGTCGTGGACGTCGCGGTCAACACTGACCTGCTGAGCCTGATCCGGAACGTCCCAGTCTCGGCCATCAGCGACCGCAGGTGGAGCTACAGGATCTCCGGAATCCTGGAGCTTGCCGGTGGCTATGTCCCGGTCCCGTTTCGGTATAGTGGCGAGGTCGAGACCTCGCAGATCGTCAGTAGCCTGATGCGCTGATCTGGACATGCCGGCGGCTTCGGTGGCAGATGATCACCTCCGCGGACTACTGTGATGTTACCGCAAGATCTGACCAAGTCGCTGACCCTGCCGATGCTGGTGGCGCTGGGTGTCGCTGGCGTTCTCGGCACCAGCTGGGTCTACACTGCGAGCAAGTTCTTCGCCGAGTACGGCGCAGGAGGCGAGATCTTCGGGCTCGCTATCGCCGGCCTGCTCGCCTCCTGTGTCGCGCTGGCCTACGCGGAGCTGGCGGCGCGCTTTCCGCGCGCCGGTGGCGAGCTGGTGTTCGCCTATGCAGCTTTTGGCCAGCGCATGGCCTTCGTCGCCGGCTGGGTGCTGGTCGGCGCCTACGTCAGCTCACTGGCCTTCTATGTCACCGCGAGTGGCATGCTGCTGGCGCTGGTGCTGCCGGGGCTGAGCGTGATGCCGCTCTACACGGTCGCCGGAACCACGGTACACTTGCCGGTGCTTTTGTTCGGCATCCTGCTGGCCCTGTCGGTGCTGGGCTTTACCGCGTCCGGCATGCGCATCGCCGGCGCGGTGCAGCTCGTACTGTTCACGGTGATGCTCCTCATCGGGATCGCCCTGGTGCTAACGGGCTTTGGCGCCGGCAGCCTCGGCAACTTTTGGCCGGCCTTCGGGCCGGATCAAGATCCGGTCACGGGCACCCTGCGCTTTGTACTGCCGGCAATGACCTTCCTGACCGGCTTCAGCCTGGTTTCGGTGTTGGCCGAAGATGCGGATCTCCCACCGCGGCGCATCGCCTGGGCGGTGTTGGCGACCGTGCTCACCGCGGCGGGGTTGTATTGCGTCGTGCTGCTCGCCACTGCCTGGCTGATCCCATGGCAGACCACTGCGACCTTCTCCGACGGTGTCATCGACGCCTTCCGGCACGCGGGCTTTCCACTGCTCGGCTGGGGCGCATACGGCATCTCGGCGCTCGGGCTGCTGACCAGCTTCCTGGCCCTGTTCCCGGCTGCATCGCGGGTCATCCTGGCACTGGCCAGGGCCGGACTCTTCCCGCCTGCGCTGGCAAGGCTCAGCCCAGCCGGACGGCCTATCAACGCACTGCTGTTCACGCTGCTGCTTACGCTGGGCCTCGGTTGGCTCGGCAAGGGCGCGCTGCTGTGGTTCCTCGACACCGCCGGGGTCTACATAGGCCTCGCCTGGGTCATCGCGGTGCTGAGCCTGTACCGCATTCGCCGCTTGCACCCGGACTGGCCGGCACCCTACCGGGTACGCCCGACATGGCTGCCCGCGGTGGGTGGAGCTTCCGCGCTCGCGGTCATCGTCGCCACCCTGATCCCGGGCAGTCCGCTGTCGCTGGTCTGGCCGGAGGAGTACCTGATCCTGGCCGCCTGGGTGATGCTCGGCGGCATCATCTACCGGCTGGCGCCACGCCGACGCGATGCCGGCGGGCTGGCGGCCGTGCTGGGCCCACAGATCAATCGACTCTAGGCACGAGCGGCCGTGCCCGATCCTCCGGATTCCTCCTCGCTGGTCAGGGTCTGGAAGGAGTCCGGGTGCTGCAGGTTGAAGTCGCGCACGTGCTGCAGTTGCTCCGGGCTGAAGCCCTCGTAGCGGATGCGCTCGATGAGCCCGGTGAAGCCGGCCTCGCGTTTGACTTGGGTGGAGGCGGCGATGCGGGGCAACCGGTAGTCGGCAACGACCTTGGCTCCCCGTTGCGCCTGCGGGCCTCGGCCGTCCGTGTAGTACTGGGACAGAACGATGATCCGGGTGCCCAGGTAGACCGCCTCCTCCAGGTCGTGGGTGACGAAGAAGACCGTCATGCGCGACTCGTCCCACAGCTCCAGCAGGAAGACCTGCATCTCCTCCCGGGTGTCCGGGTCCAACGCCCCGAAGGGCTCGTCCATGAGGAGAATCCGGGGCTTCTTGATCAGGGATTGGGCGATGGCCACCCGCTGCTGCATGCCCCCCGAAAGCTCGTGGGGATACTTGTCCGCGTGGGCGCCGAGGCGCACCCGCTCCAGATAGGTCATGGCCTCGTCCCGGATCTCCCGCCGCCGCTTCCAGCGCTCGATCAGCCCGGCCTCCAGGTTGGCCCCCAGGCACACGTTCTCCAGAACCCTGAGGTGGGGAAACAGGGAGTAGCGCTGAAAGACGATGCCCCGAGTCGGGTTCGGGAAGCCCACCGGCTGCCCATCGATGAGAAGCCTGCCCTCGGTCGGGAGCTCCTGGCCCAGGACCAGCCGCAGCAGGGTCGACTTGCCCGATCCGCTCGGCCCGACCAGGGTACAAAGCTCACCCGCCTTTACCGCAAGGTCGATATTGTCCAGGACCAGCTTGTCGCCGTAGGACTTGTAGACGTCCAGCAGGTGCAGGACGGGTGTTTCGTTTCTCATCGATGTTTTCGTCACTTCGGCGCACAAGTACCAGCTCAAAACCCGAGCCCGAAGAGGGGTGTCTGGAATTCGCCGCCGGGGCTGGTGTTCTTGGGCGTGACCCGGCGCTCGCTCTGCCAGAACAGCCAGCCGATGGTGGCGCCGACGCTGAAGTCATGCTCGGAATTGAGCAGCGGACTGCCTTCGA
>Ga0210085_1000700_pt1 | contig 13800 bp, 15 predicted proteins | sample China_Galinas_PW_5_FD_184866 | JGI IMG/M metagenome (GOLD analysis project Ga0210085, IMG submission 184866) | Wetland microbial communities from San Francisco Bay, California, USA, that impact long-term carbon sequestration - China_Galinas_PWC_D1... | ecosystem: Environmental > Aquatic > Marine... | reverse complement strand
GGCCCTCCTGCACTGGTCGGCCGCGGCCCGCCACTGGATCTTCCTCGTCCTCGCCGCGGAGCTGTTCGCGCCCCACTGGGGCGGCTTCTGGGCGCAGCTCGCCTGCCTCGCCATCACCCTGCCGCTGCTCTGCGCCGCCCTGGCGCTGACCGAGACCGCGCAGGCGAAGATGCGGATCCTGCGGGCGCCCGGGCTGCTCGCCGGCGGCTGCCTGCTGGCCCTGGTCGGCGTGGCGAGCTGGCTGGCCGGGGGGCTGCTGTGAGCGACGGCGCGGTCCTCGCCCTGGTCCTGCTCGGGTTCGGCGTGATCGTGGCCCGGCGGCGCAGCCACGCGACCTACCTGGTCGCCGCGCAGTCGCTGCTGCTGGGCGCGGTGGCGCTGCACCTGGCCGCGGAGGAGGGGGGAGGCGGGCTCGCGGTCGCGGCCACGATCCTGATCGTCAGGGCGCTGGCGATCCCGGCGCTGCTCACGCTCGCCCGCCGGCGCACCCCGGAGCCCGTCCTGGTCGCCCCGGCGACCGGCGTCCCGGCCCGGCTGCTGGTCGCCGGCGCGGTCGCCCTGATCGCCGCGGCGGCGCTGCCCTCGCTGGGGATCGCCTCCCGCACGGCCGAGAACGGCGCCGTGGCGCTGGTCGCGGTCGGGATCGCGATCGCCGCGATGCGCCGCCCCGCGATGCTGCAGGTGCTGGGCGTGCTGGTCGCCGAGAACGGCGTCTACCTGCTCGCGCTCGCGGTCCCCGGCGGCCTGCCGGCCGTGATCGAGCTCGGCGTCCTGCTCGATCTGCTGCTCGTCGTCGCCGTCACCGTCGCCTTCGCCGGCAAGATCCACGAGACGCTCGGCAGCGGCGACACCGACCTGCTGCGGAGGCTGCGTGACTGAGCAGGCCCTCGCGATCGCGATGCTGGCGATCCCACTCGTGGCAGCGGCGCTGATGCCGGCGCTGCCGAGCGGGCGCGCGACCGACCGGCTCAACCTGGCGAGCGCCGCGGCGACCGCGGCGCTGGCGCTGGTCCTCGCGGTCGAGGCGATCGCCGCCGCGCCCGGCGTCGCCGCCCGGGGCGACTGGTTCGTCCTCGACCCGGCCGGGGGCATCTTCCTCGCGCTCGCCGGGCTGATCGGCCTGGCCAGCGCCGCGGTCTCGCCCGCCTATCTGCGCCACGCCGGGCGCAGCTGGTTCGGCGAGCGGCGCTCGCACGTCTGGTACTACGCGGCCTTCAACCTCTTCTGGGCGGCGCTGCTGGCGCTGCCGCTCGCCGACAACCTCGCCGTGGCCTGGCTGCTGATCGAGGCGACCACCGCCGCCTCGGCGCTGCTCGTCGCCTTCAGCGGCAACCGCAGCGCTCTCGAGGCCGGCTGGAAGTACGTGGTCCTGACCACGCTCGGGCTGGCGGTCGCCCTGCTCGGGATCGTCGTCCTCTACGCGAGCGCCGGCGGGCCGCGCGGGCTCTCCCGCCTCGACTGGCAGGCGCTGGCCGCGGCGGCCTCCGGCCTGCCGGCCGAGGCGACCCTGACCGCCTTCGTGCTGATCGTCGTCGGGCTGGCCGGCAAGATCGGCTGGGCGCCGGTCCACAACTGGCTGCCGGACGCCCACAGCGAGGCGCCGCCGCCGATCAGCGCGATGCTCTCGGCGGCGCTGCTGCCGACCGTGCTGCTGGTGGCGTGGAGGACGGAGCTGGCGCTCGGCCCGGCGCTCGGCGAGGCGCCCGTGCGACAGCTCTTCGTCGGCTTCGGCCTGCTCTCGCTCGCGGTCTCCGTCCCGTTCCTCTGGCGGCCGCTGCCCTGGAAGCGGCTGCTCGCCTACTCCAGCCTCGAGCACATGGGGATCCTCGCCCTCGGGATCGGCTTCGGGACGCCGCTGGCCATCGCCGGCGTCGTCGTCCACGTGTTCGGCCACGGGATCGCCAAGGCGCTCGGCTTCTACACCGCGATCCCGCTGCTGCGACAGCTGCCGGCGAGCGCCCGCAAGGCGCCGCGCGGGGTGGCCCGGGCCAGCCGCCCGACCGCGGCGGCGATGGGGGTCAGCCTGCTCGCGCTGGCGGCGCTGCCGCCCTCGCCGCTGTTCGTCTCCGAGGCGATGATCCTGCTCGGCGGGATGGAAGCCGGCCTGCTCGCGGTCGCGGCGCTGGCGACCGTGCTGCTCGCGCTCGGATTCCTCGGCCTCGCCCACGCGCTGGTCGAGGGCCTGCTCGGCAGGCGGGGACGCGTCGGCAGCCGCCCGACGCCGCGCAGCGCCCGCCTCGTCGGGGCCCTCGCCGCGGCCGCCGCGGCGGCGCTGGTCGCGGTCAGCCTGGCCGCCTACGCGCTCCCCGGGTCCGACCTGGTCGAGGCGCTGCTGAGGAGCGGCTCGTGAGCCCGCTGCGCGCCGCGCCCGCCCAGTGGGTCGAGGTCGCCGAGGTCGAGCCGTCGGCCTGGCGCGCGGCCTGCGCCCGCCAGCTCGGGGACGGCGGCCGCTTCTGCGGCGCCCACGCGTCCGGCAGGGGCGGCGAGCGTCGCTGGAACGCGCTCTTCGCCGCCGGCGCCGGCACCCGCGTCCTGCGGACCCCGGTGCCGGACGGTGAGATCGAGACGATCGTCGACCTTGTGGGCGGAGCCGACTGGGACGAGCGCGAGGCGCATGACCTCTACGACCTGAGCTTCGCCGGGCACGAGCCGCTGCGGCCGCTGGTCGAGCACCCGGAGCAGACCGGGGCCTGGACGGTCCCGGTGCGGGGGAGGGGGACGCACGAGGTCGCGGTCGGCCCGGTCCACGCCGGGGTGATCGAGTCCGGGCACTTCCGCTTCCACGTGGTAGGCGAGCGCATCCTCCACCTCGACGCCCGCCTCTTCCACAAGCACCGCGGCCTCGAGCGGGCCGCCGAGGGGCGCGATGCGGCCGAGGCGCTGACCTACGCGCAGCGCGCCTGCGGGGCATGCGCGGTCGCCAACGCGGTCGCCTACGCGCAGGCGTGCGAGGGCGCGCTCGGGCTGACGCCGTCCCGCCAGCTGCGCCGCGCGCGGACCGTGCTGCTCGAGCTGGAGCGCCTCTACAACCACCTCAACGACGTCGCCGCGATCTGCGCCGGCGTCGGCTTCGCGCCCGGGAACATGGCCTTCGCGGCGCTGAAGGAGCGGGCGATGCGGCTCAACGCCGAGCTGACCGGCCACCGCTTCCTGTTCGGCTCGGTCGAGTTGGGAGCCAGCGCCCTCTCGCTCGACGACGACACAGCCGACCGTGCGCGCGGCCTGCTGCGGGAGCTCGGCGTCGACACGGCGCGGGCCTGGCGTGAGCTGGCCTTCGCCGGCTCAGTGCAGGCACGACTCGGCGACGTCGGCCTGCTGCGCGAGGAGGACGCCGTCTCCCTCGGTGCGGTCGGCCCTGCGGCGCGCGCCGGCGGCGTCCGGCTCGATGCGCGGGCCGAGAGCCCCGGCCTCTGGTACGAACCGGCCTTCGCACCCGCCGCGCCGGTGCGGGCGACCGGTGACGTTGCCGCGCGGCTCGAGATGCGGGGGGTGGAGATGGTGGCGACGCTGGAGCTGCTCGCCGAGCTGCTCGCCGAGCCGATCGAGCCCGACCGGGCCAGTCCGGGCGCGCCGCGCACGGCGCTTGGCGTCGCGCGGGTGGAGAGCCCGCGGGGGGAGACGGTCTGCGCGGTCGAGCTCGACGGCCACCTGATCGCCCGCCTGCACCTGCGCACCGGCTCCTACGCGAACTGGCCGGCCCTGGCGCACGCCGCCACCGGCAACCTGGTTCCCGACTTCCCGCTGATCAACAAGAGCTTCGAGCTCTGCTACGCCTGCGTGGACCGCTGAGGTGTTCGTCCTGCTCCGACACCTCGCCCGGGTCCGCCGCGAAGCGGCGCTGCCGTCGCGCCGGGGCTCGCGCTCCGTCGCGATCCGCCACGTCGACGCCGGCTCCTGCAACGCCTGCGAGCACGAGCTGACCGCGACCGCGGCCCCGCAGTACGACCTGCAGCGCTTCGGCCTCGACCTCGTCGCCTCGCCGCGCCACGCCGACCTGCTGCTGGTCACCGGGGCGGTGACGACGCGGATGGAGACGGCGCTGCTGCGCGCCTACGAGGCGATGCCCGAGCCGCGCCGGGTCGCGGCCCTCGGCGACTGCGCGATGGGCTGCGGCGTCCTCGCGACCGCCTCGGAGCTGGCCAGGCCTCTCGATGAGCTGCTCCCGGTCGACATCCGCATCCCCGGCTGCCCGCCGACCCCCGAACAGATCGCCGAGGCGATCCTGGCGGAGACGCCGCCGCGGTAGGCAATCTCTGCACAGCACCACCGGAGCGCTCAAGCGTCGTCACTTCGGGGCCGATGAATCCGTCAGTGCGGGAGGTCCTGGACAGATGCCCCGGATGTGGGCGCAGCTCGTTTCTGCGCGTCGACGCCTGGTCCGGAGTTACGGACAGCCAGCTCGGTCGCCGCTGTCGCCGCTGTCGGCGAGGAGATCCCGACGGCGGGACTCTTGCGCCGCTGCTCTGGGGACTGGCAATCGTTCTGGCCCCAGCGGCCGCAGTGGTGGAGTTCTTGCTCCGCTGAGCAACACAGGGGGTGCTGTGCGTCGGGCCCCTCGATTCAGGCCCAACGCACGATAATGGTGGTTATGTCAACTTGACGCCCTGGAGCGCCGGGATCAGCTCGCGGCGTCGATCGCCGATTCGAGTTCGGCGGTGGACGCGATGTTGCCGGCTGCTTCGAGGCCGTTGGTGCCCGGGCCCTTGAGCGCGTAGGACGGCGTCCCGCTGAAGCCGAGTTCGATCGCTTCGGCCTGGGTCTTTTCGATTTCCTTTTCGACCTTGGCGCTCTTGCGGTCCTTGTTCCATTTTTCGATGTCCGGGACCCCGGCGGCTTCCGCCACGGCGGTGATGAATTCGTCGGTCACGTAGCCCGATTTCTCTTTGCCCTGGTTGCGGTAGAAGATCTCGAGGTAGTTCCAGCCCTTGCCCTGCATGCCGGCGGCAAGCGCACCGGCACCGGCCGGGACCGATTCTTCGCTGATGATCGGGAAGTTTCTGAAGACGAGCTTGGCCTGGCCCTGTTCGACCTGGCCTTCGATCACCGGCGGCAGCACTTCTTCGGAGGCCGCCCGGCAGAACGGGCACTGCAGATCCGCGAACTCGACGACTTCGACCGGAGCATTCGGGTCGCCGAGCACCATGCCTTCCTGCGGGACGCCCTGCAGGGAGTTGTTGACTTCGGAGACTTTTTCGAGTTCTTCGGCGTTGCCGCCGCTGTCGCTGCCGCCCGAGGAGGTGATCACGATCACCGCGACGACGGCGACGATCGCGATGAACACGGCGCCGGCGCCGAGCTGCAGGATGCGAGTCCGGCGGTCGGACGAGTCGACCTTGGATTCCGCCTGGACCCGTTCGTCCCGGCGCTTTTCCCTCTCCCGCTTGTTGCTCATCGTGCCTCCTGTGGTTCGCTCTGCCCGTACCGGCCCGCGGGACCGGCCCGCGACGGACGACTTTACGCGGCTGGCATCTCCGACGCGTCCGCCTTCGGCCCTTTCGGCGGCTCCGGCGGCGGCTCCGGCTCGGTGCCGGCGTAGCCGATCAGGCGGGTCGCGTTGAGGATGAAGAGGATGGTCATCAGGATCGCGCTGCCGACGCACCACTGGCAGATCGCTTCGATCTCCCAGATCTCCAGATAGGTGAGGTAGACGCTGAAGCCGAAGCCGCCGAGCGCGACGAGGAAGCCGCCGAAGCGCCCGACGTCGTTGGCGAGGAACGCCGAGGCGAGGATCAGGACGTAGCCGATGATCCCGAAGATCGCGATGTTGATTCCGGCGACGTGCGAGTACGAGCTTTCGGCGACCGTCTCGCAGCCCCCGCCGCCGGCGACGCAGGCCGGGGCGCCGCCGCTGCCCTCGACGATCGCGATGTAGCCGGCGACCCCGATTCCGATGGTCGCCACGAAGGCGATCGCGCGGCGCAGGTTGGCTTCGGTCGGGATTTTCATACCGGTGACGATAGAGCCTTCTCGGCCAGCCTGCCTGAAACCTTCCTAAAGTTCCGAGGTCGCCATCGTCTCCGCGCAGAACGCGGCGATCTCACGGGAGAGCTTCCCTCCCTGCCAGGCGAGCGGGGACTCCCCCGGCAGCTCGCTGACCACGCCCGACCGCGGCAGCGCCTCGGCGTACTCCAGGGCCGTCTCGTAGGGGTGCCCCGGGTCGGCCGCGTCGTGGCTGGCGACGACCAGGGTCGGCACCTCGAGGCCGCGCAGCTCCTGCATCGACTCGAACGGCGCCGAGCGCGCCACGTCGCGCAGCGCGCGGGCCAGCCCGCGCGGATCCCGGTGCAGCTCCATCCGCGCCCGGGTGAAGGTGAGCACCGAGTCGCGCCAGGCCGGGTCGATCCCCTGCTCGCGGTCGATGTAGTCGACGAAGGCGTCGACCCCGCCCTCGGCCAGCGCCGCCGCGAGCCCGTCCCAGTAGGCGACCGACTCGGTCCGGATCTCGCCTTCGTAGACCGGCCCGATCACGACCAGTCCGGCCAGGCGCTCCGGGTGGCGCAGCGCGTAGGAGACCGCGGTGTGCGCGCCCATCGAGTGGCCGGCGAGGAAGAAGCGCTCCTCGCCGACGGCCTCCGCGACCACCCGCTCGAGGTCGTCGACCAGCCGCGGGTATCCATAACCCTCCCCGTCCGGGGCGGGGTCGGACTCGCCGTGGCCGCGCGCGTCGTAGGAGACGACCCGATGGCCGGCCCGCTCCAGCGACCGCGAGCCGTGCACCACGTAGCGCCGCGTCGCGGTGATCCCGTGGCAGAGGACGACGGGAGGCCCCTCCCCCGCGCTTTCGCCACGGAGCGTCGGGGTGCCGCCAACGGTCAGGTTCGCCACCGCTTGAGCCTAGCGGGCCGCCGGCGCGCGCTATCCGGCTTCGATTTCGACCGATTCGATCACGACTTCCTCGGTCGGTTTTTCGTCGGGGCCGCCGAGCCTGCCGATCGCCTCGACCACGTCGAGACCGCCGCTGACCTTGCCGACCAGCGCGTATTCGGGCGGCAGCCCGGCGTCTTCGCCGGTGACGACGAAGAACTGGCTGCCGGAGGTGCCGGCCGCCTCGTTGCCGGACTTCGCCATCGCGACCACGCCCTTGGTGTATTCGAGATCGCTGGGCGGCGCCTCGACGACCTTGTAGCCGGGACCGCCGGTCCCGTCGCCTTTCGGGTCGCCGCCCTGGATCACGAAGCCGGGGACGATGCGGTGGAAGGTGAGGCCGTCGTAGAAGCCCTGCTCGGCGAGGTAGGCGAAGGAGTTGGCCGTTTCCGGCGCGCGCTCGGTATCGAGGGCGATCTCGAAGGTCCCCTTGTTGGTCTTCACCACCGCGGTCGCCCGCTCGCCTTCTTCGAGCACCTGCTTGGGCGCTTCGCCTTCGCCGCCACCGTCGCCGCCGTCGCCGCTCTGCCCGATCAGGACCGCTCCGACCACGACGACCGCGGCCAGCGCGAACCCGGCGAGGATGATCCAGCGGCGATCCGGACCGCCGGCCCCCTGCGAGTGCTCCTGCTCGGCCTCCATCGGCGCGCAAGCCTAGACGATCGCCCCGGCGCGAACCGGGCCCCGCGCTCGCATACGATCGCGTACCGGATGTCCGCCCCGCCCCTCACCCCGCTCGCCGCCGCGGCCCTGCACGTCGGCGCTCCGGAGCGCATCCTCCAGGTCCAGTGCGGCGAGGGCGACGGCGCCCTCTTCCTCGCCCGCGAGTTCCCGGCGGCCCGGGTGCGCGGGGTCGACTCCTCGCTCGCCTCGGTCCGCGCCGCCTCCGCCCGGATCGGCCTCGACCCCGAAGGGCGGGTCGCCTTCAAGCAGGGCGGACCGCGGCCGCTGCCCTACCCCGACGACCAGTTCGACCTGGTCGCCGTCCTCGACGAGGCCGTCCCGGTCGCCGAGGTCGCCCGGGTCCTGCGCCCCGGCGGCCACCTGATCCGCGCCCACACGGAGCCCGGGCGGGCGCCGCGGGGCCTGCGCGGCCGCTGGCTCGAGCGCCGCCTCGCCCGCCGCGGATTCGAGCCGGTCGAGTCCGGCGAGGCCGGGCCCGGCAGCTTCTCCGTCGTCCGCCTCGGCGGCCGCGCCGCGGTCTAGGCTGCGCGAAATGGCCGACCGGATGCCGCTCGCGCTGCTGGTCAACCCGCATTCGGCGGGCGGGCGCGCCCTGAGGGCACTGCGCCGGGTCGAACAGGTGCTCGAGGTCCGCCGCGCCGAGTTCCGGGTCCGGCGCACCGAGAGCCTCGAGCACGGGGTCGAGCAGGCGCTGCGGGCGGCCGAGGCCGGCGAGGTGCCGGTGGTGATGAGCGGCGACGGGCTGCTGGGGGCCGTCGGCGGCGCCCTGGCCGGATCGGACGCACCGCTCGGGCTGATCCCGTGCGGCCGCGGCAACGACCTCGCGCGGGTGCTGAGGATCCCGACCGACCCGGTCGCCGCGACCGACGTGGTCCTGCACGGCCACCGCCGCCGGATCGACGTCGGCGAGGTGAACGGGAAGCGGTTCCTCGGCATCGCCAGCATCGGCTTCGACTCCGAAGCGACCCGGGTCGCCAACGAAACCCACTTCCTGCGCGGCTCGGCGGTCTACGCCTACGCGGCGCTGCGCACCCTGGTCGGCTGGAAGCCGGCCCGCTTCACGCTCGCGATCGGCGACGAGCGCCACGAGGTGAGCGGCTACTCGGTATCCGTCGCCAACAGCCGCGCCTACGGCGGCGGCATGTTCATCGCCCCGGACGCCGAGCTGGACGACGGGCGCTTCGACGTGGTCTGCGTCGGCGAGGTCGGCAAGCTGCGCTTCGTGGGTAACCTGCCCAGGGTGTTCAAGGGCACCCACGTCGAGAAGGACGAGGTCCAGGTCTTCCGCGCCGACCGGCTCGAGCTGACCGCGAGCCGCCCCTTTCCCGTCTACGCCGACGGCGAGCGGCTCGGTGAGCTGCCCGCCACGCTGCGGGTGCTGCCGCGGGCGCTCAGCCTGCTCGTTCCCCCGCCCGCCGAGAGTTGAGCCCGAGCGCCGGCCGAACCGACCGCGGCGGGGCGCTGTTCGGCGCCAAGCGGGCGCTGGCCCGCACCGTCGGCGCCGCCAGCCGGGCCAGCGGGCGCGGCGGCGGCACGACCCTGCCGGGCCGCGTGCTCTTGCGGCTCGAGCCGCGGGCGATCGCCCGGCTGGGCACCGGCCTGCCCGGCGGCACGACGATCGTCAGCGCGACCAACGGGAAGACGACCACCGCGGGGATGATCGCCGCCCTGCTGGCTGCCGACGGTCGCCGCCCGGTCCACAACCGGGCCGGATCGAACATGACCTGGGGGGTCGCCACGGCGTTGCTCGAGCAGCAGGGCAGCGAGGGTCTGTTCGAGGTCGACGAGGCCTGGCTGCCGAGCGTCGCCGAGCAGCTGGGGCCGCGGCTGATCGTGCTCGGCAACCTCTTCCGCGACCAGCTCGACCGCTACGGCGAGATGGAGGCGCTGGCCGACGAGTGGGCGCGGACCGTCGCCGCCCGGGCCGGGGCCACCGAGTTCGCACTCAACGCCGACGACCCGCTCGTCGCCGACCTCGGCCGCGATGGCGAGGGCGGGCGCCGCCCGGGGGTCCTCTACTTCGGGATCGAGGACGCCTCGCAGGCGCTGTCCGAGCTGCAGCACGCCTTCGACGCCAAGCACTGCCGGCGCTGCGGCCACCCGTACGAGTACGCGCGCGCCTTCGTCGGCCACCTCGGCCATTACTCCTGCGCCGGCTGCGGGGCGCAACGGCCCCGCCCGGAGGTCGCGGCGACCCGGATCGAGCTGCGTGGGATGGACGGCAGCGCGGTCACCGTCGCCACTCCGGCCGGGGAGATCGAGCTGGAGCTGCCCCTGCCCGGCCTCTACAACGTCTACAACGCGCTGGCGGCGGTCGCCGCCGGCCTGCGGCTGGGGGTGGCGCCGGAGCGGATCGCCGCGGCGCTGGGCCGGATGGAGGCCGCCTTCGGCCGGGTCGAGACGATTCCCGTCGACGGGGTCGACCTCTCGATCCTGCTGATCAAGAACCCGACCGGGGCCAACGAGGTGCTGCGCACGCTGCGCCTCGAGGCCGAGCGCGGCGAGCTCGACCTCTGGATCGCCCTCAACGACCGGATCGCCGACGGCCGCGACGTCTCCTGGGTCTGGGACGCCGACTTCGAGCTGCTCGAGGGTGCCGTGCGCCGCGTCGTGTGCGCCGGCACCCGCGCCCCGGAGATGGCGCTGCGGCTCAAGTACGCCGGGTGGCCCACGGACCGGATCGAGGTGATCCCGGCAATCGAGGCCTCGCTGGACGCTGCCGTCGACGCCGACCGGCGCCTTGACCCCCCTCTGGGGGGGCAAAGGCACCAGTCGCGACCGCGCCTCTTCGCCCTGCCCACCTACACGGCGCTGCTGGAGCTGCGCAAGCTGCTCTCCGACCGCGGCCTCGCCAAGGAGTTCTGGCGATGAGCAGGGCGGGCGCGGCGGCAATCTGGCACGACGTCGAGTGCGGCGCCTACGCGGCCGACCTGCCGCTCTGGGAGGAGCTGGCCGAGCGGGCCGGGGGGCCGGTGCTGGAGCTCGGCTGCGGGACCGGCCGCGTCGTCGTCCACCTGGCCCGGCGCGGGCACGAGGTGGTCGGCCTCGACCGGGACCCCGAGCTCCTGGCGGCGCTGAGCGAGCGCGCCGCCGGGCTGCCCGTGCGCACGGTCGAGGCCGACGCCCGCGAGTTCGAGCTCGACGGGCGGGTCGCGCTGGCGCTCGCCCCCACCCACCTGCTGCAGCTGCTGCCGACCAGCGAGGACCGGGTCGAGGCGCTGCGCCGGGTCGCCGAGCATCTCGAGCCCGGCGGCCTGCTCGCCGCCGCGATCGTCGAGGGCATGCCCGAGGCCGACGGCGCCCCTCCCCCGCTCCCCGACGTCCGCGAGGTCGACGGCTGGGTCTACTCCAGCCTCGCCACCGAGGCGGCGGTCTCGCCCGGGGAGATCGTCGTGCGGCGCCTGCGCCAGACGGTCTCCCCGGCCGGCGAGCTGAGCGAGGAGCCGAACGAGATCCGGCTCGCGACCTTCCCGGCGGCGCAGCTCGAGGCCGAGGGAATGTTGGCCGGGCTCGACCCGGTCGCCCGCCACGAGATCGCACCCACCGACCTCCACGTCGGCTCCGTGGTCGTCGTCCTCGGCAGGGAAGGTGGGGGCTGATGGAGCTGCGCGTGCTCAGCCTCTACCCCGAGCAGATGAACATCTACGCCGACCGGGGCAACATCGTCTTCCTGCGGCGGCGCTGCGAATGGCGCGGGATCGGCTTCGCCCACGCCGGCGCCGGGCAGGGGGAGCGGGTCGACCCCGCCGCGCACGACCTCTTCTACGTCGGCGGCGGGCAGGACCGCGACCAGCAGATGGTGGCGGCCGACATGGTCGCCAGCAAGCGCGAGGCGCTGGCCGCGGCGGTGGACGACGGGGCCGCCCTGCTCGCCGTCTGCGGCGGCTACCAGCTGCTCGGCCACAGCTACCAGCTCGACGCCGAGAAGCTGCCCGGCCTCGCCCTGGCCGACCTGGAGACGGTGCGCGAGCCCGGCGAGCGGCTGATCGGCAACGTCGCGATCGAGGTCGACCTCGGCGGCGGCCCGCGCCTGCTCGCCGGCTTCGAGAACCACGGCGGCCGCACCTACCTGGGCGCCGGCGCGACGCCGCTCGGCCGGGTGCTCAAGGGCCACGGCAACAACGGCCGCGACGGCTTGGAGGGCGTGCGCCGCGACAACCTGATCGGCACCTACCTGCACGGCCCGCTGCTGCCCAAGAACGCCTGGCTCGCCGACCTGCTGATCGCCCTCGCGCTGGAGCGCCGCTACGGCGCCCGCCCCGAGCTGGAGCCGCTCGACGACGCCTTCGAGGACGCCGCCCACGCCGGCGCCCGGCGCGCCGCCGGCGTTTAGCTAGCCGTCCGCGCGGGGCGCCGCGACCTCGACCGGCTCGGCGAGGGCGATCGGGGTGAGGACGAGCTGGGCGATGCGGTCGCCCGGCGCGATCCGGAAGATCTCCGCCGGGTCGTTGTTGAGCAGCAGCACGCGCAGTTCCTCGCGGTGGTCGGAATCGATCAGGACCGGGGCGTTGGCGAGGCCGACCCCGTGGTCGCGGGCGAGGCCGGTGCGCGGGACGACCAGCCCGACGTGCCCCGGCGGGATCTCCACGGAGATCCCGGTGCCGACGCTCCAGCGCTCGCCGGGCCCGATGTGGGCGGGCTCGCAAGCGTGGAGGTCGAGCCCGGCCCCGCCCGGGTGCGCCCGGGAGGGCAAGGTCGCCCCGTCCTTCAGTCTCGCGACAGGCAGATCCATGATCCGAACCCTACTGAGCGTTTCCGGGGTGCGACTGGCAAGCAAGCAGGGAGCGCCGTGTGCCCCGCACACAAGCGACCGATGACGCCGCCAGGCGTGCCCCGGAAACGCTCAGGCGACTGCGAGGTCGTCGAAGCGGTGCAGCTCGGCCGAGGGCACGCGGGCGCGGACCAGCACCCCGTCCTCGCGCTCGGTGCGCTCGACCTCGCCGGCGACCTCGTGCAGCTCGTGCAGGCGGCCGCCCTCGCTGTAGGGGATCAGCAGGTCGACCTCGGTCAGGGTGTCGGCGAAGGCCCGCTCGATCCCCTCGCGCAGGTCCTCCAGCCCCTCCCCGGTCAGCGCCGAGACCAGCACCGCCTCGGGGTGGTGCAGCCGCACCTCGTGCCGCTCGCCCTGGTCGAGCCGGTCGGCCTTGTTGAGCGCCAGCAGCCGCGGCTTGTCGCCGGCGCCGATCTCCTCCAGCACCTCGTCGACCGCGCGCACGTCGCGCCGCAACCGCTCCTCGGGCTCGGAGGCATCGACGACGTGGACGATCAGGTCGGCCAGCACGGTCTCCTCGAGGGTCGCCTTGAAGGCCTCGACCAGCTGGTGGGGCAGCTTCTCGATGAACCCGACCGTGTCGGTCAGCAGGTAGTCGCGGCCCGAGAGCTCGACGCTGCGGGTGGTCGGGTCGAGGGTGTGGAAGAGCCGGTCCCCGACCCCGACCTCGGCCCCGGTCAGGGCGTTGAGCAGGGTCGACTTGCCGGCGTTGGTGTAGCCGGCGAGGGCGACGCTGGGCAGCGCGGAGCGCTCGCGCCGGGCGCGCATCACGCCGCGGTTGCGCTCCAGCCGCGCGAGGCGGCGGCGCAGCGCCGCGATCCGGTTGCGAGCGAGGCGCCGGTCGGTCTCGATCTGGGTCTCCCCCGGCCCCCTGGTGCCGATCCCGCCGCCGAGCCGCTCGAGGTGGGTCCACAGACCCCGCATCCGCGCCAGGTTGTACTCGAGCTGGGCCAGCTCGACCTGCAGCTTGCCCTCGGCCGAGTGGGCGTGGTCGGCGAAGATGTCGAGGATCACGGCGGTGCGGTCGATCACCGGCACGCCCAGCGCCATTTCCAGGTTGCGCTCCTGGCGCGGCGCCAGCTCGTCGTCGCAGGCGACCAGGTTCGCGTCGCAGGCGGCGATCTCGGCCTTCAGCTCCTCCAGCCGGCCGCGCCCGAAGTAGCGGTCCGGGTCGGGCTCGGGACGCTGCTGGGTCGCCACGCCGGCGGTCGCCACGCCGGCGGTGCGCAGCAGCTCCCGCAGCTCGGGCAGCGGCTCGCCCTCCTCGCCGCCGCCGACGATCCCGATCGCGAGCGCGCGCTGGCGCGCCCGCCTGTTGCTCACCCCCGCGCCGTCGCCGTCTTCCGCGCGGTGGCGCGTCTGCGTGCTGCGGCCGTTTCGGGAGCGTTGCACTCAGGCAGATTGTAGGCAGGTGGCCGGTCCGTTTAGGATTGGGAACGTGAAGGTCTTCGTCACCGGGGGCACGGGGTTCATCGGCGGGG
>Ga0210085_1000699_pt1 | contig 13817 bp, 10 predicted proteins | sample China_Galinas_PW_5_FD_184866 | JGI IMG/M metagenome (GOLD analysis project Ga0210085, IMG submission 184866) | Wetland microbial communities from San Francisco Bay, California, USA, that impact long-term carbon sequestration - China_Galinas_PWC_D1... | ecosystem: Environmental > Aquatic > Marine... | reverse complement strand
TTACGAGAGTTACGACAACGACAACGACAACGAATGGACTTGTCCAACTTTTTAGCCCCCCACCGCGCCCCGGGCCCTCACCGCCAAGTAACTTGAGTGTCCTCCTCGATCACATCGATGGCAGCATCAAAGGCAGCGGCAAACTCGCTGCCGAGTCCGCGGCGTTTCTTTTCATATCAAGCCGCTGCGGCGGCAGCCTCGTCGGCCGTCTCGCCGTGCCGTTTCTTCCGGCGGAATACGCTGCGCTATTCCGCCCTGCGTTTGATGGGACACCGCCTCGAGCCATGAGCCTCGATTTTGCCACCCTCGATGTGCTGCGCCAGAGTCACCCGGCCTGGCGGCTGTTGTGCGCCGGCAACGCGCCCCTGATCGCAAGCTTTCTGCACCGGGCGTTCGTTGCGCCGAATGTGCGGGTGATGCCGCAGGCGGATCTGGTCGAGGCGCTGGAAGATCAGCTCTTCGCGCTGCGCGAGCAGCAGGGGCGGGGTGTTTTCCCGAAGTCCGCGGAGGAGTATCTCAACGACTGGGCGGCGCCGGAGAAGGGGTGGCTGCGCAAGTTCTACCCGCAGGGGTCCGACGAGCCGCATTTCGACCTCACCCCGGCGACGGAGAAGGCCGTCGCCTGGCTCGGGACCCTCACGGAGCGGTCTTTCGTGGGCACCGAGTCGCGTCTGCTCACGCTTTTCGAGCTGCTGCGGCAGATGAGCCACGGCAGCGAGACCGATCCCGAGACGCGCATCGCAGAGCTGGAGAAGCGCCGCGATGCCATCGACGAGGAGATTGCCCGCATCCGCGCGGGCGACGTGCCGGTGCTGGAGGGCACCGCCATCCGCGACCGCTTCCAGCAGTTCACCCAGCTGGCCCGGGAGCTGCTGTCGGACTTCCGCGAGGTGGAGCACAATTTCCGCCGCCTGGACCGGCGGGTGCGCGAGCGCATCGCCCTGTGGGATGAGGGCAAGGGCGCCCTGCTGGAGGAGATCATGGGCGAGCGTGACGCCATCGCCGACTCCGACCAGGGCCGGAGCTTCCACGCCTTCTGGGACTTTCTCATGTCCCGCACCCGCCAGGAGGAATTCTCGGAGCTCATCGACCGGGTCCTGAGCCTGCCCGCGGTGACGGAGCTCAAACCCGACGCCCGCACCCGCCACGTCCACTACGACTGGTTGGAGGCCGGCGAGCACACTCAGCGCACGGTGGCGGACCTCAGCCGGCAGCTCCGGCGCTTTCTCGACGACCAAGCCTGGCTGGAGAACCGTCGCATCATGGATATCCTGCGGGGGATCGAGGGCAAGGCCATCGCGCTGCGGGACACCCAGCTGCCGGGGACGGTCATGGAGATTGCGGAGACCGCCGCCGCCGTGAAGCTACCCCTGGAGCGGCCGCTCTACACCCCGGCGGTCAAGCCCCGGCTCGCGGACATCGCGCCGGAGTCCGGGGACGCGGACCTGGACGCGGCGGCCCTCTTCTCCCAGGTGGTGGTGGACAAGGCGCGGCTCAGACGGCATGTCCGTCACGCCCTGCAGGCGCGCTCCCAGGTCACCCTGCGGGAGCTCTGCGAGATGCAGCCCCTGGAGCACGGCCTGGCGGAGCTGGTGGCCTATTTCCAGCTCTGCGGCGATGGCTTCAAGAGCATGGTGGACGAGGCGACCACCGACATTATCGCCTGGACAGGGGACGGCCGCGACGGCCGGCCGCATGAGAAACAGGCCCGCATCCCGCGGGTGATCTTCGTGAGGTGAGGATGGCGGAGGCGGCATCAGAATACGAAGGAGGCGCAACGGCCAACCTGTCGGCGCTGGTCATTCCCCTGCTCAAAGGGGTGATCTACCAGGAGAACGACCCGGCCCTGTGGAACGGCTTGCTCAACCTCCAGGCCCGGGTGCGCGACTATGTCTCCGTGATCGGCCTGGATCTGATGCTGGACGAGGCGGAGGGCTACGCCTTCCTGCGCTCCCGCCACGAGGAGGACGAGGAGACGGGCGTGCGGCTGCCGCGCCTGATCGCCCGCCGCCCGCTGTCGTTCCCGGTGAGCCTGCTGCTGGCCCTGCTGCGCAAGCGCCTGGCCGAGGCGGACGCCGGAGGCGGTGACACGCGGCTCGTCCTCACCCGCGAGGACATGGTCGAGCTGATCCGGGTGTTCCTGCCGGCCAACACCAACGAGGCGCGCCTCATCGACCAGATCGACGCCCACGTCAACAAGGTGGTGGACCTGGGCTTTCTTCGCCGCCTCAAGCCGCAGGGCGCAGGCGCCGGTGCGCAGACCCCGGTCTTCGAGGTCCGCCGCATCCTCAAGGCCTTCGTGGACGCCCAGTGGCTGGCAAACTTCGACGAACGGCTGGCCGCCTACCAGGCCCAGCTCGCCGATGACGGGCAAGCCTCGGCACAGTCGGAAACCGGAGTTTGAACCACGAAGAGCACGAAGGTTTCTTGATGAAGCTATGAGCCGCTCTCAGTCTGTTTGCAGCAGGAGATGGCCGCCGCCGCGCAATTTGGCCTTCGTCCTCATTTTCGGGTTCTTGGTGCCCTTCGTGGTGAACGGATCTTCGACGCGATGAATGACATACAGGCCTTTGAGCTCGACTTCCTCGCCGACGACACCCTCGCGGGCTACCGTCTGCACCGCCTGGAGGTCTTTAACTGGGGCACCTTCGACGGCCGGGTTTGGACCCTGCACCCGGGTGGCCGCAACAGCCTGCTCACCGGCGACATCGGCTCCGGCAAGTCGACCCTGGTGGACGCGGTTACCACCCTGCTGGTGCCGGCCCACCGGGTGGCCTACAACAAGGCGGCGGGGGCGTACAGCCGGGAGCGGGATCTGCGTTCCTATGTGCTGGGCTACTACAAGTCCGCCCGCAACGATCTCAGCGGCACCGGCAAGCCGGTGGCCCTTCGGGACGCCGGCAGCTACTCGGTGCTCCTCGGCGTCTTCCGCAACGCGGGCTACGATCAGACGGTGACCCTCGCCCAGGTCTTCTGGAACAAGGACCTGCAGGGCCAGCCGGCCCGCTTTTTCGTTGCCGCGGAGCGGGACCTGTCCATTGCGGAGCACTTCGCCAGCTTCGGAGCGGACATCACCCGGCTGCGCAAGCGTCTGCGCGGCCTCGGGGCGGAGGTGTCGGACAGCTTTCCGCCCTACGGTGCCTGGTTCCGGCGCCGCTTCGGTATCGAGAACGATCAGGCCCTGGAGCTCTTTCACCAGACCGTCTCCATGAAGTCGGTGGGGGACCTCAACGGCTTCGTGCGCACCCACATGCTCGAGCCCTTCGACGTGCGCCCGCGCATCGACGCCCTGCTTGGGCACTTCGACGACCTCAACCGCGCCCACGAGGCGGTGCTCAAGGCCAAACGGCAGGTGGAGCTGCTCACGCCCCTGGTGGACGACTGCGACCGCCACGCCGAGCTGTCCGCCGAGGTGGAGGAGCTGCGTGGCTGCCGCGATGCCCTGCGGCCCTATTTCGCCGGCCTGAAGCTCGCCCTGCTGGACAGGCGGATTACCGGCCTGAGCGAGGAGTTGACACGCCAGAACGCTCAGGTCCTCCGTCTGGAAGAGCGCCGCCCCGAGCTGCGGGGCCGGGAGGCGGAGCTGCGCCAGAGCATCGCCGACAACGGCGGTGACCGCCTGGAACGGCTGGAGCAGGACATCCGGCGGAAAGAGAAGGAGCGCGATTCCCGTCGACGCAAGGCGGAGCGCTACATGGAGCTGGTGAAGCGGGTGGAGGAGGAGCCGGCCGGGGACGAGGCCGCCTTCCTCGCCCAGCACCGGCGCCTTGCGGAGCTGGCCGAGAAGGTCCGCGCGCGGGATGCTGCGCTGCAGAACCAGTACACCGAGCACGCCGTCGCCATGCATCAGGGCAAGGAGGAGCACGCCGCCCTCACCGCCGAGATCGCCGGCCTCAAGGCCCGGCGCAGCAACATCCCGGGCGAGCAGGTGGCCATGCGCGAGGCAATGTGTCGCGCCCTCGGCCTGGCAGAGGATGACATGCCCTTCGCCGGTGAGCTGCTGCAGGTGCGCGAGGACGAGCGCGACTGGGAGGGCGCCGCGGAGCGGCTGCTGCGCGGCTTCGGCCTGTCGCTGCTGGTGCCGGACAGGCACTATGCCAAGGTCGCCGAGTGGGTCGACCGCACCCACCTGCGGGGACGCCTGGTCTACTTCCGGGTGCGCCCGGCCGCCCGGGGCGAGCCGTCGGAGCTTCACCGCCACTCCCTGGTGCGCAAGCTCGCCGTCAAGCCCGACTCCCCTTTCTACGACTGGCTGGAGCGGGAGCTGGCCGAGCGCTTCGACCTCGCCTGCTGCGCCACCCAGGAGCAGTTCCGCCGCGAGACCCGGGCAATCACCCGCGCCGGCCAGATCAAATCCAGCGCCACCCGACACGAGAAGGACGACCGCCACCGCATCGACGACCGCAGCCGCTACGTACTCGGCTGGACCAACGCGGCAAAGATCGCGGCCCTGGAGGCCAAGGCCCGACAGCTTGAAACGCGGCTTGCTGCGGTAGGGGCCCGCATCGCGCGGATGGAGGGGGATCGCCGGGCGGTCCAGGCACAGCTCGAGGCCCTGAGCGAGCTGCGGGCCTTCGTTGATTTCCAAGAGATCGACTGGGAGGCGAGCGCCGCCGCTCTGGCGCAGCTCATCGAGGAGAAGAACCGCCTCGAGTCGGCGTCGGACGTGCTGCGCCAGCTCACCGAGCAGCTGCAGGAGGCAGCCGCCGCCCTGCAGGCCGTGGAGAGCCAGCTGGTGGAGAAGCGGGACGCCCGCTCCAAGACAGAGCAGAAACGCAACGATGCGGAGGACCTGCGCACGCAGACCCGTGCCGTGCTCGACGACCCGGCCGTTGCTGCCCAGGCCGTGGACACCGACCGCCTCGACCCCATGCGGCACGATGCCTTGGGGGAGCACCAGCTGACGGTGGAGTCCTGCGACAACCGCGAGCGGGAGATGCGGGACTGGCTGCAGCGGCGCATTGATGGGGAGGATGCCAAGCTCCGGCGACTGCGCGAGAGAATCATTGACGCCATGCGCACCTACTGCGGCACCTTCGAGCTGGAAACCCGGGAGGTGGACGTGTCGGTGGAGGCCGCCGGCGAGTACCGGTCCATGCTGGGGCGGCTGCAGGCCGACGACCTGCCGCGCTTCGAGGCCCGCTTCAAGGAGCTGCTCAACGAGAACACCATCCGCGAGGTGGCCAACTTCCAGTCCCAGCTCGGCCGCGAGCGGGAGACCATCCGGGAGCGCATCGGCCGCATCAACGAGTCCCTCACCAAGATCGACTACAACCCCGGCCGCTACATCGTGCTGGAGGCGCGGCCCGCCCCGGACCCCGATATCCGGGACTTCCAGGCGGAGCTGCGGGCCTGCACCGAGGGGAGCCTCACCGGCTCGGATGACAGCCAGTACTCCGAGGCCAAATTCCTCCAGGTCAAGCACATCATCGAGCGCTTCCGCGGCCGCGAGGGGCAGGCGGAGCAGGACCGGCGCTGGACCGCGAAGGTGACCGACGTGCGCAACTGGTTCCAGTTCGCCGCCAGCGAGCGCTGGCGGGAGGACGACAGCGAGTATGAGCACTACTCGGATTCCAGCGGCAAGTCCGGCGGGCAGAAGGAGAAGCTGGCCTACACCATCCTGGCAGCGAGCCTGGCCTATCAGTTCAAGCTCGAATGGGGCGCTGTGCGCTCCCGCACCTTCCGCTTCGTCGTCATCGACGAAGCCTTCGGGCGGGGCTCGGACGAGTCCGCCCAGTTCGGGCTGCGGCTCTTCGACCAGCTCAACCTGCAACTGCTGATCGTCACTCCGCTGCAGAAGATTCACATCATCGAGCCCTTCGTCGCCAGCGTCGGCTTCGTCCAGAACGAGGACGGGCGGGCCTCCAAGCTGCGCAACCTCACCATCGAGGAGTACCGGGAAGAGCGGGCGAGAATGGCCTCATGAGCTGGACCAGGCCGGAGGACCTGCGCGCGCAGGTACAGCGGCTGTGGGACCGGGGTGAGATCCTGGCCAGTGTGGTGACCGGAGAAAGCCCGTTCCCGCGGCGCCTGGTGCTCAAACGCCCCACGGCGGCCGAGCTGCTCGACCGGTTCGACGAGGCGCGGGCGTGGATTGCCCAGGTGCGCGGGCAGCGGCATTGCCGGGTGGAGATGCGGGAGGTCGGCCACAGAGTCCTTGGGGCCAATGTACTGCCCCATGAGGTCTGGATCGACACCTGCGAAGACGCCCTGGCCTTCGTCGGCCGCCAGCGGGAGGCCGCCCGGTTCGACAGGCTCCTGACCCTGACCCGCGATCGCGAGCCGCGCCTGCTGGGGTGGCTCGCGCAGCGACCCCTGCGCGCGCTGCAGCTGGCGGACGACTGGCCGCGGCTGCTCGACATCATCGACTGGGTGGCGGCGACCCCGCGCCCGGGCATCTACCTGCGGCAGGTGGATCTGCCCGGCATCCACACCAAGTTCATAGAGGCCCACCGCGGCGTGCTCACGGAGCTGCTGGACGGCGTCCTGCCGCCGGAAGCGATCGACCAGGGCGCTTCCAGCGTCGGCCAGTTCGCCCGGCGTTACGGCTTTCTCGACAAACCGGAGCGGATCCGCTTCCGTATCCTCGACCCCCGCCACGCCTTGCTGCCGGGCGGGAAGATCCAAGACATCACCTTGGACGCCCCGAGCTTCGCCGGGCTTGACTGCGGGTGTTCGCGGGTCCTCATCACCGAGAACGAGATCAACTTCCTCGCCCTGCCGCCCATGCGTGACACCCTCGTGATCTTCGGGGCGGGCTACGGCTTCGACACCCTCGGGCGGACGCCTTGGCTGGCTGGCCGGCGCATCCACTACTGGGGCGATATCGACACCCACGGCTTCGCCATCCTCGACCAACTGCGGAGCCGGCTCGGCCAAGTGGAGTCCTTCCTCATGGACCGCGCCACCCTGATGGCCTTCGAGCCCCACTGGGGGCTGGAGCAAAAGCCGACGCCGCGCGATCTGCCCCGTCTGACGGAGGAGGAACGCGCCCTCTACGACGACTTGCGCGACAACCGCATCCGCAGCAATCTCCGCCTGGAGCAGGAGCGTATCGGCTTCCGCTGGGTCGAGGCCGCCCTTGCCCGCCTCGAAGAATGCTGACCCCAAAAGCACTCGTGGTGGCCAAGATTTGGTCAGTCCAACGCAATCGCAATAAATGAAGGGGTTCAGATGAGTGTTGGAGGACCCTGCCTACGACGGTGGAAGCTGGCTCTCGGCTCCATGAGCGCATGGAGGGGAACGAAGCGATGAACCAGAGTTTCGGCACACCGCGGCCACCCCTGCTCGTATTCACCGACCTCGACGGCACGCTGTTGGACGAAGACAGCTACTCGTTCGCTTCGGCAATCCCGGCACTGGCACGTTTGCGCGAGCTGCGCATCCCGCTCATTGCTGCCACCAGCAAGACCTTGGCGGAGGCGGCGGGGATCAATGCCGCCCTGGGCAATCCGCATCCCTGCATCATCGAAAACGGCAGTGCGGTCTGTGTTCCGGTCGGCTATTTTCCAGAGCCGTTGGCGAGTGGCGATAGTCGCGGCTATGAGGTGGTGCGCTGCGGACCGGACTACAGTTGGCTGACCGCGGAGCTGGCACGGCTGCGCGACGGCCAAGGCTATCGCTTCACCGGGTTCGCCGACATGAGCGACGCAGCTGTGGCCCGTCTGACGAACCTCACCAGGCCCACCGCATACAATGCCCGTCAGCGCCTTGCCTCCGAGCCCTTGCTGTGGCAGGACAGCCGCGAAGCGCTTCATCGGTTCGGCGAAGAGCTGCGCCGGCGTGGCCTGCGACTGCTGCGTGGCGGACGCTTTTGGCACGTGCTCGGCATGGTCGACAAGGGCACCGCCATGGATTGGCTGGTCGGCGTCTATCGCAGGAACGGTCTGTCCCGGCCCATCACAGTCGCCCTCGGGGACAGCCCCAACGACTTGGATATGTTGCGGGCGGCGGATGTGCCGGTCGTGATTCGTCGCAAGGACGGGTCGCACTTGGCGCCCCTTGGGAAGCAGGGCGCCCGCCTTAGTGTCGAGGCGGGCCCCGAGGGGTGGAGCTCGAGCGTGCTGCAGATCTTGCACGAGCTTAGGGAGCGCCACGTGGGCGCATGAGCGGAGATTGCCATGGCCGACTTCCTGCAGAACGGCATCATCACCACGCTGCACAAGCTGCGCGAGCGGCCCATCGAGGCCCTCGAGGCGGAGCTGCGGGGTTTCGCGACGCGCCGCCCCATGGCGCTCATCCTGCCCTCGCTCTTCTCGGAGCTCGAGGGAGGCGCCCTGCCAGCGATCGTCGAGAACCTGCGTCAAGCTGGCTATCTCAGCGAGATCATCGTGGGCCTCGACCGGGCCGACGAGGCGCAGTTCCGCCACGCCCGGGCGTTCTTCGGCCGTTTCACGCAGCGCACGCGCATCCTCTGGCACGATGGACCGCGCCTGCGTGCCCTGGACACCGAGCTGAAGTCGGAAGCTTTGGCGCCGACTGAAACGGGGAAAGGCCGCAACGTCTGGTACTGCCTGGGCTACGCCCTTGCCCGGGAGGACTGCGAAGCGGTGGCACTGCATGACTGCGACATCGTTACGCACGACCGCCATCTCCCGGCGCGGCTGTTCTACCCGGTGGCCAATCCCGCCTTCAATTTCCAATTCTGCAAGGGCTACTACGCCCGCATCGCCGGCAACAAGCTGTCCGGGCGGGTCACCCGGCTGTACGTCACCCCTTTGCTGCGGGCGCTCAATAAGATCCTTGGCCCCATGGACTATCTGGAATTCATGGACTGCTTCCGCTATCCGCTCTCCGGCGAGATCTCTCTGCGCCGGGACTTCATCCAGAACCTGCGCATCCCCAGCGACTGGGGCCTCGAGGTGGGCGTGCTTTCCGAGGTCTACCGCAACCTATCACGGCATCAGGTCTGCCAGGTGGACATTGCAGACCACTACGACCACAAACATCAGGAGCTTTCCCCGGATGGCCCGACCGGCGGTCTCGCAAAGATGAGCATCGACATTGCCAAATCGATTTACCGCAAGCTTGCCACCGAAGGCGTCACCCTCTCCATGGAGCTGTGCCGGACCGTCAAGGCCACCTATTTCCGCATGGCCCTCGACTGTATCGAGCAGTATTACGTCGACGCCCAGATTAACGACCTGCAGTTCGACCGCCATGGCGAGGAGCGGGCTGTGGAGGTCTTCGTGCAAAGCGTCATGACGGCCGGCGAGATGTTCCTCGCCAACCCCATGGAGACCCCCTTCATCCCCAGTTGGAACCGGGTGTTGAGCGCTATTCCGGATTTCGGCGCGCGGCTGTGCGAGGCGGTGGAGCTCGACAATGCCTGGGGCGATTAGCGTCGTGGCTCAGGTGAAAACCAAGACGGGGGTCGGGTACGGGGCGGCGGGACCCTCGGCGCCACGCAGCGCGCCGTGCAGCCTGCATGGAACGTATCTACGGCGTGTCTCGACGGCCCGTTACCCGACCCCTCGCGCACAGCTGAGGGATAGCGCTAGTCGCCAGGCCTGAAACACGCCGCCGGAGCGTTGCTCAGCCACCAGGTCCCATAGGGTGGCAATAGCCAGCGGTTGCTGCGCAGCGGCGGAATGTCTCCGCCGATCAGGTCGAGCCACCCGCTCCCATCGGCGGCTACCCCCGGCAGATCGTCCGGGCGGATGGGCTGGGGGCGGTCGGTGAAGTTGAACAGGGCCAGAATGCGCTGGGCACCGTCTCGGGCACGGCGTTCGAGACCGAAGACCCCTCCGGGCAGCGGGAGCACATGCTGCGGGGCATCGGGGTGAAATGCGGCCTGCGCCCGGCGCAGGGCGAGCAGGTGCCGATAGGCCCGGAACACCCGTCCTGTCGCGGTACGCGCGTCGGCGAGCAGTCGCTCGAGCTCGTGCAGGTCCCAGCGGCGGCGGTTGATGGAGCGGGTCATCCCGGTGGTCTCCACTCCCAGGGTGTCGTTCGGCGTAGCGGTGAGAGAATGAATGTAGACCGCCGGAATGCCGCGAAAACTCAAGGCGACCGCCTGGGAGACGAGGAACTTGGGTACCTGCCAGGGGTTGGGGCTACCGTGGGCCGCCCCGCCGAAGGCGTCGAAGTAGCTGATGTTGAGCTCGTAGGGGCTTTGCGTGCCATCGCTGTTCGCCTTGGTGGAGATGTAGCCGCCGCGCTGGCGCATCGCATCGAGAAGGGTGTCAAGCTCTTCCTTCGGAATCAGCCCTTCCAGCGGACGCAGGCCGACTCCATCGTGCGACGCCGTGAAGTTGAGAAAGGTGCATTTGGGGGGCAGCTCTTCTCGAGCCAGATCCCGGGCCCAGGCGTTGAGAAAGTCGGTGTTACCGCTCCACAAGGCATGCAGCAACAACGGCGGAAGGCTGAACTGGTAGACGATGTGGGCCTCGTCGCCGTCGCCGAAATAACGAATATTCTCCGCGTGGGGGACGTTGGTCTCGGTCATCAGCAAGGCGCCGGGCGCCGCGTAGTCGAGCAGGTCGCGGAAGAGCTTCACGACCTGGTGCGTCTGGGGCAGGTGGATGCAGGGCGTGCCGATCTCCTTCCACAGGTACGCAACGGCATCGAGGCGCAGCAGGCGGGCACCGTGGCGCAGATAGTCGAAGAGGGTGTCGACCATCTCCAGCAGCACCTCGGGATTGGCATAGTTCAAATCGATCTGATCGCTGCCGAAGGTTGCCCAAACATGGCGCAGGCCGCGCGGTGTGTGCACCGCCGTGAGCAAAGGGCTGGTGCGCGGGCGCACGACCATGGACAAGTTGGCCCTCGCGTCGGTATCGATGAAGTAACCCGCGCCTGGCTGGTCGCCACGGATGAATTCGACGAGCCACAGGTGCTCCCGCGAGCAGTGGTTCAGCACCAGGTCGAAAGCGAGATCGAAGCATTTGGCGAGGGCGAGCACGTCTTCCCAGGTGCCGAGCTCGGGATTGACCGCCCGGAAATCGGTCACTGAAAACCCGTCGTCCGAGCTATAGGGGAAGAACGGCAGGACGTGAACGAGGCTGACGCTCTCCGCCAGATAGGTCTCCAAGAAGTACTTCAGGGATCGCAGAGGGGGCGCGCCGGGCGACTGCAGGCTGTTGGCGTAGGTGATCAACACTACCTCGCGTTCGTCCCATCCTTGCTTGAGGCACTGCCGGACACGCCGCTGGCGATAGCGATCGGCGATGCCGAGCATGCGTCTGGTCAGTTCCGGCGCCCGCTCGGGGCCGTAGAGCATGGTCAGGCGCTGCTCGAGCCTGACGATGCATCCGTTAGCACGGGCGGGCGCGCACACTTGTGAATCAAATTGGTGCACGCTTTGGCGTCTCCCACGGCGGTGAAGCCTGGAGCCGGATAACAAGCAGGTTCCACACCATGGCGAGGAGGGCGACGGGGTGCTCACCTCAGTCTGCATTCCGGAACTCATGACGCTGGCGTCCCATGCCGCCCCCAGGGTCGCAGAAGGACCTTCTACGGGAGAGAGGACTTCAGGGATGGTCGCACGAGTCTCGGCGGCCCTGACCACACTCATGTAGGAGCCCGCTTGCGGGCGACCTCCGGCAATGGCCACGCCAGGTCGCCCGCAAGCGGGCTCGTACCGCTCCTGGGCGCAGGGGCGAAGGGGCTAAAGCCGCTTGTCTCGCGCGGATGTCGCGGAGCTTCCTGGGTGCGGGGCGACCGTATTCCCCGGCATGGGATTCCAGCGTGACTCTAAACCCTCACAAAATACGGAATCGCCATCAGGCCGGCGCCCACCGCCACAAGGAGGAGCGTATTGGTCACGAAGAAGGGGAAGATTATGAGCCCCAGCCCACAGCTCAGAGGGACTATGGCCCTCTGTTTCTTCCCGTACACGAAGAACCCCAGCCCGATTGCGCCCAACAACATCGCCCACAGCATCGATGCCTCGCTGCCCACCGCTCGCCTCCACCTCGTCGCCCGCCGTCAAAATCGGCCGGGGGGGCTGGTCCCGGTATGATCCAAATACCCAGTCCGCCGGCAGAGAACGGGTCTGCCCACCGGTCACCCGCACACTGCATTCCGCCCCACCGTGCAGCACCGCGGTTCTCCTACGGTCGGCTCGGGGGTTGAGCCCTTCGGGATAGGATGCCCCGGTTGGCCTGGAGTTCCAGGGCGATATCCCGTCCTCCCCGAGCTTTCCCTTCCAAGATCGATACCCTTGTTGGACCGAGGGTGAGAGGCCCGGGACCGCGGCCTACCACTTCTTGTAGGGGAGGAACTTCCCGGCCATGGTGACCCGCACGCGATCCCCCTTCGGGTCTGCCTCGCGCTCGACGTCCATGCTGAAGTCGATGGCGCTCATGATGCCGTCACCGAACTTCTCGTGGATCACCGCCTTCAGCGGCATTCCGTAGACCTGCATGATCTCGTAGAAGCGATAGATGAGCGGATCGGTGGGTACGACCGGCCCCAGGCCCTTCAGCGGACACTCGGTGAGCTCCGCGGCGATCTCCCGGCCGAGGTCCAGGGCGCTCGCGAGCGTCGCTGCCTCGTCCTCGGACGCGCTCGCCTGGCGATAGAAGAGCGCCGCGATCCAGACCTCGTCCCGGCCCAGGATCTTCTCGAGATCGGCGAAGCTCAGGCCCTTTCGCTTCTTGGCCCGCAGCAGCTGTTCGGAAATCGCAGGTATCTGCATCGGGTTTCTCCTTCGTGTCATCGAAGCCATCGCGCCGGACAAGTGTAACCGGCATGGCGTCTCCGAGGCCGTTCGATCCGCCCGAAGGGCTTGATGGGCAGCCAGCCACTCCTGGGTCCCCCTCGTCCCTTGTCTCCGGCTGTTGCTGCAGCTCGGCGTTCGGGCCGAGGTGTGGCTTGTACAGCAGGTGGCCTACGACCCTTGGCACGCCCCGCAGAGACCGCGGCCGGACATTGCCCATATCCGGGAGGCCTGAAGTACTAAGAGCCCCAGGCGCTGACGGCCTGCGCCGCAGAGCACTTGCCCTTCTTGGGCAGCACCGGGAAGGGCACCAGCGCGGCCAGCGCCTACGGGTTGGCGGGGCTGTGAAAGCCCTTGTTCATGCTGCCCCTCTCAGTCTCGGGGAAGCGCGCACAGATCTCGGTGCTCTTGGGCACCGCATCGAAGCGCAGATCGCAGTCGGTCGGAGAGTGCACATCCGTCTCGACAGGCCAAAACGGAACACGATCCTCTGTCAGTCGCCGATGAGCCTGCCCAGCACCTCATAGATCAGTTCATGCATGAACGAATTCTCGCCGCAATGGACAAGTTCGTCATCGACCAGGAAGGTGAGATAGGGTTGAACTTCCGTGCCGTTCGACTCGATCCCTGAGATACCATCAAACATGCAAGTGATGCTGAATGCCAGCGCGCCGGTCAATTCTTTGACTTTATCGCTCTCCAAACCCGCTTCGACCAGCTTGACCTGAATGGTCTTGACAAGCTCAGTGACAAAAATGTCTTGATGTTCTTCGAATCTCGCCGGATTCAGCTTCAGCTCCATCGTCAGTCCTATTCAAGAGGGTGATACCGGCACAGCCCCACGAGCCCGCTAAGCTACCGGCTAGAGAACGAGCGGACTCTTCCTGATCCAGACAGTACCACATCCCTCATTTGACAGCCGCGCGACCTGTCGGAAAACACTAAACCTCGGCCCCTCCCGGGAACGATATTAAGCAGCGTTTGCGTCTGGGCTCGCGCGGCCGGAAGCCTTAGGGCTTTTTCGGGATCGTGTATTTGACTTCTTTCTGCCACGGCTCCCAAATGGTGTCGAAGCCGACGAACCCTTTGTCCGTGGGCCCTTTCTGACGGGTCATCAGATAGCGCGTATGGCCGTCTGGGGTTTTTGGCTTGTCTT
>Ga0210085_1000698_pt1 | contig 13818 bp, 15 predicted proteins | sample China_Galinas_PW_5_FD_184866 | JGI IMG/M metagenome (GOLD analysis project Ga0210085, IMG submission 184866) | Wetland microbial communities from San Francisco Bay, California, USA, that impact long-term carbon sequestration - China_Galinas_PWC_D1... | ecosystem: Environmental > Aquatic > Marine... | reverse complement strand
AAACTCACGACCCCGCGTTACCGCAACGCCGCTTCCTCATGCTACCGGGGCGCACGGACAACTCCCCAGACGGGACTTCAAACCGCTAGACTGACTGCTGTTACTGCGTACGGACAGACCACGTTTTTAGAGTGAGATGCATTAATTGTGGTCTGTCCCCCTATTTGTTGTCCCCCTATTTGTTGCGCCGGGAACCGGACCTTCCTAAGCAAAGCACCTCGTCGAGGGGCTTTCTTTGGGCGTCTTCAGCCCGCCTGAACAGCGGCATGGTACGCGGGCGGTGCGTCATGACCGGGAAAACCCCGGCAGCCCGTAATCCTCCATTGACATGTTAATGATAATCGTTATCATTTGAATAAACGACGAATCTAATGAAGCGGGGGTGGACAGCTCATGCATACCGGTATGAAGTGCAAACCGATTGATACCAGGCCAGTAACCGGCAGCCATGCCGGTCGGCGAAAACTCTGGCAGATCGACAGTTCGTACCACGAGAGCCTCATCGATGCGTGCCTTTCTCTGCGGGAACTCAAGGGCCTTTGCCGAAAACTGCGGTCTGGCGTGCAGACCCCGGCGACGGATGAATTCCAGCGTTCGCTTGCCGGGATCGCCGGCGAGCCGTCGCCGCTCGCCCGCCGGCTGCACAAACACCTGGACCGGAAATACTGGCACACCATCCTTCGCTTCACCGGGGCACATTCCACCGCCGCGCTGGAAACGCTGTGGAAGGAAGCCGCCGCAACCGGTGAACTGGCGGGTGCCTACTGGACCCTGGCCACTCATCCTCACGCATCGGCCGAACTGCTTGAACGGGCGCATGACGAAATGTGCAAATCCGCATACGTCGCCGGACCCGCACACCGGCCCGACAGCGCGGCGCCGACCCGTGTACGGCAATCGACCGCAGGGTCCACGAAACAACCCGTCATCGCCGAGCCGGGGTCCGGGGCACGGATCGCAGAACGGGAGTTCGCTATCCGCCGCCGGCATGGACGCCGGGCACTGACGCAGACGCCGGTTGAGGACTTCGATCAGGCAAGGGAACGACTGGCCACGCTGGAAAGGGAATCCCTTGCGCTGCGGTTGCGAAAACAGGTCGAGGAATACGCGGCATTGCTCGCCAGCGAACGTCTGCGGGCGGAACGCGCCGAGGCCAGCGCCAGTGAGTGGAGACAGTTGGCGATGAAACACGATAACGGGCATCAACACCTGGCAGGGCAACTGGCGGATCTGCAGGCCGAGCGCGAAGCCCTTGAAACGATGCTGAAGCGGCTGCTGCTGGATGACTGCAGTACCTGTGTGGAGCGCGATGAATGGCTTGCCGGTATCAACCTGAGCGGGCGCTGCATTCTGTTTGTCGGTGGCGGGACACGGCAATGCGCGCATTTCCATGCCCTGGTGGAACGTCAGAACGGCCATTTCGTGCACCACGACGGGGATCTGAACGGCGACCGCCCGCCACTGGGCTCGATCCTGCCGCAGGTCGATGTGGTGTTTTGCCCTTTGGACAGCGTCAGCCATGACGCGGCTGACCGGGTCAGGCGATTCTGCAACCGCCACGAGAAACGACTGGTGATGCTGCCGAGCGCCAGCCTGGCCGCCTTTTCACGCGGCCTGAATGAGCTGGCCGCCTGAACCTGCTGTCAGGTTAATCTGCAATTTCCCGAAAAATTCTGTTGCCGGTGTCTTCTCCGGCTGATGGTTTTCTGGATCGCCCGATCAATCGAGTCTGCCTCCCACTGGAGGCATCACGCCGCGTAGAGCACGTCCATCAGCGTTCGGAAAGCCTCGAGCTTGAATTCCTTGAACATCACACCGTAGCCATTGCGGGAGTGATGCATCACCATGGCGTTCATGTGATAAATGATTTTTTTGCCGTCGATATCGATGGCAAAGGTCAATTCAACGATCCCGGGAACCGGCAGGTCCAGTCGCCCGGCGGTGATGAACGCCCCTTCAAGACCGATGTCCAGAATCCTGACGGGCAGCAGGCCCAGTGAACGATGAAAGACGATGGCTTCCAGGCAGACCTGCTTGCGAGTACTCCAGCGGTGCTCCAAACCCATGCCAACCTCCTGTTGCCTGGTCCCGATCGATAAGTGTCTTCCAGCGACCCGGGAAGGATAGCTACGTCACGCTACAATAGTGTGGCGTTTGTATGAAGTTTTTGTGAAACCGTAACGCCACCACCCTTACGCGTTTTTTATGATAATGCGCGTGCAATAAAGTTCCGCCTGTCTGATTCATAGTAGCAGCTGATTTGCTGATCGCATGGCCCGATCCGTGATGGCGTTGAATTGCGTCGATATTTTTTTCGAAAACCAAAAACCGCTATCAAAGTCATAGTCAACAGAGTGAACGATTTATTGACGGATGCGCCCGTGACACAGCCAAGGAAGGTCCGTGAACGCTGAAAAACGCATCGATGACTACGCCCGGCAGGACGTCAACGAGACACTTGCCGGCCTGGAATGGGTGCCGCCCGGGGGGTTGAGCAACGCCGAAGTACGTCAACGCCTGACCCGCTACGGCTACAAGGAAATTGAGGAAAAGGATGAGCCGCTCTGGCACCGCGTGTTCCGCCGCTTCCGGAGACCGATCGATCCCCTGGATGATCGAACTGGCGGCGCTGCTCTCGTCCGTGGTGCAGAAGCGGGATGACTTCGTCATCATCACCATCATGCTGCTGGTGAACGACGGACTGGACTTCTTCCAGGAGCACCGCGCACTCAATGAAGGCCCTTAATCAGCGCCTCACCGCGGAAATCATCGTGTTGCGAGACGGGGCGTTCAGTACCCTCGCCTGCTGCGGTCGCGCAATGCGGCATGAGGCGAACCCAGGCAGCCGTCGTACCGACGAACATCCGTTTGGCCACGCAATCACACGGAACATATTAGTGGCATTCCGTGTTCTTCCATGTGATTCCGTGGCTATTTTGCAACGGCCAGCGACACGCAAGCGCCCCCTCTCTCGTGCCGGCCGACACACGCCCTCGATTCCCCGCTCCATGACGCGAGCGACATATTTTGTAGCTTCCCTCGTGTTGCGTAGACGCGTGATGGCCACAAAGGACGCAGAAAACCCTGAACGAGAGGATAAGTCATTGATTGATGGTTGAGATGATCGTTGGTCCGAATCTTGCCTTATTAGATTATTCTAATCAACTGAAGAACAGGAGACGGACTCATGGGATTCATCCATCACACCACCGGCGCCACAGGGGCGACGGGTATGATGGCTGGATCCGCAAGCACCCAGCGGAGCGTCAGCTTCGAACATCCCCACTTTATCGCTACCGACCTGCCCGCCCGGCCGGTCAGCGCCGCGTGCATCGGTGGCCGCCCGCTCTGTCACGCCGATCGCGCAGCCGCGGCGGGCGAATCGCAACCCGGCCGCAAGACCGCACGCCCGATTCCAGCGACCCGCTTCCGCATCGTCGAAGGACAGAACCATTGACCCCCCGGCAGCCGACTCGGCGACGGGACTACTGGCCCGCCGCCCCGGCCTCGTGCGGCCCAATCGTCGCATGCGGTTCCGGGCTCGCGGGAGTCTCCTGCGCACCCTTGCCGCCGCCCGCCACCCGCACCGGGTGGCACGCAGACGGTACACCCCTTTCCCAACTACTGAAATGAAGGAATAACCCATGTCGAGAACACATCATCCCGCCTGGCTGTTGCGTGTCTGGCCAGCATTGCGGTGGAAAAACCGCGTCACCCCGGAAACCATCCGCGCCGACCTCGTCGCCGGCCTCACCGTGGCCATCGTCGTCGTGCCGCAGGCCGTGGCCTTCGCCTCCATCGCCGGCATGCCGCCCCAATACGGTCTCTACGCGGGCATGATTCCGCCCATCATCGCCGCCCTGTTCGGCTCCTCCTGGCACCTGATGTCGGGCCCCACCACCGCGGCCTCGATCGTGCTGCTGTCCTCGTTGAGCGTCTTCGCCGAGCCATTGACGCCCCATTATGTGCAGCTCGCGCTGACGCTGACTTTCATGGTGGGCGTGATCGAGCTGGTGCTGGGACTGGCGCGCATGGGCACCCTGGTGAACTTCATCTCCCATTCGGTGGTTGTCGGCTTCACCACCGGCGCGGCCATCCTCATCGCCAGCAAGCAGCTGAAAAACTTCTTCGGCGTACCCATCCCGCGCGAGGGCAACCTGTTCGTTACCCTCGAGCACTTCTGGCAGCAGATCCCCAATGTCAACGGCTACATCCTGGCCATCGCGCTGCTGACACTGGTGTCCGGCCTGGCGGTGAAACGCCTCTATCCAAAAATCCCCTTCCTGATTGTGGCGCTGCTGTCCGGCACCGCACTCGGGGTGCTGCTGAACCTCGGCATCGGCGATCAAATTACCGGCATCACCACCGTCGGCGCGCTGCCGCAGACCCTGCCGCCGCTGTCCATGCCCGACTTCTCCCTGCAAACCATCAGGGATCTCGCCCCCGCGGCCCTGGCGATGACCCTGTTCGCGCTCACCGAGGCGGTCTCAATCGGCCGCGCCATCGGCATCCGCAGCGGCCAGCTGGTCGACGGCAGCCAGGAATTCATCGGCCAGGGGCTTTCCAATATCGCCGGCAGTTTCTTCTCCGCCTACGTGGCCACCGGCTCCTTCAACCGCACCAGCCTCAACTACCAGGCGGGCGCCAAGACACCCATCAGCGCGATGATCGCCGGCTTCCTGGAGATATTCATTGTGCTGGCGATCGCCCCCCTTGTGGCCTACTTGCCAACCGCCGCCATGGCGGGCATCCTGTTCATCGTCGCCTGGGGGCTCATCGATTTCCCCGCGATCAAGCACATCTTCTCATCCACCAACTCGGAGCGCGCCATCTTCTCGGTCACCTTCCTTTCCGCACTATTCCTGGACCTGGAGTTCGCCATCCTGGCGGGCATCCTGCTGTCGCTGATGCTCTACCTGATGCGCGCCTCGCGGCCGCGCATCCTCGCGCGCGTGCCCGACCCGAAGATGCCCAACCGCAAGTTCACCAGCGATCTCGGCCCGATGCAGGAGTGCCCGCAGCTGCACATCATGCGCATCGACGGCTCGCTGTTCTTCGGCTCGGTGGCCTACATCCGCGAGAAGTTCGCCCGGCTCGAGCAGCGGCGCCCGGATCAGAAGCACCTCGCCATCGTCGCCCAGGGCATCAGCTTCGTGGACATCGCCGGGGCAGACGTGCTGGCCAACGAGGCGGAGCGGCGGCGTGCAGAGGGTGGCGGTCTTTACCTCATCAATGCGAAGTCCGGGCTGCGGGAGTCGCTGGAGGAATGCCACGCCGTCGGGAAAATCGGCCCCGAGAACATCTTTCCGGGCAAATCGGTTGCGCTGAGAACAATCTTCGAGAAGATGGACGCGTCGGTCTGCCGCAACTGCAAGGCACGCATCTTCCTCGAGTGCGCCACGGTGCCGGCGGATGAACCCGGGGAACTCGAGAACGGCAGGCTGGCGGTGGGTCTGTGATCAGACGGCGACTGCGGAGCTTTGATGAGCGGATAAACCTCACCTCCCGCAATGCCTGGCAGATCCGCTTCGCCCTCTGGGGCGGAGCGCTGGCGGTGGGGCTGGCCGCAACCCTGTTCGCGATCGCCGCCGATCACGCCAACGGCCTGTTCACCTTCGGCATCGGCTTCTCGCCCTGGCTCGCCTTCATCCTTTGCCCGGGCGGGCTGATGCTGGTGAGCTGGCTGACCCGCCACTATTTTCCCGGCACCCAGGGCAGCGGCATCCCCCAGGTACTCGCCTCCCTGGAGGCGCGCCGCCACCAGGGACTGCGTTCGAAGGTGCTGTCCATGCGCATCGCCTTCGGCAAGATGCTGCTCACCTTGCTGGGGCTCATGTCCGGGGCCTCCATCGGCCGCGAGGGACCCACCGTGCACGTGGGGGCTTCCATCATGTTCGCCCTCGGCCGCCGGGTGCATGTTCCGCCCCACTATCTCGAGCGGGCGCTCATCCTCGGCGGCGGCGCGGCAGGCATCGCCGCGGCCTTCAACACGCCCATCGCCGGAGTGGTGTTCGCCATCGAGGAACTCAGCCGCAGCTTCGAGGAGAAGACCAACGGCATCGTGCTCACCGCGGTGATTCTCGCCGGTATCACCGCCCAGGCGGTGCTCGGCAACTACAACTACTTCGGCACGAGCACCGCGGCCATGGAACGCTGGCAGGACTGGTTCGCCATTCCGGTCTGCGGCGTGGTGGGCGGGCTGCTCGGCGGGTTGTTCAGCCAGATACTCATCAGCGGCTCGGAGCGGCTCGCGCCCCTGCGCCTGCGCTACCCCATGTATGTGGCCGCCGGCTGCGGCCTGGCCATCGCGGCGGCGGGCTTCGCCTCGGGCAACCTCAGCTACGGCACCGGTTACGGCGAGGCCCGGGAGATCATCGCCAGCGGCCAGGCGATCACCAGCGGTTATCCCTTCTACAAGTTCTTCGCCACCGTGGCCTCCTACCTGAGCGGCATTCCGGGCGGCATCTTCGCCCCGTCGCTGGCCACCGGCGCCGGGGTGGGTGCGGATCTCGCGCCGTGGTTCCCCCACCTCTCGCCCCAGGTGTTCATCATGCTGGGAATGGTGGGCTATTTCGTGGGCGTGGTGCAGACCCCGCTGACCGGTTTCATCATCGTCATGGAGATGACCAACGATCACTCCCTGCTGCTGCCGCTGATGGCCACCTCCTTCATCGCTTTCGGCGTTTCGCGGCTGGTCTGCAAGAAACCGATCTACGTGGCCCTGGCCCGCGCCTTCCTGGCGCCGCCAGGAGCGGCGACCGGGACGACTGCAGAACCGGTAGCGGAATCCGCGCCCGAAAAGGCCTGAGGGTGCGGATGGATCGAGGCGTGAGAACGGCTCTGGCCTGGAGCGCCTCCGAGTCACACAAACACCAGGGCCGTTGCACTGCGACCTCGTCCCAGGCACACGGGATTCCACACTGAACCAGACAATAAATACAAGCCGGTGGAAGTCGTGTGCATGGATAACAGATCGTTCGACCTGGAACTCTATACGACTTGAGAGTGTCGCAATTTCTTCCAGCGGTATTTCCATCTCATAAGGGATCGAGGACAACATGAACGTCAAACCACAAGAGATTACAAGCAAGGTTCCGGAAGTAACCCTGGTTTTCTGGATAATAAAGATTCTTGCCACCACTCTCGGCGAGACCGGCGGGGATACTGTGTCGATGTCAATGAATCTTGGCTATCTCGTCAGCACAGGGATCTTTGCGACCATCTTCATGGTAGCGGTACTGGCACAGATTTCCGCGAAGAAGTTCTATCCTGTCCTGTACTGGACAACAATTATTGCATCCACAACAGTGGGTACGACGTTGGCCGATTTCGCGGATCGTTCGCTCGGAATCGGATACCCCGGAGGGACGGCAATTTTGCTCACCTTGCTATTGGGATCACTATTGCTCTGGTATCGCACTCTTGGTTCGATTGCCGTTGATACCGTCAGCTCGCCGAAATCCGAACTGTTCTACTGGATAACCATCATGTTTTCCCAGACTTTAGGTACTGCGCTTGGCGACTGGACAGCCGATTCAGCCGGCCTTGGGTATAGCGGCGGCGTGATATTGTTTTGTGTCATGCTGGGTGCAATCGCGGTTGCATATTTTCGAACAAGCATATCGAGAACTACGCTGTTCTGGTCGGCATTCGTCCTGACAAGGCCACTAGGCGCGGTCGTGGGTGACTTGCTGGATAAACCCATCACCAATGGGGGTCTGGCATTAAGTCGCTACTCCGCCTCTGCAGCCCTTGTTTTGCTGATCCTCTCATGCATTTTGCTCTTCAGGCAGGAACCGGCAAAACAAGAGCATTAAACCACGGCATTTATAACCGGCGGTCTACTCCATCACCCAGGCAAGCCGGGATGATGTATCGGGCAGGCATACATGAATATCCATCTTCATGGAAAGTCGCATTTCCCTGAAGAGATGAGAACGTATTGAATTGCCACATCACCTCCAGTGGATATCATCCACGCGCGGCGAGTTGAAACATTGGGGGACCTCGAAAAACCGGGATTATTCCTGCAGGAGCGAGCTTGCTCGCGAATGCGGCACATGAAAATCAACAACTTCACGGGCATACCCCCAAAGGGCACAAGAACCCGCTCCTACGATTGCATCGATTCGGGTTTTTCGAGGTCCCCTTTAGAAAATATATCTGTACCTTTTTCACAATTGCAGATTTTTACAATGCATGATGGTCTTGCCTATCGGGGTGTTTCCCTCTCCGAGGGTCGTCGAAACATGGTGACAACCTCATAGAGCAAGCCGGAAAACGCATTGAAGCGCGTGACGCGGAATACCAGCTGGCGTGGAGACATCTGCCGCCGCGGCATTTTCACCTCCTGCAGTCCCGGCAGGAATACCAGTGCAACCAGCACTCGCAGTAGCACCGAAATGGCGAACACCGCGAGCAGGATGCTGTTCCAGTGCCATGTCCAGCCGTACAGCGTCATGTCTTGCGGAAGGATGCGGGTGAACAGGGCACCGAGCATGCCGCCCGCGAACACTGCCATGGCGCTGAGCACGTTGTGAAACGCCATGTAGGAAGAACGTCGTTCGCTGGAGACCAGTTCGTAGAGGAAATTGCTGCCGCTGAGACTGAATCCGGCCCAGTTCAGACCGGCGACCACCTGCACAGTCAACAGGTACCAGAAGTTGTCCGAGATCAGCCATAACGCCGGCAACAGCGGGATCATGCTGCCAGTGGTCACCAGTATAAGCCGATTGCCGAATATGTCACTGATGCGACCCCATGTGTTGAGGGTAAGGAATTGCACCAGTACCGCCATGCCCGTATTGGCCATGAATTGCAGGTAGGAAAAATGCAGATCGCGCAGCATATAGACGGAGAAGAAGGGGGCGGCCACGGCCACCGCTCCCTGCATGCAGGCTATATAGAGCGTGAAGCGCCAGGCAGGTGACTCTCGCAGACGCCCCAGCCAGCCTGCAGGCAACGGTTCCGGCGCCGTACCCATGGGCGGCTCCTGCATGCGACTCAGGTGATAGACCGAGACGACACGAGCGATGCCGGCACTGAGAAACAACGCGATAAAACCGAACACCGTCCAGCCGTTTGCGTCGAACACTTGCAGCACAATGCCACCACTGACCAGCGCCAGGAACGCAGTCATGGTCGCCAAACGGGTGCGGCGTCCGAAATAGCGCCCTCGTTTGCGTTCCGGTACCAGGTCCCCCATCAAACTGATCCATAACGGCACCGCAAAATTCCCCGACGCCTGATACAACGTCGTACACACGATCAGCAGCAGGATCGCCTGTTTCGGATAAAGCAGCGGCAACAGCAGCAGCGGCAACCAGACCAGCGCCTGAAGCGACGCACCGGCAAGAATCAATCGCTTGCGCTTGCGCTGCCGCAGTCCCCGCACCAGCCAAGCGGAGAGCAGTTGTGCCAGTGAACCCAGCAGCGGCGGTAATGTAGCGATCAGCGCCACCTGTGGGGCGCTCGCTTTCAGAAACAGAGCAAAGGCGGAGAGGTAAGTCTCACCGCCGCCAGACATGACGGAATAGGCCACACCGTCGCGCACGGAATGGCGCAAAGTGCGATCAACATGGGGATCTTTGGAGTAGCGCACGGACATACTTTAAACGGGCTGGCACTTGCCTCATTGACGACGCGGTATAGTATACGCCGTGCCACTGCGCAGACCCGTGATGCTGCAACAGTCACTGCTCAGCCGACACCCTAAGGGGGTGCAATACAAAGGGGACATGCTGGATTAACCAAAGTTTTCAGGAACACCCGCCAAACAGACAAGCACAATTTCCCTTTTTAGTTACGCAGTTATGCCAACAGATAAAATGTAAATCTCTGCAGGATCTCGGTGCAGTTGACGATAGTCACCTGGTTGTTGCCATTCATCATTTTCGCACTTGAGGACTTCGGAATTGTTGCGGTTCACGTTCATGGTTTCTGGTATCTGGTTGCCCCCTTATTCGCGATCATATTTGCCATCGCTGGGTTGATACTTGAAAAGCCTGTGGGGCATGACGCTTACCACGCCCACTTGACCATTGTCTCATCGGTCATCTTTTTTATACTCGCTTCCTTCCTGTTCAAGCTCGCGCAGATCGCGGGGCTCGGTAGACAGTGGATCAATGGGGACCGACTCGGTCGATCATCTTAAAAGGAGAAGGTGAAACCATCCATTGACAGAAGATTAATACCTTCGTCTTTTTCCCGCTCTAAATGCAGTTTGCAATTCGAGGAAACCATGCGACTCGTTCACACCTGCCTGATCATTGGTCTTTCTTTGGGATCGTTTTACGTCCGCGCAGACCCGACTGACATCTCGGCCGCTCAGGCGTTTTTTGAAAACTACGTTGGCTTGAGTGATGCCTATGATGACAAGGTGGCGGACCTGTACTCGAACAGTGCAGTGATCCGCGCCTACCGTCGATATCACAACGGACTTGAACGCTCGATGGAACTGTCCGGTTCGCAGTGGAAAGCGCTCCTGATCAGGGCCATGCCAATTGCCAGGGCGCAGGCGGATCGAAGCACCTACAGCAACGTCGAAGTATCCGTCAGCGGGGACAAGGCAACAATAAAAGCCGATCGCTACGCCGTGCGGAAATGCTATACGGATACAGGGTACTACATGGTTGTCGAGCGACAGACAAATGGGGAGTACCTCATCGTGGAGGAATACTCCGAAACGCAGCCACAATCGAATTGCCAATAAGGACAGACCACTTGACCGGCTCCATGACCTGACGCTGCGAAATGATTAAATAATTCGCCACTTTTTACGATATATCATCCATATATAATATTAATCGCCAAATATTACGACTTGACGTAACATAACTTATCGATTGTAATTCGTCATATATGACGCAATATTGTCAGTATAAGCTATTACTCGTTAATTATGGCGACTATGAAGATATCCAACCTCCTGGCGGACGACGCCATTCTTGCCGAAATCGGAGCGCGAATTGCGCGTCGCCGGCTCGACCTTCAGTTGACCCAGGCGGCCGTGGCCGAGCAGGCAGGCGTCGCCAAGCGCACACTCGAGCGGCTGGAAGCCGGGCATTCGATGCAAATGTCGAACCTTATCCGCATCCTGCGGGTGCTGGAAGGTTTGCCAGGCCTGGAGTGCATGCTCCCCGAACCCGGACCGAGCCCCATGGACCTGCTGAAGCGCAGGGGCAAACCGCGGCAACGGGCTTCGGGAGGCCACCGTTCGGATCAGCCCGGTGCATCCTGGACCTGGGATGAAGATACATGAGTACGGTCGCCGAGGTCCGTCTTTGGGGGCGCACCATTGGCGCGGTCTCGCTGGAGGAAGGCGAGGAAGTCGCCGCCTTTGAATACGACCCGGCGTTTGCGCAAAGCGGCATCGAGATATCGCCGATATCCATGCCGCTGTCCCGCCGTGTCCATACCTTCCCCGAATTATCCCGTAACACGTTTTACGGTCTACCCGGACTGCTGGCGGACTCGCTGCCGGACAAGTTCGGTCACGTCCTGATCGACGCCTGGCTCGCCACCCAGGGCCGGCAGCCGGACTCGTTCAATGTGATCGAACGGCTTTGCTATACAGGCGAGCGCGGCATGGGCGCGCTGGAATTTGTACCCGCGACCGGCCCGAAAGCCCGGCCGGCCGGCCGGGTACAGATCGACAGGCTGGTCGAACTCGCCTCGGATATCCTGACTCACCGAAACACGCTGCAGGCGTCCTTCGCCGATGAGGGCAGCGAGCAGGCCATGGCCGATATCCTGCGGGTCGGCACCTCGGCCGGCGGCGCGCGCGCCAAGGCGGTGATTGCCTGGAATCCGTCCACCAATGAGGTACGCTCCGGCCAGCTGCCGGCGGGCGAGGGTTTCGAGCACTGGCTGCTGAAATTCGACGGCGTCAGCGGAAACCGGGACAAGGAACTCGAGGACCCGCAGGGTTACGGCGTCATCGAGTACGCCTATTACCGTATGGCGCGCGACTGCGGCATCGACATGAGCGAATGCCGGCTGTTCGAGGAAAACGGCCGGCGGCATTTCATGACCCGCCGGTTTGACCGTCCTGCCGACGGCGGGAAGCTGCACATGCAGTCGCTATGCGCGCTGGCGCATTACGATTTCAATCTGGCGGGCGCCTATGGCTATGAACAGGCGCTGCTGGTGATCCGGCAACTGGGACTGCCCATGAAGGCCATCGAGCAGCAGTTCCGCCGCATGGTGTTCAACATCGTGGCGCGCAACCAGGACGACCATGTCAAGAACATCGCCTTCCTGATGAACAAGGCAGGCGAGTGGTCTCTCGCTCCCGCCTTTGACATGACCTACAGTTTCAATCCCTCCGGCGCGTGGACCGCGCATCATCAAATGACGCTCAACGGCAAACGCGACAATTTCGCCCTCGAGGACTTCAAGGCCTGTGCAAAGGCGGCCTCCATGAAGCGGGGGCGCGCCGAAACGATCCTCGGGGAGATACAGGAAACCGTGTCACGCTGGCCGGACTATGCCGAGGAGACCGGCGTGAATCCCGTACAGCGCGACCAGATTCATGATGCGTTACGCCTGGGTGATTTCTAGGAGCCTGTCGGATTCAGGTGATCGTAGCGAGCAGGGTGGGAGCGCGAGCACAGAGGTTCACGATATCGAGGCGCATAATGGTTCTATGTAACGAAATATCGGGGGACTATGGGCCGCTCTCCCGCCGGCGCAGTAGATCAATCCTAAGTCCGACAGGCTCCTAGGGCAAAGGCCCGGAGAGAAAGCCAGCCGGTTAAATCATCGGCAGCCCGGAGAAGCAGTGTCTACAGCATGGACAAACTGCGCCGGAATTACGAGCCCGGGCTGGCAAGGTTTTCCGGGGAAGAGCGCACCAAGCGGGCACTCCTGACCGCCGGGCAACAGGTACCTGTCAAACCATCAAGACTTGCGCATGGCGAAGACCAGGAAAACACGGAAATAGTGATTCCGCAAACACGGCAACAAGAACCGGCGCCCCAAACGCTGGCCGCCGTCCCGGATACAACACCGGAGAAGCCGCCGGGTGACGGCGACCGGCTTGACGGCAGCGGGAATGCTGCCGCCGTTGAAGCAGCAGCCCGGGTGCGCACAGCTGAAAAAATCTCGATTGCAGCCGCCTCCGTGGTGGATCCGCCTCCTGTTGAATCCGTTACACCACCGGCGCAGGTCTCGGACACGACGCAAGACGAGTCAGAAATCAACGGACTCGGGGCTGGCCAGAATAATGTGGCAATGGCAGCATCCGACAGGGTATTGCCGGATTTCGAATCGATGGATGTGCCCGCTGCAGGCGACGGGACGGACAGGATGGCCCGGCCGAAGACCATCCAGTCGCACCCCCGTCCTCAAGGGAAGAAAAAATCGCCGCGCTGCTCGCACAGGGGCAGCAATCCCTGAGGGAATTCAGGTTGCTTACACCAGCCGGCGACAGTGCCAACCACTACTTCAAGGAGGTCCTTGCCCTGGATCCCGGAAACACCGATGCCCGTCAAGGCTTCAACCTGATCGTGGAGCGCTATGTCATTCTGGCCAGGCGAGCAAATGCACGTCACGACAGCAAGCTGGCCAAGGTCTATATTTCACGGGGACTCCGGGTTCGGCCCGGCAACAGGGATCTGCTTGCGCTGCAGGACAGCATGCGCAAATCGCCGGTCACGGAACTGGAGGCTGTTGCAAAGACACCGCCGGCAGTTGAACCACCGCCGGAGCAGACGGGTTTTTTCTCACGCCTGAAGGCGCTGTTTACCAGGGAGCAAGGGGAACCGGCTGATGTTGTCGAGCGCTCGATTATGTCTGTGAATCCCTGACCCTGCCCTG
>Ga0210085_1000697_pt1 | contig 13823 bp, 15 predicted proteins | sample China_Galinas_PW_5_FD_184866 | JGI IMG/M metagenome (GOLD analysis project Ga0210085, IMG submission 184866) | Wetland microbial communities from San Francisco Bay, California, USA, that impact long-term carbon sequestration - China_Galinas_PWC_D1... | ecosystem: Environmental > Aquatic > Marine... | reverse complement strand
GCCGAAGGTGGCCGTGCTGGCGGCGGTGGAAATGGTGCGGACCCGGATGCAGGCGACGCTCGACGGTGCGATCCTCGCGAAGATGGCAGACCGTCGCCAGATCGTCGGGGGCATCGTCGACGGGCCGCTCGACCTCGACGCCGCAGTGGACCCCGAAGCCGCGCGGATCAAGCAGATCGCATCGCCGGTCGCGGGCCTCGCCGATGTCCTGATCGTGCCGAACATCGAGGCCGGCAACATGGTTTACAAGAATCTCGCCTTCATGGCCGATGCGCAGACGGCGGGCCTCGTGGTCGGTGCACGGGTGCCGGTGATCCTGACCAGCCGTGCCGACACCGCCGCCGCGCGCCGCTTCTCGGCCGCAGGCGCCGTGCTGTACGCCGACGCGCTGGCGCGCGATCCCGCCATCCTGCTGCCCGAAACCGCGGAGTGAACGGCCATGAGCGAGGCGATCGTGGTCTTCAACGCGGGCTCCACCAGTCTGAAGTTCGGCGCCTACGCGGTGGACGCGACCGGATCGCTACCCCTGCTCTGCCGCGGCCGGATCGACAGCATGCACGGCGACCCGCATTTCGTGGTCCGCGACGCCGCGGGCAAGCCCATGGATGCGCATGAGTGGGGGGAAGGCCATGCGATCGATCACAAGACTGGCCTCCACTTCGTCATCACCTGGCTCGAAGCTCACCTCACCGACACCAAGGTCGCGGCGGCCGGCCACCGCGTGGTGCTCGGTGGGACTCGCTTCGAGGCACCGGTGCGGTTAGATGGCGACGTGCTGAATTACCTCGACTCGCTGGCGGCCATCGAGCCTTCGCACCAGCCTTTCAACGTGGCCGGCGCCCGGGCGTTCGCCGAGGCTTTCCCGGGTCTGCCCCAGGTCGCCTGCTTCGACAGCTCGTTCCATCGCACGATGCCGGAGGTGGCGCAGACATACGCACTTCCTAAGGAGGTGCGCGATACCGGCGTGCGCCACTGGGGTTACCACGGCATCTCCTACGACTACATCAGCCGGCAGTTGCCGAAGTTCGCGCGCGAGGCGCGGCGGGTGATCGTCGCCCATCTCGGCGGCGGCGCCAGCATGTGCGCGATGCTGGACGGGCGCAGCGTCGATACGACGATGGGCTTTGCCGGCATGACCGGTCTGCCGATGGCGACGCGCTCGGGCGACGTGCCACAGGACGCGCTGCTGTACCTGCTGCGCCGCAAGCTGTTTGACGAAGCCGCGCTCGAGAAGATGCTGTACGAGCGCTCGGGCTTGCTGGGACTGTCGGGCATCAGCGGCGACATGCGGGTGCTGCAGGAGAGCACGGATCCGCGCGCGCTCGGAGCGGTCGCGTATCTCGTCTACGCGATGGCAAAGTACGCAGGCGCCTATGCCGCCGTGCTCGGTGGGCTGGACGCTCTCGTCTTCACGGCCGGCATCGGCGAAAACTCTGTGCCGGTGCGCGCGGCCTTGTGCGCCAAGCTGGCATGGCTTGGCGTGAAGCTGGACGAGCGAGCGAACACGTCCGGCGGCCCGCGCATTTCGGCTCCGGATAGCGGCGTGTCAGTCTGGGTCATTCCCACCAACGAGGAACTGATGATCGCGCAGCATACGCTTGCACTCGTTCGTCCTTCGCTTCCTTAGCTGGACTTTGGAGATTTGACAGGGCGATGGGTCCGGCGCTCTGGCCGGCCGGCAAGCTCCGGATCACCGAGTCGGGTGGAGCCGAGCTGCGTCCCGTCGTGCATCGGCTGCCGCGATGGGACGCACGAGAGCATGACAATAGCGTTCCCGCTACGCATGAAACCTGACGCATAGCAATGAGTTAAGGAATACTCATCATTCAACCCAATGCCGACCAGGCCAAGGCTTCTGACTCCAAGCCCGAAGCCCATGCCGAGCCGAAGCCGGGATCGAAGCCCGACGCTGAGGACGATCTGAAATCCCTTCCCGTGCCGGAACTGGAGAAACAACTGGGCTCGTCGCCAGACGGCCTCAGCCAGGCCGAGGCGCAGCAACGCCTGCTCCAGTATGGGCCGAACGAGATTGAAGAAAAGAAGGCCAATCCGTTCCAAAAATTCCTCACCTATCTTTGGGGCCCCATCCCGTGGATGATCGAAGCGGCCGTGATCCTTTCCGCGGTATCCCGGCATTGGCCGGACTTTGGCATCATCCTCCTTCTGCTTGTGGCCAACGCCATGGTCGGATTCTGGGAGGAACACCAGGCGGGCAATGCCATCGCCGCCCTGAAGGCCAAGCTCGCGATCGAGGCGAGGGCAAAGCGTGATGGGAAGTGGACCTCCCCGGAGGCGCGTGAGTTGGTGCCGGGCGACGTCATCCGCGTGCGCCTGGGCGACATCGTGCCGGCGGATGCGCGCTTGCTGGCCGGTGACCCGATAGAAGTGGATCAGTCGGCACTGACCGGGGAGTCGCTGCCCGCCACGCGCAACCCTGGCGAGGCGGTGTTTTCGGGGTCGATCATCCGCCAGGGCGAAATCGACGCGATGGTCTTTGCCACGGGTGCGAGCACCTACTTCGGCAAGACGGCGCAGCTGGTGCGGGAGGCGCTCACCGTCAGCCACTTTCAGCGCGCCGTGCTGAAGATCGGCAATTACTTGATCATCCTCGCGGCGACTCTAGTGGCGGTGATTATTACCGTTGCGATTTTCCGCGGCGACCCGATGCTCACCACCTTGCAGTTCGCCTTGGTGCTGACGGTGGCCGCAATTCCGGTGGCGATGCCGACGGTGCTGTCCGTGACCATGGCGGTCGGCGCGCGCCTGCTGGCCAAGAAAGAGGCGATCGTGACCCGCCTGGCCGCCATCGAGGAATTGGCGGGCGTGGACGTGCTCTGCTCGGACAAGACCGGCACCCTGACCCAGAACCGGCTGACGCTCGGCGATCCGTTCAGCGTGAACGATGTCCCTGCGCTGAAGAAGGCCGACTGCGGCATCGCCGTTTCGGGCGCGACGGACGTGGCGCGTGCGGCGGCATCCATCGTGCTGATGACGCCTGGCCTGTCGGTGATCATCTTTGCTGCTGGCGGTGTTGGGCACGCAGCTGGTGGCGACGCTGATCGCGGTTTATGGGGTGTTTATGACACCCCTCGGCTGGGGCTGGGCGCTGCTCGTGTGGGGCTATGCGCTGGCGCGGTTCCTCGTGACCGACCGCGTGAAACTGCTCGCGTATCGGGTGTTCGATCCAACTGCCGCGCCTCTATTGGCCACGGCACCGGTCGATGTGACACTGCGGTTCACCAAGGATCGCTCCGTCATCAAGTTGAACCGTTAGGCGATCGAGTCGTTCCACTCTCCATGGCAAGCGGCGCTGAGCTGTACGAGCAGCGAGACCGCCAAGACGGTCGGGTGGTTTAGGCCTGGGAGCAGGCGGAGCGCGCGTTTCGGAAAAATGCAAGGTTTGGCGGGACGGACGAAGGCTCGGTTAACCTCCTTCTGAGCCCCATACCCGGGCCTGTTGCCGTATTATGCTGTGATGCTGAAGCATCAGACCGCCAGGTCCGCAATCTTGTCGAGTTACTGTTGGGCCGCGTTGCTGGGTTCTTCCAGACAGATCAAAATCAGCCGGTAGCCCCATCCAGAATTCTTCAGAGGTGCCCGTGCGAGCCGGATGACTGTGTCAGCAGAATCCGTTCGCTTGCCGTGCTTGCGTATCCGACGACTGGTGGGTAAGGCCGTGGCCTGGAGCGCGAGCATCAGAGAGGACACGATCATGCTAGTAACCTTTTCCTGCCCAGCTTACGCAGACATAACGATGTTCGGGGACGTGGCAGTCCGACTGCTTAAACTGATGGGGCACAGCGGTACGGTGCCCAGCGCTCTCCTTGCGGAAGATGTCCAAGCGGCGCTTGAGCGTCTGGAGGCTGCGGTGGAGGCAGGCGAGCAGTTGCCTGAGCCGGACGAATCAGCGCAACGAGAGGACGATGAACCTGCCGTAAGTCTCCCGCACCGCGCACTGCCTTTGATCGAATTGCTCAAGGCTGCGGCAAAGGCAAAATGCAACGTGATGTGGGACAGCAGCAGCTAACTGAAGAAAGGGAGCTCCCCCGACTCTGCCGGGGGGCAGGAGCTGTTTTGACATTTGCGGTAGTTGGCGACGCGTGCTAGACCTAGTCGGGCGAGACGTGCGGTGGCCAACAATGACGGCAGCACCTTTTCGTACAGCAGCGTATGAGGTTTGCGGGTCACCAGGGCGCTCGCAGCCGGTCTTGGCCAGCACTGGCGTGCCCCGTGGTCGGGTGTGATGGAATACAAGGACTACTACGACATCATGGGTGTCGCGCGCGGCGCCACGCAGGACGAGATCAAGCGTGCCTATCGCAAGCTCGCCAGGAAGTATCACCCGGACGTGAGCAAGGAGCCCGACGCCGAAGCGCGTTTCAAGGAGGTCGGCGAGGCCAACGAAGTGCTCAAGGATCCCGAGAAACGCGCGGCCTACGATCAGCTCGGTATGCAGTGGAAGGCCGGGCAGGAGTTCCGTCCACCGCCGGACTGGGACGCCGGTTTCGCGTTCCGTGGCGGTGGCTACACCGCAGGCGACGCTGGCGTTCACAGCGATTTCTTCGAGGAGCTGTTCGGCCATGGCTACGCGCGCCCCAGCGGTACGGCTGGTCGGCGGGCGTTCCGTATGCGTGGGGAAGACCATCATGCCAAGGTGTTGATCGATATCGCGGACAGCGTTAGCGGTGCCACGCGCTCTATCTCACTGCGGGTGCCAGAGCTGACCGAAGACGGGCATATCACGACCCGCAACCGTACACTGAGCGTGCGCATCCCCAAGGGTATCCGTCCCGGCCAGCAGATCCGCCTTGCCGGCCAGGGAGGTCCTGGCCTCGGTGGCGCGGAGTCGGGCGACCTTTATCTGGACGTCGAATTCCGCGACCACCCGCTGTATCGCGTCGATGGCGCGGACATCTACCTCGATTTACCTGTCGCACCCTGGGAAGCGGCGCTCGGTGCGAATATCAAGGTGCCGACCCCGTCCGGGAGCATCGACCTCAAGATTCCAGCCAACTCCAAGCAGGGGGGCAAGCTGCGTCTCAAGGGCAGGGGTCTGACCGGCAAGCAGCCCGGCGACATGTATGTGGTCCTGCAGGTGACCTTTCCGCCGGCCAATAGCGACGCCGCCAGGACCCTTTACAAGCAAATGCAAGACCAGCTCGGGTTCAACCCGCGCGCGACGATGGGGGGTTCCTGATCCCATGGACGACAAAGACCAAACGACGCCACCCGTCGAGCTGATTGACGAGCAAACGACTTTCACCCTGGCCGACCTGTGCCGCTGCTGTGCCGTCGAGGGCGAGCTCATCGAGTCCTTAGTGGAGCAGGGGATACTGGAGCCCGCCGGCAGACGCGGCCGCCACTGGTGCTTTCCCTCCAGCAGCCTGCGGCGAGCTCGCATCACGATTCATCTGCAGCGCGATCTTGGGGTCAACCTTGCCGGTGCCGCTCTCGTACTCGATCTGCTCGAACGTATCGACGAACTTGACGCCCGATTGCGCGCAATGAGAGGCGGTCGGTCGAGCTGAGAATTGCACTCGAGGCATGGCGGCGTTGCACACGATTGAAGCACTGCGTGTCGATCCCGTTCAACTGGCGCATCTCCTGGGAGAGATTCGCATCCGGCCTCTCGGCCAAGCGATAAGTGAGGTGGAGCTGCTCGTCCCCAACGGTTGCGATGCCAGGCCACCGGCACACAACCCTCTTGCAACTGACGCGGGATACTTGCCTTGAAAGCGATCAACGGAGAGCTCCAGCCATGACCTATTGCATCGGCATCATGCTCGACGCCGGATTGGTGCTTGCGTCGGACTCGCGTACCCATGCCGGGGTCGACAATTATGCGAGCTTCTGCAAGATGACCCTGTTCGAGCGCGCCGGTGACCGGGTCATCGTTCTATTGAGCTCGGGCAACCTGGCGGGGACACAGGCCGTCATCAGCCTGCTGAAGCAGCGGAGCGCCAGGGATGGGGTACCCAATCTCTGGAGCGCGGAGTCCCTGTTCGACGCCGCGATGCTGGTGTCGGACGCGATGCGGGACGTCGATCGGCGCGACGGCCAACACCTGGCAGCGAGCAGTGGCGGCTTCAACGCCTCGTTCATCCTCGGCGGCCAGATCGCGGGCGAGCCGCCGCGCCTGTTCCGGATCTATGCGGAGGGTAACTTCATCGAGGCGAGCGTGGAGACGGCCTATCTCCAGACCGGGGAGACCAAATACGGGAAGCCGATCATCGATCGGGTAATAACTCGCTCGACCTCACTGAACGATGCAGCAAAATGTGTCCTCGTCTCGTTCGAATCAACGATGCGCAGCAATTTGTCCGTTGGCATGCCGATCGATCTGATCTGCTATGAACGTGATAGCCTCGAAGTGCGGATGCGCCGCCGCTTCGACGAGGGGGATGCGTATTTCAGCGCGCTCGGCAAGCAATGGACGGAAGGCACACGGCAGGTCTTTAGCGGACTGCCCGAGCTGGACTGGTAGGGCCGCCGAGCAGGCCGGCGGAGACCAACGCGATGGATGCACGCGCAGCGGGCTGCGGCAGCCTGGAAAGCGCGGGCCTGGTGATCACCTGCGGGCATGGCGGCAACCGGATTCCCGAGCCCTATCGCAACCTGTTGCGGGCCGATCAGGGGCTGCTCAGCTCCCACCGGGGCTTTGGCGCCGGCGCACTGGTGATGGCAGGGGCCCTGGCAAGGGCGCTGGGGGCGCCGCTGGTGGTCTCCACAGTAAGCCGTCTGCTGGTTGACCTGAACCGATCCATCGGTCATCCGCGTCTCTGTTCCCAGGCGATTCGCAAAGCGCCTGCCGAGGTGCGGGAGCAGATAGTGAAGCACTACTACCGCCGGCGTCTGCGCCGGCGCTCAGCAGGAGTCCGGCCATGAACATCCGAATCGGCTACGAGCTGATCTACGAATGCCCGCAGCCGACCCCGATGATTCTGACCCTCAGCGTGCACTACACGCGGGTCTCCGACATCATCATTCCCGACCACCTCATCGCCGACCCGCCGGTCACGCTCACCGCTTATCGTGACAGCTTCGGCAACTGGTGCAGCCGGATCGTCGCCCCTCAGGGGCAGGTCAGGCTGTCGACCGATGCGCTCGTGAGGGACATTGGCCTGCCGGACGTGGTTGCGCCCCACGCGCGACAGACGCCGGTCGAGGAACTCCCGGACGAGACCCTGCTGTTCCTGCTCGGCAGCCGCTACTGCGAGACCGACCGCCTGTCCGAGACCGCCTGGCAGCTGTTCGCCCAGACACCGGCCGGCTGGGGGCGGGTCCAGGCGATCTGCGACTACGTGCACCGGCATCTGGTCTTTGGCTACGAGCACGCGAGCCCCACCAAGACCGCCTGGGAGGCCTTCCACGAGCGCACGGGTGTTTGCCGCGACTACGCGCACCTCGCCATCACATTCTGTCGCTGCATGAATATCCCGGCCCGTTACTGCACGGGCTACCTCGGCGACATCGGCGTGCCGCCGCCCTACGGTCCGATGGATTTCGCCGGTTGGTTCGAAGCCTATCTTGATGGGCATTGGTACACCTTCGACCCGCGCAACAACACGCCGCGCATCGGGCGCGTGTTGATCGCCCGCGGGCGCGACGCCGCCGATGTCGCCATCAGCAACACCTTCGGGCCCAATACCCTGAAGAGCTTCAAGGTTTGGACCGACGAGGTCAGCGAGGGATGACCCTCGAACGGGCGCCGCGGGCCTAGCGTTGCCGCGCTTTCGCGGCACTTTCTACCGCGCGGCCAACTGGCAACAGTTGGGCGGGGTGTCGGGGTGTGGCCAAGTGCGGCCGCCGCCATCACTCGGCGCTGGCGCACACCCTGCTCGCTGGCCAAGCCCCCGCGTATGGCGTACGCTGATCCCAGGCCCTAAACAGCGAGGCCTGAAACCAGATGGGCTTTCCCTCGTTCCAAATGCCCCGGGGCGGATTGTTTGTCTACGCTCTTGTGGCCGTCCTCGCCGCGGCGCTCGGGTGGGCCGCCGTGTATGCGGTACCCAGCGACTCGGTGGGCGTGCTGCAGCGCTTCGGCAAGTACCTGAGGGAGGTGCCCCCAGGCCTCCACTTCAAGCTGCCTTTGGGCATTGACCTGGTCACTATCGTCCCCGTCAAACGCCAGCTCAAGCAGGAGTTCGGCTTCGCCACGCCCGGTGCCACCAACCCCTACCAGTACCCGCAAGAGCCCGAAAAGGAATCGCAAATGGTCACCGGAGACCTCAATGCGGCGCTGGTGGAATGGGTGGTCCAATATCGGATCTCCGACCCGGAAAAATTCCTGTTCAAGGTCCGCGAGCCCAGCGCGACCCTGCGCGATGTCTCCGAGTCGGTGATGCGGGAGGCGGTCGGCGACCGCACGGTCGATGAAGTCATCACCATCGGCCGCCAGGAGATCGAGGTCGAAGCGCTTGCCAAGATGCAGCAGCTGGCGACCAAGTACGAGATGGGCGTCAGCATCGACCAGGTGCAGTTGAAAAACATCAACCCGCCAAAACCGGTACAGGAGTCATTTAACGAGGTCAACCAAGCCCAGCAGGAGAAGGAAAAGCTCATCAATCAGGCACGGCGGGACTACAACAAGGTGATCCCGCTCGCGGAGGGCCAGAAGGACCAGCGCATCCGTGAGGCCGAGGGTTATCGGCTCAAGCGCATCAACGAGGCGGAGGGAGACGCCGCCCGCTTTGACGCCGTGCTGACCGAGTACGTCAAGGCTCCGGAAGTCACCGGGCGGCGCATCTACCTGGAGACGCTCCAAGCTGTCCTGCCGAATCTGCGCTCCAAAATCGTCGTCGATGACGCAGTGCGCGGGATCCTGCCGCTCCTGAACCTTGACGCGGAGAAGGGAGCAAAGCAGTGAGCGCGACCAAGCCGATTATCCTCCTGGTTTTGGCCGCCCTCGCGGCGTTCATCCTGTTGAGCTCGCTCTACACCGTGAGCGAGATCGAGCAGGTAATCATTACGCAATTCGGCCGCCCGGTCGGCGATCCCGTCACCAAGGCAGGGCTCAAGCTCAAGGTGCCGTTCGTCCAGGACGTGAATCGGATCGACCGGCGCATCCTCGAATGGGATGGCAGCCCGACCGACATGCCAACCAAGGACAAGCTGTACGTCGCCGTGGACCTGTTCGCACGCTGGCGGATCACCGACCCCCTCCAGTATTTTCTGCGGCTGCGCGACGAGCGCAGCGCCCAATCCCGTTTGGACGACATCCTGGGCAGCGAGACACGCAACGCCGTCGCCAAGCATGAGCTGATCGAGATCGTTCGCACCAACAAGAACCGTGTCCCGGTGCGGGACGCCGTGCTCGCCGACCCGAACAACGCCGCCGGAGCACTGGTCCCGATACAGAAGGGGCGCGAGCGGGTCGAGCACGAGATCTTCGCCGCCGCCTCGCCGAAGCTTCAAGTGTTCGGGATTTCGCTGCTGGACATCCGCTTCAAGCGCATCAACTACAACGAGAGCGTTCGCCCGAAGATCTACGACCGCATGGTCAGCGAGCGTCGGCAGATCGCCGAGCGGTTCCGTTCGCAGGGCAAGGGCGAGGCTGCCCGCATCCTCGGTAACCGTCAGCGGGATCTGGACAAGATCCAGTCCGAGGCCTATCGACGGGTCGAGGAGATCCGCGGCGAGGCGGACGCCAAGGCGACCGAGATTTACGCCCGCGCCTACAACCAGAGCCCGCAGGCAGTGGAGTTCTACGAGTTCACCCGGACCATGAAGACGTACAAGTCCGTCATCGCTGCAAATACAACGTTAATACTTTCGACCGAGAGCGACCTGTTCAAATTCCTCAAAGGCATGGCCACGTTGACGCGCGAGCCGAGCGCTCAGCCGCAGCCGAGCGCTGTCGGCGGCACGATGCACACGCACTGAACGCCCGGCGACTTCTTGAGGTACGTGAACGAGCAGAGGCCGCAGCCGAAGTCATCGAGCGCCAAACGGCTACCGTGATGCTTGATTGCCACCATGAGCTCAATGGCATAGCTGAGGTTATAGAATGCTGGCCCATCAAGGGGGCCTGATCGCAATTGGCGAGCACAGAAACTTCTCGTGCCTTTCCCCCTCATACCTGTTAATGTAGCGGGTGAGAGGACAAACCGATCTCCCGATCGGGACAAGGCGCCCGGCTATTTCGACGAAATCCCACCGATTTCCCGCAAGGTTCGTAGCCCCTGCCTCCCTGTGCCGATAGAACGGCACTCCGCTGTCGAAGAAAATCTCGTGCTTGGTGTTTTTCGATGGTGTCAAATTAATCCAATGCACAAAATTTCGAGAGACAGACAGAGATGAACATCTACGTAGGCAACCTTCCGTATAGTGTCACCGACGCCGATCTGCGCCAGACCTTCTCCCGTTTTGGTGAGGTGTCCCAGGTCAACCTGATCAGCGACAAGTTCAGCGGTGAATCCAAGGGCTTCGGCTTCGTGGAGATGGAGAACAATTCGCAGGCGGATACCGCGATCAAGGCCCTCAACGGCACCGACATGAAGGGCCGCAACATCACGGTCAACCAGGCCAAGCCCAAGACCGATCGCCCCTCACGCGGGCAGCGTTACTAAGACCTGACGGTCGGCGCCGTCGGCCGGATCCGGAACCTTGCTCCGTGACCGGCAAAACAAGAGCCCGGCTTCGGCCGGGCTTTTCGTTTGTCGGGGGAAACGCACGGCGTTCGCCGGCACATCGGGACGTTTCCCAATCAGTGGTGCCCCCAAACTTCCAGGACTCTGATCCGCTCTTTGAGCTTGTCGATCTCGGACTGCTCCCCTGCACGGGGCGGTGGTGAGGCGGAGACCGAAGGCGTACGGCTCGCGGGTGGCGGAGCCGCCGTCAGGGGAGCACCGCGGCTGGCGGCCGGAGCACCGGGACTGCCGTAGCCACCCGGGCCACCATAGCCATAACCGGGACCGCCGTAGCCACCCGGGCCGCCGTAGCCGTATCCAGGACCACCATAGCCGCCCGGGCCTCCATAGCCGTAACCAGGACCACCGTAGCCGCCGGGGCCTCCATAGCCGTAACCAGGACCACCGTAGCCGCCCGGGCCTCCATAGCCACCCGGTCCACCGTAGCCGTATCCAGGCCCATCATCACCGTAGCCGCGGTCTCTGTTGCCTCCCATCCATTTGGACGGGTTCATCATATTTCCCATGTCGAAGGCGAAGCCGCTCCCCGCCGTGCAGATCAGGGCGCTTCCGAGAATCACAGCGACTGTTCGCCGCAAGGCTTTTCGATTGTTCATACATCCTCCTCATCAGTATTCCATGGTCCTGGTCGGTGGGAGTACCCCTTTGCGACCGAACCGTTTCAAACAACCCGATGCGCTCAGGCCGACAGCCATCAGGTTGGTTTCCCATCTCCCTGAACGGTCTTGGCCGCCTCCTTGGCTTTCTTCGCACTCCTCTTTTCCTTTAGGGTCATGGTGGGTCGCTTTCTCGTTTCCCGGTGGCTTTGACGTTCTTTCGACATGGCATTTTCTCCTGGCAAGTGACGAATTCTGGGCGGGCCGACCTGCCTCCCGCCTCGGTAGGCCATAAGGGGCGCTCGCGGGAGCGTCTGATCGAGCGGCAGTCAACGGAGGGCCGCCGATTTCGAGACTGCCCTGTGGGAAGGGCGTTGGGTGGGCAGCTGGAGGAGAATTGCAGGTTGGGGGACGGCCGGTTCGGCCGCTGCAGGCATCTCGGGGCTGTGGTCAGTCTATCCAGGTACCCTTATATTACTCCTTACCGGACTCATTCATGACTTAATGCCGTGAGCTGACCTCCCGGTTGCTCTTCTCGTACGCCGCTACCGCGTCGTCGAACGCCGCATATGTCGCTAGCCGCTTCGGGCGTCCTGAATGACAACGTCTCGGGAAGAACGCCATTTGCTAATATTCGGGACGCACCGTGTACTGTTCTCCGCAGGAGAACCTCTTTTTCCGAGCGCAGTCTCGGAAAAAGCCTAGCTCCTTTTGAGTCTGAGCTCGGGATCCCGCTGTTCCATTTTCAAGCGTGGCTGGCTGGGATTCCATCAGGGTGTACATGGGTCGTCGGCGATACTCCCGCGGTATGAACTCAGTCAGGCGCCCGCCAAGCGTTTATTTCGGAACTGTCCTTACAGTATACGCGCAGGACGGCTCATGCCGGATTTATATTTCGGCATCCAGCTCAAGGCACCGCCGAGCTACAGCGCTGGGACTGGTCTTCATCGCCGCACCGTCCCTCCCCGCGCACGCTTTATGCCGTTCCGTGCGTCCCGAGAGAGGGGCACGAGCTGCGTGCCGCCTCCTCGGTACTCAACATGGTTCCAAACGCGCGCTGCTCACTGTTGCCGGGACTTCTATCACAATGTACTGCGCGCCGCGTTCGCCGGGAACCGGGCCGCCGAGCTGGTCAACGAGAGTCCGCTGGGGTTGAGCCATCCCAACCCATGCCGCGGAACTTCGTCGTCGCGGACCATGGCCTGCGTTTTGCCATCAGCTACAGCCCTGAAGAGCAACCCGCTCTCCGAGGGTGTCTCGAGCCAGTCTACAGCGACCATCTGCGGCTGGGGGAATGGCTGGCGCCCCATCGGCAGGTTCCCCCACGGCACCAAAGGGTTCGCCATCGTGGATCGCATGAAGCGTCCGATGCATGTCATGCACAGATCCAAGAGCACCAGCAGTTGCTCGGCAAATTGCTCGCGCAACGCCATGCTCGGCGGCCCTTCGCGGGCGGCGTAGACGGCCTCCATGATGGCCTCGATGGTCATGCGCAGCGCCTGGCCGAAGCGTTGCGCCTCTCGGTCCAGGCTTTCCTCTAAGCCACGCGCTTTGCGAAGAAGGTGCGTCAGACAACGTAGGCGGTTCTCGTAGTCCCGATAAGCCCAGTACCCGCGCTGCGCGCCAGTCGGGTAGCCGGGTGACGTTACCGTCACCCGGCCCCCTAAGAACCCGGCGTGCGAGTTTCCCCGCACCGGGCTCAAGCCTTGATAAGGCACCGTGAAGCACCCGGCGGCCGGTAACAACCACCTTCGCGATACAGGGTTGTACCGAGCTAACGCCAAGCGCCCACTGGGCCTTCAATGCGGCCGAAGGCACGCATCGTCTAAAGTAACCACAGTGGTTGAGCCTTTCCGTCCCGTTCTCGCGATCCAAGACCCGTCGGAAGTCAGCCCCCTTTCGGGTAGGGCAAAGCTCGAACCCCTATCCGGTCCATTACAGATCGGCATTCGCTTTTTCCGACATCCCATACCCACACGTCCATGGGCACGCCCTCGCGGGCGGCCGTCCACATCCCTGTGGGAACGGATGGGCTTACCACGTTCCGCATGTGTACCACTCCAGAAGGGGGTAGGCTCCGCCTTACCGCCGGCAGTACAACATCTGCGCGGAGAGATCTCCAGGCCCTCCGACCTGACTGCTTACCTTTTGGTCCATGCCTACCAGCCTCTTTGGCATGTTGCTTCTCACGACGGCTCAACAGCGGTTCACATGTGTTAGCCCTATCCTTCAACCCCGGCTCCCGACCGCCGCGAGGCTGGCAGTCGCAACGTCCCCTCACGGTTCGGTTGCCCGTTGATCAGGCGGAGGCTACGGTGTCCCGAGCGCTTCGCACCCCGGAGTTACCCCCAACGCACGGCTCGGTAGGGTACCGGTGGCAGAACACCGGATCATTGGTCCTTGATCAATACGCATGCGACCTCGTGTCGCACTGGAGAGCGAAGCGAGGGCGCGTAGTCGGGTAAGGGGCGAGCCTCACAGCTCACCCCTCCCCTAAGAACCCGGCGTGCAAGTTTCCCCGCACCGGGCTCAAGCCTTGATAAGGCACCGCAAAGCACCCGGCGGCCCGACAGCGGGT